>Ga0315274_10014261_pt1 | contig 11271 bp, 4 predicted proteins | sample YL17G02_20_MG_FD_203700 | JGI IMG/M metagenome (GOLD analysis project Ga0315274, IMG submission 203700) | Sediment microbial communities from Yellowstone Lake, YNP, Wyoming, USA - YL17G02_20 | ecosystem: Environmental > Aquatic > Freshwater > Lake > Sediment | place: USA: Wyoming | collected...
CGGCCGGGCCGAGGCCACGGGTGACGCCATTACCTTTGTCTCCCGCGAGGAGCACAAGTACCTTCGTCAGATTGAAAGGTTCATATCGCGCCAATTCACCCCGGTCGAATGTCCCGGCTTTACCTACACCAAACCCCCCGATATGCCAAAACCCATCCTGGGACTGCACAGAGGCAGGTTTTCAACTGTCGGCAAAAGGTCGCGTTTTGCTTCTCGGCGCCGCCGACCACACCCGAGACGTTAATTGCCAAACAATCGCCTGCCTGCCCGCCTCCGGCGGGACTATATACCAACGACTATTTTCCTTTCGCCTTCTTCCCTATTCCGGCGTATAATTACATCAATCCACGGTGCGGAATTTATCCGCCTACAGCGTGATTTATCCACCGTTCGTGTGGCGGATTTATCCGCCTGCGGCGCGAAAGGAAACCTGAGTTAGTCGTTGGTATTTGGTATTTAGTATTTCGAATTTGTCCGTTCTCCGTAGTATTACTACGAAGGATGAATTTCGGATTTCGATACTTGTCTAACGACAGTCAAGATTCGGGTTTTCTTCTTTGATTTTGTGCCTTCGTGTCAATTTGTGTTAATTCGTGGTTAAAAAATCTGTGGTTTAGCGCCTTCGCGTCTTGGTGGCTAATAATCTGTGTCAACCCGTGCCTGTGCTGTCGCGAAGCCCCGCCTAAAAAAAACCTTTGACGGCCTGAACCAACCGGCAATAAAATCGTATAATAATTACTTAAAAATCCGTACGACTATGGTCTAATTTCAGTTTTTAACCTTTAGGGAACAGTAACTTAAATGGGGCCAGCCGCGTCGGCCCCGCCTGAATTAAGAGCTAAAAACACATAACTAAAAACTCTCAAATTTGGAGGTCAAATGTTTATGGACAGTTGTAAGAGTAACAAAAAATTCCCACATCACCTTGTAATCGCAGCGATTTCATTCCTTCTGCTGTTCGCTGCGCCATTATCACTCCTCGCAGAGGACAAGGCCCAGGAGAAGGAAAGCCTTATCATTTTGCGCCAGATGGGTAAGTCGCTGGCTAAAATCGCCGAGAAGGCCTCGCCCGCAGTCGTAAGTCTCGAAGCACAGAAGACCGTCGTGCGGGAATACCAATCGTTCGAGAACTCGCCCTTCGGCGACCAGTTCGACCCCTTCGGTGACGACTTCTGGAACTTCTTCTACCGCCGCTCTCCTTCCCCTCGCCAGCGTTCGCCACGCACACCTCAGCGCAAAAAGGATGTTACCACCGCCAAAGGATCAGGCTTTATCATTTCCGCCGATGGCTACATCCTGACAAACAACCACCTTGCCGGCGAGGCTGAAAAACTCAACGTCGAGCTCGCCGATGGGCGCAAATTCACCGCCAAAACTATCGGCACAGACCCCGATACCGACGTCGCCGTGATAAAGATTGAAGCCAACAACCTGTCTTACCTTGAGCTTGCCGACTCCGATGCCACCGAGGTCGGCGAATGGGTCCTCGCTATCGGCAATCCGCTGGGCCTCAGCCACACCGTGACATTGGGCATCGTCAGCGCAAAAGGCAGGAGCGGCTTAAACCTGGCGACCTACGAAAACTTCATCCAGACCGATGCCGCAATAAACTTCGGCAACTCAGGCGGCCCGCTGATAAATCTCGACGGCAAAGTAGTCGGCATCAACACGGCCATTGTCGGCCCAGGCGGCAATATCGGAATCGGCTTTGCAATCCCAATCAATATGGCCAAGAGCATCGCCGAGCAGCTTATGAAGGGCGAAACCATTGAACGCGGCTTCCTCGGCGTCATGCCGCAGGACCTTGAGCCGGAACTTGCTGAAGCTTTCGGCTTGAAAGACACCAAGGGCGTCCTAATCCCTGAAGTTACCGAGGGTTCCGCCGCGGACAAAGCCGGCCTGAAACACAATGATGTGATTCTGGAACTTAACGGCGAGCCGGTGGAATCGGCGGATACATTCCGCAACCGAATTGCGATGTTTAAGCCGGGTACGGACGTAAAATTGACTATCTGGCAGGATGGAAAACGAAAGACTGTTACCGTTACACTGGCCAAACGCCCGCCGACAGATGAGCTGATGGGCGGCGGACCAGCGGCAGTGGAAGAATTGGGCTTCACCGTGCGCGACCTAACTGATGATTTGGCCTCACGTTACGGCTATGAAGGACAGAGCGGCGTAATCGTTGGCACGGTTGAGCCGGGCTCACAGGCCGAGCGGGTCGGACTCGCGCCGGGTGCGCTAATCAAGGAAGTCAATCAAGCGCAAGTCCATAATACGAAAGAATTTAACGAGGCGATAGAAAAGGCCAAAGAGAAAGGCAGCGTCCTATTCCTGGTAAAGCGAGAACGATACACATTCTATGCTTTGCTGCCACTTCCGAAGAAATAGGATTTGCCATAACCTCTTTTCAGTAAAGACCTTAGCCCCGCACTATGCGGGGCTTTTTATTTGCGCGATGCGGGAATAGTATCAGGCACAAGAGCACAAAAACACAGGGCAAAAAAGGACACTTGGTGAGGTGGGAAAATGACGAAAAAATTACGTAAGTGCATAAGACATAAGGGCTTAAGAGCATAAGAGCGAAAATGCGAAAATTGGCACTTTTTTGCACTTTTTGAGCGGTTTTTTGCAGTTTTTAACAGAAATTAACCACAAATTGCACAGTTTTGCGCGGAAATTTAACCACCCCCAAAATCAGGGCAAAAAAGGGGGTCGAAAAGTCAAGGGAGAAAATCAAAAATTTTGCAAAAAATTTTTGATTTTCAGGACATCAGGTTATCAGGGTGTAGAACATCAGGTTATCTGGAAATCAGGGTATTAGGGGATGCTCGATGCTGGATACTTGATACGAGTTACGAAGGACGAGGAAGGACGTTAGAATTTTCAACTGGAAAAATTAGAGGCGGTTCTGTATAATTAAACGATAGAGGATAATGAACAAATCGTACGGACATAGTACTGAGTTAGCACAAATCTTTGAGGATTGACGAACCGTGACGTCTGAGCGGGTATTAGGGAGTGAAACACGAGCAATTCGCCTTGTAGAGTATCTAACGCGATTAGCTTCAATAAGGACGAAAATCGTTAGAGAGTTAACTGAAGATTCTCAGGTACTCTGGATACATAAGATTCCACGAGAAAAGGGATGTTTTACCCAGGCATGGGGAGCGAATGAAGAATACGACCAGGATATTTGGGTCGAGGTACAGACATACCACGAACCAGAACTTCCAAACCGTCCTGAAATCTGTCGCGATTGGGTGGACAATAAGACCATTCGAGACACAAGAGAATTACCTACTCTTCTGAAAACAATTACAAGGCAGGTGAGAAATCCGGGATGGAAAGAAGGATCGGATCAATCTCAGTTCATAAATCAAACGATTCTTTTAGAAAACTGTCAACGTGTAAGAGAGGAATGGGAGAGGTACGTTGAACAGAAATGGCTTTTCTGGGCTGAACAACACAAAAAATGGGAAGAGGTTCACGAGGTCTATTCCACACTTTTTTCTATTTACCAGGAACAGTTAAGGCTCGGCGAAGAGTATGAATTAGTGCTGGGGATCGGCCTGTTAACCTGGCAGACCCCGAGCAATCAAAGAGTAAGACGGCATCTTGTCGTTGCCAATGCAACTCTTGAATTCGAAGCACGTTTAGGAAAATTCACCGTCCGGTCCAATCCCGATGGTGCGAATCTTAGGCCGGAATTGGATATGCTCGACGTCGAAGAGCAGCCGGATCGGGCGGAAGAATTGGCAAAAACCGGTCTTATGAACGCTGAGGACAACCCCTGGGATAGGAATTGTATAGAAGGAGTCCTAAAAGCCCTTGTTCATTCAATCCACACTCATGGTGAGTATCATGACCGGATGGAGCCAAAAACGCCGCAGGATTCTGAAAAGCCGGTCGTAGAATACGCTCCCGCGCTCATTTTAGGAAAACGGTCAATCAGAGGTTTGACTGAAGTGCTAAAGCGAATAAAGAAACGAATTGAAGATGGTGATATAATCCCTTCTGAATTCAGAGATATTGCAGAGATACCGGACGATGATGGTCAAACGCTATCAGAAGGGGTGGATGACCCAAGCGTACAGATCACTGGCGAAATATACTTCCCAAAACCCTTCAATGAAGAACAAAGGCGTATCATAGAAAAAATTCGAACTTCAAATGGGGTTCTCGTACAAGGCCCTCCGGGGACAGGCAAATCGCATACAATCGCCAATCTTATCTGCCATTTGCTTGCAACAGGGCAAAGAATTCTTGTGACCGCAAAAACTCCCCGCGCCCTTCAAGTCCTTATGGGAACAGGCAGGAAAGATGAGAGCAGCGATGATGGGAAGGACACAAAAGAAGACAGAGGTGATGGTCTTATCCCCAAAGAGATGCGCCCGCTTTGCATAAATCTGCTGGGAAGCGGCATTGAAGAAAGAAAAGCATTAGAGACAAGTGTAAATTCAATTCTTCAAAAGAATGAGGATTCAAATCTTTTTGAAAACGCACAAAAAGGAATTCAAAAAGGGGAAGATGACCTTTATCGTTTGAGAAAGGAGAAAGCAGCAATAACAAATAGACTACGAGCCATTCGGGAGTCCGAGACTCACTTACAGAGTGTCGCCGATGGCGCATACCGAGGCACAGCGGCTCAAATCGCCCGGGAATTGAAAAGAGATGAAAACAAATATGGGTGGTTAACCGATGAAGTTCCTCTTGACTGCGAATGTCCTGTATCTGAAACAGAGCTATACAAATTGCTGAACGGCCTGCGTGTCCTTACGGATGAGAAGAAGAAGGAACTTGAACAGTTCTGGCCCGGTTTGGATTCAATTACAAATGCTCAACAGTTCGAGTTTCTTGTCAGACAAGAACAAGAAGCTGCAGAGCAGGAAAATACCTTATCAACCGACATCGATGCTGCTTTTTTCCAGAGCGTTTCCGGTTTAAAAGAAAAAACGATTCATTTAATTCTGGATAGCCTGAATCAATTATCGAGCGAAATACATAGGATAAAGTCGATACCTCATGATTGGGTCCCTGGCGCGATTCGGGACGTATCTTTAGGAAATTGCGCAATCTGGCAGGAATTAATCAGATTTTCCGAGCAGACCATAAGCAATCTAACGGATATCGTTCAAAAAGCCGATTCCGCAAATATAACTCTGCCTGAAAATAGTGACACAAAAGCGGTTTATGAAGACGCATTGGTTATAAAAAATCACCTTTCAAACGGAGGCAAGTTGGGTTGGGGTCCATTCTGCCCAGGGATTATCAAACCCGTAAGGTACATAATCAAAACAATCCGGGTCAACAGTCGCCCGTGCAACTGCCTTGAGAATGTTGCCTTGATGGTTGATGCTTTGAGGGTTCAGATTGAATTGGGGCAGGGTTGGGAATACTGGATCGGACGTTCTGAAAGACCAAAAGGTCCATACAATTTGCAGTTTCAAGCATTAATATCTTTAACAGACACGCTTCGTGACATCCTTTCTCTCGTGGATAAGATCAATCGATGCAAAGAGACGTTGGCACAATGCCGTAATCTTGCGCAGCCGGTATGGTACGAAGAATCCAGCCTACAGAAACTTGCTCGAACATGCGAATACGTGCTTGCAAGAATCAACAAACTCAAAATTAAATATAAGATTGAGCAGTTAGAATCACAAATAGCAGTTATTATAAATAAGAAAAATACGCACCCTATTGCAAAAGACATAGTAGAAGCGATTAAGGCTCGCAATATAGATGCTTACGTTCGCGCATATATCAAAATCGAGGAGTTGGAACGAGATAAGGAATTGGCTGATTGGGTTAATAGTACTCTTGGCAGGTTAAGGCAGGTTACGCCCAATTTAGCAGACAAACTCTCACAAACCTGCGAAGAGCCTTCTTGGAACGAACGAATCAAGCAGTTTGCCGATACCTGGCGATGGGCACAGGCGAAGTTTTGGTTGAATGACTTCATAAATAAAGAAGATGAGCCAAGTCTTTCGAGGCGGGAATGCCAAATCGAATCAGAAATAAGCAAAACCATCGCTCACATCGCATCCCTGAAGGCATGGTCTTTCTGTTTCAGTAGGATGAATGAAAACCATAGGCGGCATATGGAGGCTTGGCAACAAGAAATAAAAAAGATCGGAAAAGGAACGGGGAAACACGCACCCAGGCACCGTCGAGCAGCACAGGAGCATCTAAATGAGTGTCGAGAAGCGGTTCCCGCATGGGTAATGCCTTTGCATCGTGTTTGGGATACTGTTGATCCTTCTCCCGGAATGTTTGATGTCATTATTGTGGATGAAGCATCACAGTGTGGTTTCGAGGCCATTCCTTTATTTTATCTCGGGAAGAAGATACTTATTGTTGGAGATGAAAAACAGATCAGCCCGGATGCGGTCGGCGTCCCTCAGGATGCGGTCAACCGGTTGATGGAAGAATACCTCCACGACTTTCAATTTAAATCGTCCTTCGATGTGGTTGGAAGTATCTTCGCTCATGGGAAACTGCGTTATGGAACGCGACGCATAGCACTGAGAGAGCACTTCCGGTGCATGCCGGAGATTATTCGTTTCTCAAATGATATGTGCTATTCCGATACGCCTTTAATACCGCTTAGACAATACGGGGCAGATAGGCTCGAACCTCTCAAGCATGTGTATCTTCAAAATGGTTATCGAGAAGGTTCTGAAAGCCGCGTCATCAACCGTCCTGAAGCAGAAGCCATAGTCAATAAAATAGTGGAACTCTGCCAAGATGATAAATATAGAGGTAAGACGATGGGAGTAATCATCCTTCAGGGGAAGATTGCTCAAGCCGGATTGATTGAAAGGCAATTATTGGAGCGTTTAGGCGCAGAAGAAATGGATAAACGGAGGCTTATTTGTGGAAATCCCTATAGTTTCCAGGGAGCTGAACGGGATATAATTTTTCTCTCGATGGTGGCGGCGCCGAATGAGAGAATCGGAGCAATGGCAAGAGATACTTTTGAAAGAAGTTTCAACGTTGCAGCAAGTCGGGCATGTGACCAAATGTGGCTGTTTCATTCTGTTACACAGAACGATCTTGGCGATACCTGTCTTCGGAAGCGTCTGCTGAAGCATTTTGAGGAAACTCGAATACAAGAGATCGCAGGCATAGTTGTTAATGATTTGAGAAAACAGTTTGAACGGGCCAACCATTTTATTGAAAAAGCACCTCAACCTTTCGATAGCTGGTTTGAAGTGGATGTCGCATTAGAAATAGCGGTCAGAGGTTACCAAGTAATTCCACAGTTAAATGTTGCTGAAAAATTCATAGATATTGTAATAGTGGGAGGACAATCACGCTTAGCCGTTGAATGTGACGGAGAACATTGGCATGGAGCGGAGCATTACGAGCAGGATATGGAGCGTCAGCGGAAGCTGGAACGATGTAAGTGGGTATTTTATCGTGTCAGGGAAGCTGCTTTTTATGCAAATAAAGAGGTTGCGTTGAATGGTCTATGGCACCTTCTTGAAGAGAGAGGGATTTATCCCACGTATGAAATTCCATCGACTACTAAACAATGCGGAGGAACAGAAGAGGATAAGAAAACTACCAATGAAAGAGTCAAGGTGGGCGATACAGTAGTTTACATAGATGAGGAGGAACCGGATTCAGAAAAGCAGGCACTCATTACTCATGGACCGTCAAATCCTGACACTGGCGAAATAAATGAAAATACACCGATTGCCCAATCGATGTTGGGGGCATCCGTCGGACAAGTAGTTGAGACAAGGCTACCGACACGTAAATTGCGTTTGCGCATCGTCGCGATACGTAAGGCAGGATCGTAAGGTATCACCGTTGCCGTGGCGGCGATGGGGAAACGACAAAGAAATTCTGGGCCCCAGATAAAGAAGTTCTGGGGCCTGCCCCGTTCGACTACGCTCAGGGTTAAAAGCTGCGCTACGGAGGGCTAAACAGGCACGTAAACGCGGGATTAAGCGATTTCTTCGTCAATCCAGGCGAGGAGCTCCTTCACTTCGCCGATTGTGATGTCGCCCATATGAGCGATTCGGAAGGTTACCTCTTTTAGTTTGCCGTAGCCATTTCCGAAGGCGGTGTTGTGTTTCTGCTGGACCGCGGCGATTACCGAAGCGACGTTGATGTTTCGGGTGTTCTTGATTGTGGTGAGGGTGTTGGAGGCGTATTTCTCACCGCAGAAAAGGGCGAATCTTTCTTTTGCCCAGGCCCTTGCGAGGTCGCCCATTTGTTTGTGTCTGTTCCAGACGTTTTCCATACCTTCTGCGAGCAGTCTGGTGCACTGGTAGTGCAGGGCCATAATGTGAGGGATGGAGGGCGTGGTTGGGGTCTGGTTTTTCTCTGCGGACTTTGCGAAGTTGAGGAAGTCGAAGTAGTAGCCTCTGCCGGGGACGGATTTGCTTTTTTCGAGGGCGCGGCTGCTGACGGCGGCGACGGCGAGACCCGGCGGGAGCGCGAAGGCCTTCTGGACGGAGCAGAATCCGACGTCCCAGCCGAGCCGGTCGAAGTGGAGAGGCAGGCCGACCATACCGCTGACGGAGTCAACGAAGACGAGGACATCGGGATATTTTTTCTTCATCAGGTCGCTGATTTCATAGATGGGGTTTGTCACGCCGGTGCTTGTCTCGTTGTGGACAAGCGTTACGGCGGCGTATTTGCCGGTGGATAGTTTCTTGTCGAGCATTTCGGGCAGGATGGGGCTGCCCCATTCGACCTTGAGGTCTTCGACGTTTCTGCCGCAGGCGCGGGCGACATCTGCCCATTTTTCGCTGAAGGCGCCGCAGGACGTGCACAGGACGGTTTCATCGGGCGCGACGCAGTTGCGGATGGACGCTTCCCAGACCCCTGAGCCGGAGGACGTGAAGAGGAAGACGTGCTGGGTAGTGAAAAGGATTTTTTTGAGCATTTCGGTCGTCTCGGCCTGGAGCTGGGCGTATTCTTTGCCGCGGTGTCCGAGGGTGGGACGGGCGAGCTGATACAGGACGTCCGAGTTGACCTTTACGGGACCCGGGATAAACAATCTTGGCGGGTTTTTCCAGTCTGGCATATTACATCATCCAAAAAAAGTTACAGTTTGTTAATTGTCAAACCCGAATACAATTTCGGGTGAAAGTAGGTCGATTTTTGCGGCATTCTTTCGCCGGCGTCGGCCACCATTTGAATCTGGCGTATTTTTGTCGGGTTCACAAAGAAGGCGATTTGTTTTTGTCCTTTGTCAACCTTTTCGGTCGATTCATCGATGGCGTTTTCCATATCCTTAATATATTCGATGCCGCCTTCGGAATCGAGCTGTTTTTCGCCGATGCTGAGCAGTTTTTCGAGGATGAGCTTGTGTAGGACGGCGACATCGAGCGTCCTCCAGGCGGGGCTGTAGTCCGGGGCGGCGGAGGTCATTATGCGTTTGTTTTTCAGGACGGCGACGTAGAAGCTGTTTGCGGCGTAGATGCCGAAGGCGTTTTTGTCCTTTTTATGCCCGGCTTTCATCAGGGCGAGCATTTTTTGTTTTGCCCGCAGTTTTGTTCGCGGAGAATCGAACGGCAGGTGAGTAACTTCGAAGTCTCTTTTGAGGTCGGCGATTAGTTTTTTGACGCAGAAGTTTCCGAGACTGCCGACGAGGCGGTGGGTGGCGAGGACGAGCAGGCCATCCTGGCAGATATTGGTGAAGGCAATCATCTGGAAGCGGGCGGCGGGGTTGCCGGTTCCCCTCGAGTAAAGCAGGCCTGTTGTATAGCGGTGGTGGCCGTCGGCGATGATGCAGATTTTTTTGCGTATCGTTTGGACTGTCGCGTTGATATCGTTTTCGTCTGTGATTGCGAAGAGACGGTGTCGGACGTTCTGCTCATCGAGGCAGTCGAGAAGCGGTTTTTGGGCGGCGGCTGATTTAATGATTTTGTCTGCGGTTTTTTTCCTGTCCTCATACAGCATAGAGACCAGGCCGAAGTCTGCTGCGGTCGCTCTTTTGAGGTTGAGCCGGTCGATTATCTGGCTGTTGAGGGTGTGCTCGTGCGGCCTGACGGGGCCGGCGGGCGTGAACTCTTCGAGCCGGGCAAGGGCGATGAAGCTGATGCGGCTGAATTTGGCGCCAGCCAGCTCGAAATCCTGGGTGTAGGCATAAATGGCATCGGTTTTATCTTGTCTCAAGACACCTTTCTTGAGCCAGTTATTGAGATATTTTGCGGCCCTTGTGTAGGGGTTATTGCGGGTGTTGTCGGAGGGGGTTGTTTTGCCTTTGGTTATGCGAATGATGTTGTATTTGCTTTTTTTATGGATAATGGTCTGCTGAGCGGGGCTGATGACATCGTAGGGCGGCGCGATGCACCGGCAGACGTCGCCGACTACGGCCCGGTTGAATCTGAATGCTCTGAACGGCTTAATTTCCATAATGTTTGCTAAAAGGGCAAAATTGCAGGGTCTGCACTTAGCAGATTTTTTTGGTTTCCTGCTGTCCTAGCTTCCTTTAAGACAAGGAAGTTACAAAACGGGGGGATAATACTTAAGGAAGCGATTATTGTCAAGCGTGATTGACGGTAAAAAGAGCGGACGAGTGATTTCGGAGTGAGGTTTGCTTTGTGAGGTGATTTTGAATATTGGGCGGCCGGGGAGGTTTTGTTTGAAATAGACAGGAGTTGGGGATGCACGTTCGCGGGAAAAATCAATAGCGTTGACTTTTCGCCGGGGCGAAGAGAGTTTGTGGGTGAAAATAGCTCGGGGGCGGCCGGTCTTGGCCGCCCCCTCATATTTATTGAAGGAGGAGGGAGATGAATTTCTGCTTTTAATACGCTTAGTCCAGCCGATTGTTCAAGGGCTGTGTAAAATATTCGGCGTCGGAGATAAAATTTTCCTTTAATTTCGAGTAAAATAGTCGCATTGCCGGCTTTTCAGGGTTTTTTGCAAGGGTATTGTTATGGCAAAGATAGCGGTCGATGCGGTGCTGCTGCCGGCGGAGGAGATGGTGGATAAAGCTATCGAAGCAAATAAGAAGTTACAAGAACGGGGCAGCGATAAGATAGTTCTCGGCAGGCAGAATTGTCTGCCTCATATTTCCCTGGCTATGGGCTGTATCGACCAGAAGGAGCTTATCGATATCGAGAAGGTCCTGCAGGCGATAGCGGCGAGATACGGTGTGCAGGAGTTAGAGATTGTCGGCGTTGGTGTTGGGACAAACGCGGTCGGGGAAAAGGTGTCGGTTTTCCAGGTAGAGAAGACGGCGGCTTTGCAATCGCTGCACGAGGAAGTTATGCGGAGTTTGAAGCCGTATTTCAGGTATGGTGC
>Ga0315274_10014262_pt1 | contig 11271 bp, 6 predicted proteins | sample YL17G02_20_MG_FD_203700 | JGI IMG/M metagenome (GOLD analysis project Ga0315274, IMG submission 203700) | Sediment microbial communities from Yellowstone Lake, YNP, Wyoming, USA - YL17G02_20 | ecosystem: Environmental > Aquatic > Freshwater > Lake > Sediment | place: USA: Wyoming | collected...
TCCAGAATGGGAGAAACCCCTTTATCCGGTTTTGAAAGATTTGATGGTTCATCCAATTATAACTTATGGCAATACAGCACTTAACAAACAGAAAATTCACACACGCAATTCAGTTAGCAGACATTCATATAAGGCTCACAAGAAGGCACGAAGAGTATAAGAAGGTATTTGAAAGCCTCTATGAGAGTGTAAGCTCGACGCCGGTAACTACGGTGGTGTTTGTTCTCGGCGACGTGGTTAACAGTAAGGTTGACCTGAGTCCTGAATGTGTTGATATGACTGCCGAACTTTTGTATAAGTTGGCAGCTCTACGACCAACTGTTCTTCTTGCTGGTAATCACGATACCAATCTTACAAACAGAAGTAGAATGGATAGTTTGGGTCCTGTCGTGAGTGCGTTGAAAAATGCTAACCTTTACTACCTAAAGGAATCTGGTCTTTATGGTCTTGGTAACATTTGTATAAATAACTATAGTGTATTTGATGAACCAGACAAATACATGAAAGGGTCTGATATACCAGAGATATATCGAAATCAATTTGAACATTTCATCGTAACTTACCACGGTCAAGTTGATGGTGCTAAAACCGACCTTGGATTTACGTTGGTCAATCCAGCTATTACGGTTGATACGTTTGACAATCACGATATGGTTTTGATGGGTGATATTCACAGGGCACAAGACCTTCAAATATACGACGAATCGGGAAAACCTGCGGTTCGTTATTGTGGCTCTCTAATCCAACAAAAACATGACGAACCTATAACTGGGCACGGATATTCACTTTGGAACCTGAAAGACAAAAATTATTCACACGTAGAAGTCCCTAACGATTGTGGGTTTTTTACTGTTGTATTAGAGCACGGAGTAATTTCTACAAGTCTAAGTAACATTCCAAAGAAAGCTAGAATTCGATTCCAATTGAAAAATACGATGCCTACAGAAGTCAAGGCAGCATTGACTACACTCCGTAAAACCACAGAAGTTATCGAATCCTCATATGAGAAATTGGATGAAGATGTAACGCTTATGAGAGTTTTAACTGCTACTGGCAATGCGGTTTTAGGTAACATTAATGAACAAAGCTATCAAGAGTCTCTAATAAGGGAATATTTGAAGACCAGATTGAATATCATAGATCCAGCGTTTGTTGATGGAGTGCTCAAGATAAACAAAGAAATAAATGATTCCGTTAAAAAGGATGATTTTGCTAGAAATATTCGATGGATTCCTATAAAATTTGAGTGGGATAATATGTTCTCTTATGGAGAAAAGAACGTTGTTGATTTCACGAAATTGAAAGATGTTGTTGGGCTATTTGCTGCCAACACATCAGGTAAGTCCAGCATATTCTCGGCGTTGACATTTTGCCTATTTGATAAATGTGAACGTGAATATGAAGCGGTCAACATCATGAACGACCAAAAAACGGAATTCATGTGTAAGTTTGAATTTGAAATTGATGGTAAGAGATATTTCATTGAACGTGTTGGCAAAGCTGATAAAAGAGGCAAAGTCAAGGTCAATGTCAAGTTTTGGAAAGTTGAGAACGGCCAAGAGATAAATCTTCAAGGCGAACAGAGAAGGGATACTAACGAAACTATCAGAGACTATTTGGGCACATATGAGGATTTTGTAATGACTTCCTTGAGTGTTCAGAACGGTAAAAATAACGTTTCAATCATTGATATGGGAAAAGCTGATAGGAAGGATTTGTTCTCTCAGTTCATGGGATTGACTATATTTGACCGACTTCATACGGAAGCAAACGAACATCTTAAAGGACATCTTGTAATGCTTAGGGCTTACAAGAATGACGATTATACACAAAAATTGTTGGATTGGACCAACCTTTTATCTCAAGCAGAATCTTTGTATAGAGAAGAAATAGCTAATCTCGATGTCATAACGGGCAGGAAAGAAGCCATACAAAAACGCATATTGGAAGAGACACAAAAACTTATCAAGATTGACCACGACATTCCACCTTTGCCACAAATAGAAAAACAGAAGAATAAACTTGAATATGAAATAACAGAAACCAAGAAAGGACTTGCTGCGCAAGAAATTAAGGTCTTGGAAATTCAAAAACTAATTGATTGGATTGAAAAAGAAATCAAGGTGTTGGAAGAAAAGGGCGTTGTGGAAGCCTATAAAAACCATCAGATGTTGATACTCAAAAAAACCGATATTCGGTGGAAACTTGACAATCTAAAAATGTCATTTGAAAATGAATGGAGAATTGTTAATAAGGCAAAAGATTATGAATATGACCCCAAATGTAAATTTTGTATAACTAATGCCGGCAAAATAGTATCCGATGCTGAGAAGTCTAAGGAAAAAATAAAGGATTATAAGGAACAGGAAATCGTATTAAAAGAAGTGTCGGATAACATTGATACAGAATTGAAAAAATCGGAATGGTCTTCTAGGTCCAATGAAACTTATCAAAAACTTCTTGGAAAAAGAAATACACTGAAAGACGAACTTCAATTGGCTAATACCAAGAAGAATAACTTTGTTACTGATTTGAGAGATATTGAAACCGATTTCAAAGTAGCGCTCAAGAATGTTGAAGAATATAACAAGAACAAAGACTCCATTGATATTAATGGAAAAATCAATCTTCAAATCGAAGCTTTCAAACAAGAGTTATCTAATACTGACCAGGGATACAAGACAAAGAATAGAACGGTCATGGATATGAGTAGTAAAATCTCTGTCTGTAAAAGTAAAATCACCGAAATAAATCAGAAGGTTGACCAAGTTAAAGAAGTTGAAAGAGAATACAAACTCTACGAAGCTTATTGTCAGGCCGTATGTCGTGATGGTATTCCATTCGATGTTATCACAGCAACTGTGCCAGAAGTTCAGAATGAGGTAAACAACATTCTCAGCCAGATTTGTGAGTTTACTTCTCTCTTTGAGACGGATGGCAAAAACATCATTCCTTATATCGTCTATGGTGATAGAAAGTGGTTGATGACTTCCACCAGTGGATTTGAGAAGTTTGCTTTGTCTATAGCAATCAGAGTAGCTCTAACAAATATTTCAAACCTTCCAAAACCAAACTTCCTAATCATAGATGAAGGTTTTGGTGTTCTGGATGCTGAGAATATGTCGCATATGAGCACCTTATTTTCATACTTGAAGAGCAATTTTGACTTCGTAATGGTGGTTTCTCACCTAGATTCAATGCGTGATGTAGTTGACCAACACATTGAAATAACTAAAGATAACGGATTTTCCAAGGTAGAATTCATCTAAATGCGCCTATTTATAGGCGTGGCATTAAATTTACTAAATAGCTTAGGCAAGAGCGGAGTATCATATGGTCTTACTACATCCCGTGCGGATGTAAATGATACGGAGTATCTTTCTCGGTATTTCGTTGTATCTGAATTTAATCCCACCTTTACCGCAGGCAAAAACGCTTTTGCGTTTAATGGTTCTCAGTATTTAGAAAATGGAAGTGAAGTTTTTATAGAATGTTTGGATTCTACTGGACAGAATTTATTCATAGAAATGGCACAATCTGGCGATTCTTCCACCAAAGTCTATGCTTACAAAGAAGGTACAGCTTGGGTGTTTGCTATTCATGTTTATAATGATACTCAAGATGGTGTTGGTAAAATAATGTTGTGGGGAACTTTAAATGGTGGAAAAACTGTTAAGTGGTCGCAAAACATCACCATAAATAAGACATTAAAAAACGTTTCGAGGGTTAGATTTTATCAGGCTCCAACGTTAGAAGTTGAGTCAGCAGTTGTGCCTGTGCTATCGTCTAGTATTTCTACAGGATTGGTTGATGATAAAACATTTACGGGAACAGCTCACGGAATGTCTATCATACCAACACAAGGTACAGACTTATCATCCATTAATAGAAACACAAATGTTGATTATAGATTGGAAGTAACCTACCCTGTAATTACTAATAGCACACCCGACTCTGACGCTTTTAATTCACAACTTATAGGTTCCACTGTCAATCTCATTGTAAATAAAATCAAACAACCAAACTCCACACAAGAAATAACACCCACAATAACGACTGCTTCATTTATCGTATCAGATGTTGTAAATAATACTACCCTAAAAGTGTCTTCTCCGTATTCTTACAAAGATTCATATGGTAAATCTACAGTTACCGATATTTCAGACGCAAATTTTTCGATTCATTACCCATTCATTAACTATAACAATTTACCATCAGCGTATCAAACTTCTACAGTAGGTAGTGTTACCTATATTATTAAAGATTCTTATGCTGATATTATTTATAAAAATATAAGACCGTTTTCAGGTTATGTAGCTAGACATAAAGTGTATAGAAAAAGTCTTGTATCAAATGCTGATTTTTCTGTAATTGCGGATGAACCTGTTACTGTTAATGAAATTTTGGCGGATGACCTTACTCAAAATAAATATTACTATCTGTTGGGTAAGTTTTATAATGATGAACATATAGCCCGTTATTGGTTTACAAGTTCTAATAATTTATCTCTTAATCACTCTCCTAGTGTGGCTGTAAATTCTGCTTTTCTTTCTTCACCGTCGCCTACAAGTTTAATCGGAAATGATTATTTAATGGTGAAAAATGATTCTGTTAATACAAACAGAAATGCTGTTTATGTTCCATTTGACCACGATCAATTTTTAGCAGAGTCGGGGTCGGCATACGATTCGAACTTTATGGCTCTTAAAGCCAACGTTCAATATATTATAGAAGTTTCCGCTACTGCTTTAAAAGGTATAAACGAAACCAATGCTAGTATAGATTTCTATTTTACTAGTTCTATTCCAGAAGCAAAGAAAGAACCAACATTTACTGATAAATTTGGTGTCAAGGTTGCTACGCTAACTCTTAATCAACAGGGCAAGACAAGTATTAATATTGACCGTCAAATGACTTTTTTTGTTCCTTCCAATGACTTATATGGAACATTGGTTATAGTTCCAAAACTTTGTCAAACATATATTAAAAATATTTCGTTCAGGGTTTATGGTGATGATGGGTTTTCACCTGACACATTCATTTCAAGAATTCCCTGGGATATTTCCGTAGCTAATGAAACGTTTGAAATTAAAGCTGAATTGTTTGATATTAACCAAACATTAGTTTACTCTGATCTTAGAACTATAACAAGTTTTGACCCATATGGTGCCTCTCTAAATCCGTATGTGCCTAGTGGTGGTGGTGCTGGAGATTTGACCGTCAATGGAACGTTACACGTAACACAGGATGCTATAATTGATAATATCATATACAACCCTAATATTATTGCTAGACCGACAGGCACAGCTATAAGTCAGAGTAGAATATTATCGGTTAGGGCTGATGGTGCTTTAGTTTTTGACCCTATGGTTGATATGTCATTGGATGATAAATACCTGTATTTGTCATTGGGGAGTCCGTCAAGTAGATTAGCTACCACGATCACGACAAAGAAATCGTTAGCTTCTGAATACGGAATTACTGGTGGTAGAAAAATTTACTGGGACTCTGGAGGCGGAAAACACATAGAAGTAAGTCCATAATGACCTTATTTATAAATATCACGACGGTTTATTGTAAACTATATAATACAAAGGAATAAAGTTATGGCTAGACGCAAATGGACATTAGAAACTATCGGTCAAATCATGGATGGAGAAAATCCCTTCATTCAGGTAGGTTACGCCCCAAAAGCTAAGAGAAGAAAAGATGGAGAAGAATGGACTGACTCTAAAGGTCGTTCGTGGAAAAAGGTTAATGGGGCAGTTGTTAGTGTTAATAAACAGATGGATTCGATTAGAGAATCATTAAGACAGGTGTGTTCTGTTTGTGGTCAACGAATAGATTTTAGTGGCGATAAATTGGACCATAAGATATTTCCAAAAACCGGCAAGTGTTTTGATTGTCTTCAATTTGAAGAAACGTTGTTAAGAATTGAGGGGAAATATGAAAATTATGAAGAGTTGAAAATGTTAAAAAACAAACTCGGAAAATTACACGATTTTAAACAAAAAGTGGAAGAAGCAGTAGAATTTTTAAGAACTGATAATGGTAAAATGGAACTGGTTATGCCTACGGGGGAATTAATGACTTGGACTGGTAAATCCAATCCACAGTGGTTAGTTGATGCTGAAGCAGACTTGGTTAAAGCAAATAACGAAATCAAGAAAGTGGAAGAAGAGATAGATAAGCTACAACCAAAGACATAATATGGCAGACCAATCACTGAATAGCAATAAGTTAAGAGAATCTATACGAGAAGAGACAAAAAGGTGCATGGAAGACCCGGTATATTTCATGCGCAAATATGTAAAAATTCAGCACCCACATAGAGGAACCATACCTTTCGATTTGTACCCTTTTCAGGAAGACACACTAAAGTCTTTTCATGATTGGAGATATTTGATGATATTAAAATCCCGTCAGTTGGGTATTACTACGTTGGTGGCTGCCTATTCTTTGTGGATGATGATATTCAATGAAGACAAAAATATTCTTGTTATTTCCATCAAACAAGAAATTTCAAAAGAAATCATTACCAAGGTTCGTTTTGCCAATGAACATTTACCTTCGTGGTTAAAAGTAAAAGAAACCACAAACAACTTTCTATCACTTCGTCTAGCCAACGGTTCTATGGTAGCTGCTACATCTTCGGCTAAAGATGCTGGTCGTTCAAAAGCCTTGAGTCTCCTGATTCTTGACGAAGCTGCCTTTATTGATGATGCTGAACAGATTTGGACCTCAGCTTATAATACGTTGTCAACCGGTGGTCGAGCAATCATCCTATCAACCCCCAATGGTGTTGGTAACTGGTTTCATCGTATGTGGGTTGGCGCAGAGAAAAAGAAAAACGATTTCAAAACCCTCTCATTAAAATGGGATTTACATCCAGAACGTAATCAAGATTGGAGAGACGAGCAAACCAAACAACTAGGGGTAAGGGGAGCTAGTCAGGAGTGTGATTGTGACTTCCTATCATCAGGAGCAAACGTCATAGATTTGATGACTCTTAAATGGTATGAAGATAATCCAGCTATGGTAATGGATAGAAAAGAAGCCAGAAGGGGAGAGGCTTTGTGGATATTCAAAGGACCAGAACCAGGCAAAAATTATATAGTAGCTGCTGACGTAGCCCGTGGAGACGGGTCGGATTACTCTACAGCACACATAATAGAATTGGAAACTCTGGAACAGTGTGCCGAATTTCAGGACCAACTTGGAATGAGAGAGTTTGGTGATATTCTTGTAGCAATAGCAACGGAATATAATGATGCTCTATTGATTGTTGAATATACCGGAATTGGCGCCGCAGTTTTACAACAGATTGTAGATAGAGAGTATAAAAATACATTTTATAGTAGTTTGGACCTTCAAATAGTTGAAGTTCAAAGACAACTTTCCAGTAAAATTAATGCTGAAGAACGAAAATTGAAGCCTGGATTTTCTACCACTCTAAAAACTCGACCTATCATTATATCAAAGTTAGAAGCATATTTTAGAGAAAAGGCTGTCATTGTTCATTCTAATAGATTGATTAATGAATTAAAAACATTCATTTGGGATAACGGAAAAGCACAAGCCGCAGAAAATTATAATGACGATTTGGTAATGGCTTTTGCTATAGGAATATGGGTAAGAGATACAGCTTTACGGCTTCGTAGTGAAGGTATTCTTTTGACTAAATCAATGTTAGATAAGATTCATGTCAGTAAAAGTGAAGATAGAACACCAATTTATAGGGCTAGAACCCAACAAACCGGTAAAGACCAGTGGCAGATGAAATTTGGAAACAAGCCGGGCGATGTAGAGAGTTTGACATGGTTGTTACGATAAAGTCGAATATATTTATATTTGCTCGAATACACACAAACACACATAAAATAAAGGAAAATATATGCCTGATTCACCAATTAGACCAGCAGTAAATGTAGATGGCGACGAAGTTGACGTAAAACAAAAGTCGTTGTTCGCTCGATTAAAGAAATTATTCTCATCGGGCGTAGTCGTCCGTAATGTCGGCGGTAAAAAACTTAAAGTTAAGGATACCGGCGATTTAATGTATGCGACTGATAGAAACAGTCTTCGTGACCGCTTCAACCGTGTTCGTTCTACAGGTTATAACGCATATACAAGAGATTTTTCACTTGCTTACCAAGCAGCTCGTATTGACCTATTTAGGGATTATGATACGATGGATATGGACCCTATTTTAGCATCAGCATTAGACATTTATGCGGATGAATGTTTAACTCTGAATGAATTGGGTAAGGTATTGGTAGTTCATGCTGAAGACGATAACATCAAGGGTATTCTTACAAACCTATTTTATGATGTATTGAATATTGAACACAACCTATGGTCTTGGACTAGAAACCTATCTAAGTATGGTGATTTCTTTATGAGATTGTATATATCACCAGAATATGGAATATATCAAATAGAACCAATTTCGGCTTACAATGTTGAACGTCTTGAAAACACAGACCCACTCAATAAGAACTACGTTAAGTTTCAGATACGTCCTAATGATACCTCACAGGTAGAAACACTTGAATTCTTTGAGTGTGCTCATTTTAGATTACTTTCAGATTCCAATTTCCTCCCTTATGGTAAATCCATGATTGAAGGCGCAAGACGTGTTTGGAAGCAATTATCATTGTTAGAAGATGCTATGTTAATTAGTCGTATCATGAGAGCACCTGAAAGACGTATTTTCAAGATTGATGTAGGTAATATACCGCCTCAAGATGTGGACAGCTTCATGGAAAAGATGATTTCCAAGATGAAGAAGATTCCATATGTTGACCCACAAACGGGCGATTACAATCTTCGTTTTAATCTACAAAACATGGTAGAAGACTTTTACCTGCCTGTTCGTGGTAGTGATAGTGGAACTTCTATTGAAACTCTATCGGGCATCGAATTCACCGGTATTGACGATATTGAATATCTCCGTAATAAATTGATGGCTGCTTTGAAAATTCCTAAAGCATTTTTAGGATATGAAGAAGAACTATCAGGTAAGGCTACACTAGCATCAGAAGACGTAAGATTTGCTAGAACAATTCAACGTCTCCAGAGAATTCTTGTTTCAGAACTTGAGAAAATTGCTATTGTTCACTTGTATGCTCAAGGTTATCGTGATGAATCCTTGGTTAATTTCAAACTCGAACTTACCAACCCATCAACCATTTTCGAAAAGGAAAAAATTGAAATTTGGGGTAACAAAACAGAGTTAGCAAGAGAAATGATGGAGAATAAGATATTCTCTAAACAATGGATTTACAAGAATGTATTCAATTTATCAAAAGATGATTCGGATGAATTGCTTGAACAGATTGTTGAAGATTCTAAACAGATGTGGCGTTTCAAATCTATTGAAGAAGAAGGCAATGACCCTGCTAAGCCGTTCCAGAAGATTAATCCTAACGCTGAGCCTGGTGGCGGAGGCGGCGGAGGATTACCAGATTTGGGTGGCGGAGGCGGACTACCTGATTTAGGTGGTCCTGATTTAGGTGGCGGACCTGGAGGTCCTGGTGGATTACCGCCACTACAAGAAGCGGTTCAAAAAGGAAACATTAACTACGAAAAATGGAAACAGATGAATCGTCCTCACACTCCCGACAAATCAGTAGATGAAGGACAAGGAGAACATGCCGATGATTATAAACGTCCATCACAAGAAGGTGAGAAAAATGCTAGACGAGATTATCGGTTTGGTGAAGACCCTCTTGGAGATAAAGAAAATAACGAACAACCACGAAAAGGTAGTGTCATAACTCCAAGGTGGGCAAAAAATTCTCCATTAAGTCTTGAAACACTTCAAAGAAGTAATATGATTAAGAATTTGTCGAGTTATTTGGACAAATCAAAATCTGAAAAGAAAGAGTTAATTCAAGAAGCAAAAATGACAGGAAGTAAGTCAATCTTGGATGAGGGGAACATAATTGACGAATAATGAAATAATACATTTTCACGTAATAACGTCATATTTATAAATAAGTAAAAGAGTTGAATATATGCCTAAGAAAATGCGCCATTCGAAGTTTAGAAACACCGGCATTTTGTTTGAACTGTTAACACGACAGATAACAGCAGACATTATAGCAGGTAAGGATGAGTCCGAAGCCAAGAACTTACTTTTTAGATATTTTAAAGAAAATACTGAATTGGGAAGAGAATGGCGATTATACAACTTTTTACTCTCTGAGAAAATTAAAGATGAACCCCACGCGGAAAGATTTCTGTCAGTCATTGTCGAACAACGAAAAAAACTCAGTAATCCAAAATTGGCTAAGGAAAAATACGAATTAATTAAAGAAATTAAAGAGTTGTATCCTATCGAAGATTTCCTAAAAGCAAATATCAAGAACTATAGGACGTTGGCCTCTATATTCAAACTCTTTGAGAACGCGTGTTCTAAGGACTTGAAATTTGACGTTAAGGAAATTTATCAGGCGAAAACGTGTATTGTTGAAAATATCGTTGATAGACCAAAGAAATCCGGTGAAGAAGATATTCTCAAGTTTTATTCGCAACAGAACGAAGAGATTCGTCTTTTATCTTATCGAATGTTGGTCGAAGGAATGAATAGAAAATACAAGGATTTGGATGAAAACCAAAAACTTGTTTTACGTGAATACATTAATAACGTTTCCAATACTAATTCGCTTGGTGCTTATCTTATCAAGGAAGTTGATAATGTAAAAAGACAACTGAGTGAGTTGTCATCTACAATTCAAGATGATGATGTAATCAAAATCAAAATCAATGAAGTAGTTCATCAACTAGATAAAGTAAAATCAACACCATCAAAAGTTGTGAAGGATAATCAGATTATGGTTGTGTTGTTATCTTACGAACTTTTGAAAGAGATAAAGAAACAAGTTGAAGGAAAAAAGGATGAAAACGTGTCTGCTTAAAGAAAACTATCGTCCGATAGTTACTACAGAAATTAGGCACGGATTCCTTCTTATATGGATGGGCGATGTAGGACAGGAAGTATTATCTGGTGCTGCTGGTCAGCCCGACTTTCATTTTGAGGGTGAAGAAGCAAAAAACATATTGAGATATTTTGATAGAAAATCTACGGACCTTATGAAAGCCGGATATCCTGTGGTTTCTATGGCTATACCGGATGAACATATTAGAATTGTAGAAAGAAAAATAATGAAAAAGTCGCAACTTAAAACCTTAATCAAAGAAATTGTAAAGAATTTACAATTAGAATACGGTGGACCGTTGAATAAGGAGATATATAGAAAAATGACT
>Ga0315274_10014266_pt1 | contig 11270 bp, 13 predicted proteins | sample YL17G02_20_MG_FD_203700 | JGI IMG/M metagenome (GOLD analysis project Ga0315274, IMG submission 203700) | Sediment microbial communities from Yellowstone Lake, YNP, Wyoming, USA - YL17G02_20 | ecosystem: Environmental > Aquatic > Freshwater > Lake > Sediment | place: USA: Wyoming | collected...
GGCGGCGGAGCTTAATGCCGCCGATGTCGATGTCCGGGTGATTCTCGAACAAATCAGACAAAAATCAATCAAAAAATCGGTAAATACATCTCCCAAAAAGGAGGGGGCGTAATGATCCTAAAAGGCATCACGCGTGCGCTTCGTGCTCCTGAGTCATGGCGACGTTGGCGACTGACATTACTGCAGGGATCTATTAGGCAAGAATTCACGGATTACCTCGAAGAGTGTCGGCGACAAATTGCGATGCGTGAAAACAAAGATGAGATTGATCGCGATGTACGGGCCTTAGCTCAACTCATGAATGAGCGACAGGAGCTTATTCAAACCACTGCAGCATCGTCACCTACCATGCCGCATTCTGACGAGGCTCGCCAATGAGTGTACCTGGTGGAGCACTGCTCTTAGCAGTGATATATGTGCTGACGGCTCTTTACTGGACCAGTCCGGATAAGCCAATGCAGTACGTCAACATGCATGGAATCTTTGTGGTGCTAGTTGGGACCGCATTGATTTCGCTGATCGCCGTACCATGGCGTTACATCAGACGGTTCTTTTCCATGATTTCTGTCATTGGTCGGCGTTATTCTGATAATTCGGTCGAAATCATACAGCAGATCGTCGAAGCTGCCGAAGCCTACCGAGTCGACATTAAAAAAGCTCAAGCATTTGCTGAGCAGATAAAAGATCCATTCCTAAAAGACTCACTCGAGTTGTTATTCGAGGGATATAATGCTGAAGAAATTACGCAGATTCTTCATAGACTAGTTATAGTCCAGCGCGATCGAGATGCTGCCGACGCGAAAATGTTCAAGCACCTTGGGAAGTACCCGCCAGCGATGGGATTGCTTGGTACCGTCATGGGTATGATCGCACTTCTGGGCAGCCTTGGACAAGAGGGGGCGGAGTCTAAGGTTGGCCCAGCGATGTCGGTGGCGATGACAGCAACTCTTTATGGCATTATTTTAGCTAATTTAGTCATCCTTCCTGTGGCCGATAATTTGCTATTTCGCTCACATGATACAGTCGCGCGGCGTGAGATGATTATCGAAGGTATCTTGATGATGCATCGTCGGATGTCTCCGGTCATGATTCGGCAGATATTGATTTCTCACTTAATGCCCCATCAACGACAGGCCTTCGGTAAATTGCGGCGGGTTGGATCATGAGTCCAGATCCCTCAACTGCGCGCACTCAGCAGGCTAACCATGGTGACAAAGATCTGACTGAGGCTAGGCCGCAAGCATTTTACCTGAATGCGCCAGAGTCCACAGATGCTGAGGATTCAGAAGCGTGGCTGCTAAGCTACGCGGACATGGTCACCTTGCTGATGTGTTTTTTCATCCTTTTTTTCACCCTAGATAAAAGTCACGGGGGCATCAGTGATCCGGAGCGACTGAAAACAAGACTTGAGCAGCTTATCGGCTTAGATTCAGCTGCTGTGACTCCGCCATCAAAACCAAACCCTAGCAAGTCCTCGTCTCAGAGTTCCAATGCAGCAGGTAAAACTAAGGCAAAATTGGAAGAGGATTTAGCCAAAATCGCAAAAAATCTAAAGATTGTATTTTCCCTCGCCACGCCGAATCCCGGCCTAATCGAAATTACGTTTTTAAACGCTAACTTCTTCGAATCTGGCCAGATCGATCTTACCACCCCTGGGAAGGCCATGATTCTCAAAATGGCCCCGCGCCTCGCTGAAATGGGTCCTAACTCTAGGATTGAGGTCGAGGGTCACACTGACAGCGATCAAACTTCGGGCGGTCGCTACTCAACCAATTGGGAGCTCTCAGCCCTGCGGGCAGCGTCCGTCGTGCGGCTCTTGCAACAGGAAGGTATTCCTCCAGCACGGCTTAAGATAGCCGGATATGGAGAGTATCATCCTTTAGTAGCAGAAAAGGATCGCCGAGGGTTTATTGATTCAACAGCAAAGAAACTGAATCGTCGCGTTGTTATTAGAGTGACGCAAGAAGATGGTGCCGATTCCACTACAGCTCAGCGCGGTGTAAACCCATGAAGGGAATGTGGAAAATAATCTATGCACTATTTTTCGGATTTTCTACTCAGGCAAATGCCACAGAAGAGGAACCGACGATCGATTCGCGCGTAACAAGTATCGGAATGCATGTCAGTACAGTGAAAGTCTCTAGCAGTGGATTCTACGTAGGTCAAATCAAGGCGACACCCACGGTTGGTGCCGATGTCTATATTCAGATAGGCCGTCAATGGACTACGGGACTATCAGTCGATGTGAGTGGAAATGTATACTTCAATTCAGATGCTGGATTTCGTTACTATCCATGGTCCGTGCCCGGACGTAGACTTACTTCACACGCCTACGGCTCGGTTGAATACGACGATAAAATACGGCCTTTTTTTGTAATTGGAGGCAGTCGTGGCCAACTACGTCTGCAGACCCAAGACGAAATTGGAGCAACCCAAATCAATGCCCAATATCTCGGTGTCCTAATCGGGACTGGACTCAGCACAAGGATAAATTCATCTGTTGATTTGAATCTTTCTGCCACTTATTCAAAATTAGTAGCTACCGCTGACGCCGTGGTCACTTTTAATGGAACACGCACGGCGATTACAGCTGGTGGTTCTTTATTTTTTTGACCTTAGATTCAGGCAGCAATTCTTCCACGTTGATCAAAATCCGGTCACTGGCTGCCATACCGTCTCGTGAGGTAACCATAAGATAAAATCCGCCGCCCGCTGGAATCGTGATGGGAACAGGCGCACGCGAACTCTCGGCAATTGGTTGATCTCGCTCCCCGCTCAGCGGCCATAGATATACTAAAAAACCACCTCCGCTATCGGCGCCATGGCTAGCCTGCCAATCTATTGCTATCTCCGCCGGTGCATGATCAATCGCTAGAATACTGCCGTCCTTGGGTATGGTAATGTTGATAATAGCGGCATCGCCTGCTGCCACCAGAGACTTATTACTGGTTTTAGGCTCTAACATCGGGGCCAGCGTATTTTTCAGGTCTGTAACAACGGCACCGACCCCTCTAGCTCTATGCCAAGCTTGGATTAACGGTACGCTAGGTGGAAATTTCTTCTCCTTAAGCTTGTCTGAAGCCGAAGGTGGTGGAGAATCCATCGTAAAAGAACTGAGCACTACTTTTCGCATAATCTGGGGATGTAGGCGCAGCATAGTGGGCCCCGACATGGCTAGCATCAGGGCACCATCTTCATCCTGGTTGACTATAGTATAACGATGCAGAAATATTTTTGCGCTGGACAAGCTCTGAATTAAAGCACGATCGGCTATCAAGTCACCGGCTCGCAGGGGAGACCAGGTGATATCCCACGGCCGCCATGCCAATACCGCTCCTTCGATCTCGTCGACGACAAACATCTGGTCAAAGCCGCTAGCGGGAGGACTGATTATTGCCGCGTTCCCGGCAGCTAAGGCACTAGTCCAGCCGATATGTAACCACAGACAAGCCAACCACAAGCTGCACATAGTCGGTCCAAATTTGGAGATTTATAATTGTTAACAATAACTTAAAATATAATAAATCCGTTCGCTATACCAGAATTCTCTGCTCCATTTTGTGTTTAGACCAATTAACCAAGCTACAGTCTGGTCAGTAAAATGCCGATCTCAACTTCAGACGATAGTGCTAAGCTAATGGTGTATGGGGAACGTAACAAAATGATACGTTGGCAACAAATACTGCAAATCACGAATGCAACTGTCCAAAGTTGGGAACAGCTACGCAGCCATAAGCCCAATGACTATACAGAATCAACTCCTGCCTCAAAAGTTGCCGCTGAAAAGCCTCAACAAGTTCCTGCCAATTGGGGAATACCATTCAGACACGAATATATCGTACAAACGTCGGCTCTACCGCCCCTTCCTGAGCAGGTTAATAAACAAGAAAAATCAGTAACATGTGAAGCCGATGCACCCGAGCTAGCGGACCTCCCCCGCTTACCTCAAGCTACTTGTGAGTCAGCGGCTCTGGACGCACTCATGCAGGACCCTGTCTACAGCGCCGCTCGTCACACCCTAATCGCAGCGTTGGCTTTCTACGACCTCGAATCGATTCAGATTCTTCTGGATAAAGTTTCAAATCATAATGAGCGACAGATTATTATCGAGTCCTACGAATACGCGCGACAGATTTTAAATGTTCCCTAAGAAAAATGACTTATTTAGCCAAGGCCTAGCTAGCAGGATTGCTGGCGCTATAAAGCGCGTACTGGGCCGGATGCGAGAGGTTTGGGGCTTTCGCGCTCTGATGACTGCCCTGCTAGTGCTGACTGTTACGGCGGTCAGTGGATTCGTCCTTTTGACTACCAATAAGTTTGTAGCTGAAAGCAAACTGCGTGACGTGTGGTCGATCTTATTCCTAGAGTTAGAGCAGCGTGCCGCCGACCTTTCAAAGCAACTGCTTGACCCAAATCAGACTTCTAAAGATGAAAAGTCTATTGACAGAAACAGTTCGATTTATGCACTTGAAATTCCTAACGGAAAATTAACCTGGGTTCGTGGCCGTTCCCTGAAAGTCAAAAGCCTCAGAGATTTCGGTATAACATCCGCTAGCGACCTAGTGGATTGGAATCTTTTAGATTTCGAGAATCAACACTATATTCTTCGTAAATCTAGCAGCAATCTAATCACCATCACGCCATTCTCCGCTACACTCCAACTGCCAGGAGCAAACGACGCTAGTGATCACAGCTTAATCTATGCAGCAACACGGCAGGGTCTATTAGTTTATCGAAACAGCGAAGAAGTTCATGAAGTAGATTATCGCTCACGCCCTTTGGTGCAGAAATTTATCGCATTAAGTGTATGGCAGGGACAGGTGGAGCTTATCGACGCTCGTGAACGTGCAGTTTATGGCTTCTTTAACGAAGTCCCCGGCACAAATCTTGTCATATTTGCTGAGACTCTAAAGTCAGCTGTTACGGATGCTGTCGATAATATGACTCGAAAACTATTCGTGATTGTACTCATTGCACTTGGAATAGCTGTTTTCATACTTCAAATTCCACTCATAAGCTTGCTGCGACCGGTGGGCGCATTGGTAGTGATGACTAAAAAAGTCGCCGACGGCGATTTTCATGCGCGGGTTGGGGCAGAAGGAATAGGCGAAATTGCAACTCTTTCACGCGCCTTTACTGAGATGACTAGCGCATTGCGGACTCGAGAAGAAACTATTCAGAAATTAATGATCGAGCAGCAAGAGAAGGTGCGGCTAGACGGCGAAATGAAAACGGCACACATTGTGCAGGAGAATTTCTTTCCAGTTGATGAGATGAATATAGGCAACATCGAAGTTCGTGGTTATTTCGCATCAGCGAATGAATGTGGCGGTGATTGGTGGGGAGGTATAAATGTCTGCGGAAAATTGCTACTTTTTATTGGCGATGCCACGGGTCACGGTGTTCCCTCGGCACTGATCACCGCAGCGACCCATAGTTGTGCAATCACTCTTGAGCAGATTCTACCGAGCTTGCCTCCAGAAAAAATTAATGCGTCATTTATTGCTGGAATCTTAAATAACGCGGTCTGCAAAGCGGGTCGCGGCACCATCAAAATGACTTTTTTTCTTTCGATTATTGACCCTGAAAACGGCACTATGGAATATGTAAATGCTTCGCATGAGCCACCGCTGATTTACCGGCAACCTCCCGACCAAGCCATGTTTTCAGAAGGAACGAAAAATAATTTGGAGTCCGTAGAGGGCAAGCCAGACCCCACATTTGGCGCCTCACTTACGAGTCTGTATCATGCTCATTCCACTGTCATCGGACCCGGAGATGTTGTTATTTGGTACACCGATGGCATCACTGAGGCACGGGATCCCACCGCTAAGGAATTCGGGGAAGGACGACTCTGTAGAACATTCCTTAAGGTTGCGGGCCGCCAGCCTGGCGACATCCGACAATACATTACCACTAAAGTCACGGAATTTTGCGCAGGACGTCCACACGATGATGACGTAACGCTTGTAGTACTTAAGCGCAAGAACCTGATACCACCAACCTAATTTGCGCTCTTTTTAAAAAGCAAAAAATCTAGTTATAGAAAAAGCCTAAGTTTGTCGGTAGTTTTTGCCGACCACATGATTAGCTTTGTCGCTCTGGGCATCACTTATAGTCTTTATCACTGCTTAATTTAGTTTAGACCGAACCGAGAAGATTTGGATTTAGTTGGAATGCGGGATTACTTTTAACAATGTACCGAGCAAAAAAATATTTAGGAGTGCTTCTTCGACGGATGCCTTTGCTAAGCTCAGCAATGTGGGCAAGCAACTGCCTGAGTTGTGTATATACTCTTAAAGCTCTGCGCCGCACCCGGCTTAACCGAACCATTGCAAGAGAAGATGTAGATCGCTGTCAGCGCCTAGCTTCCAATCTTAGGGTTATGAGTTCCAAAGCTAGATTAGACGCATTGTTCGAGCAATCGACGGACTAGATCGCTAGGAATTAAAGCCACTCATTCACGAGAGCGCTATAAGAAACTGATCCGGCATCAGCTTGAGGATCTAAGTTTTCTGGTGGCACAGCCTAACTACCTCACCAACTGTCACCGGCGTTTTCACACCCTTGACCATTTCCTGACGTTCATTGACGATTTCGACATCGTCCCTGTAATCCTCATAGGTCTCTTGGGATACAACAACCTGACCGTTTCGCGCCAGGCCCTGAATACGAGCTGCAAGATTTACGGCAGGACCAACGGCCGTGTAATCGATCTGCGTATGAGTGCCGAAGTTTCCCACGGTTGCCTTCCCAGAATTGATGCCAATTCCAATATTAAAAGGCATCGGTAGAAAGTGCAGTCTTGCAGTAAATTCATCGATAAATGCTCTGATCTCTAGTCCAGCCATCATAGCTTTGAGCTTATGATGCTTATCAGGCATCGGATCACCAAATATTACGAGCAAACCATCGCCGAGGAATTTATTGATACTGCCGCCGTGCTTGAATACGATATCCTGTACATGCGTAAAATATTCGCTAAGTACATCACTGACTGTTTCAGGCGGTAAGTCGTCGGCCATCTGCGTGAAGTCGCGAATATCTAGAAACATAAAAGTGATCCGCTTCCGCTTTGCAACTGATCCGAATGGGGTGGAAGGATTCGATGAAACCACGCTTTCAACCAGAACGGGTGACAAATAATTACGAAGCAAATTCGCTTGATCAAGTTGTTTAAGGAGCTGGCGACTATTGATACGTGCTATTTCGGGGGTGGGCTCCCCACCTTGCCGTTGGTTAACAGCATTGTTTTCCAACTGCCGCAGTCGCCACGGTACTAAAACTCGTGCCAACAGCTCTTCGGGATAAAAGGGTACGGACAAGCAATCATCTACCCCACACTCGAAACCGATTGGGATCATGGCCCTCTGGTCTTGCCCGACTACTAATATAATAGACGGCCTGGCATCACCAAACGCGCTGATTAGCTTACTGCACAAATCCTTGAGCGACGAATCGGCGATATTAGCGTGCAGCAATAACACATCGTGCCGCTGATCTGCTATAGCACTGAATAACGAGACTTCGCTGTCAATGGAGCTAACCACCCACGATGGGCTAGCCAGCACACGACCTACGAATTCGTTCAGCGAGGATTGCCTGTCAGCTATCAAGACTCTAATTTGCAACTGCGAATGATCCATCCATAATTCCTTCTTAGGTTTCCGACTTCAGAAACAAAAAATATCTGGCCTCTACCCCGTCAAATTCCATATGCTCCTTGCATTTTGGGCAATCCATCGCTGGCGCAGAAGGAGTGGCTGACAGGGTAGCGTGGGATTGTGCTACTAAAAAATCGCTGGATTCGTCACAACTAGCGCAATAGTAGGGTGCGAAATATGATTCAACACTCACTGTTTTGCCGCTGCAAAAACCTTTGAACATGTTCATTTGGTTAATAATGCGTACTGAGCATCGTTTGTACGTGATATTGACACTAGCCTCAATCGAGGCCATAAATCGTGTCCAGCCCTGAACGCCCACAGAATCAATCAAAGTGATGCCTTCAAAATCCAAAGACAAACTATTAATACCTTTCACAGGTATCGAGCTATAGTCTGACGTGCCATCTAATTTCCCAACTAGGATCACATCCGCAGCTTGATCGTTTTTGATTATTTTTACTTCAAGATTCGAGGTAGTCATAATTTTTTCGCCCCAAATAAAACATTTTTTAACCGAATTGAAACAAGATACAAGGCGCACAGTCTAGAAAAGCTTTGCGGCGACGGGTGTGGTGAAAAAGTGCAACAATCGTGGTAGAAATATTCCGATCAACTGTCATGCTGAGCATACTGACTGACTGGACGACCATATGGTACCCTACACCTGCTCCATGATTTCCACCTCGAATCTGATCGGACGCGGCGCTGGCAAGTGGGCGAGAAATACTGCGAATAACTTCTGCCTTAGGTAAGCGCCCAAACCTATCTGACACCGCTACAGCGAAAGCTGTTTCTGTATCTGCATAGCAGAACTCGACATATTCGCTAGGTAGCAGTTGAATATCGGTTCCTCGGTCGACCATACTATAGCGACTACGTTGCGAAACTTTATCAAAAGGCGCCGAATAAATTGCATTCATTACCAATTCCCAGGTAACTGTTGCGATCATTGGTGCAAAGTCAGAAAAGTTGCGGCGAGAGGCAGCCTGCAACATAACCTGATCTAAGAGGTCATTTTTATCCTTGGAGTTCTGGACTAGGATCTGCGTTATCGCCGTAGACGATGGCAATAATGTTTTGAGTATTCCCGCTGCGCCCTTGCCACGTTGAATCCCTGTAGCCAAATCAGTTAGAGCTACATCTAAGAGTGCGCTATTTTTACCAAGAATTCCCGCATTGGGAGATAAATCCAGCAATGTCCTAACGCACTCCTGATGTGATCCATCATAGCAGGCTACCGAATTCTCAAGCGTTAATGCTAACTGCACAATATTTCCAGCAAGTCTACCGGACCCGACATCAACAAGAACTATGCTATTTACGCCTAGTTCTATTAAGTTCAGGTCACCCTCATTTTCGGAAAATAAACGGAGATAAACCTGGCTGCGCTTAGCCCAGTTCTCTATTCGCACGCTGAAGCTATCGTCGCCTGTAAGTACGAGCATAGTCGGTTGACGAGCTGTGGGCATTTGTGGTCCGAGCTGAGCTTTAGAGTCGATCATACGACGGGAGTGGGCTACGTCTCAATTAAGGTTCTCATTATTTTAGAGTGGAACTGTTAGTTGCGCAATGATCGCAGTTCGATGCTTTAAAAGACAAGGTCTTTGTGGATTAGCATACCACTAATGCCAGCCGAAGGTGCACTATTGGCATGCCACCAGGGACTAGAGCAAATAACCAAATATTTCGGTACAATTACGGACTATTCGCCGTCGAATAAAAAAAATGTCTCAATCAAATCGGTAAAGCTGCCGGATGCCATTGCCGGCGTACTAGTCGAAGTGAGGACACAGGGTAGTAATGCAAATTTACGTAACACGACAGCAGCCTTTAGTTTTTAAGGACAATCCAAGATGCCTCTCGCGCGTGCTAGCGTATAGAACAAAGACCCATCATAGAGCCCAAGCATCCTCTCTTTGCTGATCTTCCCATCCTCTGCCGCCACGAGATAAAGTGCGCCAAATTCACCACCTGAGGCGACGAGGCCAAAGAAGTCAAAAAGATCCTCTTCTTTATAAAGACGCTTAGCCAATTCCTTGAGGTTCAGCGCGCCGTCACCGTCCTGGTCCCAGGTCTTAAACCAGGCCTCAAATTTTTCTGGCACAAACACACCGTTATCATCATAAATGCCGGTATCACTGCCGTGAATTCCAGCTTCAATCGAGCGAATGTGCAGAGTGAGTGTTGGGTAGCCGGCCGTTGGAGTTGCCATCGCGCCGTTGATACTAATGGCCGCTGGCATGGCAACCACTGCTGGCATGCCCAGCATGCGTAACCCACCAAAAGTCTCGCGCACGCTGACCTTCGCGTCGCTGTTGCGATCAAAGAAGGCTAAATGCTTTTGCAGCGCAGTCATCTCATCCCAAGGGATTGCAGGTGATGGAATACATCTGCTATGAAGCGACTCTCCCTCCTCCGGGTTACTCGAGTCGATAACCGCGTCGTACCTGGCCATGTCTTGGTCTTGGTCTTGGTCTTGGTCTTGCGCCGACACCAAATCACCGCCGACGGCGCCGAGTATGAGCATGCCACCGGCCAAGAGACCGAGTCGACTAAATCCATTTTTCTTGCTGCTACCTGTCATAAAATTCCCCCTGAGGAACAAAATTGCGCGGCATATAGCACATGCACATAGCAGATGAAGGTACTGCTCTAAGCCTTCAACCCAAGTTGCAATATTTGTTCCCGACCAGGTGGATGGGGTTCCATTTAAACGTCTTGGAAACTTCCTTTACATAAAATTAACCGCGCAAACAGGCCTTTTTTTCGAAAAATTGTTGAACTAAATGCACCTCTTAGGTACGAAAGCGACGCTCAGTGCTGGGGCTAACAAATCGTTACCAAGGGACCCAGCTTGCAGCACAAACACCAGTAGCTTATGGCTCAAGAGCCAAGCACGTAAAAAGGGACGACTATGAAAATCATCGGTACGATCACTGCCTCGTTACTCGCCATCAGCAGCGCCGCCTTTGCTGGCCCTTCCTTTGACCGCAGCTCCTGGAGCAACTGGCAAGGCAAGTGGACTGGAGACTTCTGGACCCCGGGCAATTTTGGCACCAGCCAATACATGACCTGCGTCGGTGTCGACGGCTCCGATGGTTCACCAGAGTACTGGGCTGCTGGCATGGGTGACGATGCTGCACGCAACGCTTACGAACAGACTCGTTCTTGGGTCAATGTCGCTGACCGTAACATTGCCTACATCGAAGTACACTGCGGCTACTAAGACCATTTCAGCAAGCTGATCTTGTCGGGGGGCCTTCGGGTCCCCATTTTTTGTGTTCGTCTTAACTAGAGGAGTAGGTTGTCACTTGGTAATCGCTGCCTACGCTCTCCTACAACCAGCAGCCTAGCGCAACACAGCAGCTTGCTCTGGCCTACCCATCGCCAGGAGAAACGGATCCTGCGCTTGCCTGGCGCTGAAATCGGCCTTCTGTTCAAGACCAAGCCACTTATTCTCGATCAGAATCTGCCCGATAGCACCACCCGACGTAGCACCAGGGCCGAGCAAGATCAGGTGATCCGGAGCAAATTCTTTTAGTGCCACCGACACGGCTTTGCTGAAGTCATAGGTAGCGTGGACTTGATGTCCCAGGGTGTACT
>Ga0315274_10014268_pt1 | contig 11270 bp, 9 predicted proteins | sample YL17G02_20_MG_FD_203700 | JGI IMG/M metagenome (GOLD analysis project Ga0315274, IMG submission 203700) | Sediment microbial communities from Yellowstone Lake, YNP, Wyoming, USA - YL17G02_20 | ecosystem: Environmental > Aquatic > Freshwater > Lake > Sediment | place: USA: Wyoming | collected...
TATGTTCTGTCGCATCCGTGGCTACATCTCCACCGTGCGCAAACAGCGCAGGCAGGTTCTGTCGTGCATCCAGAGTGCCTTCCTGGGCCACCCCGTCATGCCTGCCACTGCTGCTGAGTAGTTACACGAAGTGAGGAATGACAGGTGTGTCTCTGCGTTCTCTGCGTCCTCTGCGGTGTTCCTCGTTATTCCAGTCCCATCTGCCGCAGGTTGTTGTAGCTGATCGCCAGGCTCTCGAAGGGGTCGCGCTGGCAGATGTCCTGCTCGACGATGTACCACTGCACCCCCACCTGACGGCAGATCTGCAGGATCGCCGGCCAGTTGAGGTTGCCCTCGCCTATCTCGGCCATCGTCTGCTGGCCATTGAAGATGACCATGTCCTTGAGGTGAACGGCGGCCATGCGCTCCTTGAAGCGGGCGCACCAGGCCGCCGGATCGCCCCCGCCGTGCTGCACCCAATAGGTGTCGATCTCTGCCTCGACATAGCGCGGGTCGCTCTCCTCGTAGAAGATGTCCAGGCCGGTTTTCCGTCCGTAACGTTCAAACTCGAAACTGTGGTTGTGGTAGGCGAGCGTCAAGCCAGCGTCGGCACACTTCTTGCCGATCTCGCTTGCCGCCTTTGCGGCGCGGCGCAAGCCCTCCAAGCCGCGGTACTCCTGCCCCAGATAGGGAATGGCCAGATGCGGGCAGCCCCAGAGCTTGTGCTCGGCGATCACAGCGTCGAGGTCAGCGAGCATGCGCTCGATGCCGGTGTGTGTGCTACACATATAGAGACCGGCGTCGTCTAGCATCTGCTTCACCTGCTGGGGCGAGGCGTCGGCGAAGCCCGCGCCTTGCACGGCGCGGTAGCCTATCCCGCTCACTCGGCGCAAGCTGGCGGCTATGTCCCGTGGCGTCTGCATGAACTCCCTGACGGTATAGAGCTGAACGGCTAGACCACCTTGTTTCATCGACTGCCTCCTCGGCCGGTGCATTTACGCTGCCCCTTGTAGCGCAAAACGGCCGCCCTGGCTAGTCTTGTGTCAGACCCGGCCGGCGCGCCTTGGGGCGCGCACTCCTCGGAGCAGGCACAAGATTGACAGGACGGTGGTCCCCGCGTATGAGGGCACCCTGTAGCTGACCATGGCGGACGGTGCGGAGAGGCGGCTATGCCCGCGGTGCAGGCGACGGACTTGTGCAAGCGATACGGGCCGATCCAGGCACTCGACGGTCTCTCACTCAGTGTGGCGAGGGGCGAGATCTACGGGTTGCTTGGCCCCAACGGCTCCGGCAAGAGCACCCTCATCCGCTGCATCATTGGCCTGGTGCGTCCAGACTCCGGGCGCGTCAGCGTCTTCGGCCACTCGATGCCGGACAGACCGTTGCTCTCCCGAGTCGGCTACATGACGCAGGCCTCCGCACTTTACGACGACCTTACCGCTGGGCAGAACGTCGCCTTCTTCACCGCCATGGCCGGCTGCCGCGAGCGCGAAGCGGTAACTGAGGCGCTCGCCCTGGTGGAGCTGTGGGAGCGGCGCGACAGCCGCGTGCGCACTCTGTCCGGCGGAATGAGGCAGCGCCTCTCGCTCGCCTGCGCCCTGGCGCATCGGCCCGAGCTGCTGCTCCTCGACGAGCCGACCGTGGGCGTCGACCCGCAACTGCGGGCGCAGTTCTGGTGCCACTTCCGCTCTCTCGCCGCTAGCGGTGTCACTCTCATCGTCTCGAGCCACGTCATGGACGAGGCGGAGCGCTGCGACCGGCTTGGCTTCATCCGTGGCGGCAAGCTGCTTGCCGAGGGCAGCGCCGAGGCGCTGCGCCGGGAAGCTGGGAGGCCGACGCTGGAAGAAGCTTTCCTCTGCTTCGCGGAGGAGGTAAACGGCGATGGACGGTAGGCGCGTACTCAACCTGGCCAGGCGCGTTGCCTCTCAGCTCGTCGCCGACAAACGGACGCTCGCCCTCATGGTCGTCGTGCCCATGATCCTGCTCTCCGTCGCCGGCGTGCTGCTCAACCTGAAGCCAAGTCGGGCCACGGTCGCCGTAGTACAGCGGGACGCGGGGAGCACCATCGGTGGCCGCCAAGTTAACCTGGGCTCCGGCCTGGTGGAATCCCTGCGCGCGCTCCAGGCTTTCGACCTGGCCGAGTTGTCGCCCGAGGAAGCGCGGGCGCGGCTGGACTCGGGTGAGGTCGCGGCCGTAGTGACCTTGCCCTCCTCTTTCAGCGCCGAGGCGATAGCCGCGCACCGTCTTGCTTTCGCCGTCGTCTACGAAGGCTCGAACCCTGGCCTCTCGCGCCAGGTGGGCCAGCTCCTGCGGCGAGCCTCGTCCCAAGCTCTGTCCGGGTTGGCGTTGGCGGTACTCTCCACGGCGCCAGAGCAACCACAGGCGGATCTCACCGAGACCTACCGCCACGGCGGGCCTCAGTTCGAGCCGCTGGACTACGTGGCCCCGGCCCTGATCGGTGCCTTCGTCTTCCTCTTCGTCTTCATCCTCACGTCGGTCGCCTTCCTACGCGAGCGGCTGTCTGGCACCCTAGAGCGCCTGCAGGCTACACCCATCAGTGCGGTCGAGATCGTCCTGGGCTACATGCTTGGCTTCCTGCTCTTCGCCTTCCTGCAGGGGGCGATCACGCTGCTGTTCACTGTGCTGGTGTTGGACGTGCACTATCTTGGCAGCCTCGCCAGCGTCTTCCTCGTCGAGGCACTTCTCGCCGTCGCCGCCGTCAACCTGGGCATCTTCTTTAGCACCTTTGCCCGCAGCGAGTTCCAGGTGCTGCAGTTCATCCCGTTGGTCGTGGTGACGCAAGTCTTCCTGGGTGGCGCCGTTTGGGAGGTGAAGGATATGCCGGGGTGGCTGCAGCCGATTGCCTGGCTGATGCCGCTCACCCACGCCACGAAGGCGCTGCGCGCACTGATGATTCGCGGCGACAGCTTGGGCGCCGTGGCTCCCTATCTCTTGGCGCTGCTGGGCATGGGCGCTCTGCTCGTGCTCCTCTCGGCGCGCACGGCCGGAAGGGCGTCAGCCTAGGCCAGGCCATAGCGGGCGACAGCCAGGCTGAGCACCTCATTGATGAGGGTCTCGTAGCTCATACCGTCGCCCTGAGCACCAAAGACGATGTCGCTGTAGCGCGGGTTGACGCCGGGCAGAGTGTTGACCTCGAGGAGCTGAGGGTTGCCGTAGGCGTCCAGGCGGAAATCCACCCGCCCCACGTCCAGGGCGCCAATAGCGGCGAAGGCTCTCACGGCTAGGTCTCGCATCTCGCCGGTGAGTTCGGACGAGCAGGGGGCAGGGCAAAGGTACTTCGGCTCAAGTGGCTTGTCGCTCTTAATGTGGCTGCTGTAGAGCCCGCCGGCGTCCTCGACCTCGCTCACGTCTATCTCCAGCGGCGGGAAGGCGTGGAAGCCGCGCCCGTCGTAGAGCGGTGAGTTCGGAACGCGGTGGATACCTCTCTCGTTGCCGATCAGCCCGATGGTGTACTCGCGTCCAGGCAGGAAAGCCTCGACCAAGGCTGGCTGATGGTAGGCGCGCGTCAGCCAGCACGCCTGCTCGCGCAACTCGCCCTCGTCGTGCGCAACGGACCGGTCGTTGATGCCCATACCCGAGCCCTCGCGGGCCGGCTTGAGGAAGAGCGGGAAACTTAGGCCGGGCGCGATGGGCTCGTCGCCCGTGTGCATCACCATGAAGGGAGCGGTGGGCAGGCCGCACGCCCTCCAGACCAGCTTACACATTGCCTTGTCCAGGGAGAGGGCGTTTGCCAGCACTCCCGAGGCCGTATAGGGCGCTCCGAGCATCTCCAGGATGGCCGGTACGTGCGACTCGCGCGACTCGCCGCGCAGTCCCTCGCAGATGTTGAAGCAGATGTCCGGCCGCAGGCGGCGGATGGCCTCGAGCAGCTCGGCGTCGCCCTCCATCCGCGTCACCCGATGGCCCGCGCCAGAGAGCGCCTGCTCGAGCCCCGAAATCGTGTCCTCGCTGTCGTACTCGGCTGCGTAGTCCACCGGGCTCTCCGGCCCGTGAGACAGGCTCTTCTTCGAGTTGAACAACAGGGCGACGTGCAGTGGCTTCACCTACCAGTACCTCGCCTGTCGGCGTGAATCGGGGGCAGTTGTGGGGGCGTTGCATGCAACGCCCCTACCAGTCCGGCTTGACCGCGAAATGGTGGTCAGTGCTTCACGTGGCTGCGGCTCCAGCCCTCTGGCTTGATCGCCGCCTGGCCACCATCCAGAAGCGCCGCCACGCCGCTGCGGCCGTTGCAGTAGTCGCAGCGGCTGACGTCGTGGCCATCGTAGTGCTCCGGCTGAGCGTAGGCGCTGACCATCCCCTCATAGTTGCGCACTACCACGTGCGAGTCCGACTGGCTGATCAGGTACGTGGGCAGGATGGGTATCTTGCCGCCGCCGCCGGGGGCGTCGATCACGTACTGCGGGATGGCGAAGCCGGACGTGTGTCCGCGCAGGGCCTCCATGATCTCGATTCCCTTGGCCACCGGCGTGCGGAAGTGCCCGGCGCCCTCCACCAGGTCGCATTGGTAGAGGTAGTAGGGCCGCACGCGGTTGCGGACGAGCTTCTGGCCGAGCGCCTTGATGACGTTCGGGCAATCGTTGATCCCCGCCAAGAGCACGGACTGGCTGCCCAGCGGTATTCCCGCGTCGGCGAGGCGGGCCAGAGCAGCCTCCACTTCAGGCGTGATCTCCGCCGGGTGGTTAAAGTGAATGTTCATCCACAGTGGGTGGTAGCGCCCGAGCACGCTCACGAGCTCAGGGGTGATCCTCTGCGGCAGCACGCACGGGACTCGGGAGCCGATGCGGATGACCTCCACGTGCTCGATGGCGCGCAGCCCCGAGAGCAGCTTCTCCAGCACGCTGTCGGCGAGCGTCAGCGGATCGCCGCCCGAGACGAGCACGTCGCGCACCTCGGGATGGCGGGCGATGTAGTCGATGGCGGGCTGCCAGTCCCGCACACCGGCACGGGCGCCGTTGCCGACCAGGCGGCTGCGCGTGCAGTAGCGGCAGTAGGAGGCACAGAGCGTCGTCGCCAAGAGCAGAACGCGGTCCGGATAGCGGTGCACCAGCCCGGGCACCGGCGACTGTTCTTCCTCGGCCAGCGAATCCTCCATCGTACCGGCGCAGACCCGGCACTCGGCCGTCGTCGGGATGACCTGCCGGCGGATGGGGCAGCTCGAGTCGCCTCGCTTGATGAGGGAAGCCAGGTACGGCGTTACCTGGACGCGCAGATGGCCTAGGGTGGAGATCGCCTCACGCTCGTCGGGCGTCAGCTCGATGATGCGATCTAGCTGCTCGACGGTGCGAAGGGCGTGGCGCATCTGCCAGCGCCAGTCGCTCCACTCGCGGAGAGGGACTTTCTGCCAGGGGTGGGGAGGTTCGTCGCACGTACCGGGGGGCTCCTCCATACCAGGAGGTTCTTCCAGTTGCTGTTCCTTTCTCTCTTCCTTCACGTAGTCCATCTTCGTCTTTTCGGCCCCCACAACCATAGTTTGCTCTGCGGCCTGATTCGGCAGCGCAACACGCGCCAAGATACAGCTCTTTCGCTTCAGTAGCTGGAATCGGCCGGGCGGTCGCCCCGAAGGGCAGCGGCAGCCCAGGAGAGGGCCTGCCGTCGCCGCCCGCCTGCCGCCCAAGGGAGGAAGTGGGCTGCAAGGCTCAGCGTGTGCCCGCGAGCACACAGGCGCAGATGGACGTATTATAGAGCACGCGCAACGCGAATGCAAGGCAATCTGTGAGAGCATTTGGGCGAAGGGGGCAGACGCTGCTCTCAGAGCGAATGCGTCCTCTTAGCCTGCGCCCTCGTAGGGCCCGACGTCGCATCCGCTCCCTTGCGGCCTGGGAATCCCGTCAAGGTCGGGGGAGGGCGCCACCGAGCAGTCGCCGGCATCGAGGCCGGGGCTGGCGACCGTAGGATGGAAGTCGTGCGCGCTCTCGTCACGAAAGGCCGGGGCGGCATAGCGACTGTGAGCGTCCTGGCCGGAGGCAGCGGTCCAGGTTCCTCCGCTGATGTCCTCGGCGCCATAGCAGCGGTCGCCCTCTTCCACGCAGATGACGGCGTCGGCACGGTTGGGCGCGTAGTAGAGGTTGAAGTCGGCGTCGAGCTGCACCGCGCGAGCCACAAAGACGAGGGTGCCGCCGTTTTCGGGCAAAGCTGTGCTGATCGTGGTGTTCCTCATCGTGATCGGCGTCGCCAGGGAGCTGTCGTAACCCAAGCCGACTGTGTAGCCATAGAGCCGGCTATTGGCGATGAGGCAGTTCAGCACGGTGTAACTGCCGCCCGCCTCCAGCACCAAGCCCTCCAGGCCGTTGCCGGCGCTGATGCTGGTCTCCAACCGACTATCCCTTCCCCAGAGCTTGATGCCGTTGCGCCCCTGGTCGAGGCTGACCACGCGACGCAACGTCGAGCGATCGGACTTGAGGTCGAACCCATCTCCAGCATGGCCGACGGAGGTACTGTCCTCGACCAAAACGTCGCTACCAGATTCCACGGCGAAACCATCCACCGCCGTGTCGTCCCCTTTGCCCGGCCCGATGGCGCGGAAGCGGCGGATGGTGAGGCGGACGCACGGCCCGCCCGGGCCACAGTCGAAGCCGCTGCCGCTGTAGTCGTGGGCGTAGATATCCTCGAGCAGCAGGTCCTCCGCAGCCGGTGAGTCCCCCGTGCCGCCAGCCTGGAACTTGACGGCCGTCTCCACACCGCTGAACTCCATGCGTCGGAGAGTTATGCCGTCGCTCTCACCCCAGGCCACAAAGCCGAAGGCGCCGAAGTTGCGGACGACCAGGCCCTCGAAAGTCAGCCAGTCGGCCTCCCCGATGTCAATGCCCTGGGCCGCTCCCATTCCGGTACCGTCGAGCACCGGCGTCTCGTTCGCGTAGGCGGCGAAGACAATAGGCGCGCCTGGCACGCCACCTCTATCGATTACCACCGATTCGTTGTAGACGCCACCACGCAGAAAGATGGTCTCGCCCGCCTCGGCCACATCGGCAGCATGCTGTAGGGTCGCCCATGGGCGACCCAACGTCCCAGGGCCGGTGTCGTCACCATCCGGTCCAACGTAGTGGACGCCGCTCGGCGTTGTGGTGGCCGCGGCCGTCGCCGTCGCGGTGGGCGCAGGCCGGTCGCCATGGAGCAGTGGCAGGAAGACACGCCACGCCTCGGCGGGCAAGTGGGTCATGATGAGAACGACAGCGACGAGAAGCAGAATCCGGCTCATGGCTTCCTCCACCCGCGGCCGCCGTAGGTCGAGCGATGTAGGGCGCCGACCATCACCATTGTCAGGGCACTGTAGTAGCGGGCCAAGTGGGCGAGTTCGAGCGCCATCGCACCAGCGACTGTTCCGGTGCCGTCGCATCCGGGCGGCTAGCGTGCTAAGCTGGCAGAGGCCAAGTGATGCGGACGATGGCAGGGATGCGGGCGGCGGTGGAGGCCCTGGTGTTCGGTGGCAAGCGGCCAGGTCAGCACGCCGGGTGGCCGGCAGAGCCGGCGCTGGCGGCCTTCTTGGTCGGGGCGGCAACCATCATGGCTGAGGTGGCGCTCACCCGCGTGTTCGCCTTCACGCAGGGCTATCACTTCGCGTTCCTCGCTGTCTCACTGGCGCTGATGGGCAACGCGGCCGGCGGGGCGGCTCTGGCGGCCCGGAGCCCGCGGAGACTGGTGCGCGGCTTGCCGGCGAGACCTCTATTCTGGTGCCTGCTGACGGGCGTGTGCCTCCCGCTCGCACTGATCGCCTCGGGCAGCCTTCCCGTTGACACCTATGCGCTCTCCTGGTCCTGGCGTCAGTTGTCCCTGCTATTCCTCTACCTCGCTTGCCTGGCGCTGCCTTTCGTGGTGGCGGGTGTGGCCGCGGCCCTCTGCTTCGAGAGGGCGGGCGCCGCCGTCGGCAGCGTCTACGCCGCCAACCTGTCGGGCTCTGCCCTGGGCGCGGCACTGGCCGCCCTTCTCCTGCCGTGGCTAGGCGCGGCGCGCGGCGTGGCCGCGGCGGGCGCCTTGGCGCTGCTCGCCGGCCTCTGGCTCAGGCGCGGGCTCGCCCGCTGGCTCTGGCCGCTGCTGGCACTGGGCGCGCTCGTGCTACCGTGGGAAGGTCTGCTCACGGCCCAGATGTCGCCGCACAAGCCGCTCTGGCAAGCCTTGCACGCCCGAGGGGCGGCCAGCCTCGCCTCCTTCTGGTCGCGCTCTGGGCGTGTCGACGTGGTCGAGGGGCCGAACTTGCGAATGGCCGGCGGCATCGCCTTGGACTGCCCGTACGCGGTGCCGGCGCAGCGGCAGTTGTTCCTTGATGGCGACAGCCCCAGTCCGATCAGCCAGGCGCAGAGCGCGGAGGAGGTGGAGTTCACCCGCTGCCTCCCCGCTTGGGCCGGCCTCGAGCTCCGTCAGGCGCAGCGCACTCTCGTGCTGGAGCCCGCCGGCGACGTGCCGGTATGGCTGGCGCTGTCCGCCACCTCAGGGGAGGTGCAGGTGGTCGAACCGAACCCGGGCCTGCTCCGGGGTCTGCTCGACCCCGAGTGGGGTAGCGCTGCTCTGCGGCAGCCGCGCGTCGTGGTGCGCGTGGCAAGTCCGCGGGCGCTACTGCGTCGCGAGAAGAGCTTGGACCTGGTCTACTTCCCTTTGCGAGGCAGCTACCGGCCGGTCGGATGGGGAGCGGCCAGCCTGGTCGAGGACTACGGCGTGTCGGTTCAGGCCTTCGCGGACGCGCTCTCCGCGCTGGCGCCGGGCGGCCTTCTGGTGGCCGAATCCTGGTTGCAGCTGCCGCCTAGTGAGCCGCTTCGCCTCTGGCTGACGCTTATCGCCGCCCTCCGGGAGAGGGGCGTGACGCAGCCCGGGAGGCATCTACTCGCGGCCCGCTCGATGCAGACGGTGCTTGTGGCTGCATCGCCGAGCGGTTGGAGCGGAACCGAGCTCGAGCGTGTCCGCACGAGCGCGGCCGACCTCGGGCTGGACCTCGTCTGGTTACCGGGCCTGCAGCCGGAGGAAGCCAACGTGATCAACGTGCTGCCCGAGGACAACTACTACGCCACCTTCCGCCGGGCGCTGGAGACGGACACCTCCTGGCTGCGCGGGTACCCCTTCCAGGTAGCCCCCGCCACCGACACGCGCCCCTTTCCGCACGACTACTTCCGCTGGTCCCAGGTAGGCCAGGTGCTACGACAGGTTGGCCGCACCAGCCAGCCCTTCGCCGGGCTGGGTTTCCTGGTGCTACCGCTCATGCTGCTGATCCTTTCGCCGCTGTTGGTCGCCCTCCTCGTGCCGTCGCTACTGCAAGCGCGATCGGCACCCAAGCCGCTCGCCGTCCTGGGCTTTCTAGCGCTCGGGCTGGGTTACATCGCGCTCGAGCTACCGCTCATTCAGCAGGCGATGCTCCTCTTTCGCGAGGTGTCACTGGCCATGGCCCTGGTGCTTAGCGCCATGTTGCTCGGCTCCGGCGTGGCGAGCGCCCTGACCGCCCGGCTTCCCGGCCTCACGTGGGTCAGGCTGCCGCTGGCCTGTGCAGTGTTGGCGCTGCTGGCAACCGGCCCTCTCGTCGCGCGGCTGCTTACCGCGCCCGGCTGGCTGCAAGCGCTGAGCGTAGCTGCCTACGCCGCTCTTGCCGGCTTTGGGTTGGGCGGCGCCTTCCCCACGCTGATGAAGCTAGGGACGAGCGAGTCGGGTCAGCGGGCATGGGCGTTGGCAGTGAACGGCGCGGCAAGCGTCGCCGGAAGCGTGCTGGCGACTGGGGTGGCGGTGCTGTGGGGCTTCCGCGCCGCATTCGGGCTGGCAGTAGCGGCCTACGCGCTGGTGGCGATCCTGAGCCTCAGTGCTCGCCGGTTAGCGGCACGAACGTGACGCCGGTCACCGCCGTGCGCTTGAGCGCCCCGCCGCTCTTCTCGATCAGCCAGAGCGTCTGGTACGCCCCGGGCGGGCCGACCGGGATCACCAGCCGCCCGCCGTCGGCGAGCTGCTGAATCAGGCTAGGCGGCACGTGGTCGGGCGCGGCAGTGACCAGGATGGCGTTGTAAGGGGCGTGCTCCACCCAGCCGAAGTAGCCATCCAGCACGTCGGTAGTCACGTCCGAGTAGCCGAGACGGTCCAGCCGCTCCCGTGCGGTCGTCGCTAGCTCCGGGATGATCTCCACCGAGTATACCTGATCGGTGATCTCGGCCAGCACCGCCGCCTGATAACCGCTGCCGGTGCCGACCTCGAGCACCCTCTCGCCGGCCTTCACGCCCGCGAGCTGCGTCATGAGCGCCACGACGTAGGGCTGAGAGATGGTCTGCCCATAGCCGATGGGCAGAGGGTGGTCGGCGTAGGCCTGGCCCAGGTATTCGGCGGGCACGAACTCGTGGCGTGGCACGGCGGCCATGGCCCGGAGCACGTCGGGGTCCACTATGTCGCGCCCTTGCAGGTGCTCTTCGAGCATGCGAGCGCGCTCGAGGGAGAAGGCAACCGTGGCCGAAGTCGCGAGTGTGGTCGCTCCGGCCGAAGCAGTCGCCCCAACAGTCGCGGTGCCAGACGGCGCGGCAGAGGTAGGCATCTCCTGGCCACCGCAGGCGCACAGGACACCTGCCAGTGCAAGGCAGGTGGCGAGACGAGAGATCATCGCCCTGTTCCGGATAGTCACAGCTCCGCTCTCACCCTTGGGCGTAGACAGCTTCCTTCCAGCCCTTGGGGATATGGCCCTTGAGTACATGCATGGGCTTCAACAGTGGCTTGGCGGCTATCATCACCCTGGTGCCGTCGGGCAACTCCACCGTCAGGGTCGTCTCGCCGCTCGCCACGCTACGGAAGACGTCCGCCAGTGGTTGCCGCTCCAACTCCGCCAAAGTCAGGACCCGTTCCTGCATGCTATTCTCCTTCCCGGCGGCACGGCACATCTGTGTGTAGCCCTTGAGCCTTGCCGCTGTTGTCTTCTCCGTTCACTTCCCCTTCCCGGTAGCCGGCCAGGCGCTCGGCCACTTGGCGCTCGTAGCCGATCGTGCCCGGCTCGTAGTACACGCGTTCCTTGAGGCGGTCGGGCAGGTATTGCTGCCGCACCCAGTGGCCGGGGAACGAGTGAGGGTAGAGGTAGCCCTCGCCGTGCCCGAGGGCGGCGCCGTCGCGGTTGGCATCCTGCAGGTGGCGGGGCACGCCAATCACCCCTTCGCGCTCGACGTCCGCCAGCGCCTTGAAGTAGCCGCCCGCGGAGTTGGACTTGGGCGCCGTGGCCAGATAGATCGCCGCTTGGGCCAGGTTGTACTGCGCTTCGGGCAGCCCGACCCACTGCAGCGCCTGCGCCGCGGAGACGGCGATGACCAGCGCCTGCGGGTCGGCCAGCC
>Ga0315274_10014273_pt1 | contig 11268 bp, 10 predicted proteins | sample YL17G02_20_MG_FD_203700 | JGI IMG/M metagenome (GOLD analysis project Ga0315274, IMG submission 203700) | Sediment microbial communities from Yellowstone Lake, YNP, Wyoming, USA - YL17G02_20 | ecosystem: Environmental > Aquatic > Freshwater > Lake > Sediment | place: USA: Wyoming | collected...
CAACCGCGGAGAGTCTGTCGTAGATCCCCGGGTTCTCGGTGAGCACACCGACGGCCTCACGGACCTTGAGCGGCTCCCTCCTTATGTCGAAGCCGGTGACGCTCGCAGAACCCTCGCTGGGCGCAATGAGGCAGGATAGGAGCCTCACGGTCGTAGTCTTACCGGACCCGTTCGGGCCTAGGAGGCCGAATATCTCCCCCTTGCCGACCTCGAAGCTGAGTCCATCAACAGCTGTGAGTGAGCCGAAGCGTTTAGTGAGGCCCACCGCCTCTATGCCGGACATATCCGTCAAGAGAGTACCTATCCCCGATTTAAGGAAATATATCGGCGGCAAGGGTTGGGTGTATAGAGTCGGTTTTCGAGATTGGATCGAGTGTAGATGTCTAGTCAAATAAGTGAGAAAGAGATGTGTTTCTTACGTTCTCGGAGCTGTACTGGGCATCGGCTAGCACCGCTTTGAACCTGATCCCTAAGCGGTGCACCCTCTCCAGAAGCGGCTCGAAGTGGAGCTTATCGTTCTCGTTGCAGGGAGCCACCGTGAAGGCGATTGGTAGCTCTGATTACGCGCAGCTGACGGTGTGGACGCGGTATCCGCGTATAAAGCCGCGCCCTACTTTCCATCTCCTATTTTTCCTTAACAAATGCAGTGCGCCTAATAAAATTATACAAAACGTTAAAAACACTCCTTCAGATGAGAAGAATGGCGATAAACCATCGGAACGAAAGCTATTCTCTGCGGGTGCCTTATAGACGGCACCGGTAGGACCGCCTTCAACGACATGACAGTTGTGGTCGAGGGCAACAGGATAACAACCGTCGGGAGTAGTAAGGGTGTCAGGATCCCCGACGGAGCGGAGGTCATCGACGCGACTGGAAAGACCGTCGTACCCGGCCTCATCGACTCACACACCCACTTCCTAGGCATGGGCTACTCCCTCACCCACCTCCAGCTCCGGGATGCCAGATCTATTAGGGACATCGTAGAGGGGCTAAGGAGCTACATCTCGATGAGGGGCGTACCCGAGGGCAAGTGGGTCCAGGGGCGTCAGTGGGATGACCAGAACCTGAGGGAGAGGAGGTATCCCACGAGGCACGACCTCGACTCGGTATCCCCAGACAACCCCGTCGCTCTCACACGCATCTGCGGCCACATGATAACCCTAAACACAAGGGCCCTGGAGGTGTGCGCAATTACCCGGGACACCCCCAACCCACCCGGCGGCGTAGTTGACAGGGACGAGCGAGGTGAGCCGACGGGCGTCCTCAGGGACGCGAGGGATTTCGTGACACCCCATATACCCCCGCCCACCCGTGAGGATCTGAGGCAGGGCCTCCGTGACGCCGCTTCCCTCGCACATAGCCTCGGCTGCACAGGTATCACCGACTGCAGCCGACCCGACGAGTCCGCGCCACAGCTCTCGACCAAGCCCTACGTCGATGCGCGGAGGGAGGACGACCTCCTCCTCCGCTGCCACGTCATGACATGGTACCCCAGGGAGTGGTCAGGTGATCAGTGGCTCACCCTCGGTACCCTGAAGATAGGCATCGACGGGTCCGCTGGCGCCCAGACGGCTCTCATGTACGAACCATACGCCGACAACCCCGCGACTTGTGGCGTATACGTCGGTGACCAGGAGAGGAATAAAAGGGTCGTCGCAGAGCAACACGTCAAGAAGGGCCAGGTGGCGATTCACGCGATTGGGGACCGCGCCTGCACCGAGGCCATTGACAGGATTGAGGAAGTCCTCAGGGTGGAGCCCCGCCTGGATCATAGGTATAGGATTGAGCACTTCGAGTACCCGATAGACTCTGACATTGAGAGGGCGAGGCGGCTCGGAGTCGTCGCATCTATGCAGCCCAACTTCGTCGGTGAGTGGGGCTGGCCCGGAGGGATGTATGAGTCAAGGATCGGCAGGGAGAGACTGGTGGGGGGGAACCCATATAGGCGTCTCCTCGACCTCGGTTTTCATATGCCCTTCGGCTCAGACGGGATGCCCTTCCACCCGCTTTACGGCATCTGGTCAGCCGTCAACCATCCCCAGCCCGGGAGCAGGATAACGATCGAGGAGGCCGTTCGATGCTTCACACTCGAGGGTGCCTATGTGACGGGTGAGGAGGCCATCAGGGGCACTATTGAGCGTGGGAAGCTGGCGGATATCGCGATCTTCGACGGTGACCTTACCGGTGACTGGTTCAAGTTGAGTAGCACCGAACCTGAGACCGTGGAGAGGATGAAGGGGGAGATTAAGAGAAGCAGGGCCTGGATGACGATCCTTGACGGTGAGGTCGTGTACAGGGCTTAGACGATCGCTCACTTTTACATACGCACATCCTTGTAAAACGAAATGAGTTAGATCTACACATTATTACCTCGGAAAAGGCGCGCTCCTAAAAGCGCATCGCATAGTCGTGGATACGGAGACGGTGCATGAGACGATGCTCTCTGTGGTTACCTGTCCGAGGTGCGAGCAGAAGGCTGGACCCGAGTCACAGTTCTGCCCCAACTGCGCGCGCGAGTGGCTCAGGAGGAACCCGGATGAGCTCTCCACGATTGAGCTCGCCGCCCAGCTCATGCACCGTTTCTCCCAGATACATCCGTTCACGGATGGGAATGGGAGGGTTGGTCGCTTGCTCATGAACCTGGTGTTGATCAGGGCGGGGTATCCCTTCATCACGAACATCTCGTATAGGGATAGGGCGAGATATCTTAGGTCCCTCTTGGAGGCGGATGAGGGGAACCTGAAGCGTCTCGTTGGTTTGGTTGCTCGCAGCGTTGAGGGGGCCCTTGATAGTTATCTCCATGTGATTGAGGAGCCGAGGGTGTTCTCTCTCGCTGAAGCTGGGAGGAGGATAGGTGTAGACGCGGATTATCTTGGGCTTCCGGCGCGTCGAGGTATCTTGCCTGCCTTTAAGGCGTGGGGGGAGGTGGTTCGTGTCTGAGGAGAATCTGCGTGTGTACACTGATACGGTGAGGAGGAGGTGAAGGTTCTCTATTCTATATCCGATCTTGTTTTCAGGGTTTCGCGCCTCTCCTTGAACTTGTCTGCAGATGAGCGGTATGACCGATATATCGGCATCTTGCACCGCTTAAATGCGTTACCGATACATTTTGGTTACGTGCGCGCTCCGCACGTGCATAAACCCCTCAGATCTTAATCTATCAGCGTCTGAACTTCTCAATACCCAACTTGAGTCCAGTTCTGAGAAACTCCGTGTCAGATCCCACACATAGGAATCGCCACCCCTGCTGAACAAGCTCGACACAATGATCGATCCCCCTACCAAAAGCTATGCCAGGAGCCACATTCGAGTCCCGGCACACCTCAAGAACCCTGTCCATCGCTTTGACGACCCTAGGATGCCAGAACTGACCCCTATATCCCATCGAGGCCGAGAGGTCACTCGGCCCGATGAAAGTCGCGTCCACCCCGTCCACGGAGCAGATGGATTCGATGTTTGTAACGGCTTCCTCAGTTTCGATCTGAACCGCGACAACTATCTCATCGTTGGCAACACCCATATACTCCTGAGGCGTGAGCCCCCAAGCAGAAGCGGGTCGACCAGCGGCGCATCCACGGAGGCCTTCGGGCATGTAGCGAGTATAGTTCACTGCCCTCTTCGCTTGTTCAGCGTCATTCACCCATGGGATGACGAGCCCCCAGGCACCGGTGTCGAGGGCCTGCTTGATCGCGTTCATGTCGTTCCATACTGGCCTTATGAACGGGAGAGCCCCCTTCGTTCCTGTAGCTCTGACGAGTCTACTAGCTGTCTCTATCGAGGCTGGTCCGTGTTCGAGGTCGTATAGAACCCAATCCAGCCCCGAGTTACCCATGGTGGATGAGACGTCTTCGTTGAGGATGCTCATCCATGAGCCTATGGCGGTTCCCTTTGTTGCTAGCTTCTGCTTTACTCTGTTCAGCATGTTGTTCTCCTAGTAAAGAGTGAAATACTTGATATAACGCATTCGAACAAAATCGGATCTGCATATAAGCCGATTGTTTGTACATCCCCCAGTATAATTCACGGTTGAGAATCAGGTGGAACTGAGGATAAAATTATTGAGTTCTCCTGGTTTAGCTGTGAGCTGACGGGGTAACCCGCTATCTTTATTGTTATCGATTCGCTAGAAGAGAACCTAATACCTCGGAGACCCAGTTGTAACCGATGAAGGATGGGTAGAAACAAGCGGTACAGCGGATATAGGGCCTTCCAGTTCCTAGAGCCCGGCGTCGACTACAAGGAGTTCAGGCTCAGGGAGGAGATGCCCGCCGACATGACGGAGTGGGTCCCCCTCACCAAGACTGAGGAGGACCGATTCGAGGTCATCATGAAGAAGAGCGTCGTCATAAGTCTCCACGACCATCCGAGCAGTAGGCCCGAGAACATCGCGGAGCGCGAGGAGTACAGCCGCGAAGGGCGCGAGTTCCTAGCCTACGAGAGCCTCGCCAAGTCAGGGCTAGACTGCGTCCTCGACAACATGATGAACGGCAGCAACTTCGTCAACACGAAGCACGGCTGGGACTGGATGAGCACCATCCACGACCTTGGCATGAAGCTATGCGACATTGCCAAGCAAGACTTCGTCATCCATGCTAAGAGCGTCGCCGACATCCTCTACGCCCACGAAACCGGGCGCCTAGCCTGGGTCGCCAGCGTCGAGAGCTGCAGCTGCATTGAGAACGAGGTCGACCGCCTCGACGTCCTCTACGGCCTAGGCGTCCGCTGCATGGGGGTCAACTACAGCGAGTCGAACATGCTTGGCTCGGGGCTGAAGGAGCTGCGCGATGGGGGCCTAACAGACTTTGGGTATGATTGCGTTGTCCGCATGAACAAGCTCGGGATGCTCATAGACACCGCACATGTCAGCCCCCTGACCGCCCTCGACACTATTAGCCTCAGCAAGAAGCCGGTGACCATAAGCCACAGCGGCTCTCGCACCCTCACCCCCACGACACGCATGATCCCCGACGAGGTCATCAAGGTCCTAGCCGAGAGAAATGGGGTCATTGGCGTCGAGGCCGCTCCCAACCTCACGGTGACGGCGAAGCACCCCCTCCACGGCATAGATTCCTACATGGAGCACGTCGAACACATAATCGACCTCGTCGGTGTTGACCACGTTGGATGTGGCCCCGACACAGGTTACTATGACCATGTCGGTAACTACCTCTGGAGTCTCGAGACCGGTGGGAAGAAGGGGCTTGGCCACTACCAGCACCCCGACAGGGGGACTTCGAAGCCCCAGCACCTCGGTATCGACATGGACGTCGAGGTCCTCAGGAGGCTTCGATACGTCCGTGGCATGGAGAACCCAACCGACAGCATACAGAACGTGGCTAGGTGGATGGTGAAGTACGGCTACTCGGACGCAGAAGTTACCAAGGTTATCGGGGGCAACGCCCTCAGACTACTGAAAGAAACTTGGTAACACGCTGGACATTATCGAACTTGGCGCGCGCCATGGGAGACCTTCAGCGGGGCCGTGGTCTGCCCGGAGCAGCGGTTAACGGTGCAGGAGGCACTGAGGACCTACACCATCTGGGCAGCGAAGCACGTCTTCATGGAGGACCGACTCGACTCATTGGAGGTGGGGAAATACGCGGATATGGTAGTGTGGGACAGAGACCTGTACACGGTACCATTAGAGGAGCTTCCGCATTAAGGCCCAGATGACCATGGTCAACAGCAGGATCGTCTACGAGGCGTAGACATCAACACGTTCCATGTATGCAGGCGCTGAGAGGCTGCGTCCTATAGCAATTACCTTAAACCAATAGAGTACTTTCAGATCGAGTGGGTCATGCATAACGTCATATTGATCATGCTGGACAGTCTGCGGCGAGACCACGTCGGCGCCTACGGTAACGACTGGATCAAGACCCCTAACATCGACGCCTTGGCGTCTGAGGGAGTCCGGTTCGTCAACGCATACCCTGAGGCGTTGCCCACTCTTCCTGTCAGAAGGGCCATGCACACGGGGATGAGGACGTTCCCATGTAGAAACTACAGGGCAGCCAAAGGAGACACGGTCTTGATTCCTGGTTGGCAGCCCGTTCCCGAGCACCAGGTAACCGTGGGAGAGGTCTTCAGACACCACGGGTACCTTACCAGCTTCTTCGCCTCGACGCACCACATGTTCAAGCCTTCCATGAACTACCACAGGGGCTACACTAGCTGGGAGTTCATACGCGGCCAGGAGGCAGACCACTACAAGGTCCCACTCGGAGGCGACCTGGAGAGCCTGGAGAACCTTCCCTGCGAGTCCATGTACGGCATGGTCGGGCACAGCCTCTCCTACTGTCTGGCCAACGTCAGTGACTGGAGGAGCGAGCAGGACTGGTTCGCGCCCCGGACCTTCGGCGCCGCGTCCAGGTGGCTTGAGAGTAACGGAGGTAAGCAGCGGTTCTTCATGGTCATCGACGAGTTTGACCCCCATGAGCCCTGGAATCCACCTAAAGAGTACCTGGACCTCTACTTCGACACCGGCAGCTACGGGGGGAGGAGGATCATCTCCACGGTGGGCGGGCCCAACATGTTCGGAGAGGGGGAGCTGGAGTACACATTGGCTTCCTACGCAGGGGAGGTGACCCACTGCGACACCTATGTGGGGGCCCTCCTGGAAAAGGTGAAGGAGATGGGGCTGTGGGACGACACCGTGGTGGCCCTCGTCAGCGATCATGGCCACAACATCATGGACCATGGAGTAATGCACAAGGTGCCCGACCACATGTACCGTGAGCTCATGGACCTTGTCTACATAGTCAAAGCGCCTGGGGGCGAACACGGCGGAGAGGAGTGTGACGCTTATGTCGCCCACCACGACATCCCCGTCACCCTGATGGGGATGGCCGGGATAAAGACGCCTAAGGGACTCGACGACAGGAACGCTTGGAGGTGGGTCACCGGGGAGGATGAGCAGACCCGGACATATGCCACGTGCATCTTCTATCCTTGGCTCTGGACCAGGGACGCCGAGTACGTTTACATGACTGACAACGAGAAGACCCAGGAGAAGCTCTACGACATAAGGGCTGACCCCGGTGAGACGAATGACGTAAGCAGGGAAAGCCCCGAGACATGCAGGAGGCTCAGGAAGCGTATCTGGGATGAGATGGGCGGCGACCCGCCCATTTACGACGTTATCCGGCATGGGCACGAGTGGTACGAGTATCCTGACATCCACGACCCCACGGGGACTTTCTCCAAGTCGCTCGTCGAGAAGAGAGATGCCAGAGTAAAGAAGTAAGGCGTTTGAGCGGGCGCAGTCCTAATGGTGCATCTGTGCCCTACCTCACTCTCCCGCGCCAGTATCATCAACTTCCTCGAGGCCATGAGGGGGGCCGGCGTCCTCAGGGGAGTCGAGAAGACGGGGAAGGGTGGGCACCGCTGGTTCTACAGTCCGGCTATGGATGAACAGCAATACAAACAGTACTTGGCCAAGACGATGATTGAATCCCTCATGAGGGACTTCCCCGAAGAGACTAGGGCGGCCCTCGAAAACTTTGAGCCCTAGAGAGCTCACCGAATACAAATCCTAAAGACACACAAATCTGTCCGTATCTCTGTCTGGACTAATTAATGGTCTCTTTGTATACTTCGTCTCCCTTTCGGACTCTGTCTTGCACCTTTAGCCCGATGGAGTCTCCGGGGACCGCCTCCTCCACTGGTTTATGCTCTATCTGCATGGACTCGACCAGCTGGGTGAAGTTGCTGGTGGCGCCTTTCACCGTTATCTTGTCCCCAACCTTCAAGGCGGCTGTTAACTCTACGACGGCTACGCTTATACTGGTGTAGTAGTGGCTTACATCTCCAGCTTTCAATAAATCTTTAGGCATGGGTAAAAAAATGGTGTCTTCGTATAAATGGTTTCGCGCGCGTTGCATAGGCGAGGGCCGCTGGCTATGCCATCTACCGAAGCCCCAACAGGCTCCTGAAGGTGATTCTCCGGGAGTCCTCGGGGCGGGTCGCCGTGATGTGTAGCATCTACAGCCTCGATCGTCACTAGGTAGACGTGAGGCCCTCAGGGGCTGCTCGGGCACCTTGACTACTCGGAAGCCCGTCCTTGCTGACCCTGACTGCATGGAGCCCCACTGTCCTAGCGAAGGTCGGTGAGTGCATGGCCTGCAAGGTGGAGACTCGGCGTCGACGTGGGCAGCTCGGCGTTTGCATGAATTGCGGCCACGAGATCAGGTGGCAGCGCATGAATTTCTAAACAGCCTAGCGTGGATTAGTATGTCTATTATCAAGACTCCTTTTCAATTAACTCATTGACGATCTTAACTAATTCAACCTGCTTCATAGTCGAAAAAACAAAAGTGCGCCCAGACTTCCTCTTGAGGCTAACAGCGTCGCCCATCGACACGAGAAACGCAAGCGAACCGTCGCCTCCGAGCCTGATACCATTACCACCATAGACCCCAAGTCGAGCCTGCATTGGCTCACAGGACAACAAATCACCTAAGAGAAGTTTTTTTCTTATTAACCCAAAGGAGACCCTAATTTCCTCAGAGTTTATCTCTATGACTTGTTCCCTAAAATTCAGTAAAACCGTTATGAAAAATAGATCCATCGAGGCGTATACGACTAATAGTGTTAGCTCCCTCGATGTTGCGAATAACTGAAGAACCAATAGGGGAGACAAAACTGCTATGAATATCCCTAATATTATAGACGTCCATCTATTCAATGGGATTTTTTCGCTGAATATGGTTGAGGTCATTTTGGTTATATCTTTTTAATAGAAACATAAAAATGGATACCGCCATTACGCGCATCAGACGGTGTGGACTCGGTAGCCGAGGATGAACCCACATCTTCCCCGGCCTACCCCGGCGTCGGGGTCGCTTTTACCCGTTCGGTTGTCCATGGCTCTCCCGCTGTAAGCCTCTATATGGGTGCTATCGACGGCGATCACACCTCCGATCAGGGTTCCCGCCTCATGTCGTACCTTGGCGAGCCCGTTGAAGATGTTCAAGTATGTCTCCTCGCCGAGTTGGTGCCTGAACTGAGTGAAGAGGCCGTGGCTTCGCTGATAAGCGGGGACGAGTGAAACTCATCGGTTACAGCACCGTATTATTTGCATTAGCGCACATATTCTACGTCTTTGCATGGAGTTGGGAGGTCATCGCGTTTGGTCAGTTTGTCAGCATGCTGATGCTCTTTTATATGCCCGCGATGAACGCGTTGGAGGCGGACTCTCTCCCCGTGAAGGAGAGGGGGAAAGGCTTCGCCATAATCCTCGCGGTGCCTGATGCTATCCGGATAATTGCCCCGTATTTAGGAGGTTGGCTGATCGCCAACTTGGGAGGTGGAGACGAAGGCGTGATCTCAGCTCTTAGGATAGCTTTCGGTATCTCGACAGTGACCGGGTTCCTGATTGCTTGGGTACGGTTGAAGTATCTTAAAGAGACCTTGAATAAAACGGACATTGAAACAGAGGGAACCCCCAATGTGGGTTGGATAGGTGTCCTGAAGGAGTCGTATCTCGGTATAATTCCTCAGTTCAAGTCGATGAACTGGTCGATGAAAACGATTGTGATGATTCAGATGGTCACGGCGTTCTCGGTCTCACTCACGGCTCCTTTCTGGATAGTGTACGCAAAGGAGGAACTGGGCTTGACCGCCTACCAATGGGGGCTCGCTCTCTTAGCGTCTGGGGTGATAGGGGTCATAGTCGCGTATCCGATAGGCGTATTGATTGACAAGGTTGGGCCAAGAAAGATGATCATGATAAGCTTAGCTTTCAGCGTCGTGGTTCCATTGGCGTATCTGGCACTGCCCTGGGTCATCGACGGTTTCACGGCGGTAGTGGTAATTATGTGCAGTATGGCGGTCATCAACCAGATCTCTATGCCCTCCTTTGCCACTATCATTGCTAACATGATCCCCAGGAACCAAAGGGGGAGGATCTTCTCTCTCATAGGAGAGAGGGGAATCTCCATAGCTACAGACCAGTTTTGGGGCGGTGGGTTCCTACTCTTTCCCTTCGCGGCGGCTGGAGTCTTTCTGGGGGGCTACATTTACACATATAACTTACATCTTCCTTGGCTGTTAATGTCTCTGACGATGCTGATCAGTTTTATCTTAGTCTATCGGTGGATGATTCAGCCGGATACGCGCCACGAATAGTGTTTTTAAACACTTGATTCAACCTTGGGTGCTCCTATGAGAACGTTTTCAGGACACAGTATGTCACAGATGGCATCCCTGTTAGTTCCGCAGGCCATCTAACGCTCTCTTACTCATATTCTAAGTTTTGTCTCAACTAACCCCCTGTTCTCGCCCCTATACGGCTCATCCCTACTCAGCATGAAGTAGAGAACCCTCGCCATCTCGTGAGCGACAGCCACAACGGCGCACCCAGCGCCCCTATGCTGGACATATCCGTCAAGAGAGTATCTATCCCCGATTTTTAAGGAAATATATCGGCGTCAAGGGTTGGGTGTATAGAGTCGGGTTTTCAAGATTGGATCGAGTGTAGATGTCTAGTCAAATAAGTGAGAAAGAGAGGCGTTTACTGGCCCTCCTGTTCCTTGTAGTCGAGGCGATTGGGAACAGCGTTTTCCCTTATCAAAGGTCGCGAAAATAGACGCCTGAACCGCTTTTATCCGTTTTAGGTCGATGAGGTTATTTCCTGATCGATATGGTGTACATCGCCCCGAGGGGTCGCAGCGCCTCATCGATTCTCCTGATCAGCTCGTCTATGTATCCCTGAGTGGGCTCAAGCATCCAGACGAATACGAAATCGTATCCCTCTAGGTCCTCAGCCTTCGCGAGTATGCTACCGCAGCGCTCGTAGCTAACCTTCCCACGCCCCTTGAAGTAGTTGTAGAGCCAATCCACCGCCTGCGTGTAGGGGTCGGCGTGCAGGAGGACCTGGTTCATCAGGCATATCTCAGGGTTCTCGGCAGCGATCTTTTCGAGGGTGGTGATGGTCTCGAGATAGGGGGGTCCGTAGATTCGGATGTGCGCCTTCAAGCCGTTGACACCGATTTTTCATGGGGAAGCATCGCCTTTAATCCATAGTGTAGAGGGACATCTACTTTGATATGCGATCAACGAAGGCTTTGACGAGTCTTATCGTGTTCTCGATGTCCTCTGTTGAGGTTATGGCGGCTGGGCCGTGGATGTACCGGCATGGTACTGCTATGGTTCCGCTCGGGATGCCCTCCTTAGTGAGGTGTATGCTCCCAGCGTCAGTGCCGCCGCTCGGGATCTTCTTGAATTGATAGGGTATCTTCTCCGCTTCGGCGGCTTCGACGATGGTCT
>Ga0315274_10014274_pt1 | contig 11268 bp, 4 predicted proteins | sample YL17G02_20_MG_FD_203700 | JGI IMG/M metagenome (GOLD analysis project Ga0315274, IMG submission 203700) | Sediment microbial communities from Yellowstone Lake, YNP, Wyoming, USA - YL17G02_20 | ecosystem: Environmental > Aquatic > Freshwater > Lake > Sediment | place: USA: Wyoming | collected...
AAAATGCGCCGCAACGCCAGGTTGGCATCGCCACTCGAAACGCTGGCGCTGACCTGCCAGGCGATCTGGTTGGCTGGCACCTGAACCCGGTAAGTCGTATACCCATAACCCGCGACGGAGACATTCGTGCTGCCGAGGAAGGGAATGTCGCGGACGGCCTGCTGCCGCGAGTCGAGGGTAACGGAGGAACCGGGAGCTCCGGGAACGCCGACATAATATAGCTGCTGCCCCGACACCAGGTAGGTGGGGACGACGAGCATCTGGGCGATCTGCGAGAGGTCATTCGCGCTGGCGAGAGGGACGGCGGTGCGTTTAACCAGAATCTGGTTGGTGAGCCCGTTCAGCCACAGCCGCCACGCCAGGGTGTTGGCGGGAATCGTGGTCCGGAAGAACCGGATCCCTTCGCCCCCGATCGGCACGTTCCCGCTGCCGCTGGAACCGTCCGAAGTGAGCGCGCCCAAGTCCCGCACGAACGGCTCGCCGGTTACCAGATTCCAGCGGGCCCCCGGCTCCGCCTGAACCAGCACATACCAATCCTCGCCCGGCCCAAACTCGCCCGGCCGCAAGCCGGCCGGAAGCACGATGCCGTCCGAGCCGACCCGGTCGGACTTGTATTGAAACGTATTGGTTAGTGGAGGCGTGCCACGGCTGAGGTAGAGATTCGCTTCGCCGGTAGAGACGTTGAGGACCGTGCGCCAGGCGCCCACCGTACTGCTCTGGGTGGTGATCTTGAAATAGTAGCTGCCGCCGTTCGTGTTCGGATGCGTGTAAACGACGGTCCCCAGATGAGCCGTGCCGGGGTCCCACTGGAGCGTGGACTGAAGGAATACAGGTTCCGTCCGCAGCGTGTAGGCATTGATTCCGGTTGCATTCGACGGGTTGAATACGCCGATGAAGCAGGCGCCCCGCAGGAGTTCCGCCTCCCAGAGCAGGAGGCTGTCGTTGGTTTGCTGCACGCTGCGCTTGAAGTAGTCCGTGGTGGTCGGGATCTGGCCCCGTTGCAGGTAGAGGTCTGGGTGCGCATTGGTGGGCGAACTGAGCAACACCCGCCAGGCAAAAAGATTGCTCGCCACGTCCGTCCGGAAATAGTGCCAGGCGCCGACCGCCAGCGAGCCTTGATTCGTCGAGGCGAACGGTTGGGTCAACGGCCGGGCCGCCGAACGCAGGTCGGTCTGATTCGTCAGGACCGTCACAGTGAAGCTGTGCGCGGTCGAGTTGGTGGGGGTCGATACGCGGAGGGTATAGCTTGCCGTCTGCAGGGCGGGCCGCTCCAGGTTGATCGCGTTCGTTCGTCCGTCCTGCAACGCAATGAAGTCAAAGTCGGTGTAACTCGGAGCGCCCCCGCGCTTGAGGAGCAGATGCGAGAACGGCGTCGCGGACCCGGGAACGGTGACACAAACGTTGGAGGCGGCCGCGCCGATGGTGATCGTGAAGTCCTGAAACGCCCCTGGCGCATTGTTGCCGGAGAAGGTCTGGGCGGAGGTGGAGCCGGCGCCGAATGCCAGGAGGGCCAGCAGCAAGAGACTGCGCCCGGGGATAGAGACGGTCTTGTGGGTCATAGGTCTGAGCAATGATAGGTTGAGCGCGAGTAGGGCGCGAGGAATATCTCAGGTGCATCTTGGGTGCGTCTAATACACGACGGCCCAGTGGGAAGCGGCATCCATACGAGAATGTCCCGCCGCCACGCCCCGGGCGTTTGGGCTCTGCCAGGCGCGCAGGAATCGCCCTCTTCGGCAGGTCGAGGGCTTCGCCAATCCCCGCCGCCACGCCCCCGATTCAGAGAATCCCCTGAATCCAACCCGAAACCCGTGCGGGTCGGTCGGGCCTCCCTGTTCGACGCCGGTCGTCACGAGTGAGAATGCTGCCGGGCTCTCGCGGTTCGCCCTTCTCACCACCGTGGATCGTAGCGGAACCAGACAGCCTGTCCAGAAATGGAAAGCCTAGTGCCGGCCATCAGTTCCACGAGATGTCATCCGGCGCCAGGGCCAGCAAGCGGTACTGCCAGCCTTTCGTGCGCAGGATGGTCCGCCAAAGCTCCTCCGGCTTGGGGGGAAAGACCAACTCGATCGAGGCCGGATGCACCAGCCACGCCTTCCGTTTCATCTCCTCGTCCAGTTGGCCCGGACTCCACCCCGCATAGCCGGCAAAGACCCGCACCTGCTGGGTCGCGGAGAACGATTCGGCGATCTCCACCAGTGACTCGAGCGAATGGCCTATGTTCACGTTGGGAATCACGTTTGCCTCCAGCAGGAAACTGTCGGTGTGCAGATAGCTCAGCGCCGCCGGTTGCACCGGTCCCCCCACGTACACCGGCTGATCCTTCAGGCCTTCGGGCACGTCGGTGTCGAGCAGTTCGCCCACTCTCCCGTCCGAAGACCGGTTCAAGACCAACCCGAACGCGCCATCGGGATCATGCTGGCAGATCAGAACCACGGTGCGATGAAAGAACGAGCCGTGCAGCCGACCACCATCCAGCAGCAACTGACCTTTCAGGGATTTGAAGCCGCTCGCCATGTCCGTTCGCTGGGGCAATTTGCAGCAAGCTGGCCTCAGTGACAACCTCGTTTACGCAGCGCGCTTGGCGCGCGGGACTGTGCGTTACTGTGAGAGCAACGCCAGCGCAGCCTCGGCCATCTTCGCGGCCGTCAGCCCATGCTTCTCGTAAAGCTGCTCGGCGACGTAGGCCGACTGGCCGAACTCACCGTTCAGCCCCAGCGTCCGGACCCGATGCGGAATGTCTGCCTGGCTCAAGGCGTGGGAAAGTTGCGCGCCCATGCCGCCCACGATCTGGTGATCTTCGATCGTCACGATGCGCCCCTGGCAGCCCTTCACCGCCGTCCGCAGGGTGGGCAAGTCAATCCGGTTGACGAACGGGTTGTTGATCACCATGGCCTGAATGCCCTTGTCCGCCAGCAGTCGCCCCGCCTCGAGCGCCTTGCCCAACAAGGGGCCGCAGCCGATCAGAAGCACGTCGCTCCCTTCCTGCAACACCTGTGCCTTGCCCCAGCGGTAGTTCGCCTTCTCCACCCACGACAGGGGATAGTTCTCGCGACCGACGAAGAAGATGTAGCTTTCCCCGTCCCGACCCGCAGTCCGGTCCGCGGCATACCGTTGGAGGGCTTGATACATGAGCGACTCCGCCTCGTCGGAACAACTGGGTGCGATGGCCACCGTGTTGGGGATCGCCGACACCGCGGCCAGATAGGTCGTGGCCTGGTGCGACGCGCCGTCGGCGGCGTCTTGCAGGCCGACGTGAGAGAAGATGGCGACCACCGGCGCTTGGGACAGCGCCGCCATCGTCAAAGGCAAGTTCCCCTTCGTCACGCCGAACTGGCCGAACGTGTCCACGATCGGGATGAAGCCGGCTTTAGCCAGGCCAGCGCCCACGCTGATCATGTTCGCCTCGGCGATGCCCACTTCGAGCCAGCGATCGGGAAGCGATTTCTGAAAGCCGCTGATGCCGGTTGAACCCTGGACGTCGGACGAGACGGAGTACACCGGCAGGCCTTCCTGCGCGGCGCGAATCAGCGCCTTCGCCAGTCCGCTCTGAATCTTGTCCTTCTTGGTGGACGGCGCTGCCACCGGCGCGCTGGCGGCTTTGGCCTTCTTTTCCGCGTCCTTGCGCTCCCAGTCGGCCCGCAGGGCCTTCGCCCAGTTCAGCAATTCCTCCGGCGGTTGCGCGGCGCCGAAAAGCTCCTGAAGCCAGTCCACGATCTTCTCCCCGTTGGCCAGCGGGAAACCGTGCCCGCCCGCGGCATTCTGCTCGGTCGCCTTGATGCCGTAGCCCTTGACGGTCTTGACCCAGAGGCACACGGGGCGCTTTGGATTGGCCTTGGCTTCGGCGACCCCGCGCTCGACAGCCTGATAGACCGCCTGCAAGTCGTGGCCATTGGGAACCTTGATCACGTTCCAGCCCAGCACGGACATGGCCTCGAAGCTGGGCAGCATGGAGAACGCATCCTGGGTGATACGCCCGGAAAGCTTGGTGTCGTTGTCTGAGACGATGAGGACAAACGGGTTCACGCGGCCCTTGGCGGCCAAGCCGGGAATGGCCGCGTAGGCCTCCTTCGCTTCGCCTTCCATGCTGGCGCCATCCGAGGCGACGAGCAGGGTCACCCGGCCGAGATTGGCCAGCTTGTCGGCGATGGCCAACCCCTGGGCCTGGCCAATCGCGGAACTCAGCGGGCCGTTACTGAGCAACACACCTTCGGGGTTCAGGTGCGACTCGCCGTGGCCGGTGAGCTTGCTCTTGAGGCTGCGGAAGGTCTTCAGGTCTTCGAAGGTCAGACCGTCGAAGCCATAGTTGGCACGGAGCGCATAGACGCCGTTCTCAGCGTGGCCGGCGTCGTTCACGAAGTGGTAAGCCTCATGCCATGGCCGGTCCTTGACGGCGAACATCAGGCCGTGGACAGCGGCCAGAATCTCGGCGAACGCCGCCGGCCCACCCCAATGGCAGGCCGCGCCCCCGTTGACGGCATGCACGTCCATCAGGGCCACCAAGGCGCGCGTGGCTCGGGGATCGGCGAGGGTCACGTCCTGGCCGGCAAGGTTCTTGACCACCACCGTGAACTTCGGTGGACGCGAGGGCGTCGGCGCCAGGCGGCTCTTCAGCGGGAGCGGGGAAAGCGGTGGAGCGGCGACGGTCTGAGCAACGTCGGTATTGGCACCCATACGAACGAGACGAATTCAGTTTCGAATCAAGGCGGGAACTGTAGAAACCACCGTTGAAAAGGGAAGCCTGTTTTTCCCGGAAACGGGTCCTGCACCACCCACCGCTCAGGTGGTCTTGGGCGCTCGGCCCTTGCGCAGGACGGTCTTGAGGGCCTCGAGCAGTTCGTGCGGCTGGAACGGCTTCCAGAGCACCAACCCGCGCACGCTGCGGATGAACAGATCGATCTTTGGATCCGCCCGATGGCCCGAGGTGAACACAAAGCGGCAGCACAGGTGCGGCCGGCTCCGTTGCACGGCCAGATAAAACATGTCGCCGGGAAAGTTCGGCATGACCATGTCGCAGACGATGGCATCGAAATCGTCCGCGAGGAGTCGTTGTAGTCCTTCAGCGCCATTGCTGACCACCGTCACGAAGTAGTGGCAGGACTCGAGCAGTTCCTTCAAATGCGCCGCCAGCTCGGTATCGTCCTCCAGCAGCAAAATGCGCTTGGTCTCCGGAGAGACAAGGTCGTCCGGGATTTCGTGCGTCTTCTCCTCTTGATACGCCTGATTCTTCCGATTTGTCATGGCATGTCGAGGTTTCGCTCGGGCGTCCCGGTTCGGGCGGTCCGTCGGCGAGCTGGTACGCGCGGCGGGGGTCGAACCCACAACCTTCGGCTCCGGAGGCCGACGCTCTATCCAATTGAGCTACGCGCGCATCCGCTGCCTAATGAGTAGCCACCCGCCCAAATGATTCAAGCTAGTTTTTCACTTTCTGATTGATGACCGTCAACTGTCCGGTGGGCGGCCAAGGACCGCCTGGTCGATTGAGCGGCAACGCTCTGGCCGGCCTCTTGCTTGACGACATCTCATCGCATGGACGATTCCTACAGCAAGAGCCTGACCGGCAGAATTGAGAAAGGGCCGTTCGCGCGCATAGCGAGGGTTGGCGCCCTGTGGGCGGCTGCCCTGCTGTGGGCTGCACCCGGCATGGCCGCCGTTACCCTCATCAGCACCAACGCCGACTGGAGATTCCTACCTGGCACGAATGAAGCCTCCCTGCCCGACACCACCGCGTGGCGGTTCCTCGCCTTTGATGAGTCCGGATGGGAAGTCAGGCCGGCGACGTTCTACTACGGCGAGACCAATTGCACGGGCACCGAGCTCACCGACATGCGGAACGGATACACCTCCTTCTACCTGCGGAAGACGTTCACGACGCAATACGCGATGGAAGTGGCCAGCCTGACGATTCGGGCTGCGTGCGACGACGGCTTCGTGGCGTGGATCAACGGCACGAATGTGGCCAGCAAGTATCCCCCCAGCGGCGAAATCCTGCATGATTCAGTCGCCACCGGTTACGGCGACGAACCGCCCCCTTTTGAGACTCATCTGCTGCCCGATCCAGCCAACTACCTTCGGGACGGAACGAATCTACTGGCCATCCAGGTGTTCAATTCGAGCATCGGCAGCAGCGACCTGCTGTTCGACGCCGAGTTGCTGGCCGAGATGAAGCCCGAGGTGCTTCTGGGAGTCTCCGGCGTTTCACCCGCGCCTGCCTTGGTGACGAACCTCAGCCAGATTACGGTCACCTTCACGGAAGTGGTCGCCGGGGTGGATGCCGCGGATCTTCTCGTCAACGGGGTGGGCGCCACCAATGTGGTTGGCAGTGCAGCCACCTACGCGTTCACCTTTCCACAACCGGCCTTCGGTCCCGTGCTGGTTTCGTGGGCTCCATACAACGAGATCACGACGGTAGCTGTCCCCCCCAGGACTCTCCTCCCCAGCACACCCGGTGTAACGTGGGGTTACGAACTTGTGGACCTCAGAGCGCCACAAGTGTTTGCCGTTCATCCCGCTACAAACTGCGTCGTGCGCATCCTGACGCAAGTGGAACTCTGGTTTGACAAACCGGTCCTCGGGGTGGATGCAGCGGACCTCCTGATGAACGGCCAAGCCCCCACCAATCTGAGCGGCGTTGGCGCGGGCCCGTATGTCTTCCAGTTCCCCTCTCCGCCGTCCGGCCAGGTCACCTTTGCCTGGGCGAACGGACATGGCATCGTCAGTCAGGCGCCGCCGTCCGGTCCGTTCCTTGGCGGCGCATGGTCCTGTGCTGTGGATCCTCTACGACCCGCAGGTGACGTCATCATCAGTGAATTCCTGGCCTGGAACCTCAGCAGTTGGAACGACGAGGACGGGGAACGGGTAGGGTGGATCGAGCTCTATAATCGGGGCGAGAGCCCCGTCGATCTGACCGATTGGGCCTTGACGGACACTCTCCTCCAGCCCGGGAAATGGGTCTTTGAACCCTCCGTTCTTCCGCCGAAAGGTTTCCTCACCGTCTTCGCCTCGGGGAAGGACCGCCGGATCCCGGGTCCGGGTCGCCCACTGCACACGAACTTCAAGCTCAGTCGGGACGGAGAGTATCTTGCGCTCTACAGTCCCGACTCGCCTCGGCAGGCGGTCTGCGAATTCCAGCCTGGCTACCCCGAACAGGGCCCTGATTTCTCTTTCGGGCTGACACCCTCGGGAGAGTGGCGGTATCTCTATCCACCTACTCCAGATCAGCCGAATGCTGAGAGCACAATCAGCAACCGGGTGGAAGCAGTCCACTTCAGTGTCGGGCGCGGCTTCTACGCCACGCCCTTCCACCTCTCGCTTTCCAGCCCCACGCTGGGTGCGATCATCCGCTATACGCTCGACGGCAGCGTGCCTAGCGAGACCAACGGCGTGGTTTATACCGCTCCGATTCTGATTGACCGCAGCCGGATCGTCCGCGCCGCCGCCTTCAAGAAGAACCACCTGACATCTCCTGTAATCACGCACACCTACTTCTACAACATTCCGGCGTCCCAGCGTCTGTTGCCGGCGCTGTCGATTGTGACCACCTCGAACAACCTCTACGGGACGAGCGGCATCATGGAAACCAATCCGCGCAACACGACCCAGCACGGCATCGCCTGGGAACGTCCGGCTTCCGCCGAGCTTATCCGGCCGGAGGACAATGGCGGCTTCCAGGTGGACTGCGGCCTGCGCATCGCCGGCGGGGATTATATCCGAACCGTCTATGATTATCGGGGCGGCCCCTATAGCAAATACTCCTTCCGACTCTACTTCCGCGGCGACTACGGTTCGGGCCGGCTCCAATACCCGCTCTTCCTGGGCACCACCGCGGAATCGTTCGACACCGTCACTCTGCGGGCGGGAATGAATGACCCGACGAATCCGTTCATCCGTGATGAACTGTTGCGGCAGCTCGAGTCGGATGCCGGCCTCGTGGCAAGTCATGGCACCTTCGTGAATCTGTTCATCAATGGGGAATACAAAGGCTACTACAATCCCACCGAGCGGATTGACGAGGACTTCCTGCAGACCTATCACGGCGGAGGCCGTGATTGGGAGATCATCGACCAGACCGGCGAAGCGACCGAAGGCACCCGGGTCGAATGGGATGCGCTCCGCCAGTCGGTCACCAACACCGACCTCACCCTCGCCGCGAACTACCTCGAGCTCGGTCGCCGGATGGACCTCACTAACTTCGTGGACTACCTCCTCCCGCATCTCTACGCCAACACCGGCGACTGGCCGTACAACAACTGGCGGGCGGCGCGTGAGCGCGTGACGAACGGGATCTTCCGCTTTTACGCGTGGGACACCGAATGGTCCTTTGGCCACTCGGACAATTCCGCCATCGGTTACTCGCCCTCCTACACTCACAACACCATCACGAACCAGCTTTCCAGTACCCTCGTCGGAGTCAACATGCCTTGGGGTTGGGCGTTCATCCAGGAGACCTTCAACCAGCTCAAGGTCCGGCCGGAATTCAAGCTGTTGTTCGCCGACCGGGTTCACAAGCACTTGTTCAACGGCGGCGCCTTGACCGACGAAAGCATTCGCGACCGCCACAACCTGCTTCAAGCCCTCCTGACCGGTACCATCTCCAACTTCGACAATTCGATCGCCACGTCCTGGATTCCCAACCGCCGCCCGTACCTCCTGAGCCATCTGAATCAGGCGGGTTTCCTCGCGTCCTCGAACGCACCCGTCCTGAGCCAGTTCGGCGGCCGTGTCCCCAACGGCTTCTCCCTGTCGATGTCCTGCGCGAGTGGCGTCCTCTACTACACGACCAATGGAGTGGATCCGCGGGTCATGTTCAGTGGGGCACTTGCGCCGGAAGCCGCATTCTACAGCAGTCCGCTGACCCTGACCGGCTCGCTCGTCTTGAAAGCCCGCACGCTGGATGGGACGAACTGGAGTGCCCTCACCGAGGCCGCCTTCCAGGTTGAGCAACTCGGTCTCCCACTCCGGATCACCGAGATCATGTACAACCCCGTCGGCGGGGACGCCTACGAGTTCATCGAATTGCAGAATCTCGGCGGGGTCAGCATCAACCTGCAGGACTTCAGCTTCACAGGCATTGACTTCCGTTTCCCGGTGGGCGCCTCCTCGCTCGCCCCAGGGCAACGGATCGTCCTCGCCTCCGGGAACAACCCAACCGCTTTCGCGACTCGTTACCCGACCGTCACCGTCGCCGGCTACTTCGTCGGCAGCCTCTCGAATGGCGGCGAACGCGTTACCCTGCTTGATCCGGGTGGACAAACCATCTGTTCCGTCGATTACGACGATGCCCCGCCCTGGCCGTTCGAACCCGATGGCCTTGGTTACTCACTCGAAATCGTCGATCCGCTTGGCGACGCTGATGATCCTGCGAACTGGCACGCCAGCGCAATTGGCGGCGGTTCGCCTGGGGAGGCCAACGCCGTGCCTGCGCCACCGATGGTCCGGCTCAACGAGGTGATGGCCTTGAACGTGTCGGCGGTGACCAACGGCAGCACATGTCCGGACTGGGTCGAGCTGCACAATGCGGGGGCATCGAGCGTGAACCTGCAGAGCTGGAGCTTGAGTGATGGCGGCAACCCGCGTTCGTTTGTCTTTCCGGCCGGCACGACGATTCCGGCTGGCGGCTATCGGGTGGTGTGGTGTGACTCCGCCACCAATGCCCCCGGCCTGCACACCGGCTTCCAACTGGATTCCGAAGGCGAAACCGTGGCGTTGTTCGACGCCGCCACGTCCCGCGTCGATGTCCTCACCTTTGGTCCGCAGGTCGCTGATTCAACCGTGGGCCGTCTCGGAACCGACCGCGTCTGGCAACTCTGCGAACCCAGCCCCAACGCGCCCAATGAACCCGCCACGCTCGGTGTCCAGGCCAGTCTGGCGATCAACGAGTTCATGGCGAGCGCCCTGGCTGGACAGGATGATTGGCTCGAACTGCACAACTTGGACGCTAGCCGCCCCGTTCCGCTCTGTGGTCTCTATCTCGGTGTCAGCAATGCCCTCTGCCAGCTCTCATCGCCCGGCTTCATTCCGCCCTCCGGCTTCGTCCAGTTGCGCGCTGATGCCCAGCCCGGCCCCAATCATCTTGGTTTCAAGTTACCGGCCAGCGGCGACACCCTGGTGTTGTCTGATGCCACCGGCGCGGAATTGGACCGCCTGACCTACGGCAGCCAACTCGACGGCGTTTCCGCCGGCCGGTTACCCAACGGGACCGGCAGCCTCACCCGCTTCCCCGGCAGCGCCAGCCCCGGCGCCTCCAACTATGTCGCCACCTGGACCGGCCCGCTTCTTATCGAAGTCCTGGCTCGCAACGAGGGCGTGCTCACCAACGCTGCCGGCCAGTTCCGCGATTGGATGGAGCTGTACAATCCGAACACCACCCTGTTCGACCTCTCGGGCCTAAGCCTCAGCGTCGGCAAACCGAAGCCCGGCGAGTGGACCTTCCCCTCCGGGGCCGCGATTCCAGCGAGTGGTCACGTCCTGATCTGGTGTGATCCCTCGACGCCACCCACGACCAATGCGGGCTCCAGCTTCAACTGCGGTCGGGCCTTGAACGCCGAAGGGGATGCCCTCTACCTCTTCAATCCCGCCGGTCAGATCGTGGACTCGGTCCAATTCGGCTTCCAGTTGCGCGATCTCTCCATCGGTCGTAGCCAGGGCGCTTGGAAACTCCTCGCAGCTCCGACGCCTGGCGCGTCGAATGCCGCTCCCGCCGCGCTAGGCGACCCTGCCAACGTTCGCCTCAACGAATGGATGGCCGGGCCTCGCGACGGCAACGACTGGCTCGAACTCTTCAATCCCAACTCGCTGCCGGTCGATCTCGCTTGGCTTCATCTCACCGACGATCCGTCCCTCTCTGGCCAGACAAATGGGCTCATAGGCCTGCTCACCTTCATCGCGCCGCACGGCTTCGTGAAATGGATCGCGGACAATCATCCAGAGAACGGCCCGAACCATCTGTCGTTCAGTCTTGATGACCGCGGCGAGTCGCTCCGCCTGTTCAGTGCTTTCGGCCAACTCCTCGACGCGGTGGATTACCTGCCGCAGCAGGAGAACGTCTCGGAAGGTTGCTGGCCCGATGGCGCCCCCAACTTCGTCCGCTTCGTGACGACGGCGACGCCGGGCAAGAGCAACTACCTCCCGCTGGGCAACGTGGTTCTCAACGAGCTCCTGACTCCAGAACTCCTGACATAGGGGTGTTTGAAATGTCCGCTTTTTCTTTCAGAGGGCCTCCCGGACGGCGTAGTGCAAGCGCAGGCGGGAACCCGGGAACGCCGTGTTGGA
>Ga0315274_10014275_pt1 | contig 11268 bp, 4 predicted proteins | sample YL17G02_20_MG_FD_203700 | JGI IMG/M metagenome (GOLD analysis project Ga0315274, IMG submission 203700) | Sediment microbial communities from Yellowstone Lake, YNP, Wyoming, USA - YL17G02_20 | ecosystem: Environmental > Aquatic > Freshwater > Lake > Sediment | place: USA: Wyoming | collected...
GCCGGCCGCTCTGGGAGCGGCTGGTGATCATGGCCTCGAGCATCCCGATCGCCGTGCTCTGCAACTTCATCCGGGTGCTCCTGATGGCCGTGGCCAGCGACGCCATCTACTACGAGCGGCAGGCGCTCGAGAAGGGCCATCCGGGGTGGTCGACCTGGTTTCCGCGCGTGACCGGGGGGTGGGGCTTCGGCTACCAGACGCCCGAGCAGTTGGAGCAGTTTCGGACGAACGTCCTGGACCCCTCCAGCGCCCTGCACCAGTCGTTCGGCTTCCTGATGCTGGGGCTGGCGTTCGTCCTGCTGTACCTGGAGTTGGGTTTCATCGACCGGCTGTTCGTCGCGGACGAGGGGCCGGCGTCGCGGGCGGCGGGCGCGGCCTGATTCGCCGGCGCGGAAGGCCGGCCGGGGCGTTCCGGGTCCGGCGCGGGATGGGAGTCGCATGGCAGCATCCCAGGACAACCTGAGCCGCAGGGCCCTGTGGGCGGGCGCGGGCCTGTTCGCCCTGGCGCTGGTCCTGGTGCTCCAGCAGGCCCTGGCCGAGAAGAGCCAGCCCGCCTTCGCCTGGGTGGGCGTCGGGGCGGCGGCCGTCGGCATGGGGCTCCTGGCGGCGTCGACCCGGTCGGCCGCCGCGCCCTGGCTCGTGGCCGTGGCCGTCTTGCCGACGGTGTATCTGCTATTCTACATGGGAGGGCTTGCCATCACGGGCGACGTCCTGCCGGTCGTGCGGCTGGCGGCGGGCCTGGCCCTGGCGGGGGCCTACCTGGCGGCGGCCCGGGCGCTGCCCCAGCGCGTGCAGTACACGTCCTGCGTGGCGGCGCTGGGGGGCGCGGCCCTGTTTTTCCAGTTCTGGGAGCCGCCGGCCTCCAAGCCCGTCCCCATCGCCCGGCCGCTCGTCGCGACCTTTCCGCGGACGCTCGGCCCCTGGACGGGCGAGCACGTGCCCCTGGACGAGATCACGCGGAAGGCCCTCGGGGCGGACGAGTACCTGAACCTCCAGATGCAATCAGCCGACGGCCGCATCGCCACCGTCTTCATCACCTACAGCGCCAACGCCATGAGCAACATCCCCCACGTCCCCTGGGTCTGCATGACGCAGAGCGGCTTCGAGATGGTGGGGAACCGCGAGGACGAGATCGGGATCGCCGCGCTCCCCGCCAGGGAGGTGCCCGTGAACGTCCTCCTGTTCGAGAAGCAGGTGGAAGGCCGGCGCGTGCGGGCCCTGATGTTCCAGTACTTCAACGTCGGGCGCACCTACACCCGAAGCCGCCAGGTCGCGCGGGCCCTGGCCACGACGGGCAGCCTCAGCCGCCGCGGCAGTTACCTCTCGCAGACCCAGGTGGCCATCACCCTGGGCCCCCACGACGCCGCCGACCCGATGGCGAAGGACAGCGCCGCCTACCAGGTGGGGGCCGCGCTGCTGAACCTGGTGGTGCCTCTGCTGGAGAAGGACTACTACCCCGACCTCACCGGGGCCGAAGGAGGTTGAGCGGGCATGGCGCGACGACTCAACAAACGCCTGGTGGTGAACCTGCTGGTGTTCCTGGTGTTCCCGCTGGCGGTGGCCGGCCTGGTCCTGCTGGTGATCGGCCGCCACGGCGATCCGCAGGCCTACGTCGCGGCCGCCAACGAGCACCTGGAGAAGGGCGAACTGTCCAAGGCCTGGATCAGCATCCGGCTGGCGCTGAAGGAGGGCGGCGCGAAGGACCCCGCGATCCAGTATCAGGCCGGGCAGATCGCCATGAAGCAGGAGCCGCCCGCCGTCGGCGCGGCGCTGGTGGCGTACCGGAACGCGGTGATCCTGAACCCCAAATTCTTCGAGGCCCAGCGCGACCTGGCCGAGTTGTTCACCCGCGCGCAGCGCTGGAACGAGGCGCGGGCAGAGATCGACCGGCTCATCGCGATGGACGCGACGTTTGGCAAGGCCTACATGTGGGGGGCCATCCTCGAACTCCAGCAGGGCGACGGCGAGCCCGTCCTGGGGCAACGCCCGCCGTACTACGAGGCGGCCGTCGCGCGCTGCCGCGCCGGCATCGAGCACGCCCCCGCCACCATCGCCCTCTACCAACTCCTCGCCCAGGCCTACGAGAAACTCAACCAGGCCGACAAGATCGACGAGGTCCTCAACCTCGCCATCGCCAACAACCCGAAGTCGCCCGAGGCCTATGGCCTGAAGGCCGCCCGGCAGACCACCGCCGGCGAGGTCGACAAGGCCATCGAGACCCTCAAGCACGGCCTCCAGGAGATCGGCGACAACGGCATCCTCTACCTGACCCTGGCCGAGGTCCTCTTCAGGAAAAAGGACACCGAGCAGGCGAGGGAATGCCTCCAGAAGGCCATGGCCGCCGACCCGAAACTGGAGACGGCCTACATTCGCCTCTCGGGCCTCCAGCGGATCGATCAGGACCAGGCCGCGGCGCTGGCGACGCTCGAGCAGGGGCTCAAGGTCCTGCCCGAGTCCGTCCCCCTCCGGGCCGAGGTGGCCGACATCTACCTGGACCAGCGCGACATGGAGAAGGCCGCGGCCGCCATCGCCGAGGTCGAGAAGGCCTCGCCGGAAAACGCGTTGGCCTACTACCTGCGCGGCAAGCGGGCGCTGATGGAGCGGCGAGCGCACGAGGCGAGCGCGCTCCTGCAGACGGCCGTGGAGCGGAAGCCGACGCCGCAGGCGCGGTTCCTCCTGGCCCAGGCCTACAACATGGCGGGGGAACTCGGCGCCGCCGCCCGGGAGTTCGCCTCGATCGTGAGCGACTTGCCCGCATGGGCGGCCCCCCGACGGGCCCTGGCCCAGATTCAGTTCAACCTCCGCGAGTATCCCCGGGCGGCCTCCAACGCCAAGACCATTCTGGAGGCCCGGCCCGATGACACCGAGATGCGGCTCCTGCTGGCCATGACCCTCCTGGCGCAGGACGACACGGCGGGGGCCATCAAGGAGATCCAGAAGGCGGCCGACCTGAAGCCGGACGACCCCGACGCGCATCTCATGATGGCCGGCGTCCTCAAGAAGGACCGCCCCGCCGAGGCCGAGGCCGCCATCCGCCGCGCCATCGCCACGGGCAAGGACCTCGCCCGGGGCTACCTGCAACTCATCCAACTCTACCGCGACACGAAGCAGCAGGAGAAACTGGCCCAGGCCATCGAGCAGGCCAAGAAGGCCCTGCCGGACACCTGGTACCAGATCACGGCGGCCAGTTCCGAGGAACTCGAGCGCGAGTTGAAGAAGCGGGTCGAGGAGGACCCCTCGCGCGTGGCCGACGCGCTGAGGCTGGCCGAGGTTTACCGGACGACCGAGCAGCCCGAGAAGGCGGTGGAACTCCTGAACGCCCTCCTCGCGAAACTCCCCACCGACTCCAACGACTGGCGCCAGGCGTGGCAGCAGTTGTTCACCGTGCACCTGGCGGCCAATGAGTACGACAAGGCGGCCAAACTGGTGGATCGCCTGAAGGAGGTCTCGCCGGACGCGCCGGAGGCGGCCTACGCCAGCGCCCTGGTGGCCCTGAGCCAGGAGAAACTGGACGAGGCCGCGGCCCTCCTGCGCGACGCGGTCCAGCGGCGCGCGTCGTCGCAGGGCTTCTTCCTCCTGGGCCAGGTCCTCGCCCAGCAGCGGAAGTATGACGAGGCCGTGGTCCAGTTCCAGAAGGCCATCGAACTGAAGCCGAACCTGGTGGCCGCCAGGCTTTCCCTCTGCCGCCTGCTGATGATTCGCGGCAACTACGCCGGCGCGGTGCTGGAGGCGGCCGAGGCGCTCAAGCACTCGCCGCGCCTCGTGGCCGCCCTGGAACTCAAGGCGGCCGCCCATGCCGGCGAGGGCGCCTGGGCGGCGGCCATCGACGCCCGCGAGTCCATCCGCGCGGTCGCCCCCGAGAACATCAACAACCTCGTCGTCCTGGCCGCGCTCTATCGGCAGCAACTCCACCCCGAGAAGGCCGAGGCCGTCTTCGCCGACGCCTACAAGCGGGCCCCCGACAACGCCAGACTCGTCCAGCGCTTTGCCGAGTTCTACGCCCAGACCGGGCGGCCCGACAAGGGGACGGCCCTCCTGGACGAGTATGTCAGCCGCAACGCCGACAAGGCGTCCGCGCACGTCCTGCGCGGCGACTATGCGGCCAGCATCGCGGGCCCGGCCGAAGCCGAGAAGTACTACCGGAAGGCGGCCGACCTGGCCCCCGAGGACCCGATGCCGCTGATCCTGCTCGGCGACCAGTACGGCCGGGCCCGGGAATGGGACGCCGCCATCAAGGCCTACACGGAGGCCCAGAAGCGGGCCAAAGACAAGGACGCCGTGACCGTCCAGTTGCGCCTCGCGGACGCCCAGATGCTCAAGGGCAACCTCGACGAGGCGCTCAAGACCGCCAAGGCCGTCCTGACCAAGGACCCGAAGGACGCGCAGGCGATGGTCGTGATCGCCCGCATCCTGGCCAAGCAGGGCGAGGAAGCGAAGGCGGTCGGCTTGCTGGAGAAAGCGACGGTCACGGCCCCGGACTATGGCGAGGCCAAGTTCCGCCTGGCCCGCCTCCTGATGGGGTCCGACCTCATGAAGTCGCTCGAACTGCTGAACACCGTCGATCCGACGGATGCGGCGTTCGACCGGTCGATGATCCTGCGGGCGGCTATCAACAATCGGCGCGGCCTGCCGAACGAGTCCATCCTGGACCTGCGCCGCCTGCTGGACTTCCGGCCCGAGAGCCCGGAGGCGCGCCGCCTGCTGGCCGGCCTCTACATGGCCGCCCACGATCCCGCCCGGGCCGCCCAGGTCCTCGAAGCCCTCGTGGCCGACCACCCGAAGGACGCGGACCTCCTGGTGACCCTGGGCGACGCGCTGGTCGAGAAACGCGACTACCGCGGGGCCCTCCAGCGCTACACGCAGGCGCGGATGCTGAACCCGGTCCTGCCGAGCGCGCTGGTGGGCGAGGCCCGCAGCCTCGTCTACCTGAACCGCAAGGACGAGGCCATCAAGCGGGTCTTCGACGTCATGAACGTCCTACCCGTGGGCGTGGCCTGGCCGCGCCTGGCCCTCGTCTCGGTCTACGAGTTGACCAACGAGCAGGACAAGGCGATCGAGGCCCTCCGCGTGGGCATCGAGCGCCAGCCGGACTGGGGAAACGGGCGCCTCCGCCTGGCGGGCATCTACATCAAGGACAAGAAGGTGCCCCTGGCGCGAGCCGTCCTCGCGGAGGGGCTGCAACTGCTGCCCGACAGCGTGATCATGCGGACCGAACTCGCGAAGATCGAGTTGTCCCTCAACGAGCCACAGATCGCCAAGGAGCGGCTCGAAATCCTCGTGAAGAAGTTCGAGGTCGACCGCAAGAAGGAGGCCGACGATCCCGACCAACTCGGCGAGTACGTCGGCCCGCTCGGCACCTACAGCCTCGCGCTCTACCGGCTGGGGAAGATCGACGAGGCCATCGACTGGGCGAAGATCGTCTGGAAACTGTCGCCCACCGATGTGGCCAACTCGAACAACCTGGCGTGGATGCTGGCCACGGAACGCAAGGCCCTGACCGAGGCGACGGACCTCATCCGGCGGTGCCTGCGCCTGATGCCGAACAACCCGCAGGTGCTGGACACCGCGGGCTGGATCGCCTACCTCCGGGGCGACCTCGACCAGGCGCAGCAGTACCTGACGGACAGCATCAAGCAGGGCGACAATGCCGATGCCCGGTACCACCTCGGACGGAGTTACGAGGCCCGCGAGCGCCCCGAGGACGCCCGCGAGCAATATCAGCAGGCCATCAAACTGGGCCTCCTGGGCAAGGACCTGGCGGATGCCAAGCGGCGCCTGACGACCCTGGGCGGGTGAGAAACCCCGGGGCGCGGAGCGAAGCCCTCGCGCCCCGTCTGAGACGGGCGATTGCGGCATGGAACGAGGAGTGAAGCGATGACGCAGACGACACCCCAACCGACCGAAGGACCGCAGGTCACCACCGCCATCCTGGGACCGGCGGACGTCTGGCGCATCATCCGCAAGCGGATCGCGCTGATCGTGGCCTGCTTCGTGGTGCTGGGTCTGGGCGGCACCGCCGCGCTCATCGGGTGGCGGGTCCTCGCGCCGTTTTACACCGCCGAGGGCGTCGTCGAGGTAGAGCCCGGCCAGACGGGCGGCCTCGGCGAGTTCCAGGGGGGCGGCACGGTCGTCCCCACCAACCTGTTCGACCAGTACATCGCCGCCCAGGCCATGGCCGTCACCCGCTACACGAACCTCGACGCCGCCCTTCAGAAACTCGGTCCCCGCCAGACCATGTTTGTCGGCCAGGACCGCGCCTACCGCCTCGGCAAGAAGATCCAGGCCACCTACATTCCCCGGACACAGAACATCGTCGTCACGCTGACCGGGCGGAACCGCGATGAGGTCGCCACCGTCGTCCAGACGGTCCTCGAGGAGTACACCACGAACCTCGAGGACGACCGCAAGAAGACGGAGGCCAAGCGCCAGGCCGACCTGCGCGACGAGCGCGACCAGTTGCGCGGCCAGTTGGAGGACCTGGCCCGCCAGTTGACCCGCCTGCGGCAGGAATCCGGCGCCGTCGTCCTCGACGAGCAGCGCAGCGAGCACCTCGCGAGGCTCGGCATCCTCACGCAGCAACTCACGGTCGCCCAGATCGCGCTGGCCGAGGCCGAGGTCGCCTGGAAACAGTTCCAGGAGTTGCACACGCAGGCGACCGAGAAGAACGACCTGTCGCTCCTCCTGTCGGCGTTCCCCGAGGTCATGACGGCGCTTCGCACCGATGTGACGGTGGCGGGCGCGGCCCAGATGGCATCGCGCCATGAACAGGACCTTCAGACCCTGAAGCAGCGCTTCGGCGCGCAGCACGAAGCGGTGCGCCAGCGGGAGGCCGCTCTCCAGGCCGCCCAGAACGACCTGGAGAGCGTCCGGACCGACGTCCTCGGCCGGCTCCTCCAGGAGCATGCCGGCACCCTCAAGAGCGAGTATGACCGCGCGCGAGAGACCGAGGCCCAACTGCTGTCGCGCGTCACCGAGACCCGCGAGGCCGCCGTCGCCGTCGCCATGCGGGCCGCCGAGTACCGCGACCGCGAGTGGGAATACCGGCGCGTCCAGGGGCTTCTCGACACGGTCATGACCGGCCTGGAGCGGCTGCGGATCGCGGCGGCCCTCGCGCGGGCCAACGTGCGCATCGCCCAGATGCCGATTCCCCCGATCGAGCACTCCCAGCCCCAGCTGGCGCTGTACATCCCGGGCGTCATCATCCTCAGCATCCTGATCGGCCTCGGCCTGAGTTTCGCCCTGGAGTTCATGGACACGCGCCTGCGGACGCCCACCCAGGTGGTCCGCCAGGTCGGCATCCCGCTCCTGGGCTCCATCCCCGACATCTCCGAGGACGAGCGCCTGTCGGCCGACACCAAGGTCGCGCTCGTGAGCCACACCGAGCCGCAGTCGTTGATGGCGGAGGCGTTCCGCCACTTCCGGACGAGCCTGATCTTCGCCTCCGACCGGCCCATCAAGAGCCTGCTCATCACCAGCCCGAATCCGGGCGACGGCAAGTCGGCGGTCGCGGCCAACCTGGCCATCGCCCTGGCGCGGAGCGGATCCCGGGTCCTCCTGGTCGAGGCGAACTACCGGCGGCCGACGCTCGCGAGCACCTTCGACATCCCCGAGGCGGTCGGCCTGTCCAACGTCCTGGTCGGCCTGAACCCCGCCTCCGAGGTCATCCGGTCCACCGCGATCGAGAACCTGGACGTCATCCCCGGCGGGCCTCCGCTCCCCAGCCCCGCCGATCTGCTCGGCTCCGACACCATGCGCCGATTCATCGAGGAGCAGTCCAAGCGGTACGACCGCGTCATCATCGACGGGTCTTCGATCCTGGTCGTGGCCGACTGCCACCTGCTGGCCGAGGCCGTCAACGCCGTCGTGCTGGTGTTCCGCGCGGGCGAGAACTCGCGCGGCCTGGCCCTGCGCGCGGCCAGGCAGGTGCTGCGCCTGCGGGCCCGGCTCCTCGGAGGCGTGCTCAACGCCGTCCGCGCCACCAAGGGCGGCTACTTCCGCCAGGCCTACCAGGCCTACTACGACTACTCCGGCGCGCCTCCGGCCTCGGTGCTCGACATCCCGGCGGCGGGGGACTCGCGGCGCGCGGACCGGACGTCGGGTGCAGGTGGCGAGACGCCGGGCGGGGCCGCCCCGCAGGCCTAGCGCGAGGTCGGCCGGGACGTGCGGCCGGGCGGCCGGCGTCCGCGCGGATTGCGGCGGCGTCGCCCGGGGCAAAGAGTCTGTATGCGCCAGTCCGTGCTACCGCAACCGACGGCCGCCCCCGCCTTCGTCGGCGCCGTCTCGGGCATCTTCCAGGCCGTCCTCCTGGCGAGTCTCGTCCTGGTGCCGACCGTCTTCGGCGGGCTCCATCGCTACGGGTCGTTCGACCTCCTGCTCGTGGTGGGCCTCGTCCTGGCCTTCTGGGTGGTCTCGTCGCTGTGGGGCGTTCCGCTGCGGCACGTCCGATCGCATGTCAACCTCTTTATCTGGCTGGTCCTCGGCCTGCTGTTCCTTCACATCGTGCCGCTGCCCAGGCTCGGCCCTGTCGGCCAGAGCATCCGGTCGCTCGGCCTGCCGACGGACGTCCTCGTCAACGGAGGCTTCGAGGGCGTGTCGGCCGCGCTTGCCCGGCTGCCGGTGGCGCGCTACAGCCTTCGGCCCGCCTCTTCCCTGGGCGTGCTGGTGCTGGCGGCCAGCGCGGTCGGTCTCTACTGGGTCGTGGGATCCGCGGTCGTGGGCCGCAAGGCCATCCTCCGTACCATGTGGGCGGCGCTGCTGGGGGCTGCCCTGCTGGCGCTGTGGGTGATCGTCTCCTGTGTCCGGGGCCGCGGCGCGCCGGCCGCCGACGTGTTCCGCCCGGTGCCGGGCGTGCCGATCCGGGGGGGCGACAGCCTCGTGCCGGCGCTGCTGGGCGCGCTGCCCGTCGCCTATGTCCTCGTCCTGCGGCCCCTGGGGTGGTTGCCGCACCAGCCGCCGGCGCGGCGCCAGAGCCGATGGGCCTGGCTGGGACGGCCCGCCGTCGTCTGGTCGCTGGTGGCGACGGCGCTCCTGGCGATGGTGGCGATCGGGCTCGGTGCGAGCAACGTCCCGCGAGGCCTGGCCGTCGTGACCGCGCTCGCGCCGCTCGGATTCGTCCTGGCCGGCTACGGGCTGTCGGACGGGCCGAGGCGGGCCGGGCGGGCCCGCGCCGTCGCCCTGGCGCTCGCGCTGGCAGTGTGCGTCGCGGCCGGCGTCGGCGTCGGGGCGGCCCTCCGGGGCGAGGGACTTCCCGCAACCGGGACCGAAGCGGCGCTGGACGCCCTCCGGGCGGCCCTGCCGCAGGGCCGCGCGCTGCTCGGCGTCGGGGCCGGGTCGGTCTCGCCGTCCGCGCTGTTCGGAGCCCCCGCCTGGTCCGGCATGGCGGCCGCCGACGGCGATACGAGCGGCTACCGGGTCCTCGGGGTCGAGATCGGCTCCGTCGGCCTCCTGGCCGTCCTGGCCGGGGGGATTGCCATGGCCGTGTCCAAGGCGCGGGCGATCCGCCGGGCGCGGAGCCCGTGGACGCGGCTGGCGCCCTGGGCGGCGCTGGGGGCGATGGCGGCCAACGCGCTGTACTTCGCGTTCGACGCGTCGGCCCTGCTGGCGCCGAACCTGCTCCTCCTGGCCGCCGTCCTCGGCATCGCGACGGCCTGGCACGGGCACGGCATCCTGTGGCGGCCGGAGCGCCTGGGCGACCTCGCGCCGACGCACTGGGCCTTCGTCGGCGGGGCGCTGGGCCTGCTGGCGTCGCTGGCCGTCGCCGAGAGCGAGATGGTGGCGGGCATCGGCCCCGAGTTCCAGGACAAGGTCCTCCACTTCGGGGCGTTCGGCATCCTGAGCGCCCTGTTCTGCTACGCCCTGGGGCCCGAGCCCTCGGCCCGGTACCTGAAGACGCGGATTCTCCTGAGCGTGTCGGTCGCCATCGGTCTGGGCGTCCTGGTGGAGTTCGCCCAGGCCTGCCTTGCCGCGACCCGAGCGTTTGAGGTGACCGACATGATCGCCAATGCGGGAGGGGCGGCGCTGATGGGCCTGGTGTGGTGGGTCTTCCGGCGCGGTCAGTTGTCGCTGCCGGCGGCGGCGCCGTCGGACGCTTGAGACGGCCCGCTGCCCGGCGCGGGCGGCCCCTTCGCCCTCTTCCTGCGGGGCTTGCGCCTCCTGGCCGATGCGAGTTCGCGGCTGGCCTTCTCGCCGAACACCGCCTTCCGCCGCAGCAGGTGGTGATAGTGCTGGGCGAAGCGGTGGGCTTCGTCGCGGACGGCCTGGAGGACCTTCAGGGCGGCGCTGGTCCGCGGGAGCCGGAGGGGCTCCGCCTCGGCCTTGCCGAGCACGTACACCTCTTCCTCGCGCTTGGCCAGGGACACGAGGTGCGGCCCCCCCTCGGCGAAGCCCGCGGCGGCGAGGGCGTCGGCGGCCGCCCGCAGTTGTCCGGGCCCGCCGTCCACCAGGACCACGTCCGGCAGCACCGACAGTTCCTCCGCCAGCCGCCGGAACCGCCGCAGGACCACCTCGCGCATCATCGCCAGGTCGTCCTGGCCCGCGACGGTCCGGATCCGGAACCGCCGGTACCCTGCCTTGAACGGGCGCCCGTCGACGAACGGGACGACGGCGCCGACGGCCTCGTTGGCGCCGAGGTTGGCGATGTCAACCCCTTCGATGGTCCGGATGGGGCGGGGTGCGTCGAGGAGCCCGCCGAGGGCGGCCAGGCCCTCGGCGGGGTCGAACGTCGGGGCGAAAACCTCCGGCTGGAGGTGTTCGCTGATGCGGCCGCGGTCCGCGAGCGCCTGGATCGCACAGAGTTGGTCGCGCGCCCGGGCGGCCTCCTCGAACCGCAGGTTCTTCGCCAGGTACTTCATCTCCCGCGTCAGGTCCCGCACGACCTGGCTGCGCTTCCCCTCCAGGAACCGCCGCAGCCGCTGGATGCTTGTGCGGTACGTCTCCCGATCGACGTGGCCCGCGCACGGGGCCGTGCACCGGTGGATCGCGTACAGGATGCACGGGCGGAAGTAGCGCCGGCCCGGGTCGTCCTCGCGGATGTCCAGGCCGCACGTGCGGAACCGGAAGATCCGCTGGAGTTCGCCGATCGCCGCCCGCAGGCCCCCCGAACTGACGAACGGGCCGTAGAGTTTCGTCCCCTTCGGCGCGGGCGTCCGCGTGAAGTACACGCCCGGAAACGGCTCGCGGATCGTGATCTCCAGGTAGGGGAACGTCTTGTCGTCCGTCAGGCGGGCGTTGTAGCGCGGGCGGATGTCCTTAATCAGCCGCGCCTCCTGC
>Ga0315274_10014276_pt1 | contig 11268 bp, 11 predicted proteins | sample YL17G02_20_MG_FD_203700 | JGI IMG/M metagenome (GOLD analysis project Ga0315274, IMG submission 203700) | Sediment microbial communities from Yellowstone Lake, YNP, Wyoming, USA - YL17G02_20 | ecosystem: Environmental > Aquatic > Freshwater > Lake > Sediment | place: USA: Wyoming | collected...
CAGTGGAACGCAGGCTCTCTCTCTTCTCCTCTTCAATACGCCGGTTGTCTTCAGCTGTCTTTGCCCACAAAAAAGTTGGTAAAAAAATGCACAATAAAAAGAAAAGGGTTAATTTCTTCATCAAGCCAATATTACCTTATTTCAAGGATAAGTCAAGAAAAATAGCTCCTTTGGCCTTATAAATCCAGAAATAAACAATGACTATAAAAACAGCCGGCTTTCTTTACAACAAGGGCCTTATCTTTTAGGGGACATTTTTACTGAGTATATCTCTATATATACAATATTTGCAAGTAGTTATAATAATTAGGCGTTTTTTTCATTTATATAATAAAACGCTGGTAGACTAACTTACGATAAGCGTTTTCCGATACAATTTTACCTTGTTTGTCCGCTATCTATGTGGTATACTTAAATTGGAAAAAGGATGTTTCGAAAAGGTAAACTCTTCGTAAGGAGAGGACGCAAAGCCAAGGGTCCTTAAGAGTAAGTTCTTTAAGGATAGCCTGGTTGCCGAAAAACGCTAGTGATTATAACCTACTTCTTACGGAGTAGGTTAATGTTTTATAGGGGGAAGTAAGATGAAAGTATTGAGAATATCCCTATTAATGACAATGATGCTAGCCCTTGCTATTAACCTTGCCTGGGGTGCTCAGGAAGATAAAGATAAAGGTAAGGGTAATGACAAAGGTCAAAGTATAAGTCATCCTGTTCATCCCCAAAATCGAGGTCAGGCCCTAAAAGAGTTGCGCAGAACCTTGATTAATAAAGAACGTGATCAGCTGACCACCAGGGCAGAGCTGCCTGAGCCAAAAATATACGGCAGAGCTCCAGAGCGTCTTACTGAGAAAGAAAATGAAAAGACTTTAAGGGATCTGGAACAGGCCTTGAAAAAACTAGAGCACGCCAGATGGGCATACAATCCAAATGATGATAGAGGTCAGGGAAACATGGGCCAGGTGAATATGTTGGATCCTTACGGCCATGATAAAGATTCCAACCGCAAGGAATTATATGGCAACAGAGGCAGGGTAATCAGGATAACTGAGCCAGAACCGCCACCTACGCCGGAACCTGAACCTCCGCCTACTCCGGAACCTGAAGAACCGCCTACGCCAGAGCCAGAGCCACCGCCTGTGGAGCCGGTACCGCAGCCTCCGTTCTAAATTCAATCTTTCTGAAAAATTAAGAGTATCTTTTCTTGATTATATAACTTTTTTGTCTTTATTTTAGAAGAGGACCTTCAAGCTGAAGGAGACTTCCGCGTAGTTATTTTTAGACTGGAATTCGTCAGGATATTCCCCGTCAGTTAAATAGGTTGTATATTTAGGGATAAAGCGGGAGTTAAAACTAAATAAGCTGTTTTTGGTAACTCGCCAATCGCAGCTTGTATCAAAGTAGTAATAAGGCCTGAACCTGTAGAATCTGCTGACCAGGTCAGATAAGGTAAAATGGTGCAGGGAACTGCTGGAGTGATAGCCAAATCTGAAGCCGGCATTAAGGTTATCAGTGACGCCATAGTTAAAACCGACCTGGCAGAGATAGTAGTTCTGGGGAAGGACATTAGTGGCAGTCTTAGAGTAATTGCCGGTAAAAAAACTCGCGTATTCTGAGCCGGCCACAAAATAATCCAGCGGATACAAAAAGACATTGTAAGGGTCTATGATATTTTGAGGACCGTTACTTGAGCCCTTACGCAGGTGCGTGATATCTTTCTTATAAAGGAATTCTATTAAGCATTGGTTTTTAAGCAATAAGTCTTTGGTGAGAGCAGAGAATTCATCTTCCTGTATCTTTTTCTTGTCATCGCAGAGGAAAGCCACCCTGAGAGTAGGAATGGTGTTATAGTAGATAAGTTTCTTGGGGGGATAATTGACTACAGTGTCAGCAATATTTTTTTCCCGGTAATCCAGCTTCTGACTAATGGAATTAAAATCAGAGGAAAACATAAATTCTAAATTAGTCCGTGGCCGATAACGCAGACTCAAGGGAACGTAGAAATTATTCTTTAATTTATAAGTCCCAAAGATAAGGCGGGAGGTCGCACCGGGGTCATATCTTTTGTATTCGTATTCATATTTAAAAGGAGTGGTATAAAATAAGCCGGTCCCCACTTCTAAATCTTTATTAAGGCCGTAGCGGATGGCAATCTTCGGGATAAAATGCGGCTTAAGCACATGATAGAAGTTATAAATATATAATCCGGCAATATGATAATAATCGGTCGTCCTCCTTAGCTTACCTTTTTTATAGCCGAGCTCTGCCTCCAGGTTCATCTGGTTATCAGAAAGCAAGGCTTCGCTTAATTTAGAAAGATTTGATTGCTCCTGGGGAGTTTTTTCTTCGGAAAGAAACCTTAAACCCAGCTTGAAGTCTTCATAGTGTGCGCGGATATAACTGAAGTAATTGGCAGGGGCAGGATAATCTCCGTAACCCCAGTTGGTATTCTGTCTCTTCTCAGAAATATCCAGATATGCCTCTGTCGGCCCTCTTCTTATACGCAATCCCAGGATAAAATCCATAAAATAATCTATCTCGTATTTCTGAATGGAAGCCAGGCCTCCCGAATTATTATAGGTAAAACGCTTGTATTTTGCCGGGAAGTCCTGGTCTAACCCTAAGGCCAATTCCAAAGAATCTAAAGGGGAGAACTTAAGCAGGTTTCCAAAAGAGGGTAAACAAGGCGTAGCTTCAAACTTGTCTTCAGTACTACTACCGTGCGTCCCTTCTTCATCCAGTACAAAAAAATTAACCTTGCCTGTATAAAGAACGCTGCCTTTTTTTACTAAAGGCCCATAAACTTCATCCAGATCAGTAGCATAAGAAAAGTTAAAACAATAAATTAAAAATAACAAAAGGAGGTAGAATATTTTTGCAGTCATATTTTTTCTACCCGTCATTTCTTTCTCATCATAGGGACAAATATTACGGGTATGATATCTTTTTGCTTTATAATGCCTGCGCTTTTTACCAGCAATTTTAATTCCTGATAGCCGTCGGCTCCTTGAGGTATAACCATTTTACCACCTTCGGCTAATTGCTCAATCAAAGGTTGCGGTATCTCTTTAACTGCGCAGGTAACAATTACGGCATCAAAAGGAGCAAATTCCGGCCAGCCTAAATAGCCATCTTCGCATTTAACCTTGATATTTTTATAACCCAAGTTGTCAAGTAATCTCTGCGCCCTCTTAGCTAATGTGGGTAAAATCTCAATGGTATATACCTCTTTAACCAATTCCGCCAATATTGCTGCCTGATAACCGCTTCCTGTGCCTATCTCTAAAACTCTTTCCTTACCTTTAAGCTGCAGTAGTTCTGTCATCAGTGCAACTATATACGGCTGGGAGATAGTCTGGCCTTCTCCGATAGGTAGGGCTGTATCCTCATAGGCTAAATGTTGAATTTCTCCTGTCAGGAATCTGTGTCTTTCTACTTTGCGCATTGCCTCTAATACAGCCTTGTCTTTTACGCCTCTTCCCTCAATCTGCTCCTCAACCATCCTCTTGCGCAGTATGCTAAAGTCAGCCCCTGGCGAAGCAGAAGTCACCGCATCCTGGGCTGGAGTTAAATTATAATTAATCAAAATCAGGCCAATTATAAATATGCCAATCTTAAGTTTCATTTCCACACCCCTGTTATCTTATATCCGCAAAACTTACATTACTGAGGCAGTACTTCTACTGTCTCTATGACCTGGTTGTTCTCTTTATTTTTCTCTTCAATGCTTTTGGGCGGTGCGAGCGTTACTTTAAATTCCATTTTGCCCTTACGCTGGGGAACCCATTTGAGTTCCACTTTCTGACCATCTTTGCTCAAAGGAAATGTCTGGCTGGTCTTGGAGCCGTCTTCTGCCTCAACAGTAAGCGTACAATTTTCTATATCACTATTAGAATTGTTTAATAGATAAATATATACGGTAGCTCTTTTATTCAGGTAAATTTTTCGCGGCAAATCAACTTCCCTTACAGAAATATCTAAATCCTGGGCAAAGGCATAACTACCTAATAACAAGATACAAAAAAACGATATTAAAACTTTAAAATCCCATTTAATATCCTTTTTCATGCTTCCTCCTTTATCTAAAAAAATATTATCTATAAACCTGAAACCCAGGGAACCGTTCGCTTTTTACTCTCTGGAAGCGTTCATCCTCAACGCTCATCAGTATTTTTACATAGTGCCAGGGGATAAGGATGTTGGCCTTAACCTTTTCTTTTACCTGCTTATTCGGCGGTATTAAATTACCATTCTCATCCCACCAAACGCCCAGTTCATATGACGGATTCTCTATCCAGATCCCCTCCGTACCAATCCCCGTTACCACAGCCCAGACCTCATCCTTGTAAATCTGAAACAGCGGCAGGTCCTGCTTTATCTCCTCTGAAAACTTAAACAGCACTAATTTTCCCTTTAAATCATCTATCTGCATATCATCCTCCTTCTGGTAGAATATAATCTATCTTTCTCTTCCCGAAAATTTCTTTAGGTCTTCGAGTAATTTATCTTCTACCCGATACCCCAATTCCTTTACCTTATGCACGTCTTGCCAGCACTTATCATATTCTTCTCCCTTCAAATAAGCGAAGGCGCGCTTCTGGTAGATGGCAGCAGAGTCAGGACTAATCTCTATTGCCTTGCTCCAGTCAGAGATGGCCTGGTCGGGGTTATCTTGATAATAATAGGCAATACCGCGGTTGTAGTAAATCTCAGCATCCTTGGGATTAATCTCTATTGCCTTGTCGTAATCCAGGATAGCCTTATTGAGTTTACCTTTTTTATGATAGGCGAGCCCTCTATTGTAATAGGCATAGGTATTCTTGGGATTTTTCTCAATGGCTTTAGTGAACTCTTCAATCGCCTCATCATACATGCCTTTACTCGTATAATTCATTCCTCTATTGAAGGCCTCTTCTTCGAGATTCTGGGCATAGCCATTACCGACAATTAAAAATAAAGCCAGCAGTGCAATTAAGAGATTTCTTGGCAGTAAAAACATCGTAATCTCCCCTTTTTCATTTTACTCCAAACAAAAACCCTCTCTAACAGATTCAATGAGCCTTAAATTTATAACCAGCCTTTAGCGAGCCAGTACTGATACTCTTCTTCCCATTCACTTTTCCTTGCCTTGATTATTTCCCGGAAATGCTGCTTACCTCTCTCAATAATCTCTATCTGGTCAGTGTAGGCCTTTTTCTCTTGGATATCCGCAGCAAGTTTTCTAGCCAATTTAAAGGCCTCCTCCATCTTTTTTTCAACCGACTGTGCGCTGGAAGATACGCCTCCTGAATATTGGGCCCCGCAAGTATGAGCATAAAACTTGATATAATCCAGGACCTTTTTGTCCTGCCCACTTCCCGAAGTAACGACACCGGCAATATATTTACCTAAGAGTCTTTTGCAATGTATAAAATGGGCTGAGCGATCAAAAAGGGCTTTCATGGAAGCAGTAATCTGGTTTATGTAGTTGGGTGAGGCTAAAATTATTCCATCGGCGGCAAGCATCTTCTTAAGGATTAGGTGCACGTCATCCGAAACTGAGCAATGCAGGATATTTTTATGGCATTCCTCGCAATGCCTGCAGAAAAATACCCTGAAATCATCTAAATGGATAGCTTCGCAATCAACACCTTCCTGCGAGAATCCTCTTAAGACCTCCTTGGCCAGAAGAAAGGTCTTGCTCTTTTCCTTATGCGGACTGGAAGAGATTAGTAAAACTTTCATTGATTTTTGGATAAATCTTTAACGCTTATGGCTGTTTCATTCATATCTTAAGGCCTCAATGGGGTCGAGTTTTGCAGCCTTTTGCGCCGGCCAGAGCCCAAAGGCTACGCCTACAATTAAAGAAAAGGTTGTAGCAAGAATTATTGAAAACCAAGAAACCTTCACTGCCCACCCGGCGAAAAGAGTTATTAAAACTGATATTCCGCCTCCTAATAAAATACCCACTATACCGCCGATAAACGACATTAATATCGCCTCAATGAGAAACTGAATCATAATATCCTTATTTGTTGCACCTATTGCCTTGCGCAGCCCGATTTCGCGCGTGCGCTCAGTTACCGACACAAGCATGATGTTCATAATGCCGATCCCTCCGACTAAAAGTGAAATGGCAGCAATCGAACCCAATAATAACGACATGGTTTTAGTAGTAGTTTCCAGCGCATTCTTGATATCCGCCATGTTACGAATCTGGAATGAATTCTCTTCTTCTTTATTAAGATGGTGCTGCTTGATGATTACCTTAGATATGGCCTCCTGTGCCGCGTCAATTAAGTCCGGACCTTTCGCTTCTACATAAAGAGAATCAATATATTCTTTCCCCAGAACTCTATACATGGCCGTAGTAACGGGAATAAGTACCATGTCATCCTGATCGTGAAAACCCGTTGCTCCCTTTGACGGTAATACCCCGATTACTTTGAAGTTAAGCAGATTTATCTTTACAGTTTCGCCAACAGGATTGGCATCTCCAAAGAGCTCCTTCGCCACCGTGGTGCCCAGCAGAACAACTTTCTCTCTCATTTTTACTTCGCCTCCGGAAATAAACCTTCCCACTGCCGGCTGCGAAGCGCGGATGGAGGCGTAATCCACTCCCACGCCTTCAACCTGGGTATTCCAGTTTTTATTGGCATAGACTAACTGTGCCCTGCCTGTTACAGAAGGGCTTACGCTTTTTACTTCATCAGTGAGTTTTTCTATGGCCGCTACATCCTGAAAGGTAAAACGCGTCACCGCGCCTGCCTGCAAAGCCACTCCCATGGTTCTGGATGAACCAGGCCTGACTAACAAAAGATTAGAACCCAAAGATGCCAGCTGTTTCTCAATTGATTCTTTCGCGCCTTGACCGACTGCCAGCATAGCAATAACTGCAGCCACACCGATTAAGATACCTAGTATAGATAAAAAAGAACGCATTTTATGTGCTAACATTGCTCCTACTGCCTGGTGCAGAAAATCCCAGAATTCGGTTTCCCTGGCCTTTCTCTCGGATTTAGATAAAACAATATTGATTATCTTATCTGCCTGATTTTCGGCAGGCTTTGGCGTGCCAAAGCCTGCCGATTTATCATCAGAAATAATCTTGCCATCAAGCATGCGAATAACGCGCTTGGCGTGGGAGGCGACTTCACTTTCGTGAGTGACAACAATAATAGTCTTACCTTTTTGATTTAAATCTTTTAGAATTGAGATTATTTCTTCCTTGCTCTTTGAATCCAGGTTACCTGTGGGCTCATCGGCTAAAATTATCAAAGGGTCGTTAACTAAGGAACGGGCAATGGCTACGCGCTGTTGCTGGCCTCCGGAAAGTTCATTTGGCCGGTGGTTCATCCTGTCAGCAAGCCCGACCTCCTCAATTTTCTCTTTTACCACTCCTTCTAAATGCCTCTTTCCCGCGTAAACCAAAGGAAGTGCAGCGTTTTCCAAAGCAGTCATCCTGGGTAAGAGATGGAACTGCTGAAAGACAAAACCAGCCAGGCGATTGCGTATTGCGGATAATTCTTCATCCGAAAGTTCGTTAATCTTTCTCTTTCCTAAATAATATTCTCCCGAATCCGGCCTATCGAGCAGGCCCAAGATATGCATCAGCGTAGATTTACCTGAACCTGAAGGCCCCATAATCGCCAAAAACTCTCCGGGAGCAATTTTCAGAGAAACATCCTGCAAGGCCTTTACTTCAACCTTACCCATTTGATATGTCTTGTATATATTCTTTAACTCAATCATTATCTTCTGTGGCTCGGCATGAACGGATTGGTTTCCGTGCTTCCTTTGGGAAGACTGTATTGTTTTGCCTTCACGATTATCCTGTCGTTTTCCTGGATACCGGAAATGACCTCCACGTTTTTATCGTCAGAGATACCCAGTTTAACTGTTACCCTCAACGGCTCTTTGTCCCCATTCTGTTTTACCAGGACATAATTTTCTTCTTTTTCTTGATGCACTGCTTCCTGCGGAATAAGCAGGGCATTAACTTTCCCCTGCTCTATAAAATCCACAGCCGCATTCATGCCGGAACGGAAAAACTCAGGCACCTCTTCCGGTTTCAAATCAACTTCGTAGATGGTGACATTGTTGACGGTCTTTGATTCGTAATAGATATGTTCGACCGAGGCCTTTATTTTTATATCAGGATAGGCATCGAGAGTAATATTTGCCTTCATATCAGGCCTGATTTTGCCGATATCAGTCTCATCAACCTGCGCCCGCACAATCAGGTGGTCTGATAATACCACCACAGCATCAACGGTAGTTACAGTCTGACCGGGCTGGGTGGTTGCTACAATCACTTCTGCGTCAATAGGCGCTGGTAGCGGTATAGGCTTATAGGTCTCCTCCCAGTATTTCAAAGATTCTTCTCCTTTGCCTCTGGCTGCATCCAATAAAGCTGCCCTTTCAGTTGAACTCATCCAGGCCAGAATCTCTCCGGTTTTTACCTTATCCCCTTCCTGGACTAAAATCTTTTCTATCCTGCCGTTCACCGGAGGCTTTACTTCCAGCCGGTTTTTGGGCAGGACTGTCCCGGTACAGGAGATAAAGGTTCTGATAGAGCCGATAACCGGGGTTATCTCTTTTACCGTCTCCTCCTCTGACTTCTTTTGCTTCACCCTAGTTATAAATAGACCTGCAATAGCCAAAATAATTATTGCCACAAAAAATAATCTTAATTTTTTAATTCGCATATTCTAACGTCTCTCCTTTCGCGCTAACCCAATTGGCTTCAGCCAATAAGGCATTTGCCTGGGTATTAAGATATGCTTTCTTTGAACTTACCAAGTCGTCTTCAATAATCGTCCAATTATCGAACTGAAGTAATCCCAGGGAATATTGCGCCTCGGCAATTCTGGCGCGCTCTTCTGCAGCTTCGAGAAATTTTTTCTGCACCTCTACTGTTTCTACGCTATCCTGTAGCGTAACCCAAGTCTGCTCAAGCGCCACGATAAGACCGTCTCTGCTGCTGCGCTCATCCTCCCGAGCCTGATTAAAGAGTGCTCTTGCCTGAGCGACCTCGGCCAATCTTAATCCGCCTTCGAATAAAGGAAAAGATAAAGTAAGACCGGCATTCAACTGGTCATTCTCCGGAGGCCAACGGGAGTTATTTCTACTTGCCCCTGTCCGCGCTGAAAGCTGCGGGAAAAAGTTCGCCTGAGCAGCTTTAATACCGAAAGACGCAGCATTCTTCTGGGCAATAAGTTTTCCCAAAGACGGATTCTTGTTAGCCAGCATTTCAAAATCTGGTTTTTCTAATGCTAGCTCACTTACCTTAAAAACTCCTTCAACGCGCACCGCTGAAAATTTATTCCTGCCCATTTCTTTCATCAGCTCTCTTTGTGCCACCTCAAGCGCTCTTTTAGCCTGGGAAATTTCGAATTGAGCCTGGGCTAAATTTGCTTCTGCGGTCAGAAGCGCACCTCTATGCTCTATCCCTGATTCATAACGTAAAGTAATCAATTCTAAATTACCCCTTCTGATATTATAGATTTCCTGGGTAATATTTAACAATTCCTGCGCCTTGAGCGCACTTACAAAAGCACTGCGCAGACGTAGTCTTACTTCGGAGGAAGTAAACTTGTAATTGTACTCGGCGGCCTTTATATTTTCTGAAGCAGCTTTTACGTTATCCAGCGTCTTTAGACCATCAAACAATAGCTGCGTTGCGCTCGCTCCGTATGTGTAGGTACTGGCAGTCCTGGTGGTTTTGCTTCCGGAACTGGAAACACTGGTTGTTTTTGCCCTGGAGGCATCTACATTGCTCTCTATCTGGGGAAAAAGGGTGCTGGCGGTAATTTTCTTACTGGCCTCAGACTCTTTTACGCTTTCCTGCGCAGAGATTAAATCCGGGTGATTTCGAGCCGCCTCTTTAATACAACCCTGCCAGGTAAGCACTTCTTCAGCTGATGCCTTATGTAACATAAAGCACAAAAGGAATAAAATTATAACGGATAGCTTAAGTTTTCTCATAATCTTCTATTTAATTAAATCATTAACCTCAACATTCAAGGATGTTGCAATTTTTAATAAAGTTACTATTGTGGGATTGGGGTTACTGCCCGATTCCACTTTTACAATGGTATTAAGAGACAAATCCGCCAGTTTGGAAAGGCGGTCCTGCGAAATTCCTCTTTTTACCCTGAGGTCCCTTGTCTTCTTGCCTATCATATTCTTAATTACTATTTTTGCCATATTTTATAATAATAGTAGAATTATAAAACTACTATTATAATAGTAACTAAAAATTTAAAAAAGTCAAGTAAAATAAGAAAATTATAATCGATTGGATTTCTGATACCGTTACAGGCAGGGCGTTATTTTTTCCCTCTCCAGGAAGGCGGGCAATGCTAGAGATGTTGTCCTCTGTGAACTTAATTATTTTATTCATCATATCCACGCAATCCACAGGATACAACCCAACCGCGGTCTCCGCAGAAAGCATCAGGTAATCTGAGCCATCCAGTATGGCATTAGCCACGTCTGAAACCTCTGCTCTTGTAGGTATATGGTTTTCAGTCATACTCTCCAACATCTGTGTAGCGGTAATGACAAATTTTTTTGACCGGTTACATTTTTTGATTATCTCCTTTTGAATTATAGGTACCTCATATATAGGAACAGATATACCCATATCTCCTCTGGCAACCATAATTCCATCGCAAACTTTAATTATCCCATCAATATTTTTAATACCCTCTCGATTCTCAATCTTGGCAATAATCTGGCATTTACGCAGACAATTCTTAAGGTGCGCCTTCAGGATAAGAATATCATCCTTGTTTCTTACAAAAGACTGGGCGATATAATCAACCTTATTTTCTACGCAAAAACTGATGTCAGCTTTATCTTTTGCTGTCAATCCTTTAAAATTTAGCTGGACATCCGGCATATTAATCCCCTTACGTTCCTTAATTAACCCCGGAATCATCACCTTGGTCTTCAGGCGCTTTTTTTCGCAAGCCTCAACCATAAGAGCAATATTACCGTCATCAATATAAATGTATTGGCCTTTTTTGATCTGACTTAACGGACCGCTGTAATCAAACGGGATGAGGCTGGCTTCTCCTAAGATATCCTCTTGGGTTAACCAAATGACCTGCCTCTTCTTGACTTTAATAGGCTCGCCCCCTTTAAGCCTGCCAATCCTTATGCGATAACCTTCCAGGTCTCCTAATATCTTTATGTGCCGATGATATTTTTGATTCAGTTCTCTTACCAGACTTATCCGTTTTAGATGCTCCTTAAGACTTCCGTTGGAAAAATTTAACCTTACCA
>Ga0315274_10014278_pt1 | contig 11266 bp, 9 predicted proteins | sample YL17G02_20_MG_FD_203700 | JGI IMG/M metagenome (GOLD analysis project Ga0315274, IMG submission 203700) | Sediment microbial communities from Yellowstone Lake, YNP, Wyoming, USA - YL17G02_20 | ecosystem: Environmental > Aquatic > Freshwater > Lake > Sediment | place: USA: Wyoming | collected...
AATCCGCGGCGGCGGGTTGTGTCCGCGCGGCGTTGCTAGAAGGTGGTTCCGTATTCGACGCCGTAGCGGGTGTCGGTCGCGGCAGTGGACCGCGTCATTCCGTTGACAAAACTCACATCCTGCGGCTCATCGGTGGCGGAGATTCGCAGGAAGTGGTTGGCGTCCAGGTTCCTGGTGTAATTAGCCACCAGCCCCTGCCGGCTGGAGTAGGAGTCGGGTGCGTAATTCTTCGTCAGTCGGAACCCCACCGACATCATCTCAACCGGCGAGAAGTTCACGATGAACGAGGCGTCACTCGTGTCCGTCTCGGTTGGATTCTGCAGGTTCTCCGCGGTCATATAGGACAGGGCCAGTTTCGTCTTCCTCCCGACTGGGGCGGTCAGGCTCCAGCGCTGGTTCGCCGTGAAGGACTGAATCTTGTCCCTGTCGTTCGGGTCATTCGGGTTCCTGGCGTAGTCTCCCTGGAGGGTTAGCCCTCCTATTGCAGGCAAGGCCACATGCACTTCCTTCGTAACCAGCCGGGAGTTGTCGGGCTGGTCCCTCTGGATGTATTTCCCGCTGATGCTGATGCCCTTGCCGTCTGCAAACGCTGCCTTCGTCTCCAGGACCGGCCGAATCATGCTCTGCACATTGGGATCAACCATCTCGTCGTAGATCGCGGAGTAGGTGAAGAGGTTGCTGGGGTCAGTCCTGGTCAACGCGAGGCGTTTCGTCGCCGTTACCCTCTGGCCACCGTTCTGCTGCCGGAGGTAGGAGGCCGTCAGGCCGGTCTTGTCGGAGACTTGTTGGGTAAAGTTGAAAGTGCGGTTGAACCAGTATCCTTGCCCGTCTCCCTGCTTGGCCTGGAATTGCCCACCCACCGTGAGCCCACCCATGGCCTTGGTGCTCCAGGTCAGGCCGGTCTGGTGCGTCTGCTTGTCCTGGGCGTCTATCGCCCGGGTGAACTGAAGGGAATCGATCTTGAAGACCCGATTCAGTTGTATGGCGGAAGTGGAGAGCGTCAGAGCGGAGTTGGAGCCTTGCCCCTCCTGCTGGTTCTCCTGGTAGTTGGCCATCAGGGAAAGCCCGCTGCCCAACCTCAGCCCAGTGCCGGCGGTCTGCAGGTTCAACGTCTTGGTCCCCGGCTGGTCAGTTCCCTGGACGGCCTGGAGAGTGCCGCTGATGCCCAGCCCCGGACCCCGCAATATGGGCAGGCTATTCCAACTGTAATTGCTCGTTCTTGTCCAGTGGCCTTCGAGGGTTGCCTTGTCGGTGTTGCCGTTTGTCACCTGGTTGAACCCCAGGGTGGCACCTCTCCCTAGCCGCTGGGTCAGGCTTATGTCCTGGCCGTGCAGGTCGGCGGCCCGCTCGGAGCCCTCCCATGTCTGACCTCTGTCAGTCTGACCGAGGGTCAGTTGAAGGGCGCCGCCCAGGCCGGCGACTGAGACTGCATCCCGATAGGTATCCTGGTTCAGGCCGAAGTCGGCCGCGCTCGCATTACGATTGCGATATAGGTTGTAGGTCCGGGAAAAAGACAGTCCCGGGGAAGCCTGCAGCAGCAGGCTGCTCTCCTTCCGCTCGACTCCCCGAACCTGGTTCCAGTCATTTGCCGGCGCTCCCAGGGTTTGCAGGCTAGCAACCAAGGATTGCGCCGAGGTTACGGCGCTCACCCAACCCGGCAGGTTGAATCCCGAGTCAACCTCCCACGATTTGTCTTTAAATGATAGGCTCGCCCCTCGGCCCACCTTCTGAGAGAGGCTGAGGCTGTGTGCTTTGGCGCTGCTGCCGGGGCGTTCCGGATCCTGCCAGGAAGCCTCGCTCGTTCTCTGGTCCCAGGAGGCCTGGAAACTGTCCCCGCTCTGGCCAAGAGAAAGGGCCTGGACCATGTTTGTCCAGTTCAGTCCGAAGTCTCCATGTCCCGTTTGTCCATTCGCATCCACCGTGCGTCCCTGGGAGAATGAAACCCCCGGGATGCCCGTGAAGCCGAACTTGCTCTCCCAATGTCCAAAGCCGCGCACCTGATTCCAGTCCCCGGCTGGCGCCCCAAGCCCCTGCAGCCTGGTGACCAAGGCTTGCGTAGAGCTCGGCATGCTTCCGCCCGTGGGAAGGTTCGCGAGCGACGTCCCTACTCCCCATCCCGTGCTCTCGAATGAGACTTTCCCCCGCCCCAGCATTTGAGAAAGACCCATCTTCTGCGTCCATATCTCGGCCCCCTGGCGATTGGCGTCCTGCCAACTGGCCGCCGCAACCGTGCGTTCCCAGGAGGCCTGCGTGGGACCGCCGCTCTGACCGAAGGAAAGCGCCTGCCCTCTGTTCAGCCAGGAAAGGCCGAACTCCGCGTTGCCAGTCTGCCGGTTCTTATCCAGGCTGTAACTCTGCGAGAGGGAAAGACCACCGACGCCAGTGGCGAAGTTGTTGCCGAAATGCTCGAACCCTCGCAACAGCCGCCAGTCGTTGGTGGGCGCCCCGCTGCTTCCCAGGGCGGCAACCACTCCTGCCATCGAACCAGGGGTAGCCGCATCCGTCGGCCCCGCAAAGGAATTGTCCATGTTCCAGTAGGAAGTCTCGGTTATGGTGTTGCCCGACTGGAGCCGCATGAACAGCGGGACAGCCTCTCCCCCGCGCTTTTGCGAGGACGTGAGGCCAAGCGATGTGCCGCCAGCCAGGGCTAGCCTAGCCAGACCTTCCTCCATGTAGGAGCCTTGCCCGCCGCCCTCAGGCGCACCGACAAAATGGCCCACCTTGAACACCAAACCGCCGTCCTGGAACTGAGCCAGTCCCCCTCTAACTGTGAGCAGGTCAACGTTGGCTTTGTTCTCTGTGTAAATCAACCCCAGGGAAAACCGCGAGGAAACCGGTAGCAGGCCCAACGCGTTGCTGCTCGAACTCCCGGCATTGCCACGAGTACCCAGCCCGGAATAGCGATAGCGCACCTTCATTTCCGAGCCGACGGGAACAGGCCGCAGGAAGAAGAGCACCCCGCTCCCCTGGTCGAACACATAACTCGAGGGCGGGACCAGTTCGTTCTCGATGTAGATCATCAGCGAGTCGGGGCTGATCCCCGATTGGGAAAGGGTGTACGGCCCAACACCGCCGCTTCCCCGCAAGGTCTCTGACCCCATCAGCATGGGCGCGCTCCTGCTCGCGCCGCCCTGCACCAACGCTCGCCCTCCGAAACTATAGGCGCTCTCGCCAGCCGTCGGCTGCCACCCGCTTGCCGCCTCCGAACGCCCCACGCCAGCCCATCCCAGCAGACCCGCAAACACAAGGCAGGCCGCCAGGATGGCAGCTGCCGTTACCCTCTTGGGGGTACGCGTGCTATTCAATGCGCCTCGCATAAGAACTCTATTACCATCTATACCAATCGCAACAACAATTGGTTCATTGTTGCCAAAGCACACACGTGCCAGCCAATAACGCGGCTCGCACAAGACCTCTATTAACGTTTATAGCACTATTATGCCACACTCTGCAACGTTTTGTCAACGGTTTTCGCAAAGAATCTTCAAAAAAATCTTCCCGGCGACCCATCGCCTGCCGCTCAATGATCCCGCTCCCATGAGGGGTCGCGAGCCGGGCCGCCAGGGAGGGAAAGAGAAAGACCATTAAAAACGCACCCTCAGCAGAACGGGCCCGGTCGCTTTCGTTGAGGCCGGACTTGCCTTTGGCCTTGCCGATTCCCCGCCAAGGAGCCCAGCCGAGCTCTCACCGGGAGCAGCAACCTCAAAGTCGGCTCGCGCTGCTACTGAGATGACGGGAGCAGGCTCGGCCCCGCCAGAGCCCTCGAGCTCCGGTGCCAGCGCCGGCAGGCCAGCATCCCCTGCCGCTGGCGCAGCCATTCCCTCCGTTCGCGCCGCCGGAAGGCCCCCTGCCTCGCGCAACCGGCCCTCTTCCTCCAGGCGCCCTTGGTGAGACGTCTTGGAGGCGGCGGAAATCCTCTCCCCACCGCTCCGTGCTGAAGCTCGGCCCGACAGAGACCGAACCGCGGAGCGGAAGCTCTCGGCGCCCGGGAGACCAGCAGTCGAGCCCTTTTCGGGGCCAGTGGACTCCGCGGGAGAGCCTATCCCCTCTTCTAGCGGCGTCAGGGATGAAACCGGGCCCACCAACCGACCTGGTTGTTCGATCTGCGGCGCGCTTGCCACACTGGGTGAGGGAGAGGTTCGCATCCCCTCCGGAAGATACAAGAATAGCGCGGTGACGGCTGCCGCCGCCGTTACCGCAGCCAGGGCATAGCCGACCCGACGAGGCGCGAAAACCGGCCCGAACCAGTCTGCCTGCCGTGGGCGGGTTGTGGCCGCCAGAATCGCCCCCACCAAACCCCTGGGCGCTCTTACCCGAACCAGCGACCTCCGCGTCGCCTCCCTCATCGCCGTCATCTCAGCCAGCACGGCTCCGCAGGTCGGGCATCCTTCCACGTGCACTCTCACCGGCAACTGGCGGGCCGGCTCGACCTCGCCATCTGCCAGAGCCACCAATTCGGGCCTGACCGACTCGCAATCGAGCGCCGCCGCGGCCTCCACCTGGCCAAAGATCGCCGCCAGCAGGCCCTCCGGCGGCTTTGCTCGCGCCATCCCGGCAATTGCCGATGCCAGCCTTTGGGCTTCTTCGAGCCCCTCCGCACACTTGTGGCAGGCGCTCAGGTGCTCCTCCAAACCCAAGACCTCCTCAGATGCCAATTCGCCATCGAGGTAAGGGTCTATTCTTTCCTGCCAATCTCTGCATTTCACTTCTTTCTTCGCCTCCGGACCTGAGCCGCCATCCCCAAAATCGTCACCGTAAAGTCTGCCTTCCACAGTCAATTAGACAAGCGAGGGGGTGGAAAGTTTCGCTCGACTGCTTCCGCGCTGGAGAAAGGCATCGAGCGACTTTCAGAGGGGCATACGGGGGACTTCAGGCAGTCGAGGGGGGGCTAGGGCGGCCAGCCCGCAGCGAGCCGGCAGCCCGAATATTGGTCTGCGGGATGAACAGCAGATTCGACCTCCATAACAACTCCGAAACGGACCTCGGCCCTTTCGACAAGCTCTCTTCGACCCTTCGACCTTGCTCCCTTCGGCAGGCTCAGGGCCCGAGTACGTCGAGGGCAGGGTGGTGAGCCTGTCGAACCACAGGCTCAGGGCCCGAGTCCGCCGCGGCGGATCGAACCGCAACTGCCGACCCGATACCCCCTACCCTTCCATCTCACCCACGACAGGGAACCGTTCCAGCATCTCCTCTCCATGGGGCGCATCGTCCATTGCCGCCGTCAAGTCCTGGCCGGCATAGTGCTCGTAGTGCTCCCCATCCTCGAACAGTTCGCTCTCCGTGACGTCATAGACCTTCCGCATATAGGCGACGTAAACCGGTTTCCCTCCGCTCCCGTCAAAGTCCTGCAGCTCTTCCAAGGTGAAAATCCTGCTCATTCTCCTCTTCCTTTCCAAACAACGGCTGAACGCCCAGGCCGTGCAGTATCAGGCATTCTATTGTATTGAGACAGGGCAAAAAATCAAGCCCCCGCCAATCCCTATCTCGATGCAAAAGCGAAAGCCCACCGATTGGTGGGCTTTATGCAATATGGCTGCCCGAAGGCGCAGCAAAAAGGGCGGAGCCGAACGATCAGACAGTTTTCCTTATGACGTGCTAACTATCTAATCTACTATCTTCTTTATTGTGTCCATCTGCTTGGACAAGGTGTCCCTGCTCCAGACGTCCTCCTTGATGGACTCGACATCCAACTTCCCATCCAGCGCCGACCCGTCAAGCAACTTGACCGCCTTCGCTTTGATTACGGTAAGGTGCTCCCTACCCCCCCTGGTAAGGTATGATTCCTTGTTGAGAGTGCCCACGACCACCAGTCGGCTGCCTTCCTTCACGTTGTCCACCGCCCATTTCCCCAGGTCTCCCCACACATCCACCAGGAAGAGGTCGCTGACCGGCTCTCCACTGACACGATAGAATGGCCTGTCCACCTCGAAACTGAACTCTGCCTTCATCTGCCCGGACGATTTGGTTCTCGGAACCGCATCCTTCGTAGACCTACCCGTCAACACCACAAAGTTCACGTCTGCCACTACTCACAGCACCTCCAACGAGTTTCCGGGGGCCCTCCCCATTTTCCCAAAGCGCATCTGCCTTGTAGTTCGCAATTATAGCATGAATTCTCATTCCGTCAAGGATTCAATTCGGCAAGTTCTGCCGCCCCTCCTCTCCGGGATCAAACGTTGTCGGCCCACACACCTTCTCCACGCGCCGGATGCGTTGCCCCTTGTCCACCCCAGTCGCAGTCATGCTGCTACCGCCGCGGCGCTGATCAGCGCCTTCGTTTATTACGCTCCAGCCCTTCTCTTGCACGCCGTGGGGGCCGAGTAGTCAACCCGCCTGGCCGGGCGGCTGCTGCTCCTCGACTGAGAAAAGCGACTCAGGAATGCCCCCTAGATTATATTACTCCACTTCTCGGGCAAACCTCGAGCAGGATGCAGATGGCACACCTGGGGTTCCTCGCCTGGCAGATGGCCCGCCCGTGCGCGACCAGGTTCAGATGCAGCGGGTATTTGATGTCTGCTGGCACCCACTCATCCAGCAGGATCCCGGCAGCATCAGCATCATAGCCCAGCGGCGCCCAACCAAGCCTCTGAGTGACCCGATTGACGTGGGTGTCAACCGGAAAGACCGGCAGGCCGAGAGAGAAGAGAAGCACGCAGGACGCCGTCTTCCTTCCCACCCCATTGAGGGAGCAGAGATACTCCAACCCCTGCCGAGGGGACAACTTCTTCAGAAAGTTGAGGTTGTAAGAGCCGGCCTTGCCGTGTATCGCCTTTAGCACCTGTCTTATCCGGTGGCTCTTTATCCCTCCCAGGCCGCCGATGGAGATGGCCGCCTCGATATCCTCCGGCTCGGCCTTCGCCGCTTCCTCCCACCTGGGGAACCGCTCCCTCAGGCGCTGGAACGCCCGGGAAGAGTTCGCATCCGAGGTATTCTGCGACAGGATGGTCTGGATGAGCACCTCAAGCGGGCTTCCTGACCGGCGAAAGGGGCGCGGGCCATGCGCTGCTATGAGGAGACCGTTGACCCTTCTGATTCTTCTGACCGAGGGTTTGCCGGGCCGCTGCCCCCGGCTAAACGTGGGCGAACTGCCTGAGGAAGCGAAGGTCATTCTCGTAGAAGAGACGGATGTCGGGAATGCCGAACTTGTGCATGGCGATCCTCTCCGCCCCCATGCCGAAGGCAAAGCCGGTGAACTCTTCCGGATCGTAGCCAACGTTTTCGAGCACCTTCGGGTGAACCATCCCACAGCCGGCCAGTTCGAGCCAGCCGGTATGGCGGCAGATGCGACACCCCTTTTGCTCGCAGCCAAAACAACTGACCGCAACCTCCGCGCTCGGCTCGGTGAAGGGAAAGTAGTCCGGCCGGAGGCGGATATTCACGTTTGCCCCGAACATCTCCCTGGCGAATAACTCCAGCGTTCCCTTCAAGTGCGCGAAGGTCACCCCCCGGTCAACGTAAAGCCCCTCGATCTGGTGGAAGGTGTGGCAATGCGTGGCGTCCACGGCATCCCGACGGTAAACCCGGCCCGGCGAAACCATTCTGACCGGAGGCGGCTGTTTCTCCATCACTCTCACCTGGACGGCCGACGTCTCCGTCCGCAATAGCAGTCCCTCGTGAATGTAGAAGGAGGCATGATCGTCCCGCGCCGGGTGGTCAGGCGGGATATTCAGAGCGATGAAGTTGTAGTATTCGGTCTCGATCTCCGGCCCCGTCACCACCTGGTAGCCCATCCGCAGGAAGATGTCGCAAACCTGGGCGATGATCTTGGTGAGGGGATGCAGCGAGCCAAGGGGAAGACGAGTCCCCGGAAGGGTGATGTCCAGGGGAGGTCCCTGGGTGCCCGCTTTCGCAAGTTCTTCCTTCCTCCGGACAATCGCGGCTTCAATTTCATCTCGTGCAGCATTGGCAGCCTGACCCGCCGCGGGCCTCTCCTCCGGAGATAATCGCCCCAACTGGCGAAGCAGAAGAGTCAGCGCCCCCTTCCTGCCAAGAAACTCCAGCCGCGCTTCCTCCAAAGCAGCGATAGTATCGGCAGACTTAATACAGGCGAGCCCCTCCTGCCTTGCCCTTTCAATCTCCTCGATCACGTAGATTTGCCCTCCTTTGCCGAACAGCCTCATAAAGCAGGATCGCACAGCAAGATGCCACGTTGAGGCTCTCCACCCGCGGACTCATCGGGACGTGCACTAAGACGTCAGCGAGACCCAGCGTATCCTCGCTCAGCCCCCTCCCCTCATTGCCGAAAACCAAGGCCGTTCGACTCAACCAGGAGACCTCAAAGCAGTCAGAGCCCGCCCCGCTCACCGCAGCCACAATCCGATAGCCCGCCTCCTTGAGCCGCAGCAGCACCTCACCTGACCGAGCATGACGGGCCAAGAGACAGTGAAAAATGGCCCCCGAGGCCGCTCGAACCACCTTCGGGTTGAAGAAGTCCGCGCTTGCCCCGCACAGCACCACCGCCGGAAAACCAGCCGCCTGGCAAGTCCGTATCATGGTGCCAGCGTTCCCCGGATCCTGGATGTCCTCGCCCACCACGATCATTTCCGGCAAGGCCGACAGCATATCCCCCAGGGTTGAAGTCGTCCTTTTCACCGCGGCAACCGCTCCAGGCGTTGTCTCCAGCGTGCTGATGGAGCGCATGACCTTTTCCGAAACCCAGCCCACCCCTGTCCCCTTTTCCTTCAGCTTTGAAGACAAGAGCTGACCCTCGCTGGTGGAACGGAAGGATTCGAGCAGGAAGCAGTCCCGGATTTCAATGTCGGCCTCCAGGGCCTCCCACAGCAACTTCGGGCTCTCCAACAGGAATGAGTCGTGCTTGTCCCGGAACTTGGCCAGCCGCAGCGACCGCATTCTCTTGGCGCGAGGATTCTCTAAACTCGATACTACCAGGGTTGGGTCTTCAGCAGCCGGCAACGCCATCAACCAGGGCGGGCTCTAACGACCTCTACCAATCGCGCAAACCCTTCCCTATCAGACACCGCCATCTCCGCCAGCATCTTGCGGTCAATGCCGATCCCAGCCTTGCTCAGGCCGTCAATAAGCTCGCTGTAACGTATTCCGAGGGCCCTGCTCGCCGCATTGATGCGCGCTATCCAAAGGTGGCGGAACTCCCTCTTCCGGTTTCTCCGATCCCGATACGAATACTGGCCAGCGTGCATCACCGCTTCTTTTGCGGTTTTCAACAAGCGATGCCGGGCGCCCCAATAGCCCTTCGCCTGCTTCAGGATCCTGTTTTTTCGTCTTTTCGAGGCTACCGTGCTCTTCACTCTGGCCATGCTGGTGTTCCTTTATGTTACAACAGTCCTGATGCCGGTCCCTACTTTTCCCTTATTTCCCTCAACTGTAAGGAAGCAACCTCTTGACTGCCTCAACCTCTCCCGGGAAGACCTGCCCACCCAACCTCAGCCGCCGCTTCCTGCCCTCCCCCTTCTTGGTCAAAAAGTGGTTCAAGCGCGTCCGACGTCTCATAATCTTGCCCGTCGCGGTGATCCTGAACCTCTTGCTCGCAGCCTTATTTGTCTTCATCTTCGGCATGTCTGTGTTCCTTCGTCGGCGGCGCCTTCAACTTTGGAGCCAGCGTCATCGTCATGTTACGTCCGTCTTGGGCAGGCGCTACCTCAAGCGTGCTGACATCCGCCAATTCCTGTGCCACCCGCTCCAACAGCGACTTTCCCCTCTCCGGGTGGGCCCTCTCCCGTCCGCGAAACCAAAGGGTAACCCGAACCTTCCGGTTCTCAGCCAGGAACTCCCTGACCTTCTTTGCCTTTGTTTGCAGATCATGTTCACCAATCCCGACCCGCGGAAAGCGCATCATCTTCAGATCGCTGGTTGCCCTTTGTTTCTTGCTGGCGTCCCGGTCCTTCCTCCTCTGTTCATACCTATACCGCCCATAATCCATGATCTTGCACACCGGAGGATTGGCGGAGGGCGCCACTTCTATCAAGTCCAGCGCCTCACCCCTGGCGACTTCCAGTGCCTCCCGCGGAGACATTATCCCCAGTTGCCGTCCATCGGAGCCTATCACCCTTATCTGAGGGGCGAAGATGCGTTCGTTGACTCTGAAGCTCTTCTCTACGGTCTTTTCTATTGCTCGTTTTCCCCCGGCCATACAATCGTGAACTCTATATCAACCGGCCTTTTCTGTCAAGCCGACCAGCTGGGGCGACCCGCCACGCGCGCCCCCGCCTCGCCCGGAGCAGCCCGACTTCACCGCCGGCTGTTTATCTCCTCCTTGAGCATCTCCAGCAGGTCGTGCAGGTCGAAGGTCTCAACTCCCTTGCCACGCGATCCCTGCCCGCTTCTCCGAACAGAGGCCGACCGCACCTCTGCCTCTCTCTTGCCTACCACGATGATCACCGGCACCTTCTCCATCTCGGCCTGGCGCACCCGGTAGGGCACGCTCTCCCGCCGGTCATCCAATTCCGCCCGGACGCCATGCCCAGAGAGTTCACCCATCACCTCCGTGGCGTACTCCCTTACCTCATCCGAAACCGGTATCACCCTCACCTGCACCGGCGCCAGCCAGAGCGGGAACAACCCAGCATAATGCTCTATCAAGACCCCCAGGAAGCGCTCTATCCCCGCCAGAACCACCCGATGAATGATGGCCGGACGCTGCTGCTTCCCCTGGGCATCCACATAGGTTAGGTCAAACCGCTCCGCCAGGTTAAAATCCACCTGGATGGTCGGCCCTTGCCACTGCCGCCCGATGGCATCCTTCAGTTTGACATCTATCTTCGGCCCATAGAACACGCCCGCCCCAGGGTCAATCTGGTAGGGAAGGGAGTTAACCTCGAGTGCCTGCCGGCAGGCCTCGGTGGCCTTCTCCCACAGCTCATCCGAACCTATGGATTCCTCCGGCCGAGTGGAAAGAAAGATCACGTATTCTTTGAAGCCGAACGTCCCGAGCATGTCCGCGGCAAACTGGATGACCCCGGTGATCTCGCTTTCCAAATCTTCGGGCGCGCAAAAGATATGGGCATCATCCTGGGTAAAACCGCGAACCCTCAGCAGGCCGTGAAGAACTCCGGATCGCTCCGCTCGATAGACGGTTCCCAGCTCAAAGATTCGCAACGGCAAATCCCGATAACTTCTCGTCTGCGATCCGTAGATCAGCATGTGGCCCGGACAGTTCATCGGCCTGACGCCATATTCCTGATTGTCGTGAGTGGCGAAATACATCGGATACCCCATGGCCCGGTGGCCCGAGGTCTCCCACAGTTCCGCCTTGAGCAGATGGGGCGTCACCGCCAGTTGATACCCCCGC
>Ga0315274_10014279_pt1 | contig 11266 bp, 6 predicted proteins | sample YL17G02_20_MG_FD_203700 | JGI IMG/M metagenome (GOLD analysis project Ga0315274, IMG submission 203700) | Sediment microbial communities from Yellowstone Lake, YNP, Wyoming, USA - YL17G02_20 | ecosystem: Environmental > Aquatic > Freshwater > Lake > Sediment | place: USA: Wyoming | collected...
ACCCTTATCCGCCGTTTTGCCCATACTCTCTTGAAAAAGGACCTCAAGGACAACAACGACAAAAGGGACCCAACGATACTTTACCACTCAGTCCTCAGCACTCAGCACTCAGCACTCAGCACTCTCTTCTCTGTCCTCAGTCCTCAGCACTCAGCACTCAGCACTCTCTTCTCTGTCCTCTCTTCTCAGTCCTCAGCACTCAGCACTCAGCACTCAGCACTCTCTTCTCAGTCCTCAGCACTCAGCACTATCCACATGCAGGGCGATGTCCAGCACCGGGGCGGAATGGGTCAAGGACCCCACCGAAATCCGGTCCACGGGAAGGCCGGCGTATGCTTCCAGGTTTTCCAGCGTCACCCCGCCCGTGATCTCCGTCTGAGCCCGATTGGCGATCAGAGAGGCGGCCTCCCGAATCTCCGGCAGCGGCATATTGTCCAGCAGAATCAGGTCCGCGCCGCACTCCAGGACCGCGCGCACCTCATCCAGATTCCGCGCCTCCACCGCCACCGGCAATCCCCGCCCCGTATTGTGCTCATGCACCCGGCGCAAGGCTTGGGCAACTCCGCCCGCCGCGTCCGCGTGGTTATTCTTGACCAGGTACATGTCATACAGGGCGAAGCGGTGATTCACGCCTCCCCCGGCCGCAACCGCGTGGCGTTCCAGCCGGCGCCAGAGCGGCGTGGTCTTGCGCGTGTCCACGATCTCAATCGCGCTGCCCGCCGCGCGCAGCTTGTCCACGTAACGCCGGGTCATTGTGGCGGTTCCCGACAATCGTTGCAGAAAGTTGAGCATCACACGTTCCGCCGTCAGAATCGAGCGGAGGGACCCCCTAAGCCGGGCGATATGCCGCCCCGCCTCTATCTTCTCCCCATCCGCCGCCAGAAACCGCGTTCCCACGCGCGGGTCCACCAGGCGCATCAAGCGTTCCGCCACCGTCACGCCGCACAGAACCCCGGGCGACTTGCTGAAGATGAAACCCCCGCCCTGCCGGGATTCCGGGATAGTGGCCTGAGACGTCACGTCGCCGGTCCCCACGTCCTCGCTCAGGGCCAGGCGCAGAAGAGACTCCATTTCCTCGGAGATTTCGAGAGGCGGCAAGGATTGCGAATTTCCTGATTTCGGATTGCGGATTGCGGATTGCGGACCCCTGGATTGCGGATTGGGGATTGCGGATTGCGGATTTCCCGATTTCGGATTGCGGATTGCGGATCGCGGGTCGTCGTGATATTCCAGGCCCAATGTTCAATCTCCAGTTCTCAATCTGTAACCTACAATCCTCAATCCTCAACCTGCAATCCACAATCCCCAATCCGCAATCCCCAATCCGCAATCCCCAATCCTCACTCAGTCCTCTCTTCTCAGCACTCAGCACTCAGCACTGTCTTCTCAGCACTCAGCTCTTGTTGGAATAGGTGTGTTCCGGACCGGGATAAGCCCCCTCCCGCACGTCCCGGGCGAAAGAACGGATGGCTTTCGTGATCTGCTTGCCGATATGAGCGTATTCCTTCACGAACCGCGCCGGCTTCTCGAACGAAAGACCCAGCAGGTCGCACACAACCAGGACCTGGCCGCCGCAGCCCGCCCCCGAGCCTATGCCGATGGTCGGGACGCGCAGCGACGCCGTCACCCGCTCCGCCAGCTCGCACGGAAGGCATTCGAGCACCACGCAGAAACACCCCGCCTCCTGGAGAACCAGGGCGTCCTCGGCCAAACGCCTGGCCGCATCGGTTTCCCGGCCCTGAACCTGATAGCCACTGAGGGCATGGACCGACTGCGGCAGCACCCCGAGATGCCCCATGACGGGAATCCCCGCCTCGGTGATGCGGCGCACCGCCTCCGCCACCTCGCGCCCGCCTTCGACCTTCACGCCTTCCGCGCCGCCTTCCTGCACCAGGCGCGCGGCGTTCCGGAGCGCGTCCTCCGCCGTGATCTTGTAGGTCATGAAAGGCATGTCGGCCACCAGCAGCGCGCGCCGGACTCCCCGATGCACCGCCGCCGTGTGGTGCACCATGTCCTCGAGCCGCACGGGGATCGTGCCGTCGTAGCCCAGGACGGTGTTGCCCAGGCTGTCGCCCACCAGCACCACGTCCACGCCGCTCTCGTCGGCCAGGCGGCCCGTGGGATAGTCGTAGGCCGTAACCATGACGATCCCGCGCCCGTCGTCCTTGAGTTTCTGGAGAGTGGCGATGCGGACCTTGGTGGACGTGGAAGACATGGACAACCCAACCTGCTGAAAACTGTGCGCCGCCGGACACACGGCGGGCCGATAAGCCAGTATTCCAGACTCCGCGGGGATTGTAAATGGATTTCTGGGAACGCCCGCCGCCCGGGGAGGGTCTTGTGAAGTACCATACTCCCTCACCAGTCTGTCCGTGTTCGTCCGTGCCTGTCCATGTCCGTCCATCCCACGGCCTGATAGAACCGGCCAGGGAACCCATATCGCAAGACCCCGCCGCCCGGAAACATGCGTTTTTTGATGCGCTTTTTTCTTGACACAGACTACGTATGTAAGCTATAAATCAGGCTTGTTGATGCCGGATGGACGCCGGCTTCCTGTTATTCCTTTGTCGGAGGTGCCCTGAAATGACCGCTTCAAACCCGAAAGCAAAACCAATCCCATCTGTCGCCAACGCCGAGTGGGAGGTGATGAAGGTTCTGTGGGACCACGGCCCCATGCTCGCCCGCGACATTTACGCCGCCCTGCCGCCGGGACACGGGTGGGCCGTCAAGACCGCCAAGACCCTCCTCTCGCGGCTCGTTGCAAAGGGCGCGCTCGGATATGTGGAGGAGGGGAACTCCTATCGCTACCACGCGCTCTTCACCCGCGACGAAATGACCCGCAAGGAAGTGAAGGGCTTCGTCCGGCGCGTGCTCGAGGGATCGCTCGCGCCGGTCCTGGCCCATTTCATCGAAGAGGAGGAGCTTTCCGACGCCGAGCTCGCCCGCCTGCGCGATCTGCTGAACAGGAAAGCGGGCACAAAAAAGCACGTAAAGGCGGAAACCAGAAAGAAAGGAGCCTAAGGTCGTGGATATCGCGCGCCTCTCCGAGATCTGGTTCTCCTGGGCTCTTGCCGCTTCCTGGCAAATGGCCCTCCTGGTGGTCTTCATCGCGCTCGCCGCCTTCCTGCTCCGCCGTGTTCCCGCCCGGTTCCGCTACGCCTTCTGGACACTCATCCTCGTGAAGGCGTTCCTGCCGACGTCGCTTGGGTCTTCCTGGAGCATTGGACAGTGGGGGATACGCCCCCTTTGGGAGACAGCGTGCGAAACCTCTGCCGCCGGCATCTGGAGAACCGCCCCGGAGTCTTCGTCTTTGGCATCTCCGAGAGTCAGTTTGCCCGGACTGCCGGACCTCGCGCGAAACGGTCCCTCCGCCCTGTCCAACCCCGAACCGGACACCCAATCCACTGAATCCGTCCCAGACCTGGACAAGGGCGAAACCGAGAACGGCTCTCTTCCTTTCGCTCCTGTTCAAACGGAAGGTATCCCCTTCCAGCCCCTGCCGTCAAGCGCTGCTCTTGAGCGCCCGGCGCAGTCCTCCCCGCAGCTCGTTCCCCGCCAAGCGCTCTTTCTCGCGTATCTTGCCGGCTTGGCCGTCTTTCTGTGCGTGGTTCTCTTCCGCTATCTGCACCTGGTTCGCGCGTTGGGAGGCGCAGTTCCCGTTGAGGAAGGCCCGCTGCGCGTTGCTCTCGAACGCCTCGCGCAACGCCTTGGGGCCGGCCAGGTCCCGGAATTGTTCCTTTCCGAAAACGCCGCCAGTCCTTTCCTGGTAGGCCTGTTCCGCACACGGATTGTACTGCCTATGGGGCTGCCGGACATGTTGACGCCCGTCGAACTTGACAATGTCCTGATGCACGAGTTGCTCCATTGGCGGCGGCGCGACCTGGTCGCCGGATGGATTCAGATGGCTGTTCAGGCCCTGTTCTGGTTCCATCCATTCGTATGGTTTGCCAACTCCCGCCTGCGACACGAACGCGAGGCCGCCTGCGACGAAGCCGTCCTGGCCCTCGAAAGCACCACGCCGGAATCCTACGGCGAATCCCTCCTCAAGGTTCTTCTTGCCAGCCGCGGCCGCTCGTCCGCGGCGCCGGGATTCCTCGGCATTTTCGAACGAAGCACCAAACTTCAGGAAAGATTGGAGAACATTATGAGCCACACAAACCCAGGAAGCAGATTCAACTGGCTCGCATGGGCCGCCCTTGCATCCTTTGCCGCGGTGGTCCTGCCGATGTCCGCTGCCCAGACGCCCTCTCAGAAGGAGGAACCCGCCCGTCTCAATGAAGCGCAACGGATCTACGCCGACTGGACCGACAGCCAATTCGCCAGCTTCTTCGATAACCGGGATTATGCCGCCATCTCCGCAAGCCAAAGAGAGAGCTTCGAGAGCAAGTTCATCTGGAACCTGAAAGGGCCCAGGAACTATGGCAACAAAGAATACTACACCAGCATCAATTCACTCGGCGCGATACGCAGCACGAAGGCTGTGAAACCCCTGCTCGAAATCGCCTGCGACCGCCAACAAAAAGACTGCCGCGACCGCTGGATGGCCGTGCGGGCACTCGGCCTGATCGGCGATGAGTCCATCGTGCCGGATCTCATCCACCTGGTTTACTACCCCAACTCCAACACCCGGTTCTGGGCACAGATCTCGCTGGTGCGCCTTACCGGCAAGAATTTCGGAACCGACTGGCAGGCATGGGGCAAGTGGTGGAACGAACAAAAAAGGCAGCCCGCTTTCTCTCCTGAGAAGGTGCCGTGGGTTTCAAACCCCGAGTTGATGGATCAGGAGAAGCAGCGCCAGAGCGATCAGGAGTTCCTCGCCAAAGCCAAGACCCAGTTGGCGCAACGAAGCGGCGAGCCGTCCCGCCAACCCGCGCAGCCCGGTGCGCCGCCGAGAATCGTCAAGACTTCGCCTGCCGTGGGCGCCACCGAAGTGGATCCCGCCGCCTCGGAGATCACCGTGACCTTTGACCAGGACATGAACACGGGAGGCTGGTCCTGGACGGGCGGCGGCGAAGTGTACCCGAAGATTCCCGAAGGCAAGCGGCCTTTCTACCGGGACTCGCGCACGTGCGTGCTGCCCGTCGCGCTTGAAGCGGGCCGTTACTACCGCGTCGGAATCAACTCAGGCACGCAATTCTCGAATTTCCGGAGCGCATCCGGCACGCCGACCGAGACCACGGCGATCTACTTCTCCACGCGCGGCGCCTCCGAAGAGGTCCGCAAACGCGTGACCAAACCCGTGATCGTCTCGATGAATCCCCCAAACGGCGCAACGAACGTGGACCCGAACCTGAAGGAAATCCGCGTCACCTTCAACGTCGAGATGGGCGGTGGATTCTCGTGGTGCGGGAGCGGTCCCAATTACCCCGAAAGCCCGGAGGGCGGCCGGGCGCGGTGGTCTGAGGACAAAAAGACGTGCTTCCGGCCCGTGCAATTGAAGCCCAACTGGGATTACCGGCTCGGGATCAACGCCTACTCGTTCAAGAATTTCTCCAGCGCGTGGGGAGTCCCTGTGGATCCGGTTTCCTACACCTTCACCACGGGCGGCGGGGCCGGACAGCCCGGCGAGGCCCCAAAGCCCGGCGAGACCGCTCAGGGCGGCAAATCCGAGCAGCCGGTATCCCTCCAAGCGCTCTCTTCTTCCGAAATCCCCGCGAACTGTAAGATCCTCTCCTATGTGCATGACACGTCCGGGGACAAGCGCAGCCTCGGCGCCTCGGGACACGCCTCCGCTTTCACGCGCCCCCCGCAGCACCGGTTTGTGGAGGCCGTCCAAATCTTCGCTGCCCGCTACGGTACGCCGGAAGCCCCCAAGGAAGACTTCCACCTTTACATCCTCAACCAGGACCGGCAGGTCCTCGCGGACGTCCCCTGCCCCTACTCCTTGATCGAGCGGGCGGATCTGCGCTGGTACACACTGCGCACTCCGCCCGTGGAAGTTCCTGAGCGTTTCTTCATCGCGCTCGCCTTTAACCCCCACCAGACCAAAGGCATTTACCTGGGACTCGACACGGACGTCTCCGAGAGCCACTCGTTCGCCGGATTGCCGGAGGAAGGTTATGAACCTTTGAAAGAGCGTCAGGACTGGATGATCCGCGCCGCGCTCTCCGAACAACCCAGCGATCCCAAGACCGTGAAACGCCTGGCCGATTGGAAGCCCGCGGCGAAAGCCACCTCCGCCGAAGGGAGCATGCTGGTGCCCGCCAAGGTGGAAGCTTCCTCGGACAAACAAAGCTACGGAGGATCCGGACCCGCCATCGAGATTGACCTCGAAAGCGCCATACTGGAAGTGCCAGGCGCTTCCCGCGATATAACCGTCCTCAAAGGGATCCGCCTTTATGCGGGCCGCTACGGTTCCGGCTATGACACGCAAAACACGTTCATCAAGGCCGCCATACTCGACTCCGCAAAAAAGGTGCGCTGGCAGGGACGCTTCCCATACGGCCTGTTCACCTACAACTCCCGATGGGTGGATCTCATTCTGCCCCAGCCGGTGCCGGTGTCGAAGCTGCTGGCCGAAGCCGACAGCAAGATCGTGGTCGCGCTTGACCCCGAGGCGCACCAGACGAAGGGAATCTACTTCCATTACCAGAAAAACCCTCCGGTCTCGCACTCTTTCGCTGGAACCATTGAGAGGGGATGGAAACCGGTCCCCGACCGCGAGTGGAACATACAGGTGATTCTCCTGCCAAGGGGCGTCCCCCCAGCCCCTTGAGCAAGAGGACCGCATGGCCCCCGCGTCTGCCGCTGACTTAGCCTCCGAGGACGCGGCAGGTGGAGTGAGACGACGGGGCTGGGTTCATTCCCAGCCCCCTGTCGTTTCGTGCGGCGGTCAGGAGACCCTTCGCGGATGGCCTAGATAGAAGCGCGCGCCGATCCTTATGATCCAGTCCATTCCGCAATCCGCTTGCCTTTAGCCCGTTTCAGGTTGACTTCTCCCTAACGAGTGTGGGATGAATAAAAAGGAACAGGCGATCCACCAAAAAGACAGGGCGGAACATCCGTTCGAGCGCGAATTGCAATCGGGGGACACCATACTTATATCACCCCTCTCAGACCTTTGTGCTGGGCTTTTTCGTTGGTCTTACCCGTGGATGGGCTCTCCTGTCAAGATATGAGTATGGTGTCCCCCGATTGCAGAGGCCGCCCCCGCCGACTTCAGGGTGGGGCGCAGAAGTGTGTTCAATCCCTGCCAAACCCGACTGCGCAGATTGAGGCTCGGCAATCCGGCGTTGCGCTTTTCCTATGTGTTCAATCCCTGCCAAACCCGACTGCGCAGATTGAGGCTCGGCAATCCGGGGTTGCACTTTTCCTATGTGTTCAATCCCTGCCAAACTCTACTGCGCAGATTGAGGCTCGGCAATCCGGGGTTGCACTTTTCCCACAAGAAAACCCGAACCGCGCAGTCCCGGAGGGACGGCTGACAATAGCCCACCGTTTCAACGGTGGGACAGCGGCGGTCCACTATCCCCCCAAGTCCCGGAGGGACGGCTGAGGCCCTATCCGAAGACGTGTTTCAGCCGTCCCTCCCGGACTGGATATGGGAAAGGGGGCGCGTTTCCCCACCACTGAAGTGCTGGGCTATTGTCAGATGTCCCTCCGGGACATGAACGCCATGTACTTCCCGCAAATCGGCGGGTCGCACCTCGAGCGGAAGTAGCCGGAAGATCGCCCTTGAAAAGTGAGCGACAGGCCGCTTATGATAGAAACAGGGTGGTTATGCGCGTTGCCGGGAGGCAAACATTATGAGGCCGAAAGGCGCCTTCTTGTCGTTGCGGATAAACCCTGGCCGGCTTGCGTTGGCCGCGATCTGGGCCGCGCTCGGATTGCTGGCGGCTCTCACGCTTCTCTATGTGGAAGCCGACGTCCGCTGGGCGGCGCCTGTCGTGCCGGCCCTTGCCGTCTATGGGTGGCTCCGCTGGCGGGCGCGGCGGCGGCCTATGCCGGACCTCGCGCCCGATCAAGCCATCTTCCGGGTTTCGCTGCCCAGCGCGTGGCCGTTCGCGGCGGTCTATCTTGTCATCGTCCTGTTCTGCCTGGGCGGCTGCGTCTTTGGCGCGGTTATCGCCGCATGGTCCGGTGGGATTGCCGACAAGGATTCTTTCAGTGGCTGGGACCTCCTCTCAGCGGGCGGTCTCGGGCTGCTGCTTCTTTGCGGGGCGGGGGCGGTCTATTACCTTGTCAGGATGTCCCGGCTGGCCGTGTTCTCGCTGACGGCTCACGGCGATGGCGCGCTCACCGCCGGGTTGCCCCATCGGGCGATTCACCTGGTCCTGGCTGAGTTGCGCGCGCGTCGGATTCTGGCGGCGCCGGGCGGTTCCGACCTCTACGCGCTCGCGATTGTGCCGAAACAGGGGCCGGAGGTTTGGATCCCGGCTTTTCCCGAAAACCCGCGTCAGCGCCGTTTCCTTGAGCAACTCTGCGCGTGGTTCGAGGCGCGGGGCGTCCCCGTATCCACCCAGCAGCGGCTCATCTCCTCGTCTCAACTCCTTTTCCTTTGCGAAATCGCCGTGTGGGCCGCTCTCGCCATCGTATGTGTTTCGGGGGCTCCGGCGATCGTCGCGCCGGTGTCTTTCTGGGTCCAGTGGCTGCTCTCGGGAACCGCCGACATCTTCCTCTCATTGAGCTGCTACATGGCGGCGCTGCCACTGGGTATGGCGCTTGGGCTTGGCAGTATGGGAAAATGGATGCGGGATCTCTTCACTGGCGCTTTGTTCAGGAGACCTCTCAGACCGGACGAGCGTTTTCCCGTTCTGATTATGGAGGAGAGCCTCTCCGCGGAAATTCTCGGTATGGATACCCGACGCGGCAGTCTTCGAGTCGAGGGAAACGCCCTGGTGGTGGAAACACGAAAAGGCCGGTGGCGGATCGAGCCGTCCCGCGTTGTGGGAGTTCAGCGGGCGGGTCTCGATGCAACGGTGCAGATGATGAGCCAGGAGCGGTTTCTCTTGAGGCCCATCAGAATCCTGTGGGAAGACGAGGATGGCTTCCTCCGCGGCTTGTACGTGGCCTCGCGCGGTGGCTGGACCGCGCGCCGGAACCTCCGCCTGGACAGGCAACTCTTCCAGATGCTCGAAACATGGCGTCGCGACGGTGAAGTCCCCGCTCTTGCCCAACTCTCCGTTGGTCCCCGCAGGCTGGGCGCCGCACTGGCCGCGTTGTTTCTGCTCCTGGCCATCGCAGCGATTCCCGTTCACAATCACCTGATCAGCGATTATATCCGCACCGGGAGACTGCTTCCTCCGCCCTGGGTCAAACCCGGGGACTATCTGTTGCCCGCCGCATCCTTACTCTCGGTGGAGGCTGTCAGGCCGGGTCCCTTTCTTTGCATGGAGATGGTCCACGGCTCTGTGCTTGAGATGCGAGGTTGGATCATCGCCCGAGTTGGCGGGGAGGCCCGGCCCTGTCCTGCGCCATTTCTCCCCGTGCCCTCTCAACCCGGCAACGTGACGCATGTGTTGGAGCTCCAATATCCCTTCCTGGAACTTTTCATGCTTCCTCCAGGGAAACGTCGTGGCAACCTCTGGCCGCCCCAGATCCTCTCCCTGGAAACCGGGCAGACCCGGGACCTCCTTTCGTTCCCGGAAAAGAGCCGCCGGGACTCCTCCACCGCGCTCTTCAAGGACGAGAAGGTTTTCTATTCCTACCGAGATGGGGATCGCAGCGGCGGGCCTTTGGAGATCGGATGGATTGATGCACAAAAAGATGAGCGCCACCCGCTTGGACAGATAATGGATCCCGATTTTGACCCAAACACGTACTCCGGCTCTTCCGCGCCCCTGCCGGTCTTCTTCCCGGGTGGCCGCCGGGTCCTGTGCGGCTGGAACGTGGTGGATCTCGAGACAGGAACGCGCCGTCCCGTAGCGCGGCCTCCCTCGCTGGAGCCCAAGGGGTTATTGCTCACGCGGATGAACGTTTTTTCCGCCGGGAACCGCCTGCGCCTGCGCGTCCGGTCGCCCTCAAGGGTCACGTCCAGCGCCCTGGAAAGCGCGCCGCCATACCCGCGGCTTGCGTCCAGCGCCGTTCAAACGTCCCGTACCACCACCCTTGTCTGCGAGATAGACCCCTTCACCGCCCAGGCGGAGATCATTGACAGCCTGCCAACGAGCGTTACCCTCCTCAGCGCCGACGGAAACCGCTGGTTGGTGCACGAGCCTGTGCTCGGTTCCAAGCGGACCGCCCCCGCAGCCGATAGCGCCGCGGCGGCCATTTCCAAAGAGCGTGTCCTGAAGCTCTACGACCACGACACCCGCACCAGCCGCACTCTTTTCGTGGCGCCGGGTGGCGCCCATTACCGCCTGATCGCGGGCCGGCCAGAGCTGCTCGTATGGTCGGAGGGGGATGGGCTTTCCATAAAACCGTTCCAGGACTAATGAACCAGGGACCACGAAAGGCTTGAAGAACTTGGAGCCGCAACCGAACCCGTCTTTAACCACGGATAGACACCGATGCACACGGATTTGGCGGCGAAGAAAGGCAGATGGGTTGCGGCGAACCTCGGCATTGGCGGGCGCTGGTTCGACCCGAACATATCCGTGTCAATCCGTGTTTATCCGTGGTGGAGTAGTTTTGGCGCTGGATAGAGGCTCCGCGGAATACCGCCACTAAGCCTCCGCGTGAGAAAACAAGAGAAATTCAGGGTGTATTGCCAATCGTATAAGAACTTGAGATTAGATTACTTGTGGCAACACCCAGCCGAATTTCTTGCCGAAAGAACAAGGAAATGAAGGATAGAAGTACAAAAGGAAAGGGATTCCGCGATTTCCGTGTTTTTCGCCCCCCATCTTTGGCAAGGTAGGGTCTGTGAACCTTTTCCGATCTTCTTCATCTTCCCGATTCGACCCCCGCCCCGCCGCCGGCATCGCGATCGGCCTGGCGCTGGTTGCTGCCGGATTCATTCTCCAGTTCAAGGGCGATTACCGCTACACACCGTTCGTGCTGGCCCTTGTCGGCGCGGGGTTCTATACACTGCTCCGAGTCTGGATTTCGCATTGCCCGCTCCCCACTCTCACCCCGGATCAGCCCAGATTCCAGGTCTCGCTCCCCAGCGGCGGGTTCCAGGTGTTCCACCGTTTCGTCCTTCCTCTTTTCCCGCTCGTTTTTCTTGCTCTTTTCTGCGCAATGGACGCGCTGGGGAAAATGAGCGAAGACGACAAGGCTTTGTTGCTCAAGATACTCGGATTTGCGATCTTCTTTCTTGTTGTCATGATGATCCTGGCTGTGCGGACCCGACGGCTCTACTACCGGCGAATCGCGTTGTCCCTGA
>Ga0315274_10014280_pt1 | contig 11264 bp, 13 predicted proteins | sample YL17G02_20_MG_FD_203700 | JGI IMG/M metagenome (GOLD analysis project Ga0315274, IMG submission 203700) | Sediment microbial communities from Yellowstone Lake, YNP, Wyoming, USA - YL17G02_20 | ecosystem: Environmental > Aquatic > Freshwater > Lake > Sediment | place: USA: Wyoming | collected...
GCTTTTTCATAGGTTCATCGTAGATTCTAACTCTAAAATCATTCCTATCTGTAGTAAAAATTTCTATGTTATCATTAATGAAATCCACTGTAGTAATTCTACCGGTGGTCATATCATAATATTTTCTGCCCATAGGAGTACTAATGACTAGAAACATGCTTCTTTCTCCCTTCTCTTACGAAGTTGAATTGCCATTCTTCTAATTTCTTTTAAGTCTACAGTAATTGCAAAGCCCCCCACAGCAAAAATTGATTTAGGATTTAAATCAAATAAGTCAGCTATAATTTTTTGACTTTTACGTCCTGCTCTGTTTGCTTTATTTTCAATAGCAATATATGTCCACTTAGAAATACCCTTAGCCCCAATATCTTCAAGTGTCATATCGCTCGTCTTACGTAGTAATTTAATAAGTGTTATTCTAGGCATTAGGGTTCTATTTCCTCTGTTATTTCATTGAAAAGATTTCTAAGATTTTTTTCCATAGTGTAGCGGCGTTTAACTTCTTCGCGTTGCATTTCAATAATGTCACGTCTTAGTTTCGGGGTGGCCTTTAACACATTGACTGTTTCAACTATTTGTTGCGTGTCATGCATGACCAGGCTTTTATCGAAACATAACTTGTGCGCCTTGTAAGTAGTGTTAGGAAGAAGTAGAACGCATCCCCCAATGGGGGCTTCGAAATGCCGCCACACTTGTACCCCTACCTTTTCAAATGGTGGTACAGCCAAGTTTAACGTTGCTACAGCCTGATTGTAAATACTGCTGACTTCTTTTATAGCTACAGGGTTATTAAATACTAAATTTGGGTAACGGTCAACTACTTCTTTCGGCCAAGAAGTGCCAAGATCCTTTCGGTAGTTGCCACCAAAAATATGCATAAAATCTTTTGGTAAATCCTTATACCACTTATTCATACTGCCACGACGTCGATTATCATTACCAACATAGGCCATATTGTATTTAAGATTTTTAGTGCGTATTGGCAATTCTATAAGTTGTTCTTCATCATATGGTAACCACCACGTACAAAACCGAAGTAGTGGGTTGCCAAGTTTAAGCATATCAACGCCCCATTTACCGGTTTGTACAATATGAACAAGTTTATCTTTAAAAAGTAAGTGTGCGGCTTTATCGCGGTAATCATAACCACTGAGATTAAAAAGTTTACCCTCGTCAAAATTTTCTCTAATCCCTCCATCGTTTAAATGTTTTAGACCTTGGCCGACAACTTCAAGTCCCAAATCATAACCGATAACTGGCACACGTTGTTTGATAGCGTATTCATGAAGAATTATATAATTACGACTAGTCCTTCTCACAAATGTGGGCATTAAATTAGCAAACACAAAATCTAACTTTGGTAATTTAATACCAATTTCTTTATCATAATGCTCTATGCAGTATTTCATATAGTTTGGAGTTGTTCCGAATTTATCTTTATCCCAATCTGGAAGTTTTTGGATTTCTAGCGCAACATTAACTGAACGATTACTTAAATTAGAATATGGTTTAGGACTAAGTCCTAACCAATATACATAGCCGATTTTCAAGAAATGTTTTAAGTAGATTGCTTCTAAATTATTTTTACTAATGAATTCATCAAGACGAGGAATAAGATTGAACCAATAACTCATAAATCCGATACGTAAGTTCCTCGTAATACGACCATTTGAGAGTTCAGATACATAAGGGTTATAGTCATCACAATATGTATCATTATATGCTGGTTTTCTTTTAATTGCTATTCTTTTCATATTGAAATCCTATTTAATTTTGCAAATTCTCCATGATATTTTTTAGCTGCAAGATTGTAAACCTTAGCTGCTTCTATTTTATCAGTGAAATAACCAAGATTAGTTTGCTTGCCATTAATTCTTATTTGGGCTACATATTTTCCATTATGGAATAAATAAACTCCTCTAAATCCGCTTGTATTGCGGCTATTAGTAACATTACATTGGTTTTGTGTAGGAGTACATGTTCTTAAATTCTTACGTCTATTATCTAATTTATTCTCATTTTTATGATCAGTTTCACTTCCTAATGGAGTATGGTTAATAAGTCGGTGTAATAATATTACGTTCTTTTTTCCTGTCATTATATATCCTCGGGGATGCATCCTCCAAATAAATTTTGAAACTAATTCATGATCAATAGCATCCACAATAGCTATGGCTTTTGGATTGTTATGTTTATCAAACATTTGGATATAACAAATATCATCCTTTATAATAAATTCATTACCATCGAATATGGTGCGTTTGAGTATCTTACCATGTGTCCATTGTTGATGATAATGCCTAGCGCATAATTGTTTGCTCTTTACTAAGATTATGCCATTGCAATCTTTAACTTTGCAGTTCATCTAAATTATCTTATTCTTATTGATTTTGATGTTCAAATGATATTGGTCGTGTTTGCCATTGTATATACCGCAAAAATCTTTAATAGCCCAAAACAACTTTTCAAGAGCTTTTAATTCAGGTCCATTACCCGGCAATGTTTCACTTCCCTCTTCGCATACTGTTTTCTTAGCATGCCAAGTGTCATCGTCTAACTGTACAAATGTAGTAAGGCTAAAGCCGTTATCGCACCAATCAATAATCATACGTCTGTCAAAATTAATCTCAGTTGGTTCTGGCATCTTATTACTCCTTAATCTGCAAATAACCATTTCTTACCTTCTAGCCACCCTTGTTTTGCTAATTGGCATGGCTTACACACAAGGAAGGGTATCTTAAAATAATCATTTAAGTCGGAAGTCCATAAGTATAGCGGTCTTGTGGTTTCGTGGTATTGATTACAGTTGTGGCAAAAGCGTTGCCATTGGCGTTGTTTAACTTCTGGAAAGCATTTTCTACACAAGTACCCTTCAGGCAAGCGCCTAACTTTTTTCTTGTAAGTTTTAGCTCCACATTGATAACATATAGTCATTTGGGTTTCTTCATTGGAATGCGATTTAACTTAGCAAACTCTCCATGATATTTTTTAGCTGCACGATTGTAAGTTTTTGCTGCTTTAATTAGATTATCAAAATAACCAAGATAATATTGATAACCATTAACGCGAATTGATGCTATCCATTTCTTTTTCTCTTTACTCCAACAGACTCCTTTAAATCCCGAAGTGTTAGTTATATTTTTTTTACTATTCCAATTATTTTGTGCATGATTGCAAAATCGTAAATTACATTTTCTATTATCTAATCCATTTCCATTAATATGATCAATTTGTTTTCCAATCCCCATAATAATTTGATGTAACATTACAGAATTATTACGTGCATATAGTGCATATTTTCGTTTGTTAAATGTATTAATTTTTAAATGAAACTTTCTACCAAAGGCTAAAACTTTTGGATAATCTTCTTTATCAATAATTGTTCTAGCTCTTTCTATTCCTTGTTTAGTTTCAAGGATAAGATAGATAATATCATCAGAAATAATTATTCTATTTTTTTCTCTTTGTCTTGACATAATTCAAGTCCACATTGGCAGCACTTTGTCATGAGAAGTTTCCCCATCAGTGATTTCTTTTTTATCTGTAATATTGTGAAACCAATAATGATATACGCGAGGGCTTACACCAAGTATTTTGGCGGCTTCTTTTTGATTATTATTTGATCTTGAATATGATTCCATTATTACAGTTCTAATAAACTCTTTTAAACTAGCTCCGCTAGTTATTAAAATATTTAGAACGTGGTTAGCAGTTGTGCATATATCATGGCATTTATCATTATTTGTTTTAGTACTAACTATGTACCCTCTAGCTTTAAGTTCGTCAACTAAATAGGGATCAGGAATTTTCATCAGATTCAACACATCATTACGGTCAGGTAACGTTATAGTTTGGGTCATTTCAACCCTGCCGTTACCAAGTTCCACTTGTTGAAAGACTTTCATATTTCCCCTTTACTTTCGTAGGTCAATAAGAACGCTCTCACACATATATGGACTATTTAAGTGGCAAAAAATGCGAGCAATATCTGATGGGAAAAATTTAAAGTAAATATTATTTTTTCTTTCGTTCTTACTCCTTCTACTGTTAAGCCCCCAATCATCTATAATTTTAAGGTCAAGGTTTATTTCTATGAAATTCAATAGATCCCTATATTTCCACTCGTATGGATGATAGTCAAGCCCGCCGCCACTTGTTATTTGGGCATGCTTCTTGTATTTACGAAATTTAGCGGCACGTTCCTTTGGGCTTATGTCGGTAGCCAAAGGGGTACTGATACTAATAATACCCCCTGGTTTTGTAACACGCGCAATTTCATAAAGAAGATCTTTACTACTATCTTCATCTAAGTGTTCGATGATTTCATAGGCATATACGAAATCGAATGTATTCTTGAAGAATGGCAATGTTTTGTAAAGATCCCGTTTTATAAATAGTATTGGACAAAATCCGTAACCCCGGCATACGGCTTTGTACAAGGAACGTTTGTCTATATCAATACCTACATAACGGGGCTTACGAAGGTCTTGATATAGCATACGGCCAATACTACCAACGCCGCAACCTAAATCAAGCACAAGTTGATTTTGTTTATTGCCCATAAGTTTTACTGCATGCATATACCTAAAAAAATGCACATAGGCAGCGTTACTGATACGCCCCTGATAAACGATTGCTTCAGCTCCAAGGTGTCCTAAATAAGTTTTCTCAGGAAAGATAGGCGAATAATCATATTCGATCCATCCAAAAGGTGATACGCAATAATTACCAAATCTAAGTTTTATGAAAGGGTTTTTTGCATTGGCAAGGGCGCGGGCCATATACTCATCAACTTTATCCTTCTTCATATTGAGGTCTCCCTTATTAGAAGAAAAACCACGCACGGTAGGGGAAGTGAGGTCGAAAACCTACCGTGCGTGGGGGCTGTTAGTGGAAAGCATGGGAGCCACTAACAGTTTTACTCATCTTCATCTTCAATGGGCTTCTTGACCTTTTTTACTTTCTCTACCTTCTTAATCTTAGCGGGTTTTTCTTCTTCGTCTTTAACTTTCTTCACCTTGGGCTTCTTGCTATATGCAGCAACGTTTTCAGCAATCATTTCCAACATTGCTTTAAAGGTTTTCTTTTGGACCTTGGCGGGAATGGTAACGATTATTTCTTTATGGTGGCGTGGATTTGCACTTTTCTCCCAATCGAATTCTGCTTCCTTGGGAATCTTCCAATCACCGCTTCTGTAAATAATGAATCTGCAACGTTCAGAATTGCTTGTTCCCCGTACAAAACTACCCACTCTTGTTCCCTTATGCACAAAAACAGAAGCGGTATTCTTGTGGGAGAAAGAACCGAGCTTTTCGGCAACTTCCACCATAGGCTCAAACCCTTGTGGAATATGAGAACCTTCAATTACCGGTGTTCTAGGTACAAAAGTAGCATTCCGGCGCGGCTTCGGCTTGGTCACTTCCTTAACTTTTTCCTTCTTTGCAGTTGCCATTGGGCTTACCTCTTCTTTCTTTTCGGGTTTTGAAGTTACTGTTTTCTTAACTGACTTTTCAACTTGAATATTCTTAACCTGCTTCTTAGGTGCCTCCTCCTCCTCTTCGTCGTCATCATCGTCGTCTTCATCACCTTCGTCTTCGTCGTCTTCATCACCTTCGTCTTCGTCGCTATCCTCCTCTTCCTCCTCTTCCTCCTCTTCCTTTGCTTTCTTTGTTTTCTTCTTTGGCTTTTCCTCTTCCTCTTCCTCTTCTTCCTCTACTTTTGCTTTCTCCTTGGGCTTTTCCTCTTCTTCCTCCTTCACTTTTGTTTTCTTCTTAGGCTTCTCTTCCTCGTCCTCACCTTCCTCTTGGTTAAAATGATCCTCTTCTTCCTCTGCCTCTTCTTTCTTAGATTTACGTTTCAATTCTGCCTTACATCCCCTGAGTGCAGCACACTCCTGACACTGTCCATCTTCTTCATCGGGGTCTCCAAATGAAGGGCAGTTATCAGAACCTTCTGGTGCTTCGGGGGCGTCTTCTTCCTCTTCAAGAATTTCTTTCTTACTTCTTGCCATTTGGTCTTCCTCCTGTTTGTTTTGGGCTTTAATAGGAAAGTAGCTTCACCTTAATATACAACTAAAAGTCAATTATCACCGAGTTTAGACACATATATTTTTGAGTCTAGCACGCAAAGAAAACTCCTTTCCTGCTGGTTTCATATTTAGAAGATGCCATTCCACTTCACTTTTTGTAAATTGATCGGGGTCTTTATCTTGATCAAAAATAGGTGAGAAAAAAACTTTCTTATCTGTGATAAGGGAAACATTACGCACATTCCGTTCATACTTTTCAGGAAATACATCCCCATCTAGGATAAACACTATTCGTTTATATTTGCATTGATTTAATAGTAATGCCTGTTCTTCACTTAGGAAACTTTTAAGGAGTGCCACACTTCTGTAATTATACAACAATAACCGCAAACAGTCAAATATACCCTCTACCACAATTAGGATATTTTGGCCGCCTGTATTACGTTGAACGAAATCAAATGGATATAATAGATTTTCATTCTCTGAACCAAAGGGGTTTAATGTTTTTGGCTTCATAAAATCGCGGGTTCTATATGCGACAAAACTTTCATTGCCGTTACATGAGAAGGGGAATATTAATCGGTTTGAAAATCGCCCACTTTGGCATATACGTACATTAAGATCACGAGTTAATTTAAAAGGAATATGTCGTTTATTAAGATACAATGGGTACTTAGTTGTTGTAATTCTAATACAATCAGGCGGTGGTTTAATAATTGCTTTGAGGCCATATATGTTTTCTATATCTTGAGCAAGCGTAGGCATTTCACGTAACCGTTCCCGCAGTTCATTTATAGTAGGTGCCCACGATACTTCTTCGCCAAAAACAATTAAACGAGCATTTGTTAACGAAACTTTTTTAACTATTTTGATAAAAGTAAAAATATTTCCAGTTCCCGAGCAACGTTGGCAAATAAATAATCCAGTTTTTTTATTTATATATAGATGATTCTTTGGGTTTGGACAATCTGGAAGGATACAGTTTAAAACTAATTCATTTCCACCACTAGCATATTTATATTCAAACTTTAGTTTATCTAATATTTTGGGCACATCTATTATGCTAATTTTCACACCTAAAGTCTCCAAAATATTTTTTTTCTGCCTCTTTTCATAAATTACAATTTCTGTAAAACGGTAAGAATACCAAAATTAGTTTTAATTATGTCAAAATTTTCTGTAGCTATACTGACAGTAGGCATTTGTTCGTAGCACTTTTTCCATCCATCTGCTATAACTGAAGTAATATCTTCCACTAGAATCTTGCTTTTAGTGTAACCTATTAGATAGTTAGACATGGTTCCTGCATTTGTATCAATTTGCGAAGTAATTGTGCCATTGCCAACATAGAGTATTAGAAACCCTCCTGAGTCTTTAATAAGTGCTTTAGCGGTGATAACCAATGCTTCCAATTCTTCTTTTGTATTTACTGAAAAACTAGATATTACAAAATCATATTTATAATCAAAAAACCCTGCCTTAACCCATGTTGTATCCTCAAACATATTGCCAATAATATCGGGTTGGCAAAGTGGGTTTTGATCCACGGTAGTGACCTGACTGTACAAGCCTAATGCAGCCTTGTATGTCGGGTATCCACTACCAAGATCTATACCCCGTCCATTCATAAATGGTATGCACGACCCAATCACATTCGAGAATTTGTTGTATTGTATTTTATCTACATCGGGTAAAACTTTTCCTTGTGCTCGGTTAAGCAATACATTGATAGCTACTAATATTTGTTCAGTATCAATCAAACTAAAACATGGTGATGGACTACCCTTCATACACGGGGTATGAGTATGTTGAAAACATGGTGAGCAAACAGGGGAAGCATTAAATCCTATTGCATTATTGTAGTACTTCATTCTTAGAAAAGATAAGAATGGCCCATATAGTCCCACAATCGGCACACCTACCCCTGCTGCCATATGTATTAAGGCACTATCGGGCGCAACAACAACATCAAGATGCTTAAGAATAGCCATACTATGCCTAAGTGTAAATTGTAATTCCGGACCACTAATAACTAAATCAGTCGGTTTGAATGTACGCCCTTTAACAACAATATCCTTATCATCTTTAAGGGCTTCTTTAAATTTCACACAATCTTTAAGTTGATTTGGCCCACCAAACAAAACAACTCCTATTCCACGATTAATCAATTCTCTTATTACAGTAAAAGTTTTTGTTTGAGGAAAAGTTCTAATCGGAGAACTAGCTGCAATTTGTATACCCACTATGGTATCTACTACTCCATGAAAATAATCTTCTATTATTTTTTCTGCATATTTTTCTTCAACTGTTGTTAAAAAAACATCAGGGCGTTTCTCATGTGGGGATACTTCTTCCGGATTGATTTTAAAACGGGCTAAGTATAAGTCATAAGCATTCATGTATTTTGCAGGAGTACTATTTTCTATAATTTTCTCAAAATGTAAATGATAATCTGCTTCCTCCATATGCTTAACATCAAGCGGAAGTTTTACAACATAATCTATGTAGGGTATATTTTCAAAAATTGGTAAATACATACGCCCAACCCCTACAGTTATAGTGCATGTAGGATATTTGTTTTTTAGTATCCGAAGGGGTGGCATCATGAACATCAAGTCACCTATGCCGCCGTGTCGCCAACACAATAACTTTTTGCCATCTAATGATTCGCCTTTATATTCCCGGTAATAATTATCTATGTTAAATACAATACCTACATTTTCCGGCATAATATAACTAAGCTGCGTTACTAACAAATCTGAAAATAGATAACTATGCCCTTCCAATAATTCACGTTCTGAATCGCCAAGTCCTTTTAAATTGAATGTCTTTTCTATTCTAATTATTTTCATATAATTCTCCTACTTCAAGAAATAAATAAGGGCTTCTTACCATATATAGAATCATCAATATGGGTTGGGGGCGGTACACAACCAAGATTAAATGTGTCTATAAAAACATTCCCCTTCATATGCCCATCTTCTACAATGCCAATTCGATTAATTACAAAGTCTTCGAAGGCAGCGTGAAATTCTTCAACGGTATAAAGTTCCTTTTTTCCAAGTAGCCCTTGTAACACGTTTTGGTTCGCATGAATTACGTCTAGTTTTTCAGCTAATCCAGCTATTGATACTTGAGCTTTTAGTTCAGCCATTCTAATACGCTTCTCAATAGAATCTAAAATATTTTTTTGTATTGCCGAAATGAATTGTTGCTGTACAGCGTCCATTTTATTTTTTAATTCTTCTTGGTTAGGTCCAAGTGTGGAAGGGCGAATTGCTGCATGTGTAGAATTTAAAACCTCATGGTGATATTTTTTCATTTTGGGCATATTACTCTTCCTCCTTTGTTATGAATCTAGCTTCTTGAAGTCGCATGATATTATATCGTGCTAGTAGGGGTATTTCTGCGCCTTTAGGACCATCACGATTTTTAGCAACAAATAGAATCATATTTGAAGAAGTTTCCTCAAGTTGATTAAGCGTCAATACTATATTAAGAATCCTAGCCTTATCGTATGCTTCCGCTAACCCCTCAGCTACGGCACGTTTACCTTTGAATTGTTTTGCAACATGTGTAGCGGTTAAAATTGGAAGGTTTCTAATTTGGGCAAGTGTGTTTAAATCCCAATATACAACACTTTGATCAAGTCGGTACTGTTCTTGTTTTTGTGATGGGGCCATAACGTCAGCATGGTCTATAATTAAAAAATCAGGTTTCCAGCCTTTGCGTTCCAAGTCCCATAGAATGCGGTCAATAGTCACTATGCTTGTTCTTCTTGGGTAACACTTTACAAGATACAAATTATCACCCATAACACTACGGATAAGTTCTACTTTGGTGTTAAGTTTCTTTCGTTCCGGCAATGTGAAATCAAATGCCTTTAAAGCTTCGGAAGGTACACCTAAGATAGAAGAGTCGTATCTGCGCTCGACAAGGTCTAAACTATCTTCAATTTCAATGTGCAATACTTTTTTACCATCAATGAATGCACTTCTTCCGCACAACATCAGTGCAATACTTTTCCCAACATTTGTAATTCCTGCAATTGTGGCAACTTCTTTAGGCTGAATTCCATGGATCAATTTGTTGAGTGTCTTCCAGGGGAAGCGTATGTTGCCAGCTAATTCAGGATTCTTTTTGAACAATTTACGTTGACGTTGACGTTCGCGCCAACTTTCGCCCCAATTGTCAATGATATAATCTTTTTCAGCAATTCGTATTCTGGTTGTAGCAGTAAGTTCGCTAACAGCTTCTTCAAGTTCTCCGGCTTCAAGTTTATCCAAACTTCTTTCAATATGAATGATCATTTGTTGCTTTGAGGCGAAGCGTTCAATTTCCTCAAGAGCATAATCCGTAGTAGCGCTGCTTATTTTTTTTCTGTAGAGTTGTCTTATTTGGTTTTTATATCTTGATTTTTCTTCTGGTGTTAGTAGCTTACTTTTAGCCAATTCACTTATGAAGTAGCTTATTCGAGGAAGATCATTATATTTGCGTTGGAATGATATTAATTTTCTATATATCCACCGCAAATGAGGAACATTAAGATATTCGGGTTTTAGCTTTTCGGAAATACCAGAAAGCTTATCAGCATCCCTTAGCAGGGATATGATAACATCGCGCTCAATTATGTTCATTAAATTCCATTAAAGAATTTTTTGATGAATTTTATATTTGAAGCTTGGCTGATTATCTTTTGTTTTGAATTTAGATTTATATTACGTTCACGACAAACACTGCCAAATGGTGAACCATATGCATCAGCAATTTCTTGAATCTTAGGAACATCATTAAAAACAAAGTTTGTAATTTTATGTCTGCTTAATCGTCTTTGTAACAAGTATGCGGCTTCTCCACAATAACCCCGCTTACTTTTATGTTCAGAACCAATATCATCTACTATTAAAAAGTCTACTTCCAATACTTCCTTGAGAAATGCTTGCCCGTCTGCGTAACGCATACTATCCAACAAAAGGAAAAGCGGGATATAATGTGCTGTGTACCGCTTTTTGATTAACTGTGTGGCAAGGAATTGAATAGCGAAAGTTTTCCCACGCCCGTAAGTTCCAAATAAATTTAGTCCAATACTATTTTGTTTCGCTTCAGTAAATTTATTTATATACCATTGTATAAATTTTTTCAAGTTAATTGTTTGAATACCAACAACCGTAACTTCCCTGGGAACTATATCGTTATATCCTAAATCGTAGAAACTACGGGGTATGTCAGAAATGAT
>Ga0315274_10014281_pt1 | contig 11264 bp, 9 predicted proteins | sample YL17G02_20_MG_FD_203700 | JGI IMG/M metagenome (GOLD analysis project Ga0315274, IMG submission 203700) | Sediment microbial communities from Yellowstone Lake, YNP, Wyoming, USA - YL17G02_20 | ecosystem: Environmental > Aquatic > Freshwater > Lake > Sediment | place: USA: Wyoming | collected...
TTCAGCTTCACCCAAGCAAGATCAAACGCGCGCTCAGAGCTTGCCCTGAGCGAAGTCGAAGGGGTCAACCCCTGCGGTAGGCAGGGGTTGACTTTTTTGCCCTTTACCATAATAATCAAACCAATAAATGGGTCAAAGATGATTAGAGAAGGCGTAGCAACATTATTGAAGGAACTATTAGGCGTCGAGGAGATACCTTTTAATGTGCCTCCCCATCGAGAGATAGGGGACTTCTCCAGTGCGGTCTGTCTCTCCCTTGCAAAGGAAAGACGTCAACCCCCCATGGAGATCGCCAAGAAGACAATTGAACAATTAAGATTGAGATTGCCTCCATATATTCAGGAGATCACCATCACGCCTCCTGGATATATTAATTTCAAAGTGGGTTGGCCAGTGTTGGCACAAGATTTAATTCCCCAAATCCTTAAAAAGGGAGACCTTTTCGGCCGCCCCTTATCGGTTACGAAAGAGAAGGTCTTCGTCGAACACACGAGTGTGAATCCTAACAAAGCCATGCACATCGGCCATCTTCGGAATGCAGTGTTAGGAGATACGGTGGCCAGAGTCTTCGAATGGCTTGGCTTTTCAACAGAGGTTTGCAATTATATCGATGATACAGGTCTCCAGGTGGTCGATGTGGTGACAGCCCTCCTTTACCTTGATCCCCCTTTCTTTACGGAAGGATCTCCCGATTTTATACCCATTTGGCAGAAGGTTCCTAAGGATCAACGCTTCGATTATTTCTGTTGGGATCTCTATGCCCGTTTTCAAAATGAAGTTGAAGGGAACCCATCTCTCCTTGGAAAAAGGGAGGAGGTTCTTCACAAGATCGAAGGGGGGTTCCATCCCATTGCTTCCTTTGCTAAGGAATTAGCTGAGAAGATTGTACAGGGCCATTTGGAGACGGTTGCTCAACTTTCCATCTTCTACCATCTCCTGAACTGGGAATCGGATATCATCCGGGAGGGTTTCTGGGAAGCCACCTTCGAGCTCCTGAAGGAGAAGGGTGCTCTTCGATTCGAAACAGAAGGTCCGAACAAGGGATGCTGGGTGGTTCCGTTCGGTGGCATTGTTGAGACTGAAGAGGGAGTGAAGAGTTTAGATAAGATCCTGGTTCGATCTAATGGGAGTGTCACCTACACAGGAAAGGATGTGGCTTTTCAACTCTGGAAGTTCGGTCTTCTCAAAAAAGATTTTTTATACAGACATTGGTCCATTCAGGCCAATGGGGAAGTGCTCTGGACAACGGCAAGAGAGGGGGATTCTGATGATCTTCTTTCCCACCGTTTTGGCCACGCTGACAGAGTAATTAATGTGATTGATACAAGGCAGAGCTATCCTCAGCAGGTAGTCAGTGAGTGCCTTCGACAGATGGGTTTTGAGAAAGAGGCGGAAGAATCGATCCATCTGGCATATGAAGTGGTCAACCTTTCCTCACAGGCTGCCCTACTCCTGGGGATAGAGGAGGCCGGTGAGAAAAAGGCCCTTGCCATGTCAGGCCGATCTGGGACAGGGGTGAAGGCAAATGATTTTATCCAGAGGGTAAAACAGAAGGTGATTGAGAAAGCGGATCATCCTTTGGAAGAAAGTGTCGCATCTGCTTTAGCCTCGGCGGCCATCCGATACTATCTATTGAAATTTACCTTGGAAAGTCAGATCGTCTTCGATTTTGATGAAGCGCTGAAGACGACTGGGGATACTGGGGTCTATTTAGAATACGCTCATGCCCGGGCCTGCAGTATCCTGAGAAAGGCTGAAGAGCGGAAGCTCGATCTTCAATGGCGAAAAGATTGTATTCCTACACAATTGACTGAAACGGAGAGGGATCTTTTAGATACCTTTTCAGGTTTTTCTTCGGTTGTTACAAAAACCGGTAAAACCTTGAGGATTTCTCAATTAGCAGAATATGCCTTTGACCTAGCGACTTCATTTACCAATTTCTACGAACACCCTGATCCAGGAGCGGATGTCCAGACCCCGTTTATCCATCTTCAAGATCAGGATCTTCAAACCTTTCGGCTCTCCTTGGTCAAGGCATTCCAAAAGGTGATGGCCAATGGCCTCAACTTGATGGGAATGCCCGCCTTGGAAAGAATATGAGGGTTCAAGGATTCAAGGGTTGAAGGGTTCTTGTGTTTGTCATTTCACTTGACCACTTGAATCCTAGACTCCTTGGACCCTTAGTGAATTAAGGAGAAAATCATGAATCGAAGAAAGAGGATCTTACCCAGAGGATGGTATCCTTGGGATGGAGAGGATTGTAAAAAAGAGATTGAATCCTATTTAGAGGGATGGTCGCCTCCTGCTCTATCGATGAGAGGCTTGGGAGGAATTGTCCCCCATGCAGGGTGGTATTTTTCTGGAAGGCTTGCTGCGAGGGTGTTCCGTTCTTTGAAGTCTGATAGAAAAGTCGAGTGTGTCGTCGTTTATGGAGGCCATCTATCTCCCGAAGACCTTCCCCGGATTGTGGCGGAGGAATTTTGGGAAACTCCATTGGGTGACATAGAGATACATACAAACTTTGTAAAGAATCTGATGAAAAGAATTGAAACAAAGAAAGAGAGCCCTTCCAGTGGTGACAATACCATTGAGATTCAACTTGCCATGGTGAAACACTTTTATCCTGAAGCAAAACTTTTAGCCATCCGATTGCCTCTCTCTCTTAAAGCCAAAGCCTTGGGAGAAGCAGTGGCTGAGATCGCAAGGGAAGAAGGGATTCACATCCTTGCCATTGGATCGACCGATCTGACGCACTATGGTCCGAATTATGGATTTTTAGTGAAGGGGATTGGGCCATCTGCGGTCGAGTGGGTGAAGAAAGAGAACGATAGAGGATTTGTTGATTGTGCATTAAAATTGGATATAGAAGGTCTTCTCAGGCACGCCTTAGAGAATGATAGTGCCTGCAGTGCAGGTGCGGCAGCCTCTGCAATGGCCACATGCAAATCGTTGGGGGCAGAGAAAGGAATACTTCTTGATTACTACACCAGTTATGATGTTCTTCCTGATGAAAGTTTTGTGGGATACGCAGGGATCTTGTACTAACAAAATTTCCAAATATCAAGCCCTGCACCTAATATGGTACAGGGCAAGCACCAATAACCAAATAAATTCCAATCACCGATATCCAAATTTGTAATTGATTCATTGGCTATTATTTGGTCATTGTCATTTGGTGATTGGTTATTATTTGGAATTTGGTTATTGGAATTGATGAGCGGATCTCTTAAGAAAATGGTTCGGATAAACAATCTCTAAAGAAAGGCCGGAAGATGGACCTTCGCAATTTCACCCTTTATGACATTTTCAAAAGGAATGCAAAACTATTCAGGAACAAAACAGCAATCCTCCATGAAGATAAAGAGATCACCTTTGGGGAATTATTTGACAAAACAAGGGCTCTTGCTGGCTGGCTCAAGGATAAAGGGATCGTTAAAGGGGATCGGATTGCCGTATTAACAAAAAACTGCCAACAGTTCTACATCTTGATGGGTGGGATCGCCGCCTTAGGTGGAATGATGGTGCCCATCAATTTCCGTCTCTCAGCCGATGAGATAGGATATGTCCTTTCGGACATAGAACCCGTGATGCTCTTTTTTGACCCCGATTTCGAAAAGACGATTTCTGTCCTCCCTTCTCCAAAAGAACGCATCACATTTGGCCCTCCAGGAGGGAACTTCTTCTCCTTCGATTCTCTCTTAAATTATCAACGAGGAAATGCTGTTTCATTAAGCGATCATGATCCTTTTATGATTATGCATACAGCAGCCGTTCAAGGGAGACCTCGCGGGGCTCTACTCAGTCATAGAAACCTTATTTCCTGTTCCATCCAAACAGCAAGTACAGTCCGTCTGAACCATCATGACATCTATCTGAATATCCTCCCTCTCTTTCACATTGCAGGTTTCGTCCTTGCCCTCACTACAATGCATGCAGGTGGTAAAAACGTAGTCCTCTCAAGATTTGATCCGAAAACTGTAGCCAAAATGATTGATCAGTTAAAAGTAACTGTCATGGGTGACTTTCCGCCCATTCTTAGCCAATTGCTCGATGAACAATCAAAAGGAGAAGCGACTCTTTCTTCTTTAAAGAATGTATTGGGTGTGGAAGTTCCTGATACGGTGAAGAGATTTGAAACCCTCGGCCATGGCAGGTTTTGGCTTGCCTATGGCCAGACAGAAACAATGGGATGGACATGCCTCTGCCCAAACTCAGAAAGACCTGGCTCAGCAGGAAAACCAGGCCCTCTGGTGGATTTAAAGACCGTAGATGAATTTGATCGGGAGGTTGATACAGGAAAACCCGGTGAGATCGTGATCCGGGGTCCTCTGGTATTCCAAGGATACTGGAGAGAAGAGGAATTGACAAAGCAGACCTTTCGAGAAGGTTGGCATCACACAGGGGATATAGGTCGTGTGGACGAAGAAGGTTACCTCTGGTTTGTGGGCCGGAAAGCAGAGAAGGAGTTAATCAAACCCGGTGGGGAGAATGTCTATCCCGTAGAGGTCGAAAAAGTGATTCTTGAACATCCCAGCATTCATGAAGTTTCAGTGATCGGGGTTCCTGATCCCAAATTTGGAGAGGGAGTTAAAGCTGTTTGTGTTTTAAAGCCGAGGGCTCGATTATCGGAGAGGGAGCTCATCGATTTTGTAGTTAGCCGAATCGCCCGCTATAAAAAACCAGGATATATCGAATTTGTAGATTCTCTGCCCAAAAGGGAAGATGGTTCTATTGATAGAGAAAAGGTTAAAGCAATGCACGGGGGTGAGTCATCCCAAGAAGGAAAATCATGAATTTCGATTCGAAAATTTCAGAACGATATCAATAACGCCTTTTCCCTCCGAAACCCGACCGCTCTCCTCCTTTATAGCCGCCTCGTTCGCCGGACTTTCCCCGGTCAGGGCGAGGATGTGCCTCGTTAATATTCATCTGACGACCGAGGACTTCCTTTCCATTAAGGTTCTCAATCGCTGCCTGAGCTTCAGCATGGTTGGGCATTTCAACGAAACCAAACCCTCTGGATTGACCGCTGTACTTATCTTTAATAACCGTTATGGAACTTACCTGGCCGAAGGGTTCAAAGGCCTGCCGAAGGTTTTCCTCTGATACGTCAAATGATAAATTTCCCACATAGATATTCATGTCGCTCTCCTTTTTTAATATTCGACGAAACTCTTCAATTTCTCGGCCCGACTGGAATGTTTCAACTTCCTTAAGGCCTTCTCCTCAATCTGCCGGATCCGCTCTCGGGTAACATTGAAGTCCTGTCCCACTTCCTCGAGGGTATGGTCTTTCTTCTCCTCGATCCCGAACCGCATTCTAAGAATCTTCTCTTCCCTTTTGTTCAACGTAGAAAGGACTTTTTGAGTCTGCTTTAGCAAGTTGGAGTTGATGGCCGCATCCTGGGGGGAAATGCTCCCTTTATCCTCGATAAAGTCCTGTAACCGACCATCTTCCTCCTCGCCGATAGGGGTTTCGAGTGAAATGGTTTTTTTGCCAATCCTTAAAACCTTCTGCACATGATCCATAGAGACCCCCATTTCTTTTGCAATCTCCTCAAGAGTGGGCTCTCTTCCAATCTGCTGAACCAGGGTTCGTGAGGTTCGGTTCAGTTTGTTGATCACCTCGATCATGTGGACGGGGATGCGGATGGTCCGGGCTTGATCGGCAATAGCCCGCGTCATCGCCTGACGGACCCACCACGTTGCATACGTACCGAACTTATAGCCCCTCTGGTATTCGAACTTGTCCACTGCCTTCATTAATCCAATATTGCCCTCCTGGATCAAATCGAGAAACGCAATCCCCCGATTCAAGTATCTCTTGGAGATGGAGATAACTAATCTCAGATTGGCCTTGATCAATTCAGACTTCGCTTCCTTGACTTTGGCCTCTCCTTTCTCCATGGCCCTCAACGCCTCTTTGAGCCGATCTTGAGAGAGGCCGCATTTCACCTCCATTCTTCGTACTTTCCGTCTGGCATTCCAGGCGATCCTGTTCATTTCCTCTAAATCCCCTATCTTGAGACCTTCCTTGGAAGAGAAATAGAGACGTTTCTTGCTCGTTTTTTTCTTTATCATCTTCAAGGACTTTCTGACTTCCTGGATGGAAATCCCCCAATCCTCCTCGAATTTTTTCACTTCCTTTTGAGCCTTATCCATCTGAATGTCCCACTGTTTCAACTTCTGGACAATGCTGTCAATCTGCCTTTGCCTCAGATTGATCCGTTTAAAGGCATTAAATATCTCAGCCTGTTTCTTCCAGATCTGCTCTTGAATCTTCTTTTTAGAACCTCCTTTCTTTCTCTTACATAACCTTCCTTGGAGAAGTCGAAGTTTCCCTTTTCCCTTCCTGATTTTATTGATTAAATTAAGGACTCTTTTCTTATGCAGCTGTTCTTCTTTAACATTCGTCCCTTCATCATCGATATCATTGGTCACGTCTCTTATCTTGGTTCTTCCTTCATGGAGAGCAGCCCCAAGGTCGATGATCTCCCTGATTGCGATAGGGGAGTTGAGCACAACGCTTAATACCTCCTGCTGTCCACTTTCGATCCTCTTGGCAATCTCCACCTCTCCTTCCCGGGTCAACAGGGGGAACGATCCCATCTCCTTCAGGTAGATCCGAACAGGATCGATCGCCTTTCCATAAACCCCCACATATTCAACCTCAGCGATTTCCTCCTCTTCCATTGCTTGGGCATGGTCATTCTCCATTTCGAATCCCGGAAGCTCATTGAATATATCAATATCCAACTCTTCGGATAGGATCAGGGCATCGTCGTCCTGACCCTGGAGGGGCTCAGATTTATAGGATTTTTTTGGAATCCGTACTTTCAAACTCATTTGTTTAGAAAGGCTTTTTGGATTTCTTCCCATTGAATAAAAAACCGCAAAAAAGCTGTTTAGAGTTCTTTGCGGCTTTCGCCCTTTCGTGAATTTAATCGACTCTTTGCAACTAATTTTGATTACTTATAAACCAATCTCCAATAAATAGCAAGAAGAATCGTAACTTCTCAGAATGATTCAGTTTATCCGCCTTCACAGAAGGACACAGACTTAGCTCGTAGATCAATGCCAGGGGGTATCCTCGAAGCTCGTTAAGAGTGCAGAGAGTTATGCTTTGGCGGATTCCCCACTCCGAAGCATGTGGAAGTGCCGTGGAGTTTTACCCCGTTAGAAATAATGCTCCGCTGCTCCCTCCGGGCCAGAGGCCCTCTGGGCCGGCAGCTGCAGCGGGGTTACATTTTAAAACAATTCCGGTGGGGTTTAATGCCCCGCTGGAATTTCTAACGGGGTTTACTCTTTTTCTAATTTTTTTTTCTTGAAGCATTACGAAGATCATCAAGAAATTTAGGGGGAATTTTGTAGCCTAAATCTTGTGCCTTTTTAATATCCTCCAAAGATTTATCGTATTCTCTTTTTAAGTAATAAGCTCTCCCGCGATTGTAATAGGCCTCAGCAAACCTTGGGTTTATCTCAAGAGTTTTGTTGTAATCAGAGATGGCCTGATCATATTGACCTTTTTCACAGTAGGCATTTCCCCGGTTGTTGTAGGCTTCATCAAACTTTGGGTTTATCTCAAGAGCTTTACTGTAATCAGAGATGGCCTGATCATATTGGCCTTTGCGCCGATACGCAATTCCCCGATTGCTGTAAGCCTCATCAAACCTTGGATTTATCTCCAGAGCCTTGTTGTAATCGGAGATGGCCTGATCATATTGACCTTTTTCCAAAAAGGCAATTCCCCGATTGTAATAGGCCTCAGCAAACCTTGGGTTTATCTCAAGAGCTTTGCTGTAATCGGAGATAGCCTGATCATATTGACCTTTATCCTTATAGACATTTCCCCGACTGTTGTAAGCGTAAGCAAACTTTGGGTATATCTCAAGAGCCTTGTTGTAATCGGAGATGGCCTGATCATATTGACCTTTGCCCCTATAGGCTTTTCCCCGATTGTTGTAAGCCTCAGTATATCTTGGGTATATCTCAAGAGCCTGCTCGAAATCAGAGATGGCCTGATCATATTGGGCTTTATCCGCGTAGGCAATGCCCCGATGGTTGTAGGCATAAGCATACTTTGGATTTATTTTAAGAGCCTTATTGAAATCAGAGATGGCCTGATCATATTGGCCTTTATGCCGATAGGCAATTCCTCGATTGCTGTAGGCATAAGCAAATCCCGGGTTTATGTCAAGAGTCTTATTGAAATCAGAGATGGCCTGATCATACTGGCCTTTTTCCATATAGGCCACGCCCCGGTTGTCGTAGGCATAAGCATACCTTGGGTTAATCTCAAGAGCTTTATTGTAATCGGAGATGGCCTGGTCAGATTGACCTTTATCTGCGTAGGCAATGCCCCGATTATTGTAGGCATAAGCATACCTTGGATTTATCTCAAGGGCCTTATTGTAATCGGAGATGGCCTGATCATAGTGACCTTTATCCCTATAAGCCATTCCCCGATTGTTGTAGGCATAAGCAAACTTTGGGTTTATCTCAAGAGCCTTGTTATAATCGGAGATAGCCTGATCGAAAAAACCTTTCTCCCTATAATCCATCCCTCGGTTGTTATAGAATTCAGCATCCTTTGGCTCACTCTGTATTTCTTGTGTAGAAGCATAGGAGAATAAAAAGAGGAGAATGATTGGCAGGATAATCCAATTTGCCTTCATTACACTATTTTTCATGGTTCCCCTCAAAAAAGACGATCTTACTATGGGGTTGGCTTTTTGAGATAACCATTTAATACAAACGTGCTTATTTCTTTGACATGAGGCCCCCCTCACCCTCCCCTCTCCCCGATGGGGAGAGGGATGGGGTGAGGGGGGATTCCGTCCATTGTAATGAAATTTAGCACTTTTGTATTGGTGAGTTCATTATCAAGAAATGTCCAATTTGTCAATCGAATAATAATCTAAAAACACTTTTGAGAGAAATTGAGTGGAAAGGCGTAGGTAGGAGAGAGCAATAATATCTTTTTTCCACGTCGACTCATGAACCCCAAATTAGCGTTTCATATATTTTTCTTAACCAAACGCATATCCTAACGAAATCAGGGTAATAAAAAACAAAATTAACGCAATTACAAACTTTTCCATCTCATTTTACCTCCATTTTTTAGTTCTTCTCGGATTCTAATTTATTGTTTTAAGCAATATTTATGCCATACTGTAATATGATATAATTTATCGAAAAAATTGTATAAAATTAAAACACACTTTCTAAGTCTGGTAATAATTTTGCCCCCTTCTTCCAATTTTGTTCTGTCTCCACAGTTATCCATTTCCTATTGACACCCTGTCCCTAATTTAATACAGTTCTATTGAAACTGAGAATATCCATTATTAACCTTTAACCCATTGGGTGGGTATATGGTCTGGAGATGAATTTAAACCCCATTTCTGAGAAAGGAATGGGTTTTATGCTTTCTCTAAAAGGTGGAGCATTTTTCTCAGATTATCGTTAGAGGGCTTCAGCTTGGATTAGAGCTAAGAAGAGATGTTCAAAGAAGTCAACAGAATTTTGTCGAAACGCGTAATGGTTACCCTGTAATCACTAAGCTTAGGAAGAATTTTTATAAAATATGCCAGAAAACCCCAGGCTTTTTAGCCTGGGGATGAATGGCATCCTTTCGGAGCGAAGCGGAGGCCTTTTCCGGCATGTCTGGCATGGTCGAAGGTCATGCCAGGTATGCCAGAGGCCTGAAACCCCGGGCTTTAGACCGGGGAGTGGTTCATTTCTTTGTCCCGTGAAAAAACTGTATCAATCTTCTGCTTTATTTGATATAGTAGTAAGAAATATGAGAAAATTAAGAATATTTTTAACCATTTAATTATTCCATTCCTTCTTAGGCAACTTCAGGGAAAGAAGGGCGTAAAATTGCCCAAACATGAACTTAATAGGTTTCTTGCTAAGGACAGAAAGGAGGAGCCCTGATGAGAACTAAAATGATCACCCTTGTTTTCTTTGTAACCATTATCTCTATGTTCTCCCTCTCTCTAATGGGTCAAATCCAATCTCAAATCATTACTCCTCACCTTTCAGTTTCCAGCGCGTCACCCTCTTCCCTCATTGCAAAAGTGGAAGAGGTTACGCAATTCTTTGACAATTATGTAGATCTATATGCACGGAAAGATATCGATGGTTTTCTTTCATTATTCTCTTCAAAAGCTGTCCAGAATCATAAGGATGGAATTGAAGAGATAAGGAAGATATATACAGATTTTTTCAATCAGAGTGATGAACTTCGATACCGCATGAAAGGGAATATGGAAATTTATGAGAATGCCGTAGAAGCAAAAGCCCTTTATGAAATAGATCAGTTGAACAAAAGGGGACAAAGGAAGGTCTGGACGGGGTCCATCCGCTGGGTCTTAACCAGAGAGGATGGAGTACTGAAAATAGTCTCAGTCGATTATCAGCATGATAAATCTCAATGAGGGAAGAAGGAGAAGGAATAATAAGGGATTTTGGATAGCTCTCAAACGAGAGCTATTCCGAAAGGTGGATCCTTTAAGATAAAAAGATAAATAAGGATTTGGAGATTTTTGCAGAGACAAACCAGGGGAATAGATTAGGAAATGATAGCTTATAAATTTTACTTGTGTGATGCGATAAGGAGCCACTCCGAGCTTATTGGCGTATTACCAGGAGAAAATAAAAAAAATAATTCAATATTTAATTTCCAAAGCGCAAAGGCAGGGAAATGGCTCTGTTTTTTTGTATATTTCAACCCATAAGTGCGCCACGAAGGTGCATGAAAGATGAGGGAAGGCCCCTCGGAGCCGGTTTACAGGAGCTGGCTTCAAACCACCTTAAGCTGCTCTGGTCAAGTGCCAAAAGGGTGGTGAGCGTTAAGGAAAAGGCACCGCGAAAGGTGTCAGGTAAGGTTCAGGGAGGCGAGCGCAAGCGAACTACTGATGAGGTGTCGAAATGAAATTAGACGACGTCAAAACCGAGGGGTTTCACTGTCTCGGGATAAGTTCAGATGGTACCTGTTTACAGGCTGAATGGCATCCGGTATGGAGGCGGCGTGAACTTGATTCAGGCTTTCATGTGCAACGTGGAAACCTGTCGTTCCGATGATAAGGGAGAAATTCAAGTGGAGGACCCACAAGAATGAGAGTACCGATGCGGGACACAGGGGCGGACCACTCCGTAGTAGCGATGAAGGACGGTAATGCGTCTGGAGCGAAGGGGGTGGATTATCCAACCGGATTCAAAGGTCAACCATTTTATGGGAGGAACCTGTGAAGAAGGCAA
>Ga0315274_10014282_pt1 | contig 11264 bp, 5 predicted proteins | sample YL17G02_20_MG_FD_203700 | JGI IMG/M metagenome (GOLD analysis project Ga0315274, IMG submission 203700) | Sediment microbial communities from Yellowstone Lake, YNP, Wyoming, USA - YL17G02_20 | ecosystem: Environmental > Aquatic > Freshwater > Lake > Sediment | place: USA: Wyoming | collected...
CGTCCGCCAACGACTACGTCACCGCCACCACGGACTACAACGGCGCGGACGCGGTCACCAAAGCCACCGACCCGCGGGGCTACTCGACCACCTTCCTCTATGACACCGACCGCCAACTCACCAAGGTCACCGACGCCCGCGGAAAAACCTGGATCTACGGCTACGACGTGGCCCACCAGGTCACCAAGATCATTGACCCCAACAACCGCAACTATGCGTACTCCTACGACGCGACCGGCGCGCTCGCCGCCCAGGCCGACCCGCTCCAGAAGGGCGTGTTCTATTGCTACGAAACCAATGCGAACACCAAGACCGCCGACCTGCTCATCACGCGCACCGTTTACAACCAGGGTAATAATGGAACGCTCAAGTTCTCTTATGACGACATGCAGCGGCTCACCAGCGTGAGCGACGGCGCGGACGTTCTCATGACCAGCGTGATGTACGACGTCGGCGACCGCGTGACCAAGCAGGACGACGGCGCGGCGTGGGGGAATTTCACGAAGACCTACACCTACGACTCCGACACTGGCGCCCTAACCCGGGCCGATGACGGCTACATGCTCTCCGTTGGAAGCCGACTCTCGAAGCATACCCTGAGTTACGACCGCGTGGGCCGCGCCACCAACCACTACTTCGGATCGGACAACACCAGCAACACGCACCGCATGAGGTGGCAATACAGTTATGACGACTCGAACGCCGGGCGGCTCACCGGAATCGCGTCGTCGAATGACGATGGCCTGTCGGCGGGTTCGACCGCGTATGCCTACGAGGATCACGGGCGGCTCTCGCGCACAACGCTCCGCAATGGGGCCTACGCGGATTACCTCTACGACCGGGGCGGAAGGCTCACGCGCCTCGCCAACTACCACTCCGCTTACAACGACGGCCAGGGAACGACACGCCGGCTCACCACCTCATTTGATTATACTTACGACGCCAACAGCAACATCACGGAGATCGTCCAGGACTTCGTGGGCGCCGAGGTCGTGACGGACTACGCTTACGACGAAATCAACCGCTTGACACGCGAGGCGACTTGTGATTTCATGAACCAGTATTACTATGACGACGGGGGCAATAGGACAAAGCTTGTGCATAAGAACGCGGTGTACTCCAAGGACGGAAACGGGCGGATCGTCTCGATGCTGACGAAGGCGAGCCAGAGCACCCAGGGCCTCACGAAGACGTACCTCTACGCCAACTTCACCGAGCTCACGAAGATGACCGCGAGCGAGTACGGCGGCACCACGCGCGACTACACCTACGAGCACGACAACGCGGGCCGCCTCACGCGCCAGGTCCAAAACGTCTTCTCGCCCAACTCCACCACGACCTACAACTACGAGTGGGACGCCCTCGACCGCATGACGAAGGTCCAGCGGGTCGCGAGCGGCGTCACGAAAACGATCAACTACACCTACAACGCGGCGGGGCTGAGGGTGCGCCGCGTGGATACCTCGACTAGCGTCACGAAACTCTGGACCTACGCGGGCAACAACATCGCCAGCGTCCAGACCAGTTCCGGCGGGTCTTACGGCTCGGATGATTACGTTTACACCGTTGGCCCCGGCATGATCAATAACGTCACCGAGCGCCACAAACTCAACGCCAGCGGATCGGATTCCCGCTACTACCAGTACGACCATCGGGGAAATGTGGCGGCGGTGACCGACGCCAACGGCAAAATCCTCCGCGGCTATCAGTACGACGCCTTCGGCAACATCCCCTTCTCCTTCGCCACTGGCCAATCCGGCGCCGCCCCCACAGACGACATCCTCTTCACCGGAAAGGACCTCGACCCCGACACCGGCCTCTACTACTTCAACGCCCGTTGGTACGATCCCGAAACCGGCACATTCGTGAGCCGATGCCCGTTCCCCCCGACAAAGGAGCATCCCTACGAATCATTGGACAACAACCCACTGAGACATGTGGATCCCAGTGGGTCTTTTCGGGGACCCAGGGGGGTGGGTGAACTTTGGTGGGATGATTGCGACGCAAAGGAATCGGAAGCCTGTGAGAAACATTGTAAGAGTGAGGGGAAGGAAGTGTTTATGTGCCAGGCGGTTGTTTACCAGATTAATCCAACGGAGACGATTCGGGTTTCTATGCCGGGAATGGGCTGCGAGTGCTTCGAGCGTCTCTATCCAAAACCGACTCCAGATCCAGGTCCTCGGGACTGTCCGGGTCTTAATCCTCCGGACATTCCGATTGAAAGACCGCCCGTTCCGCCCCCTCCTCCGGGCGGGCCGGGATGGTCCCCAGGTTTTGGTTGTGCAGTGGTTTATGCAAGTGCGATTGGTGTCGCGGGTAACATTACCGTTCAGAGTTTTACAGCTCTCGAGAATGCCGAATGCAATGAAATCGACAATCGGATTGGTGACATTTATTGGAGTCGTTGTCACAAGCGGTGCAAGGCGAGTTCGTCAAGCAGCTTGGAGTACCTGAAGTGCATGGACAGGTGTATGCCGTAAGACATTTAAGATCCTCAATCCAGGGAGGCTTGGTAACAACAATTGATCCCATGGAAAGCACGGCGAAGGAGGAGTTACGGTGTCGTCAAGCGGTCCTATGATCCAGAAGTTCAGGGCCCTTCTGCAAGCTCTGACGGAGACTCGCCGGATGCCGGTGAAGGATTTGTATAAGAGGATCATGGACTCAAAGCCGTTTACCTACTCTCCCTCGGTCGAATGCCTTCTTCGTCATATGCATCCAAATCTCCCTGTCTTGACGGAAGAGGAAGGACTTGAGTTCCTGGAAAAGACTCTTCAGTACTTCAACCCCGAGTCCTTCAGGGTAGCGAAGGAGCTTGCGGGGGAAAGTACGCCGGAAAACGTTCTCGAATTGATAGATAAGGCGGTTGGCGACAACGAAGACTACCGCCGAGAGTCCGTTTATCTCCTGAGTCACTACTCAAAGAGGGAAGACGCGTTTGCTCGCTTGGTATCCCGCAGGGATGAATCGGAGGAGGCAAAAGAGCTCGTTCTATACGCTTTGCGCGATCGCAGGGATGAGGCCTATGCCTTCTTGTACAATGAAATTCTCGAGAAGGATCATAGCTATAAGATGCTGGCCATCACCCTCAGTGCCATCTCCCACTTCAGATGGAAGGAGAATGTTCCGGCCGCAAGGAAGTTTATCCTCACGCATGGACCCCGTGCTCTTACGACAGGTCCAGGTTCTCTTCGGATAATTCTGCCGCAGATAATGCAGCTTATTGACTCTGTTCGTGACCCATGCTTCATCCCATATCTTGAGTCGGTTTACGCAGCCCTGGCGGAAGATGTGAATTCCAGAAAAGCGCTTGACGTCACTAATCACACGACGGTAGAGGTCCGCGTTCTCGCAGGCAAGTTACTCTACTTGTTGACTGGGGGAAAACGATATCTTCAGGATCTATGGGATTTACTCAGTGATTCAACTCCTTCAGAGTTTTTCTCTGTTTGGTCTGTCCGGTGCGGACCGGGAAAAGAACCGGAGAGAAAACAACGGCTGGTCACGATATCGGGGCTAGCGGCGCAAGCCATCCGCTCCATACTGGGCTTGCCCTACGATTCTGACGCCGATCCGCAAACGCTCAAGAAAAACGAGCAATTGCAGAAACTTCTGGGAATCGAGTGACGAAGGAGGTGACCGACCTAGGCGGCTTCAACCTCGCCACGACCTACCAATACGACTCCAGTAACAATAACCGCCTCACCAAGAAGTCCTCCTGCGGCGGATGCGGCGGAACGGGGCAGGCTATCTATGACTATGATGATCGCGACCGCGTCACCGGCGTGCGCTTGCTCGATAGCGATCCGATGTCCGAAAGCTATTATGACGTCTGGTCCCGCGTCACCAAGATTCGCGCGCCCATCGGCTCGTCCGCCAACGACTACGTCACCGCCACCACGGACTACAACGGCGCCGGCGCGGTCACCAAAGCCACCGATCCGCGCGGCTACTCGACCACCTTCCTCTACGACACCGACCGCCAACTCACCAAGGCCACCGACGCCCGGGGCAAATTCTGGAAATACTACTACGACCTGGCGCACCAGCCCACGATGATCAAGGATCCCAACGACAAGCAATACGCCTATTACTACGACGCGACCGGCGCCCTGACCGCCCAGGCCGACCCGCTCGTGAAGTGCGTGTTCTACTACTACGACAAAACCGGCGAAGGCCCCTATGAAAACCTCCTGATGACCCGCACCGTGTACAACCAGGGCAACAACGGCATCCTCAAGTTCGGTTATGACGGCATGCGCCGCGTGACCGCCGTGAAAGACGGCGCGGACGTTCTCATGACCAGCGTCATGTACGACGTCGGCGGGCGCGTGACCAAGCAGGACGACGGCGTGGCGTGGGGCGCTAACCGGACCCTGAATGTCTATACGTATGACTCCGACACCCGCGCGCTCACGAAGGCCACCCTCGGCTACATGATAGACGCCGCCAGCCGACTCTCGAAGCACACCCTGAGCTACGACCGAGTGGGCCGCGCCACGAACCACTACTTCGGATCGGACAACACCGGCAACACACACCGCATGAGGTGGCAATACAGTTATGACGACTCGAACGCCGGGCGGCTCACCGGGATCGCGTCGTCGAATGATGACGGGCTGACGGCGGGTTCGACCGCTTACACGTACGAGTCGCATGGCCGGCTCTCGCGCGTCACGCTCCGCAATGGGGTCTATGCGGATTATCTCTACGACCGGGGCGGAAGGCTCACGCGGCTCGCCAACTACCACAGCGCCTACAACGACGGCCAAGGGACGACCCGCCGCCTCTCCACCGCGTTCGACTACACCTATGACGCCAACAGCAACATCACGGAGATCAGCCAGGACTTCATGGGCGCCGAGGTCGTGACGGACTACGGCTACGACGAAATCAACCGCTTGACACGCGAGGCGACTTGTGATTTCATGAACCGGTATTACTATGACGACGGGGGCAACAGGACAAAGCTGGTTCACATGAACGCGGTGTACTCCAAGGACGGGAACGGGCGGATCGTCTCGATGCTGACGAAGGCAAGCCAGAGCACCCAGGGCCTCACGAAGACGTACCTGTACGCCAACTTCACCGAGCTCACGAAGATGACCGCGAGCGAGTACGGCGGCACGACGCGCGACTACACCTACGAACACGACATGGCGGGCCGCCTCACGCGCCAGGTCCAGAACGTCTTCTCCCCCAACTCCACCACAACGTTCGCCTATGAGTGGGACGCGCTCGACCGCATGACCAAGGTCCAGAAGGTCGCGAGCGGAGTCACGAAAACGATCAACTACACCTACAACGCGGCGGGGCTGAGGGTGGGTCGCGTGGACACCTCGACCAACGTCACCAAACTCTGGACCTACCAGGGCAACAACATCGCGAGCGTTTCGACCAAGTCGGGCGGCAGTTTCGGCGACATGAGCACGCAGGAATGGGTTTACACGGTCGCGCCGGGCCTGATTAATAACGTGCTCGAGCGCCACAAGGCGAACTACGCGTCGGCCACGACCACATCCGAGTACTACCAGTACGACCACCGGGGCAACGTCGCCGCCGTCACCGACTACTCCGGCAAAATCCTTCGCGGCTACCAGTACGACGCCTTCGGCAACATCCCCTTCTCCTTCGCCACGGGCCAAAGCGGCGCGGCCCCCACAGACGACATCCTCTTCACCGGCAAAGACCTCGACCCCGACACCGCCCTCTACTACTTCAACGCCCGCTGGTACGACCCGGAGGGTGGGCAATTCCTGGTTCGGGCAAGTGCACCACCTCATGCTGAACACACTTACTCTTTGGCCGATGGAAACCCGATCGCGTTTTACGATCCAAGCGGACAAGACAAGAAACAAGATGAAACGGCTGCATTCGTGAAGTGTGCACACGAGATTGGACCGACAATACGGTCAGCTGGTTGGTTTCCGCCGCAAGGATGCGCACATTTTGCCGATGTGGCGTGTAAAAACATAAACACTTGTATGATAAAGATTCTTGGCCGTCCCTTAGAGTGCTGCCATACTGAAGCGAATGAGTACATGGCCCTCCTACTCATAAGTGGGATTCCATACATTCTTTGGAAGCTTGGGTGGGCGGAGAAAAGAAGCACGGTTCACTATAAGTGCGAACTTCGCTGTGGGCCAAATAATGACCTGGCAGCATCCGTTGATTCGAATGCAATTCTTATGAAATTGCATTCAGCACCAAGTTACTATCCGAATCCGGGCAGCGGCTATAGCTGGCCTGAAACACCACCGGGAACGCCATTGGGGCCTGCCCCTCGCGTTCAATAACTTGACATTCCATGAGAGAGGGGAGGTATATGAAGTAAAACCATCACGGCGCAAGGAGCCCTGAAGTAAAACCATCACGGCGCAAGGAGCCCAAGCAACGGCCCGGGTGAAAACATGGGAAATCTCAGACGATCTTTAAGGGGAGATCTTGTTAGGAATGAATCCCAGAGATAAAACACGCCATCTAATTAAGAATCTCTGCTGGTTGTTACTGTTTTTTCTCCTTCTCATCCCAATTGATCTCGTATTAATGGGGCCTGGTGGGGCTGAACTTACATTCTTCATTTTGTGCCCACTTTACCTGTTCGTTCGTAGCGCCAAGTATCGAATGCTAATCCGCCTTGCGCTTGCGGCATCGCTGCTTCGGCTTGTCTTTACTGCGGTATTCCTCTACATTGCTTGCCAACATACACGGTTGCTGAGCAGCAAGATTGTTTGCGCTGCGGCCGTTCTCGCTGTTACTCCAGATCAGCTGGAGGCCCAGATTATGAGCAAAGTTAAGAAAGCCAGAAAAGCACTAGGCCCGCAGGCTGGCGGGATTGACCCGTTTACAGGAGACGCACTCCGAACGGATTCAGCAGGAGATCCCTATAGTGTCGGGCCGGATTGTACGGACGACTCTGGATGCGTAACATACGATCCAACAAACGGCACACTCAGTAGAGGCGACATAACGTTATTAACGAAACTCTCATAGTTTCGGAGACAGGATACTAATTCAATCGGGGGACACCATAGAATGGCGCTAAGTTAAAAAATGAATCAGGTGACATGAATCAGGTGACAAGAATCAGGTGACACACAACTTATATCGAGACGCCTAATCAGGTGACACAATCAGGTGACACACAACTTATATCGAGACGCTGCCAGCCGCCTCAATCAGGTGACACACAACTTATATCGAGACGCCGCCAGCCGCCTCAGTAAGCACACGCTCGAATATGACCGCATCGGCCGCGTCACCAAACACCAGTTCGGCTCGGACAACACAGGCAACACGCACCGCATGAGGTGGCAATACAGTTATGACGACTCGAACGCCGGGCGGCTCACCGGGATAGCGTCGTCGAATGACGATGGCCTGAGCGCCGGGTCCACGGCCTACGCCTACGAGGCCCACGGCCGGCTCTCGCGCGTCACGCTCCGCAACGGTGCCTACTCGGATTACCTCTACGACCGCGGCGGAAGGCTCACGCGGCTGGCAAACTACCACTCCGCCTACAACGACGGCCAGGGCGTCACGCGGCGGCTCTCAACGACGTTTGACTACAACTACGACGACAACGGCAACATCACGGAGATCGTCCAGGACTTCGTGGGCGCCGAGGTCGTGACGGACTACGGCTACGACGAAATCAACCGCTTGACACACGAGCTCACTTGTGATTTCATGAACCAGTATTACTATGACGACGGCGGCAACAGGACAAAGCTGGTTCACATGAACGCAGTGTATTCAAAGGACGGGAACGGGCGGATCGTCTCGATGTTGACCAAGGCGAGCGCGAGCACCCAGGGCCTCACGAAGACGTACCTGTACGCCAACTTCACCGAGCTCACGAAGATGACCGCGAGCGAGTACGGCGGCACGACGCGCGACTACACCTACGAGCACGACATGGCGGGCCGCCTCACGCGCCAGGTCCAGAACGTCTTCACGCCCAACTCCACCACGACCTACAACTACGAATGGGACGCGCTCGACCGCATGACCAAGGTACAGCGGGTGGCGAGCGGCGTGACAAAAACCATCAACTACACCTACAACGGGGCGGGGCTGAGAGTGCGCCGCGTGGATACTTCCACGAGCGTTACGAAACTCTGGACCTACGCAGGCAACAACATCGCGAGCGTTTCGACCAAGTCGGGCGGGAGTTTCGGCGATACGAGCACGCAGGAATGGGTTTACACAGTGGGGCCAGGGATGATCAATAACGTGCTCGAGCGCCACAAGGCGAACTACGCGGCGGCCACGACCACATCCGAGTACTACCAGTACGACCATCGCGGCAACGTGGCGGCGGTGACCGACGCGAACGGCAGAATCCTGCGCGGCTACCAGTACGACGCCTTCGGCAACATCCCGTTCTCGTTCGCAACGGGCCAGAGCGGCGCCGCCCCCACAGACGACATCCTCTTCACAGGCAAAGACCTCGACCCCGACACCGGCCTCTACTACTTCAACGCGAGATGGTATGATGCGGACGTTGGACGGTTCACTAGTCGTGCCGATCAGGATCCTGATAAAGAAAGATTATACGTGTATTGCGACAACGGCCCTCTCACTCGTATTGACCCAGAAGGGGACTCGTGGTTAGGTATAGGAATAATAATAGGAATAATCGTGGTCATAGTAATCATCGTGAAGGTCCCTATTACAGCAGGGTGCGAAGGGCCTCTCGTTGGTGAGATCTGCGGTTGCGGGAAAGCTCCCTGGGTGTGTCACACTATTATCGGTCGTCCACTGCATGGCCATCCCGGGTCTCCTGGTTATAAGCCATCTGAATGCGAGTGCTGCAAAGCGTGCGGGAACAAATATAGGCCAGGCAATGGAATCGGTGCAGACGGAAGTGTGTGCAAGTACTGCGGTCAACACCATCAGAACTATCAACTCTCAGCGAACCCGTAACTTTCTGAGAGAACTTCTAGCGCATAAAAAGAATTACTCCGACCCAGTGGGACCAGAAAAATCCAGAGGAATGCATGAGCGCATGTAGACCGTCCGATCCTTCCTTAATCTACGCCTCTGTTCTGTCCACGTGGGGTGCTATTGGCGGGTTGTTCTACTTTCTTGATGTCTTGTTTGGAGCTTGGATTTACGGAACTCCCTTTCGCCAGGTGCTCCGGGACTTGAAAGAAGCGCCCGCAACCCTCGATTTCTGGTTATCGCTCGCGGTGCTTGTTGGAATGCTGGCGCTATTGCATTGGTCCCAACATGAGACAGGCAAGAAGAAAAGTGAATGTGCTGTCGGGAAAGCAGAAAAGACGCATGCGATTCCGTTCCACAGAGTTGTCATTATTGCCATTCTTTCTACCATTCTTTCTATTGTCATTATTACTATCTTTTCTATCTGTTCGTCAGGATTTCCTCTCGTGAACTTGTGGAGACGGATAATGTACAGCAACAACTTATGGGACCGGCTGCGTGTGTTTTTCGTGGTGGGTTGGTCTTGTGGTGGTGTTTTCCTGCTTCTACTTCCTCTTTGTTGGCTCTTTTTTCCATCAAGCCGATTATTTTCCAGGAGACAATACCGAAAATCCCAAGATCGGTGGTGATGGGTTGATGGGTTCCAAAATGTAGGCGCACTCCGGATTCTACGATAATGATGCTGATGAAGGCGTTTATAGCAAAAAGAAGCGAGAGTTTCCAGTGGGGATTCCGCGAAATTCCGCGAAACAGTTGATCGGCGCCGGACGCGGAGCGCCGAAATGATGATAGCAGGGTCAGGCTTACACATTTCACTTTACCAAGCCTCAACCTAAATCGTGACAAAATCGGGTGACACACAACTTATATCTTCACACGAGAGGCGCATCGAGGGTATGTATCTGGCATGACACGAATCGCCCGCGTGACCCGTACGGTGAGCAACCTCCAGGCCGCCGAGTCCAAGCGCCTGACCTCCGTCACGTTTTACAACCCCAGCATCTCCGGCCAGGTCCTCTCGAAGGTGACCGACCCGGCCGGCTTCAACCTTGTCTCCACCTACCAGTACGACACCGACCGCCGCCTCACCAAGAAGTCCTCCTGCGGCGGCTGCGGCGGCACCGGCCAGGCCATCTACTCCTATGACGACCGCGACAGGGTGACCGGCGTGCGCGTGCTCGAAAGCGATCCGATGTCCGAAAGCTATTATGACGCCTGGTCCCGCGTGACCAAGGTCCGCGCGCCCATCGGGACCGGCCAGAACGAGTATGCCGAGGCCGCCACCTACTACAACGGCGCCGGCGCGGTCACGAAAGCCACCGACCCGTGCGGCTACTCGACCACATTCCTCTACGACACCGACCGCCAGCTCACCCAGGTCACCGACGCCCGCGGAAAAACCTGGATCTACGGCTACGACGTGGCCCACCAGGTCACCAAGATCATTGACCCCAACCTCCGCCACTACGCCTACGCCTACGACGCGACCGGCGCGCTCGCCGCCCAGGCCGACCCGCTCGTGAAGGGCGTGTTCTACTACTACCAAACCGACGCGAACACCAAGACCGCCGACCTGCTCATCACCCGCACCGTGTACAACCAGGGCAACAACGGCATCCTCAAGTTCTCCTATGACGACGTGCGCCGGCTCACCGCCGTGAAAGACGGCGCGGACGTTCTCATGACCAGCGTCATGTACGACGTCGGCGGGCGCGTGACCAAGCAGGACGACGGAGCGGCGTGGGGCGCGGGCCGCACCCTCAACACCTACGCCTATGATGCCACCGACGCGCTCACCAAGGTGGACACCGGCGCGCTCACGAAGGCCACCCTCGGATACATGATTGACGCCGCCAGCCGCCTCAGCAAGCACACGCTCGAATACGACCGGATCGGCCGCGTCACCAAACACCAGTTCGGCTCCGACAACACAGGCAACGTCCACCGCCTCAAGTGGGAGTACCGGTACGACGACTCGAACGCCGGGCGGATTACCGGAATCGCGTCGTCGAATGATGATGGCCTGTCGGCGGGTTCCACCGCCTACGCCTACGACTCGCACGGGCGCCTCTCGCGGGTCACGCTGCGCAACGGGTCCTACACGGATTACTCCTACGACCGGGGCGGAAGGCCCACGCGGCTGGCGAACTACCACAGCGCCTACGACGACGGCCAGGGCGTCACCCGGCGGCTCTCGACGGCGTTTGACTACAACTACGACGACAACGGCAACATCACGGAGATCGTCCAGGACTTCGTGGGCGCGGAGGTGGTCACGCAGTATGGCTACGACGAAATCAACCGCTTGACATACGAGG
>Ga0315274_10014285_pt1 | contig 11263 bp, 22 predicted proteins | sample YL17G02_20_MG_FD_203700 | JGI IMG/M metagenome (GOLD analysis project Ga0315274, IMG submission 203700) | Sediment microbial communities from Yellowstone Lake, YNP, Wyoming, USA - YL17G02_20 | ecosystem: Environmental > Aquatic > Freshwater > Lake > Sediment | place: USA: Wyoming | collected...
CGCTCCTTGCCCCTTGGAAAAGGATGATACTGGTTCAGAGCAGCTCGATGGCCCCGTACCTTCCCGCAGAGGTCTTCAGCAGCTCCTGCAGGGATGTCTTGAGCGGCCCGAGGGTCTCGGTCTCGATCGTCCTCCGGATCCCCCTGATCTGCTCGTCAACTGCCTTGTCATTGATGATGTTCAGGTGCCCGAGCTGGTTCAGGAGATTCGTCAGGGACTTTCTCGTCCTGGTCGTAATCTTCTCGGGATCCTTTACCTTGGAGAGAGTCTTCTCCACCCGCTTCAGCATCGTCTCGCAGACCTGCCCCTGGATGGCCCCAAGCACCTGGGAATAGAGGGCGCCCTTGGCGATCTCCGCCACGTCCAGCGGGATGAAGACCGGTTCCGCATGGAGGTCGTCGACCTTCAGGTCCACCTCCCTCGCCCTGGCACCAGCCCCGATCTCCTTCAGCGCCGCGTCTGCCTTCTTCGTGGCCTCCTTGATGTGGTCCACCCCGGCCTCGTTGCAGATGTGGAGCCCGTAGAACTTCACGACCCACAGGAGCCATGTCTCGCGGAACGTCATCCGCACGACCTTGATCTGGTTCCTTGTCTCCTTCCTGAACCGGAAGGTGATCTCGCGCTTCCTGCGGTCCTCCTCCGGGAGATCCTGGTCGAGATCCTGGGAGTTGGAGATGAAGTTCTCGCTGGACATCCGTGTCCGCACGATCCAGAGCTTCTGGAGCGGTAGAGATGCCGTGGCTGTCGCTTGGTCCGGTGCAGTGGAACTGCCAGCCTTTATGATCTCCCCTATCGCGGCAGTGCTGCCTCCTTCGGGCATCGTTTACACCCGTCTCGCGCTGGCTGCCTGCCCGGTGGCCGGCAGGCCCGCCTCGGCCTTGACCTTCCGGTCCTTCTTCTGGACCTCGACCCCGGCTTCCACCATGGCAGCCTCGATCTCATCGACGATCATGTTGCACTCGTTGCCCGTGAACCCCTTGGCATCGACCTTCATACCCGTGCGGGTAATCTCAATCTCGAGTTCCTTTGCCATTATACGCCCCCTGCAGCCTTTGACTGGGCTGCTTTCTTGCGTGCCCACTGGATGACCCCATACGCTGCCACCACCAGCACGACTGCTGTCCCGGGATGCAGTCTGACAAACTCGTATCCGCCGACCAGAATGTCGAACATCAGTACCTCGTCGCCCGGATCATGATGCCCACCGGGATCTTGGTCTCCACCTGGGAATACTGGTGCCTCATGAGCACGCCGTCAGTGATGGCCTTCTTGTAGAGCATCTCCATCGTCTCGGCCAGGGCTATCCCACCCTTGCGTGCCGTGGCCACCATCTCACCCTGCCGGTTCTCGAACCGCAGGTTTCCAACCTTCGACTTCACGGAGACGGCGCCCCCAGCCTCTGACACGACGCTGATGCCTTCCATCTCCCGCTCAAGCATCCCGCAGGCTTGCTTGAACAGGTTCAGATCCCTGAACCTTACCTTCAGACGGTATTCTGTACTGTTACTCATGCTTGCTCCCTGTTTCTCAACATACCAGTATGTGTATCCATCTGGCAATAAACCTTTCCTTTCCGCCCTGCATGTGCAGTGTTACTCATCCATTCGAGTATGCGTCTCCAACGCTCTTCAGAATAATATTGGTGATTACGTCGCGGTGTGTGGGTGATTTCACTATTAGTCATATTTCGGAGTCGCCACCTTGCGTATATACGGGATAGTCGATCTTCAAAATGATGAAGCCCAGCCCTATCCCTATGACAAGCCCAACCACGAGCCCTATCCGGAAGCCCCCGTGCGTCAGCCGGCTGATGATAAGGGAGGCTGTGAGAACTCCTCCTGCGACTGCCACGGCGAGCCCGAACTTCGGGACCGAGAAGATGTACCGGGTCGCCCGCGGGATCCACCGGATGAACCGCTTCGTGCGGGAGAACATTTAATGCGCCTCCGGACCCTTCACGAGGTTCTCGATGAACCTAGCGATCTCCTCTCCACTGTGGGCGGGGCAGAAGAGGACTGCCTGGTCAACCTTGTGACCTTTCATCGTCTCCGACTTGACCTGCCCCCCACTCCATCCCTGGCACTTCAAGACTTCGCGGTTCTTTGATGGTGGCCTAGAGCCGCAGATGGTGCACTTTTCCTCCATCTACATCACCACTTCCACGCCGTCCTTGAGGAGCCGCTTCGCTCCCAGGGCCCTAGCAACCTCCTGCGCGACCTCGAGCGGGGAGTGGATACCCTGTGTCTGGGGGACCGTCACATAGGCGAAGTCCATACCGAGGTCGATGAGGACACGGACGTAATCGGGTAGAAGCACCCCCCTGAACCGCGCTATCCCTGTTCCTGGCATTCGTATCAGCCAGAACCGCCCGGTACCACTTGCGGCATCTTCCTCGAACTTCTTGTGATCGAAGCCGGCCGGCAGGTCCAGCTCGTAGGCCCCCAAGTCGTCGCCGCCTTTGGGCAGGTTCTTGATAGCCTTTCCTCGGATCTCCTCAAGGACTCTGATTCTCCCCAAATCCTGGCCTTGCCACGACCAGTCCGCCATGAACATGTGCACCCACGTCTGGAACCACTTCCCGCAGACGTAACAATTTATTCCGACGGTTGTTGCTTTGAGAGTGGACCCACACTTCGGGCACGTAAACGGGTGGAACGCCCCACTTTCCTGAAAGGTGTTGATCGAGCGTACTTGGTCGTCAGTGAACGGTGTGATTAACTTTCCATCTTCAGTAATCATCTCTGGTCCACCTTCGCTACTTTGGCCACCGAGATACAGGACATCCTTTTCACCTCAGCTCCACTGCAATCCTGCATTTTCCATCCGGGCACCAGCCTGGGGCGAACCTCTCGCAGCCCAAGCCCGATGAGGGACAGTCTTTGGGTACGGGATACCTGTTCTTCCGGAGATAGACCTTCAACCATGCCCTCTCTACCCCAATGAGCGCAGCCGCTTCGGAGAGCCTCCACCCGGTGCGCTTCGGCCCATTATGGAGTTCCCCGGTCACCCATGCCAAGTGGAGATCCCCATCCGGACCGGTACACCACCCGCAGTTCTCATGGAGCCTGCGCCTGGGATTGGTGTGGTCGAAGCCGAGCTCATGCATTGCCCGTTCCCATGCCCCTCTCCGCTGAATATCGCAGATGCGGTTGCTCGTCAGGTGGTGATCCGGCCGGTGTTCGCCGGTCACATGGCACGGTTCAATAGCGAGCAGTTCTGCGAGATACCGAAGCTGCTCCTGGGTAAATTCTGGTTTCATATCTTGTCCTCTTTCTGCAATCCTTTCCATTCGATGTCGATGCAATGAACCTTCTTGAAGTGCTCCATCAGGTGATGGGCGTAAAGTCTCTTTCCGCATTCCAGGCACATGCCATCTACATCACGAGGGCATGCGGTTGCGGGATCTTCCTGGCACTCTGAGCAAAGTTCTGGAGGTTTATACATCGTCGTGCACCTCCCACTCGCCCGGTTCTACCCGCATATTGTTACCCTCTCCTTTACGATCTCAATCCCGGCAGCTTCCAGTTCTCTCACGAAGGCGTCCCGGTCGAAGTCCTCGTCCGAACAGATCACGATCCCTTCCTTGGTGATCGCTATCTCTATCTCCCGGGGCATGCCCAGGCCACGCTGGAGGCCCTTGATGCGCTCCACGGCCTCTGGGGTAAGGCCCATGCCCACATCGGTCTTCCCGCTGGCCGCCACGGCCTGCAGGAAGAGCTGCGAGTGCCCTGCCCGGGCTTCCTTCTTCTTCCGGGTCATGTCTGCACCCCCGGCACCAGGTCCGCCGCTTCGAGCCACATTTTGAACGCCTCTTCGGCCACGGCCTTGAGCTCTTCAATCTCTCCCTTCGAGCGCTCTTCTTTCAGCCTTACTGCGGGCAAGTTGATAGCAAGGACATACTTTGGCCCGCCCCCATTCCTGTACAGGTTCCATCGGATCGAGAAGACCCGCACTTTCCCCCGGTACCCAACCGTGGTGGGAGGCCCATAGACCTGCTCTACTTCCTTCCAGGTGAGAAGGATCATGCAAACTCAACTCCCGGTACTCTCTTCACAGCCGGCTCCTTGTCCGGCTCACTGGCATACATGGCAATGTCCTTCAGCCGCTCCCGCATGGCCTTGATCTCCACGGCTTTCTGCTTGCTCCCGGAGATCTTGTTCTTCCTCGCCGTCTGCAGGTGCTGGGTCGAAAGGGGCACCCCCTGATTGAAGGCTTCCTGGAGGGCGTCCTGGATGATGTCCCGGATCTCCCTGCCAGCATACTCATCGGATTCCTGGGCAAGGGCCTCAAGGTCGTAGTCCTTCGGATTCCTGCCGACCTTCGCGAGATGGATAGCGAAGATGTCCTTCCGATCCGTCTTGCTGGGCAGGTCCACGAAGAAGACCTTCGGGAACCGGGCCATGAGCTCGGGCTTGATGGCCAGGTCGTTGTTGCACGTCGCGACCACGAACACCCCGGCCTGGCTCTCCTCCATGAACGTCAGGAGTGTGGCCAGGGTCCGCATCGTCTCCTCGTGCCCTTCCCCGGTACCGCCAGTAGAGAGTGCCTTCTCGATTTCGTCTATCCAGATCACACAAGGTGCTAGAGCTGCACCGAGCTTGAGGGCATGGTTAACATTGCTCGATGTCTCACCGTACCATTTCGAGGCCAGCATGCTCATATCCAAGCGCAACACGGGTATCTGGAGGACATTCCCCACGATCTTTGCGGCCAGGGACTTCCCTGTCCCAGGGGGCCCCAAGAGGAGAAGCCCCTTTGGCCGGTCCAGCCCGAACTTCGCGGCTTCCTCGGTCAGCCGCTTCTTTGCCCCGCCCATCCACCGCTTGAGAGCCGTGTTCCCGCCCATGCTCGTGAGTTGCAGCGGCACGCTGGTTCCGGCTACAACCTCTACAGAATCAATGAACTCCAGGAGCCCGCTCTTTTTGATGAGCTGTTTCTTCTCGTTGACGATGACGGCCACATCGAGATCTCCGCCTGCGATGCACCGGGAGACCACGTTCTCGTATTCGCCCCGGGTGAGACCGAGACCGGCCCGAACAAGCGGCCCGCGGTTTTCCCTGACCTGCTTCTCCAGCTTCGGGAACAACTCGTCGTGCTTGGCGATGTCGGCCCGTGTCTTCGCGATCAGCGCTTCGATCCCCTCTATCTGCGCCTTGTCTCCCCTAGCCTCCGCCGCGACGAGGTTGTCCTCGGTTTCGATCTCCAACTGGTTCACGAGTTCGTCGCGGGCCGCTTGCTGCCGAACCAGAGCAAGGTCCAGTTCCTCCCCCAGCTCCTCTGCAGTGGGAAACGGCATGTCAAGAACGGTGATGAGCTTCTGGAGCTGCAGGGGAATAGCCGCCTTGGGGGTCGTCATCACGATGGTCTTCCTCGTCGCACTGAGGACCATATGAATGTCTCTCATCTTCCTGGTAGTGACGGGATCCTCGATCCAGCTCGAAGGTGCACTCGGCCCGTGCTCCATGGTAAAGTCCTTGAAGACGAAGATGGCGGCCTTGTGATGCCTTGTGACCTCTTCAAGGGCTGTCCCTGCTTGGGCTGTGCCTGGCTTCTTCTCGAGGGGCTCTGCAACCGGGTTGTCTGCCAGCAGGTCGGTCGGATCCATCCTCACGAGCCCCCCGGTGATGGTCCAGGACCAGATCTCCCGGTCCAGATCCTTCGCCACCCCTGCCAGCATCTTCTCCACCCGCTCCTCTTCGAAGGACTCGACTACCAGGATCGGTTCCTTCGCCCGGATGCGGAGAGAAATCTCCTTCGCAAGGCCGTTGCCGGTCATGGTATCTGCCCCTTGGTCATAAAGGCTGCGTAGATCATCACTACGCCCACGGCCCCCACGAGGAAGATTGCTGGCCCCACCAGAGACTTCATCACTCCTCACCCGTGCAGATGGTTCGTTCCTGCTCTGCCGCTCCGGACCGCTGCCATGAGGTGATGCAGGTGCGCCCCCCACACGTACAGGTAGTCCGGCCCTGCTCAGCGTCACCGGATGACTGCCGGGCAGTCGTACAGTGCTCTACACACGGCGCTGGCAGCTGATATGGTGGGGACGTTGGCGGTTGATATGATGGGGGCTGAATTGAGTCCCCCACGGATACATAGGGGCCACTCTCATCAATACAACCGGCGCTCAGTACCAAGATGGCCCCCGCCGCCAACAGGGCGATTATCTTGAGGGTTGCTGGCCTCATGACCTTCATCGGCTCCACCCCCGCCCCATAAAGTAGTTCAGGGCTGCTGTGATCATCACGGCCGCCACGATGAACCCGAGAACTACGACCCCTAAGAGGGGGTTGAGGGTTGGCATAGGTAACATGTTCAACTGTTTCACGCTCCTTCGCTCACATACCAGTATGTGTATCCATCTGGCAATAAACCTTTCCTTTCCACCCTGCATGTGCGGTGTTACTGCATCGGGCCGCTGCCACCCTGGTGCCACTGGATTGGCGCCATGTGGAGGATGATACCGGTCTGTTGGAGAGGCAGCCAGACCACCACGATGATGATTGCCGCGACGATGATTCCCGGGAGGGAGTTAAGGGTTGGGATAGGTAACATGTTCAATTGTTTCACGCTCCTTCGCTCACATACCAGTATGTGCGTTCATCGGTATTGACACTCTCCACGACTAAAGTCGGGAGATTCTTGATTCGTTGACTGGCACTTGCATCGGCATTGCCGGTGTAGAGGCACCAATCTCCACAAGCGTGAATTCGGGTGTGTCCCACCCTATACCAAATGCTCTTTTTCTTATGTTGAAGGCGGCATTCAGATCCCTGTTTTCAGTGTACCCGCAGACCGGGCAATTATGCATCCGTTCCGACAGCTCCTTTGGTACTCGTGTACCGCACTGAAAACAATCTTGTGTAGTGTATGCGGGATCAACAGCAACGAATTGGCAACCAGCTCTTTCAGCCTTGTACGCCAGGAAAGTTCGTGCTTTTCCCCACGCCGCATCTAAAGTGTTGCGGTTCGTTCCACGGGCTCTTCGTCCTTCCAGCATGTCCTTGATGTTCAGTTTCTCAACTGCTATCCTGTCGTAGTTCTGGATATAATGGTTACTCCATTTGTGCAGGAAGTCATCTCGACGGTTTACCACCGTTTCATGGATGCGGGCAACTTTCAACCGTTGTTTCCTTCGGTTGTGGCTACCTTTGACCGACCTACTCATCTTGCGTTGCGCTCGTCCCAGTTGACGTGCTACTTTCTTCACATTATGCGGATGCTCGAATACCTTACTATCGGTGTCTGTAGAGAAGTTCAGCAGGTTCATATCAATACCGACAGTTCGCATACCAACCCGTTCTACAGATTCGTCCTCTGTCCTTGATATTACCGAAACAAACCACTGGTGGGTACGGTTGAATTTCAGAACCACTTGCTTGATAGTTCCCGGAACGGGTCTGGTGATGACTATTGGCATCTCACCAATCTTTGAAAGGACAAGTTTGTTACCGACAATCTTGTATCCAGTCTGCTCGTAGACCAGTGACCTTACCGGCTTGTGGCGTAGTCGTCCTACTCTCTTACCTTTTGACTTCAATTTCGACAGGGCTTTGAGGTTATCCCGTATCTGGAATATCATGTTTTGTAGGACGATACTGTGAACGTCTTTCAGTTCTGGATGTATTCCTTTTAATCCCGGTAACATCCTGACATTGAAGCATTGGGTATCAAGGCAATGGTTTCTAACGTCGGTGCATAGTCCGAACTGATGGAATATTGTGTCCTGAACGGCCTTGTTCGGATATACTCGATACCGAGTTACATTAATCATCTTTTTACAAACCGCCGGTATGCAACATTTGAGAGCATGTCCGCTTCTGCATTCTGTTCCCTCGGTACCCAGACAAACTTCACTCTCTTCCCTTTCAACAATCCACGGATCTCTGGGACGAACCTTCTTGAAGTCCCGGATTTGATTTGCCAGATCCCGTTCATCTGGTTGATGACAAGCTGGGAATCACCTTTGAATAGTATATCGTCTTCAATCCCGTTTTGGTTGATCCATTCTGCAGCTCGCTTCAACCCAGAATATTCAGCGACATTGTTAGTCATGCCAACACCAGAGCCAATTACTCGGCACCCAGCTTTGATTTTCTTGATACCCCGGTAAATTACATAGCCATAGGTTGCTACACCACCCGGATTTTTTGGTTCACACAATCCATCAAAGAACACCGTTATCATTTCACTTCTTCCATCCTTATTTCGGGAACTATCGAATCCAGATAAGCAACCATACTCATATTATTTTTTAAGGTTGGATTCTGCCGCATATCTGTACTCGCGATGGTGGTGCCGCTCCGCTCCAGTCGGTCGAGCGTGGCTTCCCACTCCCAGCAGGCGTACATCTGCCAGCACTTCAGAATCATGAGAGATTGAGGATCAAAACCGCCCGTGTGGCAGAGGCTGCATAGTAACTCAACTTCTTCCGGGGTACGGCGTGCATCGGCCATGTTTGTATCACCGCACCGGTTCTTTCCCGCGAAGCGTTTGGTTTTGTGGTGGATCTGCAAGTCGCGGATGTTGCCGCACCGTACACAGACCCCCCCCATCTGTTGTATCACACGAGCATGTCTTCTCTTCCTGGATGCCCGGTGCAAGTAGGCGTTCCGGGCCCGTTCTGCTGCATTTGGCATCAGGGCATCTCCTCAAAAGGCACCGGGTAGGACTGCATCGGCACCGGGTTGTAGTGCCTCAGGTGCTCCTCGTACCATGCCTCGTAATCGTCAACCATCACCGGCCACCCATTATAGTAGAGCGGGCTCGTGACGTTGAGCTCTCCCTTTGTGCTCTCCACAGCGAACCACTGCCCATGGACTTCAATGAGTACCCACGCATGATTGATATCCAGGAGGGAGGCCACGGGCTTCAGCGGATTCCCGATCATGAGGGTAGCATTGTACCCAAGTGCCCGGTACTCATTGGCGAGGTCGATGCTCGCCTCATCGCAATCGTAGACGTTCTCAACGTAGGTGTGGGTGGCGGCGAAGTTGCGGGCCACGGTGCTGATCACCACATAGGAATCCGTATGGGGCTGAACCATATGGGAGCTGGCCAGGGTGCCTGCCGAGATGGCAACGACTGTCAGGGCCACCAAGCCAATGAGGACCAGTACCTTGTCGATGCGCTCCACGATCAGATCACCTTCTGCTCCGGCATCGGTAGGGCGTAGTGCGGTTCCCTGCAGTGGTAGCACGATGCCTTGTCCACCGCGGCCTGAACCGCCGCATGGATCCCCGGCTGCCACTCCTCCAAATCGGAGGTCCACTCACCCAGCCGGTACTCGGTGATGAGCTCGGTGGTGACCTGGTCGTTGATGATCCCCTTGATACGCCATACCTGAACCGATACGTCCCCGTGCTTCTGGATCACGGTGACCACGACTGTTCCTTCCCCCACGACGAACAGGGCATGGTTCCCGTTCGCAAGGGGCCCGCCCCTGGGGATATACACCGGGGTTAGCATCTCGCCATTCTCACCGGCGATGACCTGCGCATACCCCGTACTGGTATACCCCCCGCCGCATTCCCACAGCGCGGGGAGCCCCTTTGCCGTTCTCTCGACAGTAAGATCCATCCTGTTCACGCCCCCTCATATGTCCACGCTCCCCCATATGGGGATGTCTCCTTCCACGTCCTCCACTCTGCCTGGAGTGTCTTCTGGTCCCTTGCTTCGAGTTCGTGGAGGACTGCATTCTTGACTGCCATGAAGGCGTCGACTGATGCCAATATCCCTGTGGAATCCCTGTTCGGGTTCTCGTTGTCCTGTTTCTGCCGTATCGCAATGACCCGGGGATCCTGCTCGACCTTCTCGCTCCAGAGCCAAGAATTGAACTCCTGCCGCTCCCTTTCTGCCTTGATCGATGGGAACTTCGCCTCGATATCAGCCCGCAGGGCCTCATCCTCGCGATCCGGGCCTTCTTCTCTCCTGTCCTGGTCAATCTCTCCGATGACATGCATTGCCATATCCTCGGTGAGAATGACAAGGCCCTCCTCGTAGGGGATGTCCTGTGGCATACCGGTGCTGTACTCCTCCAGGCCGGATACGTCCTCGCCTATCATCAGGAGAACTTGCTTGACCCTGTCGAGATCCTTCCGTGCATGGTAGATCCTCCGGCACAACCCTTCCCCCTTCACAAAGAGGGCTTTCTTGGTGAGCGGCCGGAGCGTCTCATACGTCTCATACCCACTGGGCGCCATCAGGGCATCATCCCCATCGGTATGATAACAGATATTACCTCGAGGATAATGCCCAGAAGGACCACCAGGAGTCCCACTGCAAGATGGCTCTTGGTTCTGGCACTGCCAATAACGATACCGCCAAGGAGTGCAATGGTGAGCCCCGCAAAGGCTCCGAGGAACGCTACAATACGAAGTGGATCCATTCAGACCACCAGCGCAATCCCCATCCGGCGGGCGAACGGGAGGTGGAACATCCTGTGGTCCACAGCCACCTGGGCCTTTGCCTCGATCTCGGTCTCACTCGGGATCTCCGGGGCCTGGTCGACCTTCTCGACGTTGGTGATGCTGGTCCAGGAGACGGTGCCCGCGGCATCCTTGATACCGATGCGGGTGACGTGCTGCCCGTAGAATCCGGGGCCGTGTGCGAATCCATGGCGCGGATAGGACTGGCCATAGGACTGCTCCCCCTTCCAGATGACGATGCCCGCGGTCCCGATGGGCACCTTGCGGCCCTTCACCACCCGGACCTGGTCGCCCTTGTTGATGGTCTCCGCCGCCTTCTGGGCGTCGCGGGCGAGCTCCTCGCGGACCCGGTCTATGGCCCACTTCTTCAGCCAGGCGCCCGCCTTCTCGATGACTTCTGGTGTCGCATCTGCATGTGCAACCCCGTCGCATGCGCAGCGGGTCGTGTAGTAGATGACCTCCTTCAGCGACTGGCTCTCCTCGTCCCAGACGACGGCATAGAAATCACTGTCGTCAAGGAAGTTCCGTTCGCGGGTGCAGAGGACGCACCCGACGTAGACCTCAGAGGATTCCCCATTCCCCTTGTGAATAACAGACATCCCTGTCGCCCCCCTCACGGCATCCCACACTTGTAGCGGGACACGACCTGCGAGACCTGCAGGGCGCAGGTGGTATTGTCAACATCCGATTCAATGATCTCAGTAATCTCCCTCATCGCGGCCTTCGCGGGGAGAGCGGCTGCCAGTTTGGCGTTCGCGGTTGTCTTCTCTGACATTGCGGTACCTTCTGTGCCTATGCACATACCCCCATGTGTGCTGAAAGTATAAAAAGGTTGC
>Ga0315274_10014286_pt1 | contig 11263 bp, 6 predicted proteins | sample YL17G02_20_MG_FD_203700 | JGI IMG/M metagenome (GOLD analysis project Ga0315274, IMG submission 203700) | Sediment microbial communities from Yellowstone Lake, YNP, Wyoming, USA - YL17G02_20 | ecosystem: Environmental > Aquatic > Freshwater > Lake > Sediment | place: USA: Wyoming | collected...
GATAAATTGTGAGTTCCAACTCGGAGTCCCTGGCATAGGAATAATGGAGAAGCTTTTCGACTTCGCGAAGTTGGCTAGAATCCTAAACACCTACGCCGACAGGTTTACCGAGAGCCGTGTGAGCACCAACCTGGGAGTCGCCAGAGTACAGTGGCACGGCAAGACGATCCTGGTCTCCAGGAATGGCAGGATCGTCATAAGGGAAAGCATCAGTGAGGTAGACGCGAAGGCAACCATAGAATTCCTGGCCAAGCTGCTGGCGGCATGCATCATCTGTCCAGAGTGCGGAGACGTGACCCTAAACTGCTCCATAGCCATCTGCGGTGAATGTGGAAACCAGCAGGCATCCCTCAGCGACGTGCCCGTGGATGCCTGCTTGAAGCAAGCTATTCAGGGTACCAGGAGTCTAGTAACGGTTCTCGATGAGCTCCGAGACTCCGTCAAGAATGGCAGTGTCCTCGGTGAGGGTCTTGAATCATTCGAGTCGCTATCTGCGCAGTGCTATAGATCATCCCAGATCGCGCTGGATCTCATTGTTCAGACCGGAACCAGTGATGGTCTGGCTGCAGGAGTCCTTATCCTTAGATGTGCATGGGACCTAAGCCTAATCCTAGGGATTCTGGACCAGCTCCGGCGACAAGCACAACGAAGCCGTACAAGCAGCCAGCCCGAGTCTCTTCACCAGCTACTAAGCATCTGGCTCTCTATACTGAAAGGAGCAATGGATGGGCTATTGGATAGTAGGTCGAGGCAACATACTTCTTCCCGATGGATCCTCTTCCGTAACGCCTCACAGGCCTTTGCTGAGGTAGCAAAAGGCAATTCAGAGCTCCAGACCATCGTCAATTCCCTTGCTGAGCGATGAGACAACTATCCGAGCAAACAGATAATCAAACCAAGACGCCATCCAAAGCCTAGGATCTGGACCTCAGGCTCAGTAAGCATTTGCGACGACGATGTCCTCTCAGGTAAGCTGCCAGTCCCAATCTGTGAATGGATAGATACCGATAGGCATGAAATCTTCCTCGTCAGGCCAGAATTCGAACTGTGTTAGCGCGCGAGGAAAGGATGTTGAGTCTCAGCTAGTTCTAGGCCAGGGCGTGGCACCTCTTCGAGATCAGTCTAGGATATCATCTCTGGAGTCTCTGGGATATACTCAGAGGCTGGACGTAGATATAGATCAGACCACGCAGACCCTGCACGCCCTGTGTCACGCCGTCCAGACCCTACGTAACATATCATGTGCATGTACGCCCTATGCACGTACCTATAGTGGTGGCTGACGCCGTGCGACGGCCTAATCAGGCCGTGCAGGCACGCTAGGCACGTTTTTCACGGCGTCACGCAGGCTTCAGACATCCGCGAAGCGTCACCGTGCCTCAACCCTGCGTCAACCGTGCGTCAAGCCTGCCTGAAGACCGTACAGACCCTGCGTCCACGCCGTCAAACCGTGGCCTCAAAGCCTGTTTCACGACCTCAAACCGTGCGTCCAGACCCTGCTCATGGTCTGCTCCGCAGACAGGCTTAAAGGCGTGAAACCAGACTTTCAACTAGACCAGCTATGCCTTAGCGTAGCTGGTACATGTGGATCTCTGCCCAAAGGACAAGGCTGCGATGGCTAAGAACGCGCAGGGCTTCTCGAGCCATATCAAGAACGCACACAACATGGCATGATCCAACTCTGTTAAACAGCAGGCGCACTAAGAATAGACCACCAATTGTCGACTACACCAATGAATTGTAGTGCCGCAAAGGTCGTACTGGCTCGGCAGATATCTCAGAAACCTTATAATCCACGCGGCCCAAAGAACCCAAAGCCCTGGGAAAAGCACCCTCTGAACAGGCGACTGCAGCAATCAGGGGTTGCCTTTTGGCAGTGCTGTCACAGGGATAGGTGGCCGCTGTAACGTAGCCTGGTAGCGTACCGGCCTGTGGAGCCGGGAGGCGGGGCTCAAAAGAGAATGGTCTGAGAATCCCCGCAGCGGCCCCACAACAAGATCATTTGTCCTCTTCACCTCTTAGTTTGTCGCGCGCCTCTGGTCAACCATTTTCGGCTCGAATGGCATCTCTTGGGTGATGGTCATATAATCATGGAGCATATCATCTTGAACGCGCTAGTTGGAGAAAAGGAAGGGAGGGGCTTGATTGTCATTCCTTAAGCGGACGAATGAGGCGAAACAGCCTTGTGGATCGAGGCTTGAGCATGACTTCCTAGGTGATGTTGAGATCCCGTGCAATATGTACTATGGCATTCAAACGAGGCGGGCTGTTGAGAACTTTCAGATATCGGGGTTCCCCATCTCAAGCTTCCCCAAGCTGATTAGAGCAATGGCTGCCATCAAGAAGGCGGCTGCCATCGCCAACCAGAAGCTTGGCCTTCTGTCCACGGAGATATCCGATGCCATCTGTGCCGCGTGCGACGAGCTGATGGATAACAAGCTCTTTGATAACTTCGTCGTGGACGTGGTGCAGGGAGGAGCAGGGACCTCGACTAACATGAATGTGAACGAGGTGATTGCCAACCGAGCTCTTGAGCTACTAGGCAGATGTAAAGGCGAGTACGGCCTGGTGAGTCCGAACGACCACGTCAACCTATCACAGTCCACCAACGACGTCTATCCCACGGCCATCAAGATAGCTCTCATCTATTCGGTTAGGGAACTCGTGGAGGCCATGGCTGAGCTCGTTGGAGCTCTACGAGAGAAAGAAACCGAGTTCAATAGCGTTATCAAGGTGGGAAGGACGGAGTTGAGGGACGCCGTTCCCATGACGCTGGGACAAGAGTTCGGTGCGTATGCAACGACGTTAGGCGAGGACATTCATCGCTTGGAGGAGGTTTGCGGGCTGATCAGGGAGGTGAATCTCGGCGGCACTGCCATCGGGACTGGCATAAATGCTGACCCTCGATACCCGAGACTTGTGGTGAGGGAGCTCAGGGGAATCTCTGGTCTCGCCCTCGTGCTTTCCCCAGACCTCATAGAGGCGACTCAGGACACAGGTAGCTTCGTCTTGCTTTCTGGTGTCCTCAAGAGGACGGCCGTAAAGCTCTCTAAGATCTGCAATGACCTGCGTCTATTGTCCTCCGGCCCCCGAGCAGGCTTCAACGAGATCAACCTTCCAGCCGTGCAGGCAGGCTCCTCAATAATGCCGGGTAAGGTCAACCCCGTCATCCCAGAGATGGTTAGTGAGGTCTGCTACCAGGTCATCGGTAATGACCTCGTCGTCACCTTGGCTTCGGAGGCGGGGCAGCTCGAGCTTAACCCGTATCTCCCCATAATCGCGTACAACCTGTTCGAATCGACGAGGATGCTCCGAAATGTGATGGTCACGCTTGCCCGTCGTTGCATCTCCGGGATCACGGCCAACCCTAGCGCCTGTGCAGAGATGGTTAGGAGTTGCCTGGGTATCGCAACGGCTCTCAACCCCTACATAGGCTACGAGAAAGCTTCGAAGATAGCCGAGGAAGCCTACGAGACAGGCAGATCCGTATACGACATAGTGCTTGAACGAGGAGCACTGTCAAAGAAGCAGCTTGACAAGATACTGTCTCCCAAGAACCTCATCAGGCCTCACCGAATGCGTAAGGATGGGAAGACGGGTCTGAGCCGTGCTTAGGCATGTCCTGACAGCCGAGTACCCGATCATCTAGAGGGCTAGCTGTCAAGCAAGCCTCCATCCGGTCAATGCCAAGCAAGCACCTTGGCCCCGTCTTGACAGAAACGTTGTTAGTCTAGGGCGAGCACCAGTAATCATCAGCGGTCACCTTCGTGGCAAAGCCGGAGGGCTGAGAAATTGACAGACGAGACGTTTGATATACTAATAATTGGGGGTGGGCCAGCTGGGCTCACAGCCGCCATCTATGCAGCCAGAATGGGCATGAGCATGCTTCTCCTCGAGAGCGGCATCCCAGGCGGGAGATGCCTCTGGGCCCCCAGAGTCGAGAACTACCCAGGTTTCCCAGAAGGCATCACCGGCTCCGAGTTAGTGGACAAGATCATGGAGCAGGCTAAGAAATTCGGGGCGGAGCTCAGGTTCCCCGAAGATGCCCTCGATATGAGCCTGGACGGAAACCTGTGGGTGGTGAGAACGAGGAGGAGGGAATTCCGGACGCTAAGCATCATAATCGCAACCGGCACCCAGAGCCGGAGGCTCCAGGTCCCGGGCGAGGACGAGTTCATCGGCCGAGGCGTCTCCTACTGTGCGGTTTGCGACGCCCCCCTATTCAAAGGAAAAACTACGGCCGTGGTCGGACACAGCGATGAGGCGCTGGAAGATGCGTTGTACCTGAGCACCCTAGCTACGAAGGTAGTCCTCGTGACCCAGAACATAGACGACAGCCACCGCCAACAGCGAGAGCGACAACAGCCCCCGTTACGCCAGGGGGGAGAAGAGGACTCGGGGTCATCAGAGTCATCTGAGGCGCTCCTCAGGGCCTGCAAGGAGAAGACCAACATTGAACAGATCGACGCGAGGGTCAAAGCAATACTCGGCGACAAGCTAGTCCAGAGAATAAGAGTACAGAGTATAGACGACAACAGCAACCGGGAATATGAGATACCTGTGGACGGGGTCTTCATCAGTCTAGGCGGAGTTCCAACGACAAGCCTCGCCCGCAAGATAGGAGTCAACATAGATCAAAACGGCTGCATACAGGTCGACAGACGACAGGCAACCAGCATTCAAGGAGTCTATGCCGCGGGAGACTGCACCTGCGGCGGCATGCAGATCGCTACCGCAGTCGGAGAAGGCGCCAGAGCCGCCATGCAAGCCTACCAGTACACGAGAGCAGTGAAGACTACCAAGAAATAGGCCTCGGCTCCCCTCTCAAGCTCATACTGGCCACCTCCTACATTCCATAGTCCTAACGACTCACTAGCTGACCGGCACTCCTTTGCATCCACCAGTACAGCTTACCGATTCACTTGCTGCAGCCACAAATGGTCACCGACCTCCGTAGCTGGGAAACAACTCTTTCTTCCCAGGGATGTAAACGGCCTGGGAGTACGTCTCAATGAAATCCGTGTCCACTATGAGGTCGATGTACATCATCTTCTCAGCCACGGCCTCCGCTTCCTCTCGCCGCCCCATTGACACTAGCGCTGCATAAGCCCCCGCCAACGAGCCATTCCCCAGAGGCCTCACCCTTGCTGCAGGGAACTCTGGGAACACGCCAAGCCGAGTCGCGCTGGCCAGATCCATATAAGCCCCGAATGCGCCAGCCAAATAGAGGTTCTTAACATCATAGATGCTCAGGTTGTACTTCTTCATCAGAACCATGATCGCCCCACAGACAGCGGCCTTGGAGTCAATGATGTAGGCCATATCCTGCTGTGTGATCACAATGTCCTGCCCAATCGCCGTCCTCTCAGCTGGGACCACGACATACTCCAGTCCCTCGCGGCCTAGCCTTATCAGAGGTGACTCTTTCTCCACTATTTTTCCAGTAAAGTCGAGGATGCCCGCAGAATACATCTCCGACGCAACATCAATGATTCCTGAGCCACATATCCCCTTAGGCACCGCGTCTCCGATGACCGTGTAGGAGGCCTCAAGCGTCGCCGGGTCAATCCTCACGTGGTCGATGCCGCCCAGCATCCCACGCATCCCATACCTGATCCCCTCGCCCTCCCAAGCGGGCCCAGAGGCGCAGCTGCACGAGACAAACCAGTCCCTGTTCCCAAAGACCACCTCGCCATTCGTACCCATGTCAACAAGCAGCGATACATCATCCGACCTATGCATACCCGAGACAATGATGTCTCCGATCACGTCCCCCCCAAGGAACCGGCTCACATTCGGGAGACAGTATACATAGGCCTCGGGATTCGCACGTAGTCCCAGGTCTTTGGCCTTCCGCACAATGGGGTTCCGGGAAACCTTGACATTGGCCTCGTCCAGGTAACCCGTCTGCATTCCCACTAGGAGATGGTTCATGACGGTGTTTCCACCAACGCAGATGTCTGAGATCGCGTCCCTCTTCACACGGGTTCGCTCCAAAAGTCTCTCCGAGATCTTGTTCACGGTCCCTATGACAGCCCGCTGAAGTTTCAGGAGTCCATCATGTTCACTCGAGAAGGCGATACGGGTAACGAGTTCCTCACCATAGGTTATCTGCCCATTCAGCTCCGACTCCGCGTCCAGGACCTTGCCGCTGACTAGATCAACGAGGACCGCCACTACAGTGGTTGTCCCTATATCGACCGCCAAACCATAGCCCGTCCCAGTCGTGTCACCCGGCTCAACCCAGATTACCTCCGGATACCGGTTTGTCCTCGTCAACGTTGCAGTCAGCAAAGGCTCAGTGTTAAGAGAACGGAGCGTCTTTGACAATTCGCTGCCCATGTGGGGTCTCGCCCCAGAATAGCCCTCAAGCCTAATTGACACGGGTACGAGCAATCGCTCATAGTCCTCCAACGTCATGGACCTAGCCAAGTACTTCCTAGCAGCAGGGTCTGGATTGTCAACGGAGGCGCCCATGTCTAGGAGAATCTTCGGCCTATCAATCCTGCTTTCAACCGGGATCCTGAAGACGCAATTACTGAGAACCCGGACCTGACACGCAAGGTGGTACCCGGCCGAGAGCTGCTCCGGGGAAAAATGCTTCTCATACTTTGAGGATAACTTCGCTACTTCGCCAGATACCAGTATGATCTTGCACTTGCCGCAGTCTCCTTTCCCACCGCAGACGCTCTCAACACTCACTCCCGCCTCACGGATGGCATCGAGCAGTATGGTCCCTTTCTGAACCTGAATCAATGTATTCATGGGATCGAACAGTATCCTCACGCGCTCAGCCAACTGCAGCAACTCCCAGATAATTGATCAGATAAGTGGCTAACAGTCCATGGCAGAGGCCATGTTTATCCTTTCTTCTACCACGCGCGCTACAACTTCAACCGAGAAGAGATGGAAAGAGAGGCTGGAGGGTGAGGGTTTCTTGCCAGGCAATCAAACCAAGTGCTTCGCAAGTTCCTCCCTGTTCAGCTCAACTCCCAGGCCAGGCTTTGACGGAACCTCCAAGTATCCATTCCTCAAGGGAACCGGTTCACCGAATATCGCGTCTCTCCAATCAATGTCGCCTCCCTGGAACTCCAGAACCATGAAGTTTGGGACACATGTGCACACCTGAATGTTCGCCATCGTGGATATCGGCCCCAGGTAATTGTGTGGACAGAACGGTACGTGGTACGCGTCTGCCATGGCAGCGATCTTCTTCATTTCAAGGATGCCCCCCGTATAACAGATATCCGGCATTATCAGATCGGTGGCGCCCAACTCGAACAGTTCCCTGAACTCGCTCCGGGTTGAGAGAGTCTCACCGACACAAACAGGGGTCCTGATCTCTTCCGTGAGTTTAGCCAAGGTTCTCAGATTCTGGCCATGAAGTGGAACGGGGTCCTCAATCCACATGAGGTCGTACGGCTCAAGCTTCCTAGCCAGCTTGATCATCGACGGCTCATTGAATGCACCGTGAGTATCGACGGCGAAGTCTATGCCGAAGCCCACTGCCTCTCGGACTGCCTTGACCACACTCACATTCAGAGCTAGGTCATTTGCGCTGAGCTCCATGCTGAGCTGATGCATGGAGGGGCCGACATCGATATCCGCCTTGATTGCCGTGAATCCTTTCTCAACTGCTTCTCGGGCCTTCTCAGCGTAATCCTCCGGACCGTATTTCGCTCCGCGGAAGAAGCCGTCCTCATAAACCCTTATCCTGTCTCGGCACCTGCCTCCGAGAAGGTTATAGATTGGCTGTCCGAGCTTCTTGCCCACTATGTCCCATAGGGCCATCTCGACGCCACTTATGGCTTGGACGAGTGCTCCCCTACGATACGCTGACTCAAACATCTTCTCTATGTTGAATGGGTCCTCGCCAACAATTCGCCGACCTAGCCGCTGGATTGCCTCGACAACTCCCTCCGTAACGGCTGATTCCCCGATGCCGGAGACGCCCTCGTCGGTGAAGACTTCGACCCAAATCCAGGGATAGTCGGGCCAGCCACGACCTCTAACCTGGTAGACTTCCACCTTAGTAATCTTCATCTAATCGCCTAGAGCACACGTTCATTCGCTGATCCTTATAAAAGAGAGTCGACTAAGAAGAGACTCCTCCATCTGATGGGCAGCCTGCGGCGCGCGCTACACGTAAGATTCTTTACTGTCTCCACGATTCTGATTCGCCATCAAGAAAAGGTTGATGAGTCCGTTATTGAAGACGAGGCCCTTCAGGACCCCATACTGGGAACCCGGAAGCGACTATGTAGCCACGATCATAAGAGCGATCAGGCCACATCTTAGGGATGGAGACATCATCGTGGTATCAGAGAAGGCCGTCTCAACAGCGCGGGGCCTTCTCATAGACGAGGCGAAAGCCTCTCCGAGCCTATCAGCAAAGGCCATCGCCCGGCTCTGGCTGCCTCTCGTCTGGGGATACCTCTTGGGGCCGCTGTGTAGGTTTAAGCATCCGACGATGCTGCGGTTGAGAGCCTATCCCGCTAGAGAGGGTGCCGCCCATAAACAAGTAGCAATATCCTATGCGGGTCCTCTCCACGCCCTGAAGTACGGGTCCGAGGGTGGAATAGACTTGAGCAACCTTCCCCTCTGCTATGCCGCCCTGCCATTGAAGGACAGCCAGAAGGTGGCCGAACTCATCCAGCGTCGAGTGGGGGAGGAAACGGGGAGGAGATCCTCCGTGATGATTGTGGACACGGACTCAACCTTCTCTCTGAGGAATATACACTTCACATCACGTCCAAACCCTCTCGGTGGAATCCACTACTTCCCAGGACCGCTCTTTTTCATATTCGGAAGAGCACTCATGCTCAGGCAGAGAGCGACGCCTCTGGCCTTGGCCGGCGCCAAGTTGGACATCGATGAAGCCCTGAACATAGCCGAAAGGTCGCATCATGCGAGGGGGTATGGGGCAGGTAGAACAGTGTGGGACGTAGCAACGAATACCGAGACAGACGTCGCCGAAGTCAGTTGGGAGGCGCTCAAAGAAATCAAGCATTACCCCCTGGTTCTCGCTCGCCCTGACTAAGCATTAGGCCCAAACCCACAAGCCCTTGTTCCAGGAAGTTCAGCGCAAGGTGCTTATGCATTCAAATGAGCCGAGGACCCCAACGTAGTGTTCACTATCCCCCGACTGTGTGAGACTTAAGGCACTAGGCTGTGCTAAGAGTATACAGCTTCGCCAACACAGGGACTGCATATGTGTGTCGGGGAGTACTACTGGCTGAACATTTGAACATCCTTGTGAACCTTCTGAACATTTGATGAACAGGCCCGTTCATATGAAAGGCTGGTGAACGCGTTTAACCGTGACGTATTCGTCTCGGTCGGCCGCGAATGCTTTTCAGGTGAGTCGGCCATATCTCAATGAAGCCCTCGACCACTACGGTCTGAGAGAGCTAGTCATAAGGCACAGCAGGTAGGTGGGAGGAAATGCTTTGGCTTGTTCCAAGTATTTGTTGGGGATTGACGTAGGCACCTATAGCACTAAAACGTGCCTCTGGAGCATCGATGGGATCCTCGTCAGCGCAGCTAGGAGCGAGTACGGCGTCAACCATCCTCAACCTTTGTGGGCCGAGCAGGACCCTGAGGTCTGGTGGAAGGCCTGCACTCAGACCACGAGAGAAGTCATGGAGAAGGCGGGTCTCGGCGCCCCAAATATTTCAGGGATTGGGTTGAGCGCCTATGTTCCACCCTTGGTAGCGTTGGACCAGAGAGGAGATGTTCTGAGGCCTGCCATAATGTCCTTTGATCAGCGGAGCCTCCCACAAGCAGAAAGGTTGAGAGACCGGGCGGGTAGGGAGATCTTTGAGACTACAGGAAACCGGGTTGCCCCCGGCGCATTCTCTTCCACTAGTATGGCCTGGCTCAAAGAAGAGGAACCCGAGGTGTTCACAAGGGTCCACAAGTTCGTCCACGCAAATGGATACATTGCGCACCGGCTCACTGGAAGGTTCTCGATGGACTACTCAAACGCCTCTATGACGCTCCTCTTCGATGTCGCAAAGAAGACCTGGAGCGAGAGACTCTGTGATGCTGTCGGGGTACCGATTGAGAAGCTGCCTGAGCCTGTTGGCTCCTGGGAGGTGGTTGGTGGGCTCACGACGGAGGCGGCAGTGAACCTTGGACTGGGCGGAGGAGGGGAAGGTGTCCCGGTTGTGGCTGGGGGCAACGATTCAGCTTGCTCGATGCTTGGGGCAGGGGTGGTCGAGCCGGGTATGGTCTTTGAGTCGATGGGCTCGTCGATCGTGTTCGCTTATGTCAGCGAGAGGCCTGTCTCTGATGAGAGATTGATGAACAGGTGCCACGTTGTCCCAGACCGCTGGATCAGCCTAGCGGGAATGAACACGCCCGGGGCCTGTTACCGGTGGTTCAGAGAGGAGTTCGGCGGTGCCGAGAAGATAGTTGCTGAGAGGCTTGGCATTGATGCTTATTCACTCTTGGACAAGGAGGCAGACGACTCGCCTCCGGGTGCTCATGGGCTTGTGTTTCTCCCATATTTCTCTGGGGAGAGGAGTCCTATCTGGAATTCAGATGCGCGAGGGGTCTTCTTCGGTCTGACCCTAAGTCACAGGAGGGCTGACCTGATTCGGGCGATCTTGGAGGGAGGCGCCTATGCTGTTCTGGACAACATGGAGGCCCTCGCCGAGAAGGGGCTAAGAATAGGGGAGGTCACGTTGGCGGGGGGCGGTGCGAACAGTGGAACTTGGAGGAGAATTATGGCGGACGTGATTGGGGCACCCCTGAGACTGGCTTCGACGGTTGAGACAGCGACTCTAGGTGCGGCGATTCTAGCGGGTTGCGGTGCGGGGTTGTATAGGGACCCCCGAACAGCATCGAAGGAACTCTCCAGCTCCTCTGAGGTGGAGAAACCGAGGATGGAGGAACATGAGAGGTACTCAGCCCGTTTCCGCCTATTCAAGAAGGTCTATGAGTGCCTCCTCCCGTGTTACACGCTGGCGAGGACCCTGGAGAGAGGTGCCTAGATATTGCTCTGGGAGGGTATCCCTGCACCCACATGATTTTCGGGGACCAGTCTGCTACGCCTAGTATTATTGGGAATTCATTGCCTTTTCTTTGCATGCTTGCTTTAGCAGTCAGTGGTTTGGAATATGCGCGCGCTGGCGTCAGAGCGGGGTGATGGCCCCAGGGCCTCCTGCTCTTGGCCTCTATTCCGGGGATAGAACCGAGGTTTCCAGCGTCTCCGAGACGATAAGGCGACGCGAGAACACTGGGAAGAGGCAAGAAAGAA
>Ga0315274_10014288_pt1 | contig 11262 bp, 6 predicted proteins | sample YL17G02_20_MG_FD_203700 | JGI IMG/M metagenome (GOLD analysis project Ga0315274, IMG submission 203700) | Sediment microbial communities from Yellowstone Lake, YNP, Wyoming, USA - YL17G02_20 | ecosystem: Environmental > Aquatic > Freshwater > Lake > Sediment | place: USA: Wyoming | collected...
AAGAGACCGTGCGCCTCAGCCGCACGGCCGACGTGCGCATCCGGCTCGATCCCACCCGCTTGCGCCGCCGCGTGGACTCCAAACTCGACCTGGTGATGGGCAAGGTGCCCCAGGGGCTCAAGTCCTAACGCGCCGGAGGAGCGATGGCCAGAAAAAAGACGTCCGCCGACCAAACCTCGTTTTTCAAGCGCGAGGTTCCCCGCATGCCCGAGGGTTACTATACCTCCGGCCCCAACCCCAACCTGCGCCGCTTCGTGGAAGAACACGCCACGCCCTACGACCCGGCCACGGACGACTACGACGTACCCCCCTTCGACCAGCCCATCACCACCACCAAGGCCACCGCCATCTACAACATGCATACGTACTGGAGCAAGAAGCCGCACGACGCCATCCGCCAGTACATCCGCCACTACACGCAGCCCGGCGACCTGGTGTTGGATTCACTTTGCGGCTCCGGCGGCACGGCACTGGCGGCGTTAATGGAGGGCCGGGCGGCGATTGCCATTGACCTCTCTCCAGCGGCAACGTTCATCACGAAGAACTATTGCACGCCGGTGGACGTGGAGGAGTTGGAGCGGGCCTTCGGGGAACTGGAGCGGCGGGTGAAGCCGGAGATGGACTGGCTGTACGAGACGCGTTGCGACCGCTGCGACGGGCGGGCCACCACGGCCTACACCGTCTACTCCTACGTCTTCCAGTGCCCGCGCTGCCTGGAGAAGGTGGCGTTGTTCGATTGTGTGGAGGTGGAGAAACCGGGTTTTTCGCAAAAACCCGGTTTCTTGAAGGCTTGCCCACACTGTTACGCGCGCGGCGTGGTGGAGGAGATCAGCACCCGCGGCCCGCGCTTCGCCCCGCTGCCGGTGCTGGTGAGTTACCTGTGCCAGGAGGGCTGCAAGCCGCGGCGCGCCGAGCGCCGCCACGACGACCCCGACCCCAAGAAACGCGCTTTCTTCAAGGAGTACGACCTGGGCAAGCTGCGCGAGATCGAGGCCAGGCCGATCCCGCATTGGTTTCCTCCCCACCGGATGATGAACGTCGAGTCGGACAACGACCCCTGGGGCGACAAGTGGCGCGCCGGGACAAGCAGCTTTCGTACCGTAGCTGAATTGTTTACCAAGCGTAACTTCTGGGCGCTAGCAGCAATTCGAGAAGCCATTCTCGGTATGTCCCAGGACGAACTGAGGTGCGCTCTTTTATTCAACTGGAACTCGATTGTACTGAATGTGAGTAGAATGACGACTAACCGTGACAAGCTCGGCTTTCTCAAAGGTACATACTACATCCCACAGGTTTACAGGTGTACAAATGTCTGGGGCACATTTGTGTACAAATTTCATATGATGGGGGCAGGCTGGCGGGGTCTAGGGTCCATTGCTCATCGAGATCTGCTAATCTCTACCCAGAGTGCCACTGAAATTCAGCATATTGCAGGTAACTCAGTAGACTATGTGTTCACCGATCCACCTTACGCGGATAAGGAGCAGTACGGTGAGCTAAACTTTGTATGGGAGGCATGGCTGGCGTTCGACACTCAATGGCACAATGATGAGATCATTGTCAATAACACGCGCGGCAGAACCGATGCACATTGGGCACAGATGATGGGGCGAGTCATGAACGAATGCTACCGTGTACTCAAGCCCGGCCGCTGGATTTCGCTTTGCTACCATGATACTAGCGAAGGTACGTGGCAACTGGTACAGGACATTATGACTGAAGCAGGCTTTATCCCCGAGCAGGTGGACGTTGCTTTATTCATCGATACTGGACAGAAATCATATAACCAGAAAGTTGGCCAAAAAGTCACCAAGCGCGATTTGGTGATCAACTTCCGCAAGCCGCGTCCCAACGAATTGGTCCAACTCACCTTCTTTGGCGACGAGGACCCGGCCACCTTTGCTGAGAAGGCCCGTTCCATCCTGTCCGAAGCGCTAGAGGCCCACCCCGGCAGCACCGCCGATCGCCTCTACGACGAACTTGTCTCCCGCATGGTGCGCAAGGGGGAGTTCGAGCGCCACAACTTTGACGAACTCCTCCGCAGCGTGGCCGAGGCCCCCAGGGGGGATGGCCGCTGGTACCTGCTGGAGACTGCCGACCAGGTGGACGAAGCCGAAAGCGCCCGGGAGGCGGCGGCCGCCTCCCGCCTGGAGGCATTTATGCGGACCTACCTGGCGGAGCGCCCGGAGCAGCCCGGCGTCCACTACTCCGACCTGTTCGAGCAGTACCTGCCAGTGCCGGACAAACCGCGCCGCCGGCTGGCCGACTGGCTGCCCGAGTACTTCTTCCAGACCCTGGAAAGCACCTGGCGCCCCCCCGCCGACACGGAGGAATGGGCGCAGAAAGAGGCCCTGCGCACCGGCGGCGCGCTGCGCCGCATCAAGCGCTTCTCCCGGGCGTTGCTGGAAGGCGCCCCCCCGCACGACCGGGACCGGCCCACCAACGTCGCCACCGCCGCCGACTGGCTCCGCCAGTGCCGCCGCGCCGGCCTGTACGAGTGGGGCCGCGTCCTGTATGAAAAGGGCGGCTTCCGCTTCGAGGAACTGGGCGACCATGGGCAGTTGGAAGTGGAAGAGGACTACCAGGTTTGTGTGCGCAGGAGCGGATGAGAAACCTGACACACTTGAATCCCACGCATAGTGAGACGGATATGACAGGATTGCGCTCTGACCGAATGCATAAAAGCCTCAACAGGCACCTGGACCGACTGTACGAAGAGTGGGAGAGAGTGTACGATCAAATGGGACGTACTTGGGATGAGAGACAGCTACTACTTCTCGAACGTCAAGCGGAAGCGTTGGAGCGAAGGATCAAAGGCTTCGAGGAGAAGGTAGGCCCCTGCGAGGTAGGCTCTTCGCCGCAAGCGGCCCGTCGCCGTTACCTGCATTGGGAGAGGTATATACCAGAGATCAACTTCACCGAAGTGCTGCGCCTCATCGAGGATGTCTTCCGCCGGTTCGAGGGAACGCCAGGTGGTGCTGCGCTGTTCCTGCTGCAAAATGCCCATTCCATGGGTGGGCGCTGGTGCGTGGAGCGGGTGAGACGGCTGCTGAGCGAGAAGACGGCGGATTTCAAGCATTACGAGATCGGGTTGTCGCCCGGAGATCGCCTGGATGCGTGGACCCTGCTGCGACGCCTCGGCGAATATGTGGGAAGTGAACTTCCTCCCGTTGACCAGGATGCGGAATACGATGAGCTGGCTATCCGTAATTATGCTCGAGTCATCGGCCAGAAGATTGTGGGGTCGCTCCAAAGCGGCAGCGTCGTGTTTGTCGAGTTGCGCACCTGGGACGCCTCCTCCCTGCAGAGCTACTTCCTGCCCTGGTTTGTGCAAGATTTCTGGGCATCGTTGGTACGCCAATTGTCTCTCGTCGTCCACAAGCATCCACTGGTCAATTTCATCGGCATGATCGTCGTCGAAACGCCCATTCCCGAGGGAGGTTTAGCAGTAGATCTATGTTGTACCCAGGAGCAATTCAGTGGCGAGAAGGCCCTTCCACTGCCGTTGCGTTTGTGGACCCTGGAGGAAATCCGACGATGGCTCTTCTCCTTTTCAGGGTTGACGGCTCCGTCCATTGGGGTCGAGGCCCAGGCGATTGAGCGGATGGCGCAGAACATTCATGAAGCCAGCGGGGGCGGACAACCAGAATTGGTCTATACCGCGTTGATGACGACGCTGGAGCACTATTTTAAATCATTTCGGGAGGAATCCGTATGAGCCTATCTAAAGACACCCGGCATGTTTTCCGCGGCGATCCAAAATCTCGACCTGAGCATCCACACCCGGACTCTCTCCAAGAGCCCGAACCTTACGTGGCTCCACCAGAACTGGTGCAGGCGGTGAATCTGGCGATCTACCTCAGGCGGCCGTTGCTGCTGGAGGGAGAGGCTGGCTGTGGCAAGACACGCCTCGCGCGGGCGGTGGCTTACGAACTGGGGTTGCCCTTCTATCCCTGGTACGTGCGTTCGACCAACAAGGCCCAGGAAGGGCTTTACACGTACGACGCTGTCCTGCGCCTGCACGACGTGCAAGTTCATCAGTATGGCTTGAGTACCGGGGGAGAAGGGGCGCGCGACCCCACCGACCCCAAGGCCTATCGCAGGTTTGGACCGCTGGGAAAAGCGTTTCGGGTTGAGGAATGTCCCGCGGTGGTGCTGATTGATGAGATTGACAAAGCCGACATTGACTTTCCCAATGATCTCCTGGCCGTACTCGACGATCCATGGACCTTTGAGATTCACGAAACCGGTGAGACAATCCGCGCCAGGCACGAACCTATCGTAATCATCACCAGCAATAAGGAGAAAGGGAACCTCCCTGCGCCGTTCCTGCGACGATGTATCTACTTCTTTGTGAGCTTTCCCAGCGAACGCCTCAAGGAGATTGTGGATGCACATTACCGGGAACCTGAGGCATCTCCACCCGCCCCTGAGCTGGTTGAGGCGGCTACCCGCAGGTTCCTCGCAATCCGTGAGGACTCCGCTTTGTTCAAGAAACCCGGTACCAGTGAGTTCCTGGATTGGCTGGAAGCGTTGCGAGGCTTTGCGATCCCAGGACAGGAATCGTTGCCGCTGGCCCTGGGAGGGTCTGTTCCCCATCCGAGCCTGTTGTTCAAACTTCGTGCAGATTGGTCGCGGTATGTAGAGGGCGTACCTGCGGATTGAGAGAGAATCCACACGTGAAATCGTTGGGTGAGTCTTTGGCCAGAATCTGGCGTGCTGTCAGGCGCCCACTGGAAAAGCGAAAGTCGGCCACTCGTTTTGACGCGCGACAGATGGCACTTGAGCTTTTCGTTCGTCTATGGCACGCTGGCTTTGCGCTGGGCGTGGGCGAGTTGCTGGCTGCATGGCAGGCTATCGAAGGGGGATGGGGAACGGAGAGTCCAGAAACGTTGAGGCAGATCACGAGCCTCCTGTGGTGCAAATCAGCGGAGGAAAGCCGAGAGTTTGAGATCGTCTGGGAAACAGTGCTGGCGCTTTTCGCTCCACTGGAGCAGGACAGATCCAAACCCGCTCCACCTGCTGTCCATTCACCCTCAGAACGCCGACTGCCATCAGCCGAGGAACTGCCGCCTCCACCGCTGGAAAAGCCCAGGCCAGCCCCTGTCGCGCATCCGACCGTGCCTGGATGGGCAATACTCCCAGTGCGTACCCCGTTTGCCCCTGCGCCGGTGAAGGGGCCATCAGACTTCCATACCTACGGGCCTGTCTCTCGGCGGTTTATGGTCTATGCCTGGCGCTACCTGCGCCGCCCTGTCGCAGATGGCCCGCAAGAAATCCTGGACGTCGAGGCGACAGTGGAACAGGCAGCCCGGCAAGGGTATTATCTGTCTCCGGTCTACAGGCGGAGCGAACGAAATCATGCCCACCTGGTCATGCTCCTGGACCACGGCGGCTCGATGGTGCCGTTTCACCGCTTCACCCGCGACCTGGTTGAGACGGCGCAGTACGAGAGTACCATCGAGCAGGTGGACGTTTGTTACTTTCAAAACGTCCCGGCAGAGAGCGTTTACCTGGACCCGCACCGAACTCTGCCGGTCAAACTCGAACGCGTACTGGCCCAATGCACAGAATCAACCAGCCTGCTGATCGTCAGCGATGCAGGCGCCGCCAGGGGACATCGAAAACTGAAGCGTGTCCGGGCGACCGCCGAGTTCTTGTCGCGTCTCAGAGGGTTCACCCCGCTAATTGCGTGGTTGAACCCGATGCCGGCGCTGCGCTGGCATGGGAGTTCCGCTGAGGTCCTCTCCCACTTCGTGCCGATGTTCCAGATGGACCCGGATGGCTTCAGCAACGCCATTGACGTCCTGCGAGGCCAGCCACTTTTACGCTACCGTTGACGGTGTATATGCCTGACGAAAGCCTGCCGCAAGAAGAGTATCAGACTGCCAGGGACGCCGTGGAGCGGTTTACCCGGCGTTTCAGGCCCTTGGACCGCGGGTACCGGCTTCTAGCCTGTCATGCCGCACTTCCTCTGGTGTTGACCCCGGAACTGCTGAACTATCTGCGCACCAGGTTCCTGCATGGCCAGGTGCCCTGGGTCGCCGAAGTGGACTTGCTGCTGTCCGAACTGTGCCAACACGCAGGGTACGAACAGTACACGATGGATCCCGGCGTGCGTGCATATCTCCTGCGGGAGATGCAAAGGGACCCAGACTTGGGGCCAGCGCGCATGGAGGCCGTTGCACACCTGCTGATTCACTACGTTCGCCACCTTTCTCGCTCCAACCGCTTCATGCGGGAGCACGAGCTGCAGGCCCAGCAATGGGCTGCCATGGTCTACCTCGGCGATCACCGCGAAACTGCAGTTCGGGAAATTGCTGCGGCTCTTCAGAATTGCGTCCTCCCCGGTGCCGGGCCACGTGTGGACCATCTTCAGGTCAACCAGGCGGAGATGGCCAGATTGTCCCGTCTGGTACAGGGCCTGGCCCCTGGTCTGGGGGCCTACCCTGAATTGGTCGAGTACGCAGCGAACGTGGCCCGTCTACTTGCCGACGAGACCGGGACAGAAGCCCGGAGACTCTACCAGAGCGGCCAGTTGCATCGAGTTATGCACGTAGCAGGGACTGATCTGCCCACTCTGGAGGCGTTAGCCCCTGGAATCGCTGTACAACGCGACACAGAACCGGTGTTGATCGAGAACCCGTACGTCGCTGGAACCCCGATCCCCCCAGAACTGAAAAGTGTATTTGTTGATCGCGAGGACCTATTTGCCCAAATTGCGGAAATTCTGGCTGCCACCACCAAGCCGGCGTTGTTGTTGTACGGCCAGCGTCGCATGGGTATGACGTCTGTACTGCTTCAACTTCCTAGTCGCCTGCCGGCCGACTGTGTTCCCGTGTTCTTTGACTTGCAGTCATCTGCATCACTTGAGAGCCTGAACCGTTTTCTTTACACCCTTGCCCGTGAAGCCGTGCACCAGGCAGACGAGAACCGGCGTATCACATTGCCCCCGGTTGAATTGGAGGATTTCGATAAGCGAGGTGTCCATGTTTTCTACGAATGGCTAGAGCAGACCCGCCAGCGATTGGGTGGGCGCTTGCTGCTTTTCGCACTAGATGAGTTCGAGATGATTGAGCGAGCGATCGAGCAGGGCCGTATGGACGCCGCGATTCTCGACGTGCTGCGCCTCTTGATTCAACAGCACTCTTCCTGGCTTGTATTCCTGTTCGCCAGCTCGCGCACGCTGGAGGAGATGGGCCCTAATTGGCATTCTTTGTCAATGAACGTCACATCGCTTCACATCAGCTACCTCGACCCCGCCGCCGCGCGCGCACTAATCTTGTTGCTGACCAGAACCTATCCCATTCGCTACGAAGAGCAGGCAGTGGAGGCCATTCTGGAAGCCACACGTGCTCACCCTTTCTTGGTGCAGGCGGTCTGTTTTGAACTGATTCAGTATCTGAACAGCCAGCAACGGCGCGCGGCAGGGCCGTCCGACCAAGTCATCCTGACTGACGCTCAGGAAGCCATTGATCGGGCTATACGCTCAGCACTCCCGTACTTCCATAATCTATGGGCACGCTGCACTGTCACAGAGCAAGTAATTCTGGCAAACCTGTCCTTTGGTCAGGGTGAATGGACGCGGTTCGGTGATCTGAGCAGAGGTCTGGAGCTGGCAAGGTCTGCAATCTACGAGGTGCTGGAGCAACTCGAACGACGCGACTTGATTGAGAGAAGGGAGCGGGAATACCGCTTCCAGGTCCCCATGGTGCGACAATGGATACGGAACGAAGTTTCTCTCGAGGCCGTGCGGCTTGCCGCCCAAACGCCGTCGGATGCTCCCAGAAGGCGTGAGCCGGCCGCCATCAAGGAAGAGCCACGCACTGAGGACAAACGACCACCCTCAAAGGCACCCCCAGAGCGCGGCGAGGAACAGAGGCCGGCTCTGCAGTCAGGTGACCTTCTTCTAGGCGAAAATTACAGAATCTTGAAGCTCCTGGGAAGAGGTAGTCTAGGTGACACTTACCTCGCTGAAAACCAGAGTCTTAGGCTTAAAGTCGCAATCAAACACCTGTGGCCGGGACGTGTGCCTAAACAGGCCGAGATTGAGCGTTTTGCGGCCGGGGCGAGGACCATCGCCCGTATCCGGCACGAGAACGTGATCACCATACACGATTTTGGTACGGGGAAGGCGGGCAACTCCTACCTGGTCATGGAGTACGCTGATGAGGGCTCAGTCGCTGATCTATTGCAGCGAGAGGGTCGGTGTCCTATCCCTGAGGCGATGGAACTAGCCCTGGGTATCGCCCAGGCGCTGCAAGCCGTGCATGCTAAGGGTATTCTGCACGGTAACATCAAACCCAGCAACATTCTGCTGGCAAGTGGTCAGGATGGTACTAAGGCCAAGCTGAGTGACTTCGGCTTCCCGCCGGCGACGCCTGAGCCCGAAGCTGACCGACCTGCGTTCACGGGTCCGCTCTCTTACACGCCGCCCGAACAATTGCGCGGAGAAGCACTCGATCCGCGTGCTGACCTGTACGCCTTGGGGGCGACCTTGTACGAAATGCTGACAGGACAACCTCCGTTTCACATGGTAAAATTGACCACAGATGAGGTGTACAGGGCCATCACGGGACAGTCACCTGTGCCACCCAGCGAGCTCAACCCTGACGTCTCGCCCGAGATAGATCAACTGGTCCTGAAAGCGCTGAGCAAGTCGCCGGCCGACCGGTATCCAGACGCTCGTGCGATGGGACAAGCCCTGGCCCAGGCTATAGAGGCCTACAAAGCCTCGCAAAAATCGAAACAGGCTCCCCACGCCCGGGATACTCAAGATGAGGTACATAGGCAGCCGGGGAATCCCTTCTTTCATCGCGGAGCCGTCAGAGATCCACGTTACTTTTTTGGCCGCACCACAGAAATTCGCAGAATCCTTGCTCTGGTAAGAAGAGGGCAGTCGGTATCAGTTGTAGGACCCCGTCGAATTGGAAAGACTTCGCTCCTGTTTCATCTGTCCAATCCCGAGACAGCGGCCATGCACGGGCTCGGCGAAAACCAGGTATTCGTATACGTGGACTGCCAGGTGCTGAGCGATTTGGATAGACTGCAGACTTATCAGTGGCTATGGAAGGAGACTAAGAAGACGCTCAAGATACAAGATGAAATGGGAGGCTGGGATCCAGGCACATCACGCCCGCTATCCAACTTCAGCGATCTGCGAGACGCAATGGAAATGGTTCAGAATAGGGGGTACAAGCTAGCTTTTCTTTTCGACGAATTTGAAGCCCTGGCATCCAGCCCCAACCTGGGGGCAGACTTTTTCAACACACTAAGGGCCTTGTCCATGGACGAGAGTGTGGTCTATGTTACAACTTCTAGGGCGTCACTGCTCGAGCTGGTATACGTAGATCAGAGCGTTCTGACATCTCCTTTCTCCAACATCTTTCATCCGGTGCGGTTGGGCCTGATGGAACCATACGAGGCCAGAGACATGGTTGACGGCCTGGCAGCCATGACAGGTTTCAAAGGTTTTGATGAAGCAGATCATGATTTTCTACGCAAAGTAGCCGGCCTTCACCCTTTCCATCTACAGGTCGCCGCTTACCATCTGTTCGAAGAGAAAATACAAGGAGCCAACCCCCGCTCTCAGATCTATCGTCTGGCGACAAGAAGGTTCTATGAAGATATGGAAAGGTATTTCCACTTGACGTGGGAACGACTAAGTGCTGAAGAATGGATTGCACTTAAACAGATCAGTGAGGGCCGAGAGAATGAGGTATCAGAAGAGAATATGAAACGGCTAGAGCAAGAGAGCCTTGTATACCAGGGTGCTATTTTCTCGCAGAGTTTTGCTGACTTCGTCCGACAACAGAAGTCAGGGCGCCGGACCCGATCGAGTGCCGTTCGCTAGATCCACCTGACCGGCCTGGGTCAGGTACCAGAATGCTCAAATACGAAAGGAGTCTGCCTCAATGCCCAGTTCTTTGTCAGATCGTAAAAGGGAAACGCTCCAAAAGCGGCTGGCAGGCCTGTACGAAGAGTATGAGGCCGTCAACGATCAACTAGGTCGTACGTTGAGCGATGCGCATCGCCTGCGGCTTCAGAGGCAATTTGACGACCTGGAGCGACAGATCCAGGAGGTAGAAAGAGAACTAGAGTCGCTTCCTGGCCCCCAGCCGCCTATTGAGGAGCCGACCAAGGCTCAGGTGGGGTCAGAACAGCCTACCTCTCCAGAAGCCTACGGTGAGGGGAATCGGTGGGCCGTCCTCGTCGGCGTGAATGACTACGCTGACCCGTTTTACCCGCCCTTGCACGTGTGCGTCAAGGACGTCATGGCAATTCACAGACAATTCGTTACAGGTGGCTTCGATCCAGCCTGCATCCACCTGCTCACCGACAATACGGCCACGCTGCCCACCCGCGCCAAGGTGCTGGCCTCGCTGCAACAGGCGGCGAAAGCCGCGCAACGCGATGACCTGGTGCTCTTCTATTACAGCGGACACGGCGATCGGGCCGGCGACACCTCTTTCCTGGTCGCCAGGGATGGGGAGGCCCAGGCGCTGAACTATACCGCCGTCGCGTTGCCCGAAGTCGCCGAGATCTTGCGCAAGTCCCAGGCTCGTGCCAAAGTCATCATCGTAGATGCCTGTCACTCGGGCGCCAACTTTGAAGGTAAGGGCCCAAAAGCGATGCCCCCGGACTTTATCAGCCGTGTGTTTGAGCAGGCCAAGGGTGAGGTCATCCTGGCTTCGTGCGAACAGGGTGAGTTGAGTCACGAATGGCAGGCCCAGGAGCGCAGCGTCTTCACCCGTTTCCTGCTGGAAGCCCTGGAAGGGAAAGCCGACCGTGACGACAAAGGCTTTGTGACCGTCCAGGATGTCAATCGTCACGTGTCTGACGGCGTCAGAAAGTGGGCCTTCGAAAACCACCGCAGCCAAACGCCGACGCTGCAAGGGGCGATGGCAGGAGACGTGATTCTGGTGCGGTACGAAAAGTAGCTGTTCCTTTTCACCTGAGAGGAAGATCGTGAGATGAACTACCGCTTCAAGGAAGTCTTCACCGGCAAGGTCGTCAACAAGCGCCTGACCTTCAACACCGGCATGGACGAGTTCCCCCGCTACGTCCTCGAGTACCTCATTGACAACTACTGCGACGAGGAGACCTTCGACGAGGACTTTGCGCGCGTCAAGCGTCGCCTGCGCGAGAATTTCGTCCACGGCGCCGAGGCCGAGCGCATCCGCTCCTACATCCGCGAGAACCGTGGCCACACCATCATCGCCAACCTGGAGGTGCGCCTGGTCGAGACGCAGGACAAGTACT
>Ga0315274_10014289_pt1 | contig 11262 bp, 6 predicted proteins | sample YL17G02_20_MG_FD_203700 | JGI IMG/M metagenome (GOLD analysis project Ga0315274, IMG submission 203700) | Sediment microbial communities from Yellowstone Lake, YNP, Wyoming, USA - YL17G02_20 | ecosystem: Environmental > Aquatic > Freshwater > Lake > Sediment | place: USA: Wyoming | collected...
ACACAACCAAGACCCGACACCTTTCGTCTGGAGCGCCCCGGTCGAACGCATTCTCGCCAGGATCGCCAAATGTAAAGAAGCGTTAGGGACACTACACTAGTTGTTCACGCTGAGGACGTGCTCCGCAGGACGGAAGTCGAGCCGCAGCTCACGGATGGTTCGACGAGCACAGGAGAGTAGCGATGCGAAGGCTACTGATACTCGCGGGGTGTCTGGTAGTCCAGTTGCTTGGGATAGCCTCGGTCAAGGAGTGTATGGCGAGCCCCACAGGACGCACAAACCCAACGGAGGCGAGCATGGGCGCGAGCCCCGCGGCGGTATGTGTAGGGGGTGGAACCACCCACACAATATCCGTCACTGCCCGCGACCTGGACGGCATGAAGAGTATCGATATCTCCGGGAACGGGGTGTCGAAGACGTGCACCTACGACCCGCCCAGCACAGACTGGAAGACATGCTCTGTCACGTGGTCGTCTGTGGGAAAGGCTGCTGGGGCGTACAGCTTCACCGCCTATATCCTCGACCGGTGCGATAACCCCTACGGCACCAACTGCACGGTCAGCGTAATGGGCGGGCCAATAACAGCCAATGACTCCTGCGGCAAGAAGCTGGTCCTCTACAACCCGGCAGGGAACTCGCCCACGGACAGCTACTCCGGGGTCGCGTGCGGGGCGAGTTACGCATGGACGATAGACCAAGGCAGCGACAAGGCACAGATCGTGAGCGGAGCCAGCTCGATCACATGTACCGTGCGCGCGACGGCTGCGAGCGGGGCCGTGGATGACGTGAGACTCAAACTCACCTACACCAGGGGAGCCGCCAGTTGTTCGAGCTACCTGTCGACGACAGTGCAGAAGCCGACTTCGATCAGCCGATCAGACCTCGGGTATTCCGCTCAGACCTGCAATCCGGTTGGGAACATGGAGAGGCGATTCCGCGATACAGTCTATGATCAGTTCGGCAGCCCCGTGGGGCGTGCCTATTGGGATGAATCATGGGCAGGCGGCTGTAACCTGACGCCGGGCGACGTGCAGACCGACTGCAATGGGCAGATGACAGACTACTGGACACGTTCAGGTTTTCAATGCACTGTCGGTAGGACACTTTGGTGTACGGATGACCAGACGGTCAACGTCTCTGGATGGGGGTGCATGCTGCATTATCGGCGCTCGGATTACTTGGGCCCGAGTCCAACCCCTACCATCGAGTTCCAGAACATCGGATGTCCGTAGTAGCTGCAGACATGGGCTTACAGGAGGTTCATGATGGCTTCTGCTAAAGTGGGGCATCGCGGCGTGGCGATGCTGGTAGGGCTGATTTTGCTGACTGCCTTCTATACTGCGCCAGGTTGGCCAAGCAGACAGATTGACGAGCCGGGTTCGGTGTTGAAATCGACCCCGCAGCGCGCGTGGGATGCACAAGACCGGACTCCGCCCAGTCTGTCCACCGTGATCGAGCACTTTGATGTGACCGAAGAGACTGTCCCCTCGGCGGTTGTCCGGCTGGCCAATGAGCAAGGGGTCTTGTGCGGTCTCTATGTTGTCCCCTGGCCAGTGGCGGAGAGTGGCATACCGGAACCGTTCGCCTCGGTATCCGTGACCTTCCAGGGCGCCACCGTCGCGCAGATACTTGATGGGCTGGTGGCGCTCGATCCGCGCTTTGCCTGGCGGGAGGACCGCGGGGTCGTCAACATAGCCCTTCGGTCCACCATGGACGACCCCACGCACCCCTTGAACGTCACGCTGCCGGTGTTCGATGCGGATGAGGTGCCCTACTACTTGGCGCTCTTCGGGGGCGACGAGTGGCGAGCGCGCCTTGTGCCGGGACCCCTCTTCGAGGAGGTGTACCTAGTCACAGATTTACTTGTCGGATTCGCGTATAGCGGTCCGTCGCTGGACCTGTACCCGACCGTGACGATCAGCGTGGAAGGCTGGACGACGGTCGAGATACTGAACGAGATGGCCAGGCAGCTCAAACTCCCGTGGTATATCGTTGACCGCAGAATGCTCGGGGGCAGGGACATCGGTTTCTCCATGGGGGTCGAACTCATGCCCCTGCCGTCTGGCCAGCCGATCGCACGATCCCCAGCGAGGGGGACGGTCAGCATGGCAGACCAGGACACGCCGTGTCCGTGTTCGACGCTGCCCGCCGCGGAGCTCGTCTCCCCGCATCGTCCCGACGACCAGCAGGCCGAGTCACGAACCAGCGCCCTAGTTCCGTTGAGAGAGCGCCTGGCTGCCAACGGATTCGGCTTCGTCTGGGATCCGACGCGGCAGACGGCTCTCGCGCAGCGAGGGAGTACCCGCTTGAGCGTCGCGGCCAACACCCGATGCGCGTGCCTGGGTAACATACTGCTGACCCTACCGGAAGAGTCGGTGGTCATCGACGGGAGACTCCGCGTGCCGGTGCTACTTGTAGACCTGACTTTATCGGTAGCTGGTCGCGCGGGGTCAGGAGCTGGGACGGGCAACTCATGACACGAAGGGGCGCCGGGCTCGCCTGACGCAAGGATGCCCACCGCGCACGCGGCTCATTGGCACCTCACGGCCTCCGCGTTGCCCGTTTGGCGGCCTGTGCTCGTTCCCGCCAGCGGGCGCAGGCGGCGATGTCCGGCCAGGGGAGTTCAACCTTGTAGCCGCGCTCGTCGAAGGCGAGCTGGAGGCTATGGCGGAAGGCGGCGATCTTCAGCGGAAGGTGTGACGATCGCACCTTCGCCGCCATCGGCCTGATCTGCATCTCCTGATCGTCGTAGGCGGAGAAGCGGGTGGCCTCGCGGAGCCGGGCGTAGCGAGGGGACAGCCGCGTGACCTCACGCCACTCGTGCACGGCCTCCTCGGTGTCGCCCTTGAAGTAGAGCACCAGCCCAAGGTTGCTGTGGAGCGCGGGGTTATCGGGCCGCCACTGGATGACCTGGGTGAGGTGCTTCACCGCCTCCTCCAGCATCTTGTCCTTGGCATAGGCGAGGCCGAGGTCGTTGTGCCCCTCTGGGGAGTTCGGCGCGAAGACAAGCACTCGCTTGTAGGCTTCGATCGCCTCGCCGAGCCGATCGTCCTTGTAGTAGGCGAGCCCCAGGTTCGAGTGGACATCGGGGTTGGACGGCTCGAGCTTGGCCAGCACCCGGAAATGCTCGATCGCGCCCGCCTTGTCGTTGAGTTCGAGCGCGACGTGCCCGGCGACGTCGCGAGCGGCGGCCAGGTCGGGTTCGAGGCCGAGGGCGAACCTCGCCTGCTCGCGGGCGGCCGACAGATCGCCCTCCATGTAGTAGGCGAGGGCCAGGTTCGCGCGGGCGACCGCGCTACGCGGCAGCATATCGGCGACGCGGCGGAACTGCTCGGCGGCCTCGACCAGGCGATTCTGGAGCAGGCGGATGACGCCGATCGCGTTGTAGGCGTCCGGGAAGTCGGGGTAGAGGCGCACCAGTTCCTCGACCTCGGCCTCGGCCTCCTCCAGCCGACCGGACATGCTGCCCGCGACTACCGAATTGTAGCGAGCGAGCGCGTGGCGGGGGTCCATCCGCACAGCGACCCGGAAGTGATCGACTGCTTGGCGAAGCTGGTTGGAGAGGTACATAGCGACCTCGAGGTTGATCACGATGTCGATGTTTCCCGGGTCGAAGTCATAGGCTTTCTCGAGCTCGCTCATGGCGCGCTCGATGTTGCCCTCGCGCAGCAGTAGCGTGCCGGCGTTGTAGCGGACCTGGAAGTCGCCGGGGCCGAGCCGGACCGATCGCCGCAATGTCTCGATTGCTCGCTCGCGCTGTCCCAGCCGGTAGTGGCAGATGGCACGCTGGCACATGGACCAGGCATGATTCGGCTCGACGCGCGAGAGCGCGCTGAAGTCCTCAATGGCCGCCTGATATCGGCCCTCGAGGAGCGCGCCCACCCCGCGGTTGTACCGCGCCGGTGCGTGGGTCGGATCGGAGCGAAGGGCTGCGGTGAAGTACTCTTCGGCGGCGTCCAGGATGCCGAGCGATTGGCTGATGATGCCGAGATTGCAGAGCACATCCGGGTGCCGGCGGGAACGGGGAAGCAGGCTCTCGAGGACCGACTTCGCCTCGCTGAGCTCCCCCTGTCTCGCCTTCACCAGTGCCAGCGCGATGTGCGCGGAGAGCAGATCGCCATCGTGCTGGCCTGCGGCGCTGAAGGCGTCGGCGGCCTGCGCCAGCTGGCCCTGCGCCCAGCGGGCAAGCCCGAGATTCCAGTGGAGCATCGCGCAGCGCTCCAACTGCGCCTTCGCCCGCTCGAGTTCCTCGACCGCGCGGGCCTGGCGGCCGGCAGCCGCCTGCGCGACCGCGTAGTTATGGCGGGCGACGGCGTGGTCGGCGGCGGTCTGGACGACGCGAGTGAGGATCTGCTCGGCGTGCTCGCGATGACCCTCGAGCCACAGCACTGCCGCGAGGCGAGTTCGCAGTTCGGGGTCATCGAACCCGGACTCGACCGCGCCCTCGCACTGTCGGCGGAGACGACCGCAGCGGCGCGCGCAGATTCCCCGGTAGAGCGCGGCACGAACATCCGCCGTGGCCGCTCGGAGGTGCTTGGACACAGGACCAGGGACCAGTCCGAGCAGCCCACCCGCCAGCGCGCCGAGGATGATGCCGCCACCTACCAGCTCGGATTCGGGTGCACCGGGGATGGCGAGCTGGACAAGCGCGTAGCCAAGCGCGGCTCCCAGCACGAGGCAGACTGCCAGCCAGATCGGCCACGCACTCCGCGCCGGAGCGTGCTTGCGGGCGCCCCGCGTGACCGGTGCCTGTTCCAGTGGCGAGCCGCAGGCCACGCAGCTCGCGTATTGCGGCGCGTTCGCCGCCCCGCACAGCCGACAGACCAACTCCGCGCCTCCCTCAACGGAAGCGAAGCTTCCGCGTGCATCAACCCGAGGGACACCAAGCGCGGGCTACGCCCGCGCATCCCTCAACGTGCGGTGGGCACAAGAGCAGCTGTCAGAAGATACCACACCCGCACTACGCCTCCTACCTACGGATTCTCTTGCATTACGGTTGGGCAGGAGCGAAGCTCCTGCCAGCGGGCAGGCCCACCGCCCGCGCCTCGCGGAAGCTCCGCTTCCGCCTCACCGTAATGCAAGAGAATCTGCTGTGCGAGCCTCACGCCGCGCGCTGTAGAGTTTCTTGCATTATGGGTGCTCCTAACCATAATGCAAGAAACTCTATAGCAGGTCCTGGCTGGGTGGTCACCACCCTCGTCGACTGCTGTGGCAGCACCGTGATATAATGCCGGCAGGCGCGGCGTCGGAGGTGGAGCCCGTGTACGTCGTTCTCGCGATGGTGCTTCTCGCAGCCGTGATGTGGATCGTGCTGGCCCTTGCCTGGGCCTCGTCGGTGGCCAGCCACAGCCCGGAGCTGCGCGACTCGGCACAGCAGGTCCGCTACGGTTGGCGATGCCCGCGGTGCAGCAAGACCCACACCCCCACCTGCAAGGTCAACAAGTGCGGCGGCCCGCTTGTCTGGGTGCAGAGAGGCACGACGATCAAGTGCGCCAGGTGCCACCGGCGCCTCATCGCCCATCCGTTCCTGTTCAGGATGACGCCCCGGCCGCGCCCCATGTGGTGCGGTGGGTGCCGGAAGATAAGCGTCATCAGGGAATGGAAGATCGGCTGAGTGAAAGGCAAAAGGGGGAAAGGCGAAACGAAACGCCTTTGGATGAGACGAAGGCAGAAGACAGGGCTTCTTAGACGATCTTCTTCTCGAGGGTGATCCAACTGTACCGAGGCTGGAATCCAAGCGCCCGATGGTAGAGGTTCCATGCCGGCTCGTTCCCCCGCCAGACGTGAAGGTGAACCCCCTCGGCGCCGTCCTTCCTGGCCGCCTCCATCGCCTCGATCATAATGAGCTTCCCGAGGCCCTTGCCGCGCCAATTGGGGCTCACCTGAACACTGGTGATCCCATAGAGTCGCCGTCGATAGTCCCTGATGTACTCCGGCCATTGCCCATAGGCGGTTGCCGCGACGATCTCGGGGCCGCGGACCAACTCGACCGAGATGCGTCGGGGGAAGAACCGCAGCTCGATGGGTCTGCTCGATAGCCCCATGCCCCATTCGCGCGCCAGCGCGCGCAATCGGATCGCCGCATCGGCGAGGTGGCGCAATGGCTCGGGGCCAGAGAGATCGAGCTCGGGTGTGCCGTACTCGGCGACCTGCTCGAACCCCCTCTCTCGGGCAACGGCGATGGTGGACTCGCGGGTGGCGCCCAGCCCCGGTATCTCGTAGGCGCCGGCGATTCCGTTGTAGAACGGCTGCACGCCATAGACCCAGCTCGGGCCAAGCAGAATGCGCCGGGCGCCGTCGGCGACGAGCCGGGCCTCGGCGGCGCCCATTAGGTCGGCGGCGAGCGCCCGCTCAGACTCCGGTGCAACGAGCGCATGGATGTGGCCCTCCTCCGCGTCGCGCGGTCCCCTCCCCCACTCGTCCCAGAGATCCAGGCGCGGGCCGAAGTGCACGAATCCCACGATGGCCCCGCCACTGCGCGCCACGACGACGCCGCGGCCGTCGAACGCAGGCTGGCCCAGCACACGCCATCGAAGGTCCGCTTCAGTGACGCGGACGAAGTTGGGCCCCCCGGCGAAGCAGGCATTCCAGGCTTCGACCAGGCCCGGGACATCATCGGCGCGATACTGGCGCAAATCGCTCATAGCGGCCAAGGCGGTTCTGTGCTGACGCGTCTCGCTCCTGCGCGGTCGCGGATTACTGATTTTCAGGCAAGCAGGAGGTTGGCAGACCGGCTTGGAAGTGGGAAGGAGAGTTGCAGACCTGCGATCAAGTCCGTGCTGAGGGATCCCGCCGAGTGGCAACTGCAGAGGGGCTCTCGCGCGTTGCGAGAGCGGGGGCGCTGTACCAAGTCGGTTGCTGCACAGATGAGGACGCAGCAGTCGCTCTGGCAGAAGAGCTGGGGCGCCATGCCGCGTCCGATCCCTACCTCCAACGCTTTCTGCTTGATGTGTCTGAGGGGAAGACCTCGATCCCGCCACGATGCGCGGCGCCTGCGTTCCTCAGCTGGGCGCGCCTCGACCCAGGCGCCGTCACCCGCATCCTCGAGTCCGACACACCTGCCAGCGTCATCGCCGGCCTGGCGCTGGGCCGCGCCTACCGCGAGTTCCGGGAGGCGCTTTCCACGGCCTCGCGCAGTCCGCGAATGGGCGTTCGGCTGGCGGCCGCCGCGGGACTGGCGGAGGCGGCCGCTCGGGGGTCATTCGAGGCGACGGAAACGTTAGCTGCCATGCTGGGCGACGCGGATGGCCAGGTGCGTTGGTCAGTCGCGGCCCGCCTGGGCGCAGCCCGCGGCGACCGGTGTGTCCGCTGCGCGGCGGCCGCGCTCGAGGGCACCATTGCAGGCTCGGACGAGCGAGCTGTGACCGGCGCGATCTTCGGGCTGGCCCGTCTGTGGCCGGTCAGGCAGCGAAAATCGGTCACGCTGCTGAACGCCGCGCTGACCCGCGGCAATGCCGCCAAACGCGCGGTGGCGCTGGCGATCCGCCAGCTTCCCTTCTCGGCGGGCGGGAGACTGGCCTCGGCGGTGTTGGCCGATACCGACCCAGAGGTCAGGGCGCTGGGCGCGGCGGCGTACGCCGCTTGGGCGGGTAGGGAACCGTCGGCGCGACAGCTCCTGACGCGCCTGGCCACCGACCCACACTCGCTTCTGCGTGCGGCCGCGGCAGAGGGGCTGGCTGCGCTCCCCGAGCAGGCCGAGTTCGTCGAGCAGCTCGCAGCGGACGCGTTGCCCACGGTTCGAGCCGCGGTCGCGCAGGGCCTGCTGAAGGCTGGCTGCCACAGCTCGCAAACGCTCCTCACATCGCTTGCGCGCGATCCATCCCCCCTCGTCAGAGCTGCGGCAGCGGCGGGGCTGCTGCCAGAAGTCGAAGGGAACCGAGAGCTGCTGGTCGGTATGACCACCGATCGCGACACGGCGTTCGCGCGGGCAGCGGTGCGGGCGCTCGGCAGCCATGTGACGAGCATACGTGACCTGTTGTGGGATTACCTGGTGGCGCTCTGCCGCCAGCGCTCGGTGAGCGACGCGGCGGCCGAAGCTGCCGCCTCCGTGCTCGATGCGAACAGCGCCGCCGGCCCAGCGATCCTGTGGCGCTGGGCGCTCGGGCCTGAGACTCGAGCCGTCTTCGGGCGCATCGCGCGGACGGCGCGGAGCTGGCAAGTCGCCGAGGTCGCTCGGACCTTGGAGCGCGCCGTTGGCGACATGGATGAGTCGGCCGGACTGGATGCGGCGGCAGTTGACCATGCGATGATCGTGTTCTCTGCTGCGGGAGAGCGGGACATAGCTGAGTTGCTCTCCTGGCTGCCAGTCTGCGTCGGATGCGCCGATGTCAATGGGATCGGCGAGGCGGCGTCGACGCCTCCCCGGTCGACATCTCAGGTGGCATCTCTGCTTGCGACCGCCGGCCAGGCGATCGGGCGCTTCTCCCGGACCTGTGCAGGAGCAGAGGGGAGGGAACTGCTGCTCGCGCGGGCCAATGCAATCCTGGAAGCGATCCTGGAGCGGCCGCCGGATGATCTGGAATCGCTGCTGATCCAGCGCGCGGCGCGAGCGTGGCGGGAGGTGCTGAACGATGGCAGGAGCAAGCTCCTGCCCAACGGACCGCTCCTACGGGCGACACTTGCCTCGCGAACCGTTGTGTGCGGGCCGAGAGCATCGGTAGCGGTCCTGCTGGAGAACACTGGCCCGCATCCGGTCACCGATATCGAGCTCGCCTGCGGCGATGGCAGCGAAGGTCTGCGGATATCGGCCCTCGACCCGGGCGAGTTCCGCGAGGTCGAGGCGCCTTGTCATGCCCCCGAGAGCGGCGTAGTGACGGTCAAAGGCCGGGTAACGTACCGCGCCCTGGGCTCGCCGTGCGAGTGCAGTTTCGGCGGCGCGGTGAGGGCTCTCCGGCCTGATCGCCTGGGCCCAGTCGCCAACCCCTATGTGGCGGGCAAGCCGCTGGGCGAAAACAGCCCGATGTTCTTCGGGCGAACGGAGGAGATCGAGACCATCGAGCGCGCTGTCGCCGGCGACGACGGAGCGGTCGTGGTCGTCGTCGGGCAGCGGCGCACCGGCAAGACGAGCCTGCTGAAGCAGTTGGTGGCGAGGCTATCCGGGGGAACGGCCGGCGGGCATGCCCCTGGACTACGCTCGGGGACATACCGGCCCTACAAGGCGGCTTTCATCGACATGCAGGGCCTCCTTGCCGCTGACACCGACGGATTCCTGCGGGAGCTGGCGCGCCCACTGATGCCGTACGCCGCGGCGACCGCCTCGGCGGGGGATAGCTTGGCGGCAGGAGGCCCCTCGACTTCGCTCGGGACAAGCAAGCTCCTGCCCTACGGTGATGGCGACGGTTATGTGCAGACTGGCGTGGAGATGGTGCGGGAAGTGATCGCCAACTCCGGTCAGAGGATCGTGCTGCTGCTGGACGAATTCGATGATATAGACCGCAAGGTTCGCAGCGGCCGCCTGGAGGCGGCCGTGCTCGATCAGCTCAGGCATCTCGTCCAACACAACCGCAACGTCAGCCTCGTGCTGTCGGGAACCCACCGCCTGGAGGAGCTGGGGGGGGAGCTCTGGTCATTCCTCCTCAATCTTGCGACCTATCGAAGGGTTGGTTGCCTCGGCCGGGAAGACGCAGAACAGGTGCTGCGGGAGCCGCTTGCGCGGCTCGGCATTGTCTGCGAGGACGCGGCGGTGGCGCGCGCGGTCAGGCTGACCGGCGGGCACCCGTACTTCCTCCAGTTACTCGGCTACAGGATTGTTGAGAACTGCGTCGCGGCGGCCGACGCGGGAGTCTGGACCAACTCGGTCGACGCGGCGGCCGACGAGGTCGTGGAGCAAGGAGACATCCATCTGCGCTACCTCTGGGAGAGCGCCGGCGAGCTGGGGCGCCCGGTGGTGAAGCTGCTGGCAGAGCGAGACACGTCGCTGGCCGGTGCGGAGCTGCAGGAAGGGTTGGATGTCAGCCCGGAGCGGCTCGCGGAGACGCTTGATGGCCTGCTTGCTTCGGAGATTGTGCTCTGCAGAGCACAGCGCTACTCGCTGCGGATGGAGCTTCTCGGACGCTGGCTCCGCTCGGCGGGCCCGAGCGCGGACCGAAAGGTAGTGTGATGAGGAACCCGTTCTTCAACCGGGGGCCGATCCGGCAGCCGCAATTCTTCTTCTCGCGCCCGCGTGAAACACGCGAGGTGCTCCGTCTCATCGCCGGCTCTCAGAACTGCTCTCTCGTGGGGCCGATCAAGTCGGGCAAGACGTCGCTGCTGCTCCACCTGGCGCGGCCGGGCACGCTGGCAGGTCACGGGCTGGCGCCGGCGCAGTATTCGGCCATCTACCTGAGCTTCGAGGGACTGGGGCGCATCTCGCAGGAGCAGTTCTTCCATCTCATGGTCCGCGAGACCGGGAGGCAGACCTCCGGCAAGATAGCCATGGTATGGCCGCGGTTCGAGGCGCGGGACGAGATCAGCTTCCTCGAGCTCCGGGATGCGCTCGACCAGCTCGAGAGCGCCGGCGAGCGGCTCGTCTTTCTGCTCGACGAAGTGGAGATGGCAGCGCGGAACCCGGCCTTCGATCTCGACTTCTTCTCCGCCCTGCGGAACATCGCGGCGCGGCCGGGGGTATGCTTCGTCACCGCCACCGACTGCCGGCTGCACGAGATCGCGGTCGCCGGACGCGAGATCGGGTCGCCCTTCGCCGACCTGTTTTCGCTCGTGCGGCTGCGTCCGCTGGAGTCGAATGACGCGTGGAAATGGGTCCACGCCCTGGCAGCCGCGTCGGGGGTCGACCTGGAGCCGGAGCGCGACTTCATCACGGAGCTGGGCGGAGGGTTCCCGTACCATTTGCAGGTGGTTGCACACGAGGCATTCGACTGTAAGCGGGGACCGTATCCGTTGACCGAGGATGAGCGTCTCTACGTCGCCTCTCGCACCTACGAGCAGGTTGAGCCGATCCTGATCATTATGTGGGAGCGGCTGAGCGCCGAGCAACGGGATACCGCGGTGGCCGCGGTGGGTGGTCAGGCCGCTACGGATGGCGAAATCGACGGGTTCACCTCCTTGCTGGACGGCCGTGCGGTCGTCGTCGATGGGCTCGTCGAGCGGTTCCTGTGGGAGCGGCTTCGAGACCGCGGGGCGCTCACCGCCGCCGAGGGCGCCGTGGCGCACGCTGCAGCGATCGACTCGGCCAGCCCCGACCGGGCTATGATGTACGGGGTGGTCCGTGTGTTGATGCGGGCGGTCGAAGCCCGCGACCGCTATGCGCGAGGCCATGCAGACCTG
>Ga0315274_10014290_pt1 | contig 11260 bp, 7 predicted proteins | sample YL17G02_20_MG_FD_203700 | JGI IMG/M metagenome (GOLD analysis project Ga0315274, IMG submission 203700) | Sediment microbial communities from Yellowstone Lake, YNP, Wyoming, USA - YL17G02_20 | ecosystem: Environmental > Aquatic > Freshwater > Lake > Sediment | place: USA: Wyoming | collected...
ATTCCATGTAGAGTTAAAGTTGATTTCTTGACTATTTTTACCCTTTTCATACCTATCTAATAGATAGGTTAAGTATTTAAACTTTTTGGAGTAATTATAGAATACTAAACTTTATTAGCAGATACTGTATTATCATGGAATTTTGCAAAGTTCAGGAATGGTTTTTAGTGGGAGAAGCCCTGATAGAAAATTAATAGAATTTATTGAATTACCCCAGCATAAATTTTTTGTTGTAACTCAAGCACATCCTGAGTTTAAGAGTTCTTTGTTAAAACCTGCTCCATTATTTGATGGATTTGTCAGGGCATGTTTAGGAGAAAGTGTTTGAAATGAAACTCAAACAAAATCTCAAAAGACAGATTTAATAATTCTTAATTTTTATTAGCTTAATCTTCTGTTGTTTAAGAGTTTAAATTATAGTATTATTGATTATCAGTTAGATTATATCTATTAATTTATTATTAATTTATTAATATTTTAAGAGTTAAATATAAGTTGCTTAAGCTTGATGAACAGCATTTCTCACTTAAAATCTTATATATAACTAAATACAAAATAAAATTAACTGAATTATTATTCTTAATATTATACTTATCTCGCTATTTTATTAGTTTATTATTAATTAATATTATATAATTTAAATATCAGTAAATAGAGAAGAAATCTCAAATGAATAAACAAACTTATAAAATAGATTAATTTTATAAACATATCTTTCTTAATTAAATTGAAAAAAGATGGTATGGTTAGAAGTTGAAACAAAAGTGAAAATTGATGATGACAAAGTCAATGAGATAAGAGAGAAAATTCTGAAAATTGCAAAATTTGTTAAAAAGGGCAGAAAAAAAGATGATTATTTTGCAATAAGGAGAAAGATTAAAAGTTGTTATCCTAAAAAAGCATTTAGAATAAGGGCAAGCAAAGATGAATTTGAAGTTAATTTTAAAAAATGGCTTGTAAAATATTGGACTCATGATATTGTTGTTAAGCAGGAATTTGAATTTAAATTAAAGGGAAAAGAAGCTGTTGAAGATTTATTGGCTTTGTTTAGAGATTTAGGATTTAAAGAATGGGTTAAAAAAACCAAAGATAATGAAACCTATGAATATAAAAAAGATAAAAGATTAAGCATAGAAATAAACAATGTTAAGCATCTTGGTTATTTTATGGAAATGGAATATTTATGCCAATTAAATGACTTGGAAAAAGCAAGAAAAAAAATCAGAGAAGTTTTAAAGATATTAAAAATAAATCCTGAACAAATTGATAATACTGGTTATACAAAAATGCTGTGGTATAAAGGGATTATGGATAAAAGATATTTTATTGATTAATTAATAAAATTAATCATAATTATTTTAATGGTTGTTAAAAATAAGAAAACACAGAAGAAGAAAAAATATTTCTAGTAAATTCTTAAAATTATTTTCAACTCTATTTCAAAACATTTAAATAACAATTTTTACTTTAAAGATTATTAAAAATATAAAAAATAAATTAGTAATATTAAAAACTGAGTAAAGTGAATAAAGAGCAACATAAAGCTATGAAGGAAAGCTTAACTGCTTATGTCAAAATCTTTATGATTTTGAGCATGTCAAGATTGCAAAATCTTGAGCACTATCAAGAACAAAAGTTCTTGAAGCTATCAGAAATTGAAAATTTCTGAAGTCTGCAAAGCTGAATAAGTTTAATATTACTAAAATAGAAAAAATAAGATGACAAAATATGTAATAAAAAAAGCAGGGAAGTTTTTGCCAAGCAAAGAAATGAAAAAAATTGCTTGGGTTAAAGATGAAAAAATTTACAGAGAAGCTGAAAAAAATCCAATAGGATTTTGGGAAAAATTAGCAAAAGAGGGAATAACTTGGGAAAAACCTTGGAAAAAAGCATATGAAGAAAAACTTCCTTATTTTTATTGGTTTAAAGGTGGAAAATTAAATTTTTCTGTAAATTGTTTAGATAGACATTTAGCTGAAAGAGGAGACAAGATAGCTTTAATTTGGGTTCCTGAATTAATAAATGAAAAAGCTATAAAAATTACTTATAAACAGCTTTATGAAAAAGTTAATAGATTTGCAAATGTTTTGAAAAAATATGGTGTTAAAAAAGGCGATAATGTTGCAATTTATTTGCCAATGATTCCTGAAGTTGCTATAGCAATGTTAGCTTGCATAAGAATAGGAGCAACTCATAGTATTGTTTTTTCTGCGTTTTCAGCAGATGCTTTAAAAGCTAGAATAGAAGATGCTCAAGCTAAAATTTTAGTAACAGCAGATGGTTATTATAGAAGAGGTGAAAAAGAAAATCTTTTAGAAAAAGCAAAAGAAGCTGCTAAAGGAACAACAATAAAAAAAGTTATTGTTGCTAGAAGGCTAGGAGAAAAATTAGACAAAGAACTTTTAGATACTAAAAAATCAAAGATTTTTGGTACCCAGAAAATCAGTGATTTTCTGAGTTTTGAAGAGGAAATAAAAAAAGCAGAAAATTATTGCAAGCCAACAACAGTAAATTCTGAAGATATAATGTTTATACTTTACACATCAGGAACAACTGGAAAGCCAAAAGGAATTGTTCATGACACAGGAGGATATGCTGTTCAGGCTTACTGGACAACAAAATGGGACTTTAACTTGAAAGATGATAGCATAATGTGGTGTACTGCTGATGTTGGTTGGATAACTGGACATACTTATGCTTGCTATGGCCCTTTACTTAATGGTTCTACAACATTAATTTATGAAGGCTCTCCAGATTTTCCTGATTTTGGGAGATGGTGGAAAATTATTCAAGATAATAAAGTTAGTGTATTTTATACTGCTCCAACTGCAATAAGAATGTTTATGAAAGCTGGAGAAGAATATGTTAAAAAATATAATCTAAACAGTTTAAAAATTTTAGGAACAGTTGGGGAAGTAATAGATGAAGATGCATGGATGTGGTATTTTGATAAAATTGGAAGAGGCAGATGCCCTTTAATAGACACGTGGTGGCAGACAGAAACAGGAGGCACACTCATTAATTCTCTGCCTGGAATTGGGCCTTTTATTCCAACAATAGCTGGAAAAAGTTTTCCTGGAACAAAGCATCTTGTTGTAAATGAGCAAGGAAAACCTGTGAAACAAGGAAAAACAGGAAATTTAGTGCAAGTAAGTCCTTTTGCCCCTGGAATGTTGCATGGAATTTACAAAAATCATGAAAAATATGTTGAAACTTACTGGCAGAAATTCAAAAAAAATGGAAAGTTTAAGTATTATGATACAAGCGATGGAGCTTATATAACAAAAGAAGGCTTAATCAGGCTTACAGGAAGGACAGATGATGTTATGAAAGTAGCAGGGCACAGACTTGCAACAGCGGAATTAGAAAATGCATTAAATGATTCTGACATGGTTAATGAATCTGCTGTTGTACCAATTCCAGATGAAATTAAAGGGCAAGTTCCTGTTGCTTTTTGTGTTTTAGAAAAAAATATAATTCCATCAGAAGAATTAGAAAAAGAGCTTAAAAAACATGTTGATAAAAAGATTGGGCCGACTGCCCGGCCTTCAAAAATTTATTTTATTGAAGATTTGCCGAAAACAAGAAGCGGAAAAATCATGAGAAGAATTTTGAAAAATCTTCTCTCAGGAGAAGAGCCTCAGGGAATTCAAACTTTAGTTAATCCAGAAGCTGTTGAAAAAATAAAGAAAATTATTTCTGAAAAATAATAATACATTCAGAAAGAAATCTGGAAAGAGATAAATCTATTGGGGATTGCAATACCAAAAGCTTTAAATATCTTGTTTTGTATAGTAACTAAAATGGTTACTGCAAAAAACAAAGTCTCTAGAACAATTATTGATAAGCTTAGATCTAAAAAGGAAAAGATACAATCTAAGAAAGAAATTATCAAAACAATAGAAGACTATCAGAAAATTTACAAAGTAGAAGTAAATGTAATAAGTTTATGGACATATTTAAGAAAGGACAATTACATAAAGCGTATCTTGGGAGATGATTATTATGTATATTCTTTAGAAGAGAGATATAATCATTATTGTAATCTTTCAGAAGAAGAATTAGTTTTTCTTGTTTTAGAAAAAATCAGATTGAAATGGTATTTGGGATTAGAAAGTGCATTAAAAGAAAATAAAATTATTTGGCAGGCTCTTAATATTATAACAATTGTGAACAATAAATTTTCTGGGACAAAAAAGCTAGGGAACTCTGAATTTAATTTTATTAAAACAAAAGAGAAGAGATTTAATTTTGGCTTGATTAAGGCAGAGACAAATAATAAAGTTGCATACTTCTATTCAGATTTAGAAAAAACTTATATTGATTTTCTTTATTTTTATAAAGAAAGGGATATTGAAACTATGAAAAAAAATTTAGATATTGAAGTTAGAAAAGACCGGCTTAAAAAATATGCGAAGAATTATTCCAAGAAAATCCAGGAGGCAGTTTAATGGTTTCAGATAATATTATAAAAAGATTCGTAGCAAAGATAAAAGAAAAGCACAAAAAGATAAACGAACCAACAATTGAGAAAGATTTTTATCTCACCCTTTTACTTAATGAGATTAGTAAATACATCTATGAAGACGATAAATCTCCTTTTTCTAAATTGGTGTTCAAAGGAGGGACATTGTTGACAAGAACTCATTTAAATTATCATCGCATAAGTGAGGACCTTGATTTTACATACCTAGAAAATAAAAAATTAAACAAACTCTCTTCAAAACAAAGAAAGAAAGCTATTACTATTTTCACTAACAAATTAGCAGAAGAGATTGATAAAATAAGCAAGAAATATAATTTAGATTTTTCTAAAAATAAAAAAGATAAAAAGTATTGCAAAGTCATGGATAGAAAAAATGTTTATGTTTTCAGAATATATTACAAGCCAGTTTATGGTGCAGAAGAGGCCATTAAATTTGAGGTTAATTTTAATGATGAGTTAATTTATCCGGTTTTATTTGAAGACATTAAACACTTATTTGATTCTGAATTAATTAAAGATTTAGAGTTCACTGAAGGCATTAAGATACAAATAAGAAAAAACATTCTTTGTTATGATTTGAAAGAAATTGCCGGGGAGAAGATAAGGGCAATTTTATCCAGGCCCATAATAAAAGAAAGAGACCTTCTTGATCTCTTCTTAATTTCAAAGATAATAGACCTAGAAAAAAGCCTTGACAAGAAAGAAATAGTGAATAAAATAGTAAGCTCCAAGTCATTTATTAAGAGGCTTGATGAAAAAATAAAAGAAAACACAGAGATTTTAACTAAAAATAGGAAAAGTATAATTGAAGAAAAGTCTAAACTAACTTTAATTGAGATTGATGAAAATGAGTACTCTGATTTTGAAAAGAAGTTAATCCCATTTATAGTTGAAATTGAACAACAAGCCCTGGAGAAATTTGGCTGCACTTAAGATTTGAATTTGCTTTATACAGCTCGGTTTAGGAATATGCCCTAGGCTTCTTTAGATCTAAAAATCTAAACCCTAACAAAACTTAAATATATACTAAAACTCATAGTTCCATGCAAAAAGAGTTTGAGAAAAAGAGCAGAGAAGAAACAGAAAATACAGAAGATATTTTAGAAAAATTGCAAAAGCAGAAAAAAACACAGAAAATTAAGAGAGGAATATCTATAACAATCATCTTAATTATAATAGGAATCATTATTTTTCTTGCAATTTCTTATCTAAGTTACAAATACTGGAAAAGCCCTGAAGTTCAGCTTAAATTAGGCGCTGAAATTGAAAAAGTTTCTTTAAGCGAGAATGGAAAAATTGCTTATATAAAATTAAAAGCAGGAAGCAATTTATATAATATAACTAAAGTAAAGTTTAGTTTTTTAGATGAAACTGGAAATGAACATTTTTATGAAACAGAACAAGGGATTTCAGAAATAGAAGTTCCTTATGAAAGAAGTTTTTGGGATATTATTCTTGGGATTTTTGGAAAAGCTCCTGAATATCAAGGAACTTACAATTATGAGATTAATTCTAATGAAATTGGATTAGATTCTTTTGAAAATATAAATGAAGTTTCTGTTTTGTTTGAATATCAAACAGAAACAGGGGATGTGATTGAAACTCCGAAACTTGATACTGAAAGGACGACTACGAAAACTACGACAGGTGGAGGCGGCGGAGGTGGAGGCGGAACTACTGATACTGGTTGCACTTCAACTAATCCTCAAGCAAGTTATGCTTGTTATAATAATGATATTTACTGGTATGATAATTGTGGTAATAAAGAAAATTTAAAGGAAAATTGTAGTGAGAGTTGTGTTAATGGAAATTGCATTGAAATTAAAAATTGCACTTCTAATGAGAATTGCACTAACATGAATGACGCATGCGCTTATGGAATCTGCAATTTAACAATAAATTCATGCCAGCAAATTTTTAATTCTTCAACAAATATTTGCAGAGCTTCTATAGGGGAGTGTGACATAGCAGAAAAGTGTACAGGCTTCTCAGGAAACTGTCCTATTAATGTTTATAAGCCTCAAGGAACTTCTTGCTCTTTAGGAACAGGAACTTGCCAAGGAGGACAGTGTATCTCTAATTTTTGCTTAAACATAACACAATGCTTTGATTATACAGATGAAGAAAATTGCACATCTGATGTCTGCAGTGTTGGGAATTGTGAATGGAATGTTAGTGTTTGTGAAGAAGTTCAGACAGAAATTAAAGTAGAGCCAGGAACAACTGTTCAGTTAGGTGAAGAAGTATTTCTTGATGGAAGCGGGGTTGTTATTGAAGGTGCCAAGCTTTTCTCTAACGGGATGGTTAATGGCAGTTATGAATGGGATTTTGGGGATGATTTTGGAGTGAAGAAGCCTCATGGAGGCACTGCAGTAGTTCATCGTTACATGAGACCAGGAACTTATCCTGTAACTTTAACTATCACAGATGTAAACGGCATAAATAAGACAGTTACAACCACTATTACAGTAGAAGGAGAATATCCCAAACTACCCCCCAGGCCAGCAGTAAAACCGATATTAGAATTAAAGTTTGAAAATAATCTAAATGATACCTCAGGTAATAATCTGCACGGCTCGTGGGTAGGTGAAACAGGTGGTTTTGTTGATGGGATAGAAGGTAAAGCACTGAATCTCAATGGCTCATATGTAAAAATTCTAGATAATGATTTGTTAGAAGGAATGAGCGGACTTACAATAAGTTTTTGGGCGAGGCATCATACTGCCAATGTTTCGGGTTTTATAATAATTAAGGGCTCCTGCTATTATTTCGATTTCTATGCAGGCGGGACAAAAGGCATAAGGTCTGCTGTTTATACTGACACAAAAAGTCTTCCCACAGTAGTAACGAGAGCGGCCCGAGTTACTGACCAACGCTGGGACCATTATGCAATAATATATGACGGTAGTTTAGTCCACTTGTATATTAATGGCCAAGAATATACAACAGGTGTAGGTGATGCACCACTTGCTTTAACAGGTTCAGTTAGAAACAAAACAAATAATCTCTTTATAGGAGCCAATTCTGATGGCACATTAAAATTTGATGGGGACATTGATGAACTAAAACTGTATAACAAAGCTTTAACCGCGGATGAACTGATAATAGGATTTGAATCATGGCACGCGGATTTCAATAGTCGTTCAAAACAATATATTTACACCCAGATTCCGGGCGATATTACTAAAACTACAACAAACAAATTGAAGGTTACCCTCACTGGCGATAAGGGCCATTCAAGTGTGGTTTATCAGAAAAATGGCAATTTGCAGTCAGAGGAAATATATCTATTAGACCAATCGACTCTTGTGTCAGATAATTACAAACTGACCACTCAATTACTCAATGCCAGCGATGTAGAATTAGAGAGAATAGAAGAAAAATGGATAAAAGGTGTTGATGGCATACCTGAAGTTGCGATTAATGAAAACAATGCGATTTTGGTTGATGGAGAATTGTTTTTTCCGATTACGCCGTATGGACTTAACAAAAATGACATAGATGATTTTGCTGATACGCACGATTGCATCAATTCTCTTTCCTGTTCTGGATGGTACAGAACTGATGGCATAGATTGGAAAATTACTCCTCAGACCTGGAATGACTATTTGAATAGTGGATCGGATTATGGTCTAAAGGCAATGGGACCAACGTCTAACGACGCTATGGCTGGCCCTAAAGGTAGAAACACTAATCTTAGCAGAATGGAAGAATTTATTACTACTAACAGAAATCATAGTAGCATGTTTATTTGGCAGTTTGGCGATGAGCCTGAATGTGCAGATGTTGCTGCAGGGAGAACTGCTCATCCAGCGGTTGTGGCTGCTTGGAAATATTTGGTTCATAAAAATGACCCTAATCATCCTTTCAGGATAAACGTTGCCGGCAATGCATGGAGAAGTCCTGCTTATCCAACCAATCTACCTACGAGAGGTATCTATGAATATGTTTATGATGCAAGTATGTTTGGAGGTAGCAGGGGTATCTATAACAAGGGTGTGTTTGTATCAGATGTCATTGGTTTTGACTATTGGGCGATTATTAAGTCATGCCCGGATTTAATCAATAACAAGTCGGAAGGTAGCGAGAGAGTTTACAAACTTGCACAAATTTTTGACAATTTAGGAACTGGAAGTTACCAACAGTATCCAATTTTTTCATTTGTCCCTGTCGGCAACTGGCCTGTTTCACGAAGTAATTGTGGGCCGATTCAGCCTAGTGCAGAGCAAATAAAGATGTTTGCGTGGCTTGCTATAGTTCATGGAGCAAAAGGACTTCACCTTTTCCAGCTTTGGAATAGCTATGACCAACGATGGATTACAATGGAGCAATTAAAAGCCCAAATCACTTCATTAAAAGATGTAATTCTTCAACCTGCACCAAACAGGATTGTAACAGATGATGCAAATCAAAATGGAAATTCAAATGCGTCCACTAGAATTACTCTCGGTAGAAGAATAGATACAATGATCAGAGAATATAACAACAGTATTTACATTTTTGCTGTGAGAATCACAGAGCACGATGAACCTCAAATAGGTGATAATATAACAGTAACCTTTAATGTAGAAGGTGTCAGTGATGCGGTTGCAGAAGTCTTTGATGAAAGTAGAACAATAAATGTTATAGGAGGAAGTTTTACAGATACCTTTGCTCCTAATGATGTGCATATTTACAAGATTTCTGGGACTACAGGAGTCGGCACTCTTTCTCCTTTTACAAGAATTTTGAATTTTATTAAGTCACTTTTAACAACAAAAACAGGAAATGCAATCTTGACTGGAAAAACTATAACAGAAAATGCTGTGAATGAAACTGGAAAAGGAAATTCCAAAGTCCCATATATTATTTTATTTTTTTTAGCTGTAATAATATTAATTATTGCTTTTGTAATTGTGAAAAAGAAAACTAAAAAGAGATATAAGAAAAAGATTGGGAAAGGGAGATAATTTTAAATAGGTTTTAAAATTGGTTGGATAGATTGGAAAAAGTTTTTTGAGCTGACACAAGTTTTAAATACAAATTTCTTTTTATATTCATTAAGAATTAAGATGAAAGAAAAAGAGATTAAAGAGATAATCAAAAAAGGAGAGTCAAGAAATTTAGAGTTTAAAGAAACTTTAAGTGTTAAAGAGGAAATTGGAGAAAGTGTTTCTGCTTTTTCTAATTCTTGTAATGGAAAAATTTTAATTGGAATTTCTAATTCTGGAGAAATTAAAGGTGTGCAGATAGGAGAGAAAACAATTGAACAGCTTGCTAATTATATTAAACAAAATACAGATAATTCAATTTATCCTGATATTAAAGTTGAGAAAATTAATAATAAAAATATAATAATTATAGGGGTTAGTGAAGCAGACGAGAAACCTGTTTTCTTTAGAGGAAAAGCATATAAAAGAATAGGGAGCTCAAATCATAAATTATCTGCTTCTGAAATTAGAAAATTAGCAAAAGAAAGTACAAAAAGTTATTGGGATGAGCAGATTTGTGAAGAGGCAAGGTTAGAGGATATTGATGAAAATAAAGTAATGTGGTTTTTGAAGAAGGCGAGAGAAGAAAGAGGATTAAAAATTGAAGAGAATATTTCGATTAAAGAAATTTTGATTAAACTAAGGTTACTAAAAAATGAAAAACTGACTAATACAGCCATATTGTTATTTGGTAAAGAGCCTCAAAAATTCTTTTTACAGGCAGAGGCTAAGTGTATTAGATTCAAAGGAAATAAACCAGTTAAACCCTATATAGATTTTCAAACAATAAGCGGCAGTGTTTTTGATGTTGTGAATGGCATTGAAGATTTTGTTCTTAAAAATATAAAGAAAGCTATATGGTTGATTCCTGGAAAAATAGAGAGAGCAGAAAGATATGAATATCCATCTGAGGCAATTAGAGAGGCGGTTGTAAATGCGGTTGCTCATAGAGACTATGAGTCAGTTTCTAAAATTCAAGTGAGGATATTTGATGATTATTTAGAAATCTGGAATCCAGGTAAATTGCCAGAAGGCTGGACAGTAGAAAAATTGAAACAAAAACATGAGTCTATTCCAAAAAATCCTTTATTGTTCAAACAATTGTCCTGGGTCAAGTATGTAGAGGATGTTGGAGGCGGGACTTTAGATATGATAGAAAAGTGTAAAGAATGGAATTTACCAGAGCCTGAATTCGAGTTTACAGGAACGAGCCTGGTTGTTAGTTTTGCTAAATCCAAGTTTACAGAAGAATACCTTAACATTCTTGAGTTAAATAACAGACAAAAAGAAGCTATAAATTATATTAACGAAAAAGGCAAAATAACTAGGGGCGAATATGAAAAAGTTTTTGCGGTTCATGAAAGACAAGCAAATAGAGAATTAAAGCAATTGTTAAAACTTGGCTTAATTGAAAGACAAGGGAGTGGTTATAAAGTTTATTATATCCTTTCTCGACAAAAAATGTCGGGAAGTGTCGAGAAAGACCCAAAGAGAGATTTAAATGTCTAAAAAATAAATTGTAGCAAAATGTTGGAAAAAAAGATGGAAAATGAGATCTTAGCAGATTTGCAAAAAAAGCACAGAAAAAGGAAAATATTAACAATTGCTCTTGGAGTTGCTTTATTGGTTATTGTAATCTTTTTAGGAGCTTCTTTTTATTTATATTTTCAATCTCCTGAAAAAACACTTGGAATCGGGGCAAATATAGAATCTGCATTATTAAGTGCAGATGGAAAAATATCCTATTTAAAATTAACAGGCGGCTCTCTTGATAAAAATATTACGAAGATAAAATTTATTTTTA
>Ga0315274_10014294_pt1 | contig 11258 bp, 9 predicted proteins | sample YL17G02_20_MG_FD_203700 | JGI IMG/M metagenome (GOLD analysis project Ga0315274, IMG submission 203700) | Sediment microbial communities from Yellowstone Lake, YNP, Wyoming, USA - YL17G02_20 | ecosystem: Environmental > Aquatic > Freshwater > Lake > Sediment | place: USA: Wyoming | collected...
GGTGTTCGGTCAGATCAAAGACAGCCGGGGTATCCGACACTTTATGCGTCGCGGACTCGAAGCCTGCAGAGAAGAGTGGAAACTCATCTGTGCGACGCACAATTTGTTGAAGCTTTGGCGAAGCGGCAAGGGGATTGCGGCTCCGATAGCGGTGTAACGGGGAAGACCTGTCTGCGTGCACCGCACAGGCAGGACGGAGTCTTTCTTCTCCCCATTCTCGGTGATCAGGCCCTCGATAACGGCGCCGCCACCCCGGATCTGCAGCTCTTAAGTATATCAACACGGGCATTCGCGCAACAGGCTCAACTGAGATGTGGGATCACACCTGCGCTTGTCTATTGACATCGGGGGACCTCATGTGTAGAATAGCTTTGGGTAAATAAGAGAATTGGTATTCAAGGGTCTCGATCCAGATCGATCGGGTAAAGCGATATTTGCCCAAGAGGTAGATCGTGAAAAGCCGCTTCGATGTCCGTTCTCCGATAACTTCTGGCCGTCAAAGCTAATCCTCCCGAAGGTATGCCTTGACGGCCTTCCTTTTTTCAACGGCGCATCCGGTGGTGCCAAATTGGAATTGGCTGAATTCTTGACCATAGAGGCAGCGGATGCAAATGCAAGGGAAAGGAGGTGAGACTATCGATCCTTTCAGGCGAAACGCTTCTGGTTAAAGGCGAAAACCGAGTAGGCAAGGGAGGAGTAAAATGAAGCGCATAACGATACTTTGTTCAGCTTTTTTGGCCCTGTTTGCTCTCGGCCTCATGAGCCCGGCCATGGCAGGAATGAAGGTTCCGGCACCAGTGGGCCTCGATGATCTCGTTGCTGGCCCGCCGGTAGAATTCGCTAAAGGGGGAGCCTTCCTCGAGGGCCCCATCATGGATTTGCAGGGCAACCTCTGGGTGGTGAGCATCGCCTCGGGAATGATCTCCAAGATCAGCCCGGACGGCACCTGGAAGGATGTCTTCCATTCGGGCGGCCAGCCCCAGGGTCTGGAGTGGGGCAAGGACGGAAAGCTCTACGGCACCGACCGGAAGCGCGGTGTCTTCGTCTGGGATCCGAAGACCGGCAAGGTAGATGACTATTGTCGCTACTTCCAGAATGAGAACTTCCACGGGCCCAATGACCTGATCTTCGACGGCCAGGGCGGCTGCTATTTCACCGATCCCTGGGGCACCAGCCCGGTCAATCCCCGGGGAGGCATCTACTACATCAGCCCCGGCGGGAAGGAAGTCAAGCGGCTGATCGACAACATGGCGTTTCCCAACGGCATCGCCCTGTCCCCGGATTTCGGTACCCTCTACATTGCGGATTGCATGCGGAATCAGGTGTGGGCCTGCCCGATCGCATCGCCCGGGAGCATCAACATCGGCTTCTCCCACATCTTCAATGTCCTGCCCAACGGCGGGTGGGGACCGGATGGGATGTGCTGCGATGAGAAGGGAAACCTCTATGCCGCCCAATACGGTGGCGGAAAAGTGGTGGTGATCGGGCCTTGCGGGGCTACCATTGGCGAGATCAAGCTCCCCGTGGGAGCCGGTAGTGAGACCACCAACTGCTGCTTCGGCGTAGGTCCAACCGCCAATATGCTTTACATCACCGAGGCGGGTGACAACGTGATCTGGAAGGTCCCGATGAAAGTAAGGGGTATGAAAGAGTGGTACTTGACCAAGTAGCAGACCCGAAGCGGACCTGATCAGTCTCGCTGGTTTGCCGAAAGTCGGCTGGTGTTCAAATTGATGAAAACCAGCCGACTTTCTTCTTTCGGGCAAAAAGCGAAAGACGCAAAGGATCAGGGAGCCGGAACGGCCCACCGATTCATCACAGCCTCCGGAGTAATATCATAGTGGTCGTGATCATTCCTGCTCGGGGGTAAATCCATGAAAATGAGGAAATGCGGACAAAGTAATTTCCAAGGGCATTTGTAAGCGCAGGCACGAATGGCAGCCCTCGCCCTGATCGCCATCGTCATCGGTGCGACGGCAGCGGCTGGCGAGACGCCTGATTGGAAGACCTATCGAAACGACAGCTACGGATATGAGCTCAAATACGCTGCCGGCTGGCAACTGGTTGAAGCGAAGCCAAGGGTAAACAATCTCGCGACCTGGGCAGGTAACATCCTGCTGGAGGGAGAGCTTCAGAAGGTCACTCTTGTGGAGCTAGGCAGCCGAATGTGGCTGGGGGAGTTCCAGGTCCGAGTCTTGTCGAATCCGAACCGGTGGAGCCTCGAAGAGTGGGCCAAGCATTACGATGTGACGGATGTGGGCGGTGACAGTTCGATCGAGGAAGTCAAGGATACGAATCTGGGGGGCAAGCCGGCCAAGGAGTTCGCGATCTTCATGTTTGACCATCAGGGGATCGAAGTTGCAGCCCTCCACCGGGGTCTGGTTTACCATTTAAGCTTCGCTGGAGATAACCCCAACGACCCCGGAGGTGGACCGCCACAAAAAGATCTACCGACGGATGTTATCGAGCTTTCGATTCACCCGTTGAGGGCATGTGGCGGGCAAGAAATCGCATCAGCATTTATGAAAAGGGATGGGCGACGCAGCCACTTAGCCCTAATGCGCGCGGAGGCGGCGGGCCTCATCGTACATGGCCAGCACATTGGCGACTGGCACATCGTCCATGAGGGAGTGGGCCGGGCCCAGGATGTAGCCTCCACCCCTCCCCAAGACCTCGATCCGCTCTCTCACCTCGGCCCGCACCTGCTCAATGGTGCCGTAAGGGAGGGTGTGCTGGATGTCGATCCCGCCGTAGAAACAAAGGTGGCGGCCATATTCGGCCTTGAGCCTCTGGGGATCCATCCCGGCCGCGGAGAACTGGAGCGGATTGAGAATGTCCATGCCGATCTCCAGCAGGTCCGGGATCAACTCCTCTGCGGCCCCGCAGATGTGAAACATCACCCTCACCCCCCGGCTTTTGATCACCTCGAAAATCCGTCCCAGGGGCTTCCTGAAGAAGCGACGGAAGGTCTCCCGGCTGAACAAGAGGCCCTGCTGACCGGATAGGTCGTCGCCGGTGAAGGCGATGTCGATCTGCCCGGGCGCCGCATCCAGGCTCCGCCGGTAGAACTCCAGGTAGAACTCCGTGATGTGCTCCACCATCGCCTCCACCAGGGCGGGCTCCTGCACCAACATCATCAGCGCCTTCTCCATACCACAGAGCTCGCTGATGCGGCAGAACAGAGGGCTCCACCAGGCCGGGGCAATGATCGCATAATCCTGGTAGGTGCGGGCCAGGGTGGCGATGGCAGAATAATCGAAGCAATCCGCGGACGGCCAGGGAAAGCGCTCCACCTCCGCCACGCTGCTTGCATTCGCGAGGGGGCGCACCCCCAGGTCATCGTCATAGGTCAAGAGGCCATCCGTAGCGCCGAACCAGTTGAGCATGGGGCCGGCGGCCTCAGGCGCAGGCCCCTCCGGGCGCAGGTAGATCGGCCTCACCCAGCGCAGGTCGATGCCCAGGGCGATCCGCACTGCCTCGGTATCCCTCACCTCGTAATGAAGCCGAAGCTTGTCCTCCAGCTCAGGAAAGATCTGGCCGTGGGTGATGTCCACCGGAACCCGGTCCGTCACCCGATGATCGAGCGCCGCCAACACGCGATCTCTTGGTTTCATTTCACTGCCTCCCCATTCCCAGGTTTTAGCCCGCCCGATTCGCCATCTTAAGCCAGGTCCCCCTGGAACTTGCCCTCCTTCAGGATGACCTCGCCGTCCAGGGAGATGGTGGGGCTGCTGATGATCCCATCCAGGTGGATCTTGGCCCGCACCGTGCCGCCCGGGAAGCTCGCATTGCTGCCGGTGCTCACATGGCACCAGCCATAAACCCGCTCCCCTTCGAAGCTGGGATCCTCCCCCACCAGCGCCGCTCCCGGATTGGTGCCGATCCCCCAGGCCGCGAAGGCATAGGCGCCCTCGTCCTCCAAGGAGGCGAGGAGCTTCTCCAGACGTGCGGCCTCGCCTCCCCCCTCGATCCGCACCAGTTTCCCCTCGGCAAAGGTCATGGTCACCGGCGAGGATAGCCGGCCGATTTGGGTGATCGCTCCATCCACCACTGCCTTTCCGGAGACGCCGCCCAGCTTGGGCACGCTGAGGAAGAGCCCGGGCGGGAAGAAATCGATCTCGCCGGGCTTCTGGCACAGGCCGTCGATGGGCGTCACCGGGTGGCCCAGCTCCAGGGAGACATCCGTCCCCAGCGAGGTGGTAATCCGGGCCGACTTGGCCCGGCCCACCCGCTCCGAGAGACTGTTGGTGAGGCTGGCCAGGGCCTCGATGTCTATGGAGAGGGTGCGCAGGAACCCATCCTCGGTGACCCCGGGCATGGAGAGGATCCGGGCCCCTGCCTTCTGGGCTTGCACCCTGGCGCTGGAATGGGAGAGGGAGTAGCTCGTATAGAGGAAGGCAATATCGGTGGCCTGCATGGCCGCCGCGACGCACGCCGGCGGCTCTTGCGGCGCCATCCGGCGGGTGGGAATGACGATCAGCACCGCCTCCGATCCCGCGGCCATCGCCGCCCCGACCAGGGCATGGGCCACGCTCTGATCCCGCATCGTATCCGTCACCACCAGCACCCGCTCCCCCGGGCGGAGCGCCACGCACTGCTCCATGGCCACCCGCGCACATCGCTGCAACTCGACTCTTTTCATTCGATTACCTCCCATGCCTAATCATCCAATCCACTGCCATCGAAGCCCCCCGCAGCAAGGCTGCGAGGATCGCGCCCGCGATGCGCCTGCTCCATCTGCCATCTGTCACGCCTCCATCCTGAATCGACATATTTGTCGTCATCTTTGTCGACATCGCTTGCCCCGCGAATGGCAGACAAACCATTCTTCGCTAAAGCTGCCCTCCTGCCGATCCTATCCCTATCCTTTAACTCCCCACCTGTCAAGGAGGATGTGAAGGCCTTCCCTTGCCCTCACTCAGCCACTCTGGCCGTTCCGGGGTACTCCATATCGGAGGGGAAACCTGGTTCCCGACGGCCAAGATCCTTGGGCAAGAACCCTCCTCCTGGATTGGGGAGAAAGGAGTGGTCCCGGAATTGCACCATCCAGTTCTTGAAATTCGGCCCTTGGACCAATCATATAGGATCGAACTCAACAGGAAAAGGAGCAAGACCAATGAAAAAGCGTAAGTTTAGTCAGATAGGTTCTCTATGGGGACTGGTGCTCATTCTTCTATTCGCTGCCGCCCCCATCGCCTCCTCCCAGCCGGACCCACCCAGAGAGGAGGAATCGCAACAAAAGCCGGTCCTGGTAGGTCGTATCTCCCATGTGGAAGGACAGCTGCTCCGCTACATCCCGAGCGAGAAGGACTGGGTTGCCACCCGCGAGGATGCCCCATTCGGGTTGGATGATGCGCTCTATTCGAACGAGAAGGGCAAGGCAGAGTTCATCATGCCCAATAACACCTGGGTGAGAATCGATGGGGACACCCAGATCCAAATGATCCGGCTGGAAGAGGATTTGACGGAGATGGATCTTGCCTCCGGCACGGCCCGCTTTTACAACAAGAGCTCGACGGGCCTGATCAAGGCAACTATCCCCTTCGGCTATGTCGTCGCAGGTCCCCAAACCACCTTTGACCTATGTGTGGGTGACAAGTCCGCAGAAGTGATTGCCCTGAATGGAAAGGTGGATTTCGTCCATCCCAGCGGGGAGGCAAATATGAAGTGGCGGCCGGATCCTCCTCCATCCTGGCAGATATCCAGCAAATCTCCTCGGGCGAGGGAAGACCGGATGCGGAATGGGATGAATGGAATTCCACCCGACAAAGCCTATGGGCGAAGCGGCTGCAAGCACCCGGACCTTCGAAAAAATATCTTCCCCCCAGTCTCGAGGACGAGGCATGGGCCCTGGAGGAGAGCGGCACATGGGAGAGAGTCTATTATGAGGGTTCCTATCGCCACTTCTGGCGTCCCATTCATGTCGCACCTGGTTGGGCGCCGTTCACCGTGGGTAGGTGGACCGATTGGTACGGCGATCAATGCTGGATTCCGGACGAGCCGTTCGGCTACCTGACCCACCACTACGGTAACTGGGTATTTGCAGGTGGCCTTTGGTATTGGGCTCCCCCGGTGGTAAGCGTGGGGATTGGGATGGGACTGCCCCTGCCGCCCCTACCCCTTCTCCCCATCCCCTTCGCCTGGTTCCCGGGAAGGGTATCGTGGATACACTCAGACCTTTACATCGGTTGGGTGCTGCTGGCCCCCTTTGAGCCCTATTACTGCCATCACCGCTGGGGACCGCACATTCTGGTGGTACACCATACCCGTCCCATCCATGTCAATCCCGGACATTACCGCTACTTCAACCATGCGGTGGTCGTCCGCCAGCACGACTTCCATACCGTGAATAACTATACCAGGGCCAGGATCGGCAAGATCGACAAGATCACCCTCATGAAAGACTACCGTGGCGCACCGGTGGTCAACGACACGGTGATTAAGGACTACACGAAGGATAAACAGAAATACAGGTTCACCAATGTGGAGGTCTCCGAGAAACCGCACCAGACCGTTCTGAACAGGATCCAGCACAACGAGTTGAGGGCGCGGCAAGAAGGGAAAGAGAGAGAAAACGCTGGGCGAATTCAGCAAGAGATAGAGAAGTTTAAACGGGGCGAACCGGTGCCGGGGGCTCGCATCGAAGAGCCGAAGGTCTCCCGTAAGCTCGTGCCTGGAAAAGAGCCGAATAGACCGGAGACGGAAATAAGGTTCCCGGAAAAGCCCCTCAATGAACGGGCCGAAGCCAAACCCGGTATCGAGCAGCCCGTTCGTCCTGCCAAGCCGGAGCAGCCTTCTGAGCCGGAGCGGAAGATCCGGCCGCCTCGACCGGGACAGTCGGGCGCGGTGCAACCAAAAAAACTGGAAGGGCGAGAGGCAACAAAAGGGAGGATAGTGCCACCGGCCCGGCCGACTCGACCAAGAGACATGTACACCGTCCAGCCCGGTCCACCGCGGCAAAGAGAGCTCAAGGGGCCGGTACAAGCTCGAAGGGAAGTGCCCGGCCAGAAGCCAAGTGGGCCGGAGCAGCGGCTCCAGTACAGGCCCCAGGGGCAGCCTGGGCCGCAAGGGCAGTGGGACAGGAGAGCACAAAGACGCGATGAGGAGAGGCAACAGTACCGCGTCTCACAAGGGCAGCGTGGGCAACGAGATCCCCGCCCGCAATCCCAGCGAGGCCCAGGAGAGCAGCAGCGTCGGGCCAGGACGCAATGGCAGCCTGAAAAAGAAGGGCGATCGAACTAAGACGATTGATCAAGATACCAGCGACCAGCTTTGGCCCCGGGCTTCGGGAGGCTTTCAGTTACACTCCTGAAGCCCGACGATTATGGCGACAGAGAGGGTATTCAGAAAGCCATCCTCGGTGGCCCCGGGCATGGAGATAATCCGCGCCCCTGCCCTCTGGGCCTGCACTCTCGCGCTGGAGTGCGAGGGCGAATAGGTAGGTATAAAGAAAGGCAATATCAGTAGCCTGCATCGCCGCCGTAACGCAAGCCGACGGCTCCTGGGGGGTGCTCCGACGGGTGGGAATGACGATCAGCACTGACTCAGATCCCGCGGCCAGTGCGGCCCCGATCAGGACCTACGCCACGCTCTGATCCCGCATCGTGTCTGTAACCACCAACACCCGCTCCCCTGGCTTCAGGGCCACGCACTTTTCCATCGCCACCCGCGCACACCGCTGCAACTCAACCTCTTTCATCGGCTTAGCCCCTCCCCTCTGTCAGATGATGAAGTCTGCTCCATTACTACCCTTTAGCACCCCCTGTGTCAAGGCCGACGCGAATGCCCTTCCCGCAAGGTCTCGAATCCCCTGTATGCTGCATTCTGCGTTCTGCTAACTGACCTCCGGTCCGCGATTCGGCGTCCCTGCCCTCTGGCTTCTCGGTAGTTGCTTTGCAGGTTCTTCTTGACAACGATTATCGATTTGTCGGAAAATCGGTTCCGAAGACCTCTCAACCTAACCTTTAACCTTCTGAGGAGTAAAATGAGAAGTTGGGGTTACCAGAAAATGATCATATGAGGCCTCCAAGGGGATTTCAATGTCCCTTTGGGGGCGCCCATCCAGTATACTCTATGGTGCGAAAAGGCGAGTTCTTATCGATCTCTGCTCTTCATGCCAGGTACTTTGATTCTTTGCAAATCAGGAGGGCAAATTCATGAAGAATCCGACTGCTGGCAAGTCCAAGGCTAAGGCCTCAGTTCCAACGATACAAATTGGCGTTAGCCGCCCGGAGCTTCCACTCACCGATCTGCCGACGCCAGAAGAGGTCTTCCGCAAACCCAAGATCGGTTTCAAAGAGCTCATCATGTACGTGCTGGGACCGAGCATGATCGCGCTGGGCGCAGCCCTGGGAAGCGGCGAGTGGCTACTGGGTCCGTTGGCCTTCGGTAGGTTTGGCTTCATGGGACTCGGTTGGCTCATCGCCCTGTCCGCGGTGCTCCAAACGTTCTACAATGTCGAAAACGCACGCTATACTCTCGCCACCGGGGAAGTGCCGATTGTCGGTTTCACCCGCACCCCACCCGGCTTAAAATTCTGGGTTACCGTGACTCTGATCGTGATCTACATCGGGTGGATTTGGGGGGGGTGGGCGTCCAGTGCCGGGCAAGGCCTCTTTACCCTCTTTACCGGACGCCAGTTGAATGCCAAGAACCCGATGGAATTGGAGACCGTGCGCCTCATCGCCATCGGGTTGATGATCTTATCGTTTGGGGTGTATTTGCTTGGGAAAAAGATTTCCCGAACCCTCGAGATCATCGATACCTTCCTGGTCTTTTTCATCCTGGGTTCGATGGTCATTTTGGCGGCCATCTTTGCGCCGGCCAGTCTCTGGGGCACGATGCTCGCCAGCATCGTCACGCCGGGGGCACCTCCCAAAGGCATTGACGCGACCACCCTCGGTTCGATCATCGGCTACACCGGCTTTGGGGCTGGCATGAACTTCATGCTCATCAACTACTACCGTGATCACGGCTACGGAATGGGGTCCAAGGTTGGCTTCTTCTCTGGGGTGATCGGCGGTCAGAAGCAGGATGTGCTGCCATCCGGCGTCACCTTCCCCGAAAGCGAAAAGAACACCAAGCTCTGGAACCGCTGGTTCCGCTATCTGATGATTGACCAGTGGGCGGTCTTCTTTACCGGAGCCATGATCGGCATGTTCATACCGAGCATGCTGTGCGTTGCCCTGACTCAAATGCCAGGGGCAGGTGTACCCAGCGCCGCCAATATGCCGGTTTATGTCGCGGTCGAGATGGGCAAGATATCCAGGTTTTTCTTCCCCTTCATGCTCCTCCTCGGCACGCTGATCCTGTTTAAGACGCAGACCACCGTCCTGGAGATGCTGGTTCGCAACACCGTAGATGCTGCCAACGCGGTGAGCCCGCGCCTGCGCGCCTGGATCGCAGGCGACGCACGCAAGGCCTATTACACCCTGGCGATTGTGTTCATCATCGCGATCGGCATCATCATTCACCTGGCGCTGCCGACCGAGTTGCTGCAGATCTCGGCGAACATGGCGAACCTTGCGTCCCTCATCTTCCCGTTCGTCCTGATCTACTTGAACGCCAAACTGCCCAAGCCCGCACGCGCGAGATGGTGGTCAACCGTGATCTTGCTCGCAAATGTGGTGTTCTTTGGGTTCTTCTTCTTCAACTTCGTTTCTCTGAAGATGACAGGACAACCGCTGGTCAAGTTTTAGAATGGAAAAATAGGGACACATCCAATAGTGTTCGGCACATTTATTGTTTAGAGAAAGGCAAGTGGTGATATACTGCTCCCCTGAAAGTCAAAGCCACCTTTAGGACATGATGGTATCATCCTGAAACCAAGGAGGTGGCCCATGATTCCGGAAAATGTCGCTGTACCGCGCTGGACCGCCAAGAAGCGATCAGCCCTCATCCTGAGCATCCTGCAGGGGGAAACTACCGCCCAAGAAGCGGCCCGCAAGCACGATCTCACCGTGGCAGAAGTAGAGGAGTGGAGGGAGAAATTCTTAGGAGCGGGGGAGAATGTCCTGCGGAGCCGGCCCCAGGACGAGGAAGGGCTGAAGAACGAACAGATCAAGAGACTGAAGCAGAAGGTGGGAGAATTAGTGATGGATCTGGATATCCTGGGAGAGGCGGTGAAGGATCGCCCTTTCGAAGAGAGGACGCCCGACGAGTGAAAGAGGTCTTGCCCTGGATCTCGATGCGGAGGATCTGCCGGATGTTGAAAGTTCCCCGCTCCTCGGTGCGTCCCGTCTCGGATCGAGCTCCCCGGACCCCCATGCTGGATGACCGGTTGGCAGAGCGCATCCGTACTTTGATCCACCTCTATCCCACCTTCGGGTATCGCAGGCTGTGGGCCCTGCTCCGCTTTCGAGAAGGCCTCCCCATCAATCGCAAGGCCGTGTACCGGATCGTCAGGCTCCGGGGCTGGATGATGCACCAGCGGCAGAGGACGCCCCGGCCCCGCGTCCAGGCCAGCCGGAGCCAGACCGAAAGATCCAACGAGCGATGGGCCACGGATATGACCCATATCCCCTGTGGAAGGGATGGCTGGGCCCATCTGGTGGCGGTGGTGGACTGCCATGACCGGGAAGTGATCGGCTATGAGCTGGCCCTCCGGGGACGAGCGAAGGAGGCGGAACGGGTCCTCGAATCTGCCTGCCTGGCCCGTTTCGGGATCCTCAGAGCTGCAGGCCCCACGCCGGTCGTGAGGAGCGACAATGGCCTGATCTTCCAGAGCCGGCGTTTCCGTACTGGGATTACCGACTCCGGCAGGAGTTCGTGACTCTCGATACTCCCAAGCAGAATGGGATCGTAGAGCGGTTCTTTCGGAGCCTGAAAGAGGAGTGCATCTGGCTCCATTACTTCCCTTCCTTTGTCGAGGCCAAGCACCAAGTGAGCTCCTGGATCCGGTGGTACAACCAGGGGCGACCGCATCAGGCCTTAGGTTATCGGAGTCCAGCAGAATATCGGGCTCAACAAGAACGTTTTGTGGCTTGACTTGGAGGGAGCACTACACCTGTTATTGCACAACTTTCTTTTTCCAACTGTTAAAGATCAGTTACGGCTGAAGCGGCGGCGGCGGCATACCCGTCCGCCCCGATTTGCCGGGCAAACTCTCGGATTACCGGCGCTCCTCTATATATGGTTCATCCGGGTTTTCAGTGGGTAATGCGATAGTGTACAATGGCTCCGAGGAGGACTGGAGCCATGCAAGATACCGAACTTTACCGTTATCTTCTGGGTATTGAGCCGCCGTGGGTGGTGGAGGA
>Ga0315274_10014295_pt1 | contig 11258 bp, 11 predicted proteins | sample YL17G02_20_MG_FD_203700 | JGI IMG/M metagenome (GOLD analysis project Ga0315274, IMG submission 203700) | Sediment microbial communities from Yellowstone Lake, YNP, Wyoming, USA - YL17G02_20 | ecosystem: Environmental > Aquatic > Freshwater > Lake > Sediment | place: USA: Wyoming | collected...
GATCCGAAAGGTGGCGCCGCTGGACCTGAGGCGGTACCTGGCGGACCTGAAGCGGGCCGACTACAGCCGGGCGACCGTCGCACGGAAACTCGCGACGCTCCGCTCGTTCTACAAGTTCCTCGCCCGCTCTGGCGAGGTCGCCCGCAACCCCGTCAAACTCATCCGCACGCCGCGACAGGAGCGCCGGCTCCCGAAGTTCCTCCAGCCCGGCGAGGTCGAACGCCTGCTCGCCGCGACGAAGGGCGGCGACTTGCTCGCGCTGCGCGACGCCGCGATCCTCGAGGTGCTCTACTCCACCGGCATGCGCGTCTCGGAACTTGTGGCGATGGACCTGGAGCACGTCGATCCGATCGGCGAAGTGGTCCGGGTTCGCGGCAAAGGGAAGCGCGAGCGCCTCGCGCCGCTCGGGTCCTACGCCCTGCGGGCGCTCGACCGATACCTGGCCGCCCGGGCCGACGCCGGCCCCATCGACAAGAAAGCCGTCTTCGTCAACCGCCACGGGAGCCGCCTGAGCACCCGGAGCGTCCGCAGAAAACTGGCGAAGTACCTCGCGATCGCCGGTCTCGACCCGAAGGTTTCGCCGCACACCCTCCGCCACTCCTTCGCCACCCACATGCTCGAGCGCGGGGCCGACCTGCGGGCCGTCCAGGAACTCCTGGGCCACCGAAGCCTTTCGACGACACAAATCTACACGCACGTCACGGCCGGCCGGCTGAAGGAGATTTACGAGTCGGCCCACCCCAGAGCCAACTAAGGCTGTGTTTTCAACGCAGAGGGCGCGGAGAACGCAGAGACAGATTTCTTCATGTGCGCGGCGGGTCTCCCGACCCGCCGCACAAAAAAGTCCCGTTGTTACTCGCTCCTCCCTCGGCGGTCTCTGCGCTCTCTGCGTTGAGACCGCGTTGCAGAACGGACGACTTATTGACCTGCCGCGTTTCGGCCGATACAACGTTCTCATGGCCCTGGCCGAGATGCTCAAGCACGTGACGCTGTTTGCGGGGCTCGATAAGGCCGCACGCGAGTCCGTGGGGCGGCTGGCCGTCGAGCGGCACGTCCCGGCCGGCCAGGTCCTCTTTCGCCAGGGCGAATCGGCCGACGGCTTCTACGTCATACTGGACGGCAAGGTGAAGGTGTACAAACTCTCGCCGGACGGGCGGCAGCAGATCCTGCACGCGTTCGGGCCGGGCCAGGCGTTCGCCGAAGCGGCCATGTTCGCGGGCGACTCTTTTCCCGCGTTCGCGGAGACGCTCTCCGAGTGCCGGCTGGCCTTCTTCCCGCGGGGGGCGTTCCTGAAGGAACTGGGGCAGAACCCGGCCCTTGCGGCCGGGCTGATCACGTCGCTCGCGCGCCTGTGCCACCAGTTGGCCGGGCTCGTCGAACAACTTTCCCTCAGCGACGTCTCGGGCCGACTCGCGCGGTACGTGACGGACCTGGCGCGCCGCAAGGGCGTCGCGCTGGAGAAGGGCGCCCAAGTGCGGCTCGACCTCGCGAAGGGGGAACTCGCGCGCCACCTCGGGACCGCCCCGGAAACCCTGAGCCGGGCGCTCGGACGCCTCGCCGCCCTCGACCTGGTGGAGGTCGAGGGACCCGTCCTCACGGTTCGGAACCCCGCCGGCCTGGAGGCCCTGGCGGGCGGTTTCACGCCCGAGGGTTCGTGATGCCTCTTCCCGAGGTACCGCACGGAACCGACCGAAAATCAACTAACCGAAAATCAGTTGACGCCTCGCGTGGACGGCGGTATCCTCCATTGCACTTTTCGTGGGCAAGGGTAAGGGGCCTCCGGGAGCGTTCGGGTCAAGACTGCTTGCTGACCGGCCGATAATGATTATAATGCTGCCGGACAAAGAACGGTGTGTTCCGTCTTCCTGCAGGAAAGGGCGTCTCTATGTGTGAATTCGGCGACCAGATCAAGGCGGGCAAGTTTCCGGTCGTGCTGTATGGCAACGCGACGGCCAAGAGTCGCCATATGGAGGGTTTGCTTGAGTCGTGCGGCGCAACCTTCGCCGTCTCTGATGCCTCAAGGGAGAAGGCGACCGAACCTTTTGCCGTCGTCGACGGTTGCTTCTTGAGCGCGCAGGACTTGGAGGAAGTCCTCAGGGCGGATTAGTTCTGTCACGCCCAAGGGGGAAGCCACGTCCCCAAACCAGATTAACATCGTCCTTTTTGGCCCCTCCGGGGTAGCGAAGCGAACCGCCGCTGAGTCTCTGGCGAGTGTCTGTCAAGCACATATGAAACGCGCCAGAATCCAGGTACTCGATATACGCGAGTACCTGGGTGATAGCACGCACGTCCTGCTCATGCGACCACAGAAGAAACAGCGGGAAGCAGTTACTGAAGCCATCGGGCGCATGTCCGGCAGGCTGCCAGAAGCCGATCTGAACATCATCTCGCTACATGCCTGCCACCAGTGCGGGAGCATTCCTGTATTCCCGTGCACCTCAGAGGCCGTCAAGGGCCTAGACCCCGCTATCTGCATCACGCTTATCGATGACGTCTACTCGTGCCGAAAGAGACTGAAGCGCGGAGGATACCCGTATCGCCACCATCAACTTCTGAACTGGCGGCAAGTCGAATGCGGCATTGCGGACCTCATCGCTGACGCGTCCAGCATTGAGAATGTGTACCTTGCGGCCAAGCATCCGAGAATGATGGTGTACCGTCTGCTTTTTGAGCCGAAGCGCCCGAGGCTTTACTCCGCCTCTCAGATTACAAACGTCAGAGATAACCCGCAGGCCCGGAAGGAGATAGAGGCTCATCGTCGGCACATTCATCAGGAATTCGTTGTCTTTGACCCTCTGACCGTAGATGACCGCATTCTTGTCAACTCCCTGCCTGGTGAGGAGACCGAGGCAGAAACCTTCCAGGTTGGAATCGATGCTAGGTGGCCCTCCGACCTCTCCGATATTGGGCCCTACTACGAGAGCCTTGTGCCTGAAGATCCGAACCTCTTCCCTCTGACGGTGGAAGTCAAAGAAGCCGAAGAACTCAACAGGCCAGACCAGATGAGTAGCCCCATGAGCACCATCGACGCCCAGATAACACAGAGAGACTTTCGGTATATTGACCAAGCGGACGTGATGGCAGCATACAGACCTCGGTTATTGGGCCACGAGAGCGGCGGCGTCGCAGCGGAAAAACTCTACGCCGCCGGTACGGGCGCCACACCCGTAGTGGAGTATTCGCCTTCCGAGGATACCGCCGACACAGCATCGAGACCGTTCAGCACACCCCTTCCGGGTCCAGTGTTGCTGGACTTGGATACGTTCTATGAGAGTCTGGATTCCACCGCACGCGCAGAGGCAGACAGGCGCTATCAGCGTAATGCGGAACGGTACCTGATATTCGAGGAGTTCGCCGCTCGTTTCCAATCTTAGGCGCGCGGAGTTTTTGAAAGAACGTTGTGCTTCGACATTTTGCCAGACTATTCCTCCGACTTCAGATTGAGACCTCCTGGATCGCCAGAATTTTGAGTCCCTAGGTAATCAGGTCAACATCGCCAGGTAGGGGCGCATGACGTTGGCCATGCGGCAAATCTTGGCGTAATGCCAGAATTCGTCCATGGTGGCGCGGCGCTCGCGCCAGCACTCGCGCAGCGCCTCCAGCGCCACGTCGAGCCCGATTTTGTTGCGGTACTTGAAGCAGTCCGCCACCGTCTTGGCGATGTCGTACATCTTGACCGTCACACCTTCGATGGAGTGCTTCTGAACGCCGGCCGCGAGAGCATTGGGTGGAAACCGTACAATTCGCAGAGACAGTGTATCAGGCCTGGGAAGCCGTGCCTTCTCGTCGAGGGCGAGCCAAACCTGCCGCGGCATCTGCGTCGTAAGGCCGTGGAAACGAAGCGCGGAGAGAAGACACACGACGGCGTGCGGCACGCGCTTGCACGCCTCTGCGAGGCTGTGGTGCTCTGTGACGGGGGCGTCGTGAGCCACATAGAGCCCTCTACCAATGCGGCGCACAAGTCCCCGGTGGTGCAGTATCCGCAGATATTGCCTCGGAATCCCGCATTCGTCAAGGTCCCGCGGGCGCAGGATTCCAGCCTTCCGGACCATCTTGAGGACACGCTCTGTTCGCGATTTGCTCATTCCACCGTCCTTTACGTAACGTAGGGGATTATCGGCAATTCCCGACGTTTTGTAAAGGCAATTCTCCGGGGCGTGCTTCTCTCCCGCGCCGGGTAAGGCGGAGTCCCCGTTCCACCCCCCCTTGAGACGCCTCCGGGAAAAAGCGATTGGCTTGACTTGCGTCAAAGCCCGGCGCGGGGGTGGAATGTATGATTAGGGCGGACTGAGGAGCAAAGGAGGCAATCCGGTGGCACACGCGAAAACGGTGAAACGCAAGATCGTGAAAATTGACGAGCGGCTGTGCAACGGGTGTGGGGTGTGTGTCACGCCGTGCGCCGAGGGGGCCATTGAACTCGTGGACGGAAAGGCCCGCGTCGTCCGCGAGGAGTTGTGTGACGGGGCCGGGTTCTGCCTGGGCATCTGCCCGACGGGGACGCTTTCGATCGAGGAGCGCGAGGCGCCGGCGTTCGATGCCGAGGCGGCCCGCGAGCGCGAGGCCGAGCGCGGCAAGCCCATCCTCCAGGAAAAATGTTTCCGCTGCGGCGCGAGCGAGACGGACGCAGTCCTCTTCCCCTGCCGGACGAACGGCGAATCGAAATGGGTGTGCGTGCGGTGCCTGCCGCCGCTCATCCACGGCTATTGAGCCCTGCACAACTAATGTTCAGCGCCAAACAACACGATTTGTGCGGTGGGTCTCCGTACCCACCGCGCCAAAATGGCTCGCAAGGGGTCGAAACAGGCCTTTTTTCGCGGCGGGTGCCCGTTCGACTGCGCTCAGGGTAAACTCCGACCCGCCGCGCAAAATAGTAAGGCAGCCCTTGAGCATTACTTCTACAGGGCTCAATAAAGCACGGAGAGCCTGCAATGAACTGCGAAAAGAAGAAGTCTTGTGCCGGCTTCGTCGCGGGGAAGAAGTGCCCGGGCGTTTCGTTGGCGGAGCGGCTCGCCCCGGAGTTCGGCCGGCTCATCGCCGACTATCACGGCCGCATCTGGGGACGCGAGGGCGCGATTCCCTTCAAGTACAAGTACCTGATGGCCCTGGCGACGGCCGTCACGGGACGCGAACCGCAGCGCGCCCTCCTGGAGGCGAACAAGGCGCTCGCGCACGGTGCAACGGCCGAGGAGATCCGCGAGACGCTCGAACTGGCGGTCTGGCTGGGCGGGTCGCCGCTGATTCTGGAGATCGTCGGTCCGGTGCTGCGGTTCGTCGAGAAGCGCCTGGCGCCATCGCCAACTTCCCGCTGCCCGACATGAGGACGGCGGACGTTTCGCTTGACACCTCTTCGCCCGCCATCTACGTTGCACGCGGAATCCCCCTGGAGGCGGAAGAAATGTATCATTTCGTCTCCGGCGCGAGGCGCTCTTTGGTCCTGGTTCAGGAGGGATGCCGATGCCCGCTGAAGGAATGCCCGCAAGGTCCCGTTGTCCGCTGAGGGTCAACCGCCGCCGTTTTCTCGGCACGCTGGGTGCTGCCGCCGCCGCGACGCAACTGGACCTGTTGGCCTTTGCGTCGTCGTTGTTCGGCGAGGAGCCGAAGCCTGCCGGCAACCCGGTGGTAAAGGTGGTGTTCGCGCGGCCCGCGCAGGGCCCGGTCGTGAGTTGGCCGGGCGGCAACTGCGACGTCAACGCCCAGCAGGCCCTCTTCACGAAGACGCTGACGGACGCGGCCACGCCGTTGGGCGTCCAACTCCAGGTCCAGGCCGCGCCCATCGACAAGCCGGAGGAGGTGAGCGCCTGCCTCGACGGGCTCAAGGCCTCGCCGCCCGACGGCCTTATCGTCTGCGCCATGGAACTCTTCCGCTGGGAACCCGTCAACCAGATCGTCCAGAACCGCGGCGACGTCCCCACCATCGTCTACAGCAACCTGAGCGGCTTCACCGACCACCTGCAGTGCGGCCGCAACCTGCCGAAGACCTTCCTGGGGGCCACCCAGGACGTCGGGTGGCTGGCGGCGGCCCTGCGGATGCTTGCCACGATCTGGCGCATGAAGCACACGCGCCTGCTGCTCGTGGCCGGCCGCGGGGGCGACAAGACGGTCGAGACCCTCGGCACGACGTTCCACGGCATTCCGAAGTCGCGATTCCAGGAGGAGTTCAAGAAGGTCGAGGAGACCGACGAAGTCCGCGCCATGGCCGACTTCTACGCCAAGAACGCCAAGGAGATCGTCGAACCGACGAAGGCCGACATCCTCGGGGCCGCCAAGAACTACGTCGTCATCCGACGCCTCCTGGAGGCCGAGAACTGCCAGGGCGTCTCGATCGACTGCCTGGGCTGGACGAACCCCGTGTGCCTGGCGTACTCGCGGCTGCTCGACGAGGGCATCGCGGCCGGCTGCGAGGCCGACCAGGGCGCCGCCCTCGGCATGCTGCTGACGACCCTGCTCTGCAATCGGCCCGGGTTCATCCAGGACCCGTCGCCCAATACCGTCAACAACACGCTTATCGGCGCCCACTGCACGTCGCCGACGCGGCTGGAAGGGTTCGACAACCCGTACCGCGCACCGTACCTGCTGCGCAGTTACCACACGCGCACAGGCTGTTCGCCGCAGGTCCTGTGGCCGGAAGGCAAGGACGCGACCATCATGACGTTCACCGGCACGGCGTCGATGGCCGTCGGCACCGGCCGCGTGCGCTCCAACATTTCGCAACCGCCCTCCGGGTGCTGCCGCACGGCGGTCGAGATCGAACTCGACGGCGTTGCCGATACGCGCGACGTGAAGGGCTTCCACCAGTTGTTCATCCTGGGCAACCAGGGACGCCTGTTCAAGGCGTACGGTCAACTGGCGGGGATCCGGGTGGACCCGATTGCGTAAGAGCCTCTAATGCTCTGTTCAAAATATGTTTTTATTCCCCCTCTCCCCTTGTGGGAGAGGGTAGGGTGAGGGGAAATGAAGGCATTCACCCTCACCCCTCCCCCTCTCCCATCGAGGGAGAGGGGGATTGAAACGGACGTTTTCAACAGGGCAAACCTCTAACAAAATGGGTGGAGCGGTCGCCGCGGCGATAAGCGTTGACAGGCGCGTCCAGCGGCCTATACTTTGCCCCGCCGCCGGTTTGCGAGATCGGTCGTGCCGGAATCTCGCGAGCGTCGGGCCCGCCCCCCGACCGGTTCCGGTGAAGCGCCGGGCCGCCGGCGTCCGATAAAGGAACTGTGGCTGGATCCGGGCGAGGGGATTCCGAGCCGAACACCGAAGGAGTCTGTCCGTATGCCGAACACCATCTGCAAAGTCCACGCGCGGGAAATCCTGGATTCGCGCGGCACGCCGACCCTGGAAGTGGACGTCGTGCTGGCGGGCGGCGCGTTCGGCCGGGCGGCCGTTCCGAGCGGCGCTTCAACCGGCGAACACGAAGCCGTCGAACTCCGCGACGGCGACGACAAGCGCTACCGCGGCAAGGGCGTCACCAAGGCGGTTAAGAACGTCAACGTCCTCCTCGCGCCGAAGGTCGTCGGCATGGACGCGCGCGACCAGGCGGCCATCGACGAAACGATGGTCGCGCTGGACGGGACGGCGAACAAGGGCAAACTGGGTGCGAACGCGATTCTCGGCGTGAGCCTGGCCGTCGCCAAGGCCGCCGCCGACGAGGCCGGACTGCCCCTCTATCGTTACCTAGGCGGGCCGGCCGCCCGCGTGCTGCCCGTACCGATGTGCAACATCATGAACGGCGGCGCCCACGCCGACTTCGCCATCGACCTTCAGGAATTCATGGTCATGCCGTTCGGCGCGACGTCCTTCCGCGAAGGCCTGCGGATGGCGGTCGAAATCTTCCAGGCCCTCAAGGGCGTCCTGAAGAAGAAGGGCTACGCCACGACGGTCGGCGACGAAGGCGGTTTCGCCCCGTCCCTGAAGGAAGGCAACGAGGAGGCCTGCAAACTCATCCTCGAGGCCATCAAGACCGCCGGTTACCGCGCGGGCAAAGACGTCTGGCTCGCCCTGGACCCCGCGGCCAGCGAAATCTACAAGGCCGGCAAGTACAACCTTTTCAGCGAGAAACGGAAACTCTCGGCCGAGCAGATGGTCGGCTTCTGGGCCGACTGGGCCAAAAAGTATCCCATCCGCAGCCTCGAGGACGGCATGGCCGAGAACGATTGGAAGGGGTGGAAAGCCCTGACAGACCGCCTCGGCGACCGCATTCAGTTGGTCGGCGACGACATTTTCGTGACGAACACCGAAATACTGTCGCGCGGCATCCGGGAAGGCGTCGCCAACTCGATCCTCATCAAGGTCAACCAGATCGGGACGCTCACCGAGACGCTGGCGGCCATCGACATGGCCCACCGCGCGGGCTACACGGCGGTCATCAGCCACCGCAGCGGCGAAACCGAGGACACCACCATCGCCGACATCGCCGTCGCGACGAACGCCGGACAGATCAAGACCGGCAGCCTGTGCCGAAGCGACCGCATCGCCAAGTACAACCAACTCCTGCGCATCGAAGAGGAACTGGGCGACGCCGCCCGTTACGGCAACTTTTTGTGGAAGAAAGCATGACGACCTCCAACCGGCGGGTTTCGTTTCTTGGGAGCGGCTGGATCTATTGGCCGCTCTGTCTCATCGCGTGCACGCTCGTGGCCCTGGCGGTCCTCGGCCCCGAGGCCGAGCGCCGGCTGGACCTCGAGCAGCAGTGCGCGCGTATGCAGGCGGAGGTCGGAAGCCTGGCCCAGGCGCGCGACCAACTCGAGGCCGCCCGTGAAGCGCTCGAGAAAGACCCGACCTACGTGGAACAGGTGGCGCGGCACGAGTTGGGCGCGGTGCGGCCGGGCGAAATCCGCCTGCCGCAGCCCGACGAGTTCGCTTCGGTGCGATTCCAGCCGCCGGCCGACCCGACGCCCCCCGCCCCGCCCGTCCTGGAGTTTCTCGCGTCGTTCGCAGACCCGCAGATGCGCCTCGTCGCGCTGGTATTCGGAGGGATGCTCCTGGCGGCCGCGGTAATATTCAGCATTCCGACCGCCGAGGCCAAGCCCGCCCGGGCCTGACGCACCTCTCCCCCCGCCGCGCCGACGTTGGAGCCTGAAAGGCTCAGATAAAAAAGCCCAGGGCAACGCCCTGGGTGTAGTGCCAAACATCCCCACAACCCCATCCCTGAAAGGGCGGAACAGTATGTTGCGCCCTTTCAGGGCTAGGCGTTGAAAAAAAGATTACAGTCTCCTATCTCCACCGACCCAGGCCGTTGGCCTGGGCTGTATTGTTTCAGGCCTTCGGCCTGAACGACGCTTCGGGCCTCACAGGTTCTCAGAACATAGGTCGAGGCGGTCCGCGATGACGCGCAGCGCCAGGGCTTCGACCTTGGCCAAGGCCTGGGCCTGCGTCTTGGCGTACGCCATCACGCCCGGAAGTTCCGGCACTTCCGCGATCCAGCGACCGTCTTCCTCGCGTTCGATCTCAATTTTCACAAGCGTGCCTCCAGTCAAAACCGACCCCGAATGAACGGCCACAGGGCAAGGCGGTCTTGGCCGCCGAACGCCGCGCACAAACCGTCCCGCCAGAATCGCAGGATTCCCGCCAACCCGCTTGTCTATAGCAGGAGTTGCGGTGGAAGGCAAGCGGCCGGCGGTTGTCAGAAAAAGGTGTCAGGAACCGTTTTCGGATGGGGAAAACGGTGTCAGGAACCGTTTTCGAGGAGCGTAGCGAAAAGGGTGAGGGGACCGGCGCGCTCGATGCGGACGGTGACAAGTTCGCCCGCGAGGTCCAGCCCGCCTTTCACATCGCCCGCCCGGGAAAAGGTTCCTGACACCTTTTCCATGGCGAGGGGCGGGCCGTCGAAGACGACGAGGCGATTGTCAGGCGTCCGGCCCCTCCATTGCGGATTGCGGATTGCGGATTGCGGATTGCGTAGCGCCTTCGGGCTGACCCCTTCAACCAGGACGCGCACCGTGCGGCCGACGAACTTCTGATTTTCTTCGCCCGCAATCTGCTCCACCAGGGCCAGCAGCGCGCTATGGCGGCGGCGCTTTTCGGCCGCGGGCACGTCGTCGGGGTACGCACGTGCGGCGAGGGTGCCCGGGCGCGGACTGTATTTGAAAACGAAACCGCTCGCGAAGCGCATCCGGCGCGCGAGGTCAAGCGTCGCCTCGAAGTCCTCGCCCGTTTCGCCCGGGAAGCCGACGATGAAGTCCGACGCGACGGACACTTGAGGAGCGGCCTCGCGGACCATCGCGACGCGCTGGGCGTACTCGGCGGCCGTGTATCCGCGGTTCATGCGCTCCAGGACCGCGTCGGAGCCGGACTGGGCGGGCATGTGGAGGTGCGGGCAGAGGAGCGGCACGTCGCGAAAGACCGAGGCGAGGCGCGCGGTCATGGCCTTCGGATGGCTCGTGATGAACCGCAGGCGCCGAAGTCCCGGCGTTCCCGCGACTTTCTCCACGAGGTCCGCGAGATTCCACGCGCGGCCGGCCTCCTCGAATCGGTAGCGGTTGACGGCCTGGCCAAGGAGCGTCACTTCGCGGACCCCCCGGTCCACCAGCCGCTGAACCTCCTCGGCCAGGGCGGCGGGGGAGCGGCTCCGCTCCGGCCCTCGGACGTTCGGCACGACGCAGTAGGAGCAGAACATGTCGCAACCGCGCATCGCGCGGACGAAGGCCTGGCGGCTTCGGCCGACGCGGCGGCGGCCGCGGACCTCCACCGCATCGATCCGAGCATCCGATTCGCCGAACGCCTCACGCTCCTCTTTCCCGCGGGCGGGATCGAGGGCGATGCTGCGGCGTCCCGCGCGGGCTTCCCGGACGAGGTCGGGCAGGTCGGCGAGGCGTCCCGGCGCGCAGATAAAGTCCACGAGCGGCGCCCGCTGCCACACTTCCGGCCCGTACTGCTGGGCCGTGCACCCCACGAGGCCGACGACGAGGTCGGGTTCGCGCGTTTTTCGTTCGGCCAGCGCGCCGATGTTGGAGAAGGCGCGGTTTTCAGCGTGGGCGCGGACGGAACAGGTGAGAAACACCAGGACGTTCGCGGACGCGGGGTCGTCAACGATCTCGGCGCCGGCGGCGCGGAGCATGTCGTCGGCCAACTCCGCGTCGAGCCGGTTCATCTGGCAGCCGTAGGCCGTGATATGAACGCGCAGCGGTTCCATGCAAGCGGGGCATTATAGGGGACGCCCGGTCGGCCCACAAGGGCGACCGGACAAGGCCGGCCGTGGCACGTGCCACGGGAGGGAACGTGTCCGGCGGCTTCCGCCGCCGGCTCGAAGGGGGCGAAGGAGG
>Ga0315274_10014296_pt1 | contig 11257 bp, 12 predicted proteins | sample YL17G02_20_MG_FD_203700 | JGI IMG/M metagenome (GOLD analysis project Ga0315274, IMG submission 203700) | Sediment microbial communities from Yellowstone Lake, YNP, Wyoming, USA - YL17G02_20 | ecosystem: Environmental > Aquatic > Freshwater > Lake > Sediment | place: USA: Wyoming | collected...
TCCCGATCCCAGTTCAAGGTCAGGACCCCGCCGTCCTCCTCGATCACCACGTCCCCGTACTGATCCTCCACCGACTGGAGAAAGGCCTCGGCCTCGTCAATGGCGGGGATGACGATGGCGCTGGAGGCGTTCACGTTGAGTTTCGCCGTCACCAGCTGAGCGAAGAGCATGGAGAAATTGTTGCCGCGTGCCCCCCAAAGAATCTCTTTGCCCAGAAACTCGTCAACCGTGACGCCGAGAATCGTGACGCTCGTCCCCTCGCCCCAATCGTGGTTCTTCCAGTAACCCATCCCGCCCGCCGTGCCGGTGGTGACGGCGTCCTCGTCGTTCGACGGATCGCCTCTGCCGCGATCGCCTGGCTTGTCGCTGTCTTTGCCGTTCGATCCCGCAACCTGATTGCAGACCAAGGGGTCTACCGCGACCTGCGCCCATGCCGCCGGCGCCGCCAGAAGGATCGACAGAATCAGCGCCAGCGCCGCTGCGATCTCCTTGCACATTCGCATCCCCGTCATCTTTCAACCCTCCCTCCAAGAGCGCTTCTTTGCGGGCCCGATGCAGGTCCTCCACAACCGCCATGATCCCATGGTATCAGAGAAGAGACCCGTCCGTCAAGTCCACGTCCAGTCTGATCGACGAACCGACGAACCAAATCGGCGAGGGGGCGCCACGCGAATCGGCGTTGGCGCTCTTCTCTTTCCTTTTTCGCTGCAAAGGACGGGATCGGGCTGGGGATCGCGGCGCTGGTGATTGCGGCCCTTGCCACTGCCGCGCAATTGCTGGTACACTCTCTGGGACTGGCTCAGGACTCTCGCGGGTGGGACGCCCGGATGCAGAGAACTCATCTCAGAATTCTCTCCTACAATACCCACAAGGGTTTCAGCGCGGGGCGCGCCCGATTTGTTCTTGCCGAGATACGGGAGGCCATCCGCCCTGTCCAGGCCGATATCGTCCTTCTTCAGGAAGTCCACGGAGAGCGCGAAAAACACCGCAAGCGGATTGCCGGTCCTGCCCTTGGACCGAAGATACGTTCGGGGACTGACTGTTGCGAACGTCAGGGCGCTTTCCGGCCACCCCTGGACTGCGCTCTCGGACCGCCTGGGGCTTTGCTGTGACCTCTCTTTTCCGGATGGAAGTCCGCGATTATAGCGACATCGGCGCCGGCTAGTCTGGTTTCCGGCGGGCGATCGTCGACCTTGTCCCTGGGCGCTGAAGCGTCCTTTGCCGGAGTCGCGGAGGCGCATCCCGTTCGTTGGGAGAGAAAGATGCTATCCTACCTCCTTCAGCACGTCTTCACCATACTCGGGTTTGCTCTGGCTCTGTTTCTTCTCGCCCGTGTGTTCCACGAGCATGAGAGACCGTCCACGTCCATGGCGTGGTTTCTGGCGATAGTCTTTGTCCCCTATCTGGGCGTGCCCGCTTATCTGCTCTTCGGCGGCAGAAAGCTGAGACGGTTGGTCGCTCGGAAAGGGCCTCTCTACCCAAGAGGAAAGGCGCAGACCGGCGCCGGCGGCCCGATTGGCAACACCGCCGAGCGTGTTCTGTCGGCTTACGGCTACCCGCCCGCTCGCGACGGGAACAAGATGAAGCTCCTGCGGACCGGCGAAGAAACCTACGTCGAGCTTCTCGACATGATCGACACGGCGCAGGAATCGATTCACGTGATGACTTTCATCCTGGGACGAGACAGCGTGGGAAAAGAGATCGTTTCGCGACTCAGCCGGAAGGCTCAACAGGGGGTCGAGGTGCGTCTCCTTCTGGATGCTCTGGGCTGTCTTTACACAAGAGGTCGGTTCGTTGAGTCCCTTCGGAGGGCCGGCGGTCGCGTGGGGGTTTTCATGCCGATGCTGCCGTTGCGGAGAAGGTGGTCGGCCAACCTCCGAAACCACCGGAAAATGGCGATCATAGACGGCGAAATCGGCATGATAGGGGGGACGAATCTGGCTCGGGAGTACATGGGGCCTGCCGCCGATCCGGCGCGCTGGATCGACACGAACGTGGTTCTGCGGGGACCGGCGCTGGCGGACCTCGAGAGAGTGTTCGCCGGCGATTGGCGGTTCGCGACGGGCGAGGATCTCCAACTGAAGGACGGACCAAGAGCGCCGTGTGAGGAAGGCTCTCCCGGTATGAGAACACAGGTTGTCGCCAGCGGCCCGGACGTGGCCGGCGACCCGCTCTACGACGCCATTCTCTCGCTCATTCACGAGGCGCGGAAAAGAGTCTGGATTGTCACGCCCTACTTCGTTCCTGACGAGGGTCTTTTCAAGGCTCTCATGCTGCAGTCGCGTCTGGGCCGCGACGTGAGGATCGTCGTTCCTGGCCGCTCAAACCACCCAGTGGCCGATCTGGCGCGAGGCAGGCGCCTGCGCCGACTTCAAGGCGTGGGCGCGCGGGTCTTCGCTCACCCGACTCGCATGATCCATGCAAAGCAGATCGTGGTTGACGACGACATTGCGGTCTCGGGTTCCGCGAACCTCGACATGCGCAGCCTCTACCTCAATTTCGAGGTCGACGTCTTCGTGTATTCCCCGGAGAAAGTGGCCGAAATGGCGAATTGGGCGAGCGGCCTGATGAGCCAATGCGTGGAGAGCGGCCTGACAACGCCGGGTTACTTCCGGCGGTGGGCGGAGGATCTCGGCTGGCTCGTTTCTCCCTTGCTGTGACACGCCGGATCGGTTGGAGCGCAAGCCATGAAGGCCGATCCCAAGCCCGCGGCTTGGGGCGCCATCAAGAAATGCCTGCGACTGGCGGCATGGCGTTCCTCGGCCATGGCCGCGCTCCTCAGACCGGCGGGACCGAGGATGGCGTCGGCCATGGAAGTCGTCAGAAAACACCGTCGAGACGGCGTCGTCATCCGTCCTTTGCCGCGCGTCCCCGTCGTCCGGCTCGGTTCTGTCAGCACGGGCGTCAGTTGACGAGCAGATGGGCGATGCGAACGGCGTGTCCCGCACTCCCCGGGTTCTTCCCATTCGCCGTGCGCAGAGTTAGTTCGTGGCGACCGGTTTCGAGGTCCGCGTCGAGAACCTGCGCCCAGGGAAGATGCAAACCGGCGCTCCACTCCGTGAAGAGGTCCCGCTCCCGAAACGGCCCGCCGTCGACGCTGTACTCGGCGATCCCCGCGTCGGGTCCGGCGGCGACGAAGATGCCGACGGCCGTGCCTTCGAACGAGAAGGTGAGGGTTGCTCCCGGCGCCTCCGCCACGAGCATCGGCGCGTCGACGAACCCGGCCCGCGTTCCCGCGCCGTCTCTCGGTTTCCATCTTTCCTCGAAACGCCACCCCTCGCCGAACTGGGCGTCGCGGACGTCGACCAGGCGCGCCTGGACGTAGCTCTTCGAGTCGATGGGAGCGGCGGGCAGGGGGTGAGGACGGACTCTCGGGTTCCTCGCCAACGGCTTCTTCCAGGCGGCGTCCAGCAAACGCTGAATCGACCGGAAGTACACTTCCTGGCCGAAAGGCGACGGGTGCAGGTCGCGGAAGTCCTCCTCCCATGTGAACTCCCGGGCCCTGATGCGCTCGGTCACCTCCAGGGCAAGATCGAGCGATGGAACGCCGTAGCGCTCCGCCACTCTTTCGTGGTTCTGGATGACCTTGGGCGTCTGCCCGCGATTGATGACCTGCATCTTGCCGGGGTCAGCGAAGTGCATCATGACGATATCGGTCTCCGGGTTCGCCATTCTGGCGTGGCGCACAATGCCTTCCATGCCTCGGACCTGTTCCTTGTCCGTGCGGCCGTTCGTCGAGTCGTTCACGGCCGCTTCGACGAACAGAAGGTCCACGCGTCCCCGGCTGAGAACGTCGCGATCGAGGCGGAATGCGCCGGGGGTCGAATCCATTGATGGAATCCCGGCGTTGATGAAATCGAACCTCGTTTCGGGAAAGCGCCGCTCGAGGTCCTGCATCACCATGTCGCGCCAACCGGGATTGTGCGTGATCGACCCGCCGAGAAACGCCACGCGGCCTTGCTTCTCGCGCGCGAAACGAACCCGGCTGTTGTCGAGACCCGCGCGGAGTCTGAAATACTCCCTCCCGTACGGCGTGCCGGCAACGGCGTGCGCGGGTTCGACGATGCGGCAATCCCGACCGTCGACTGCAAAAGCGCATGGGTCGAAACCGTGCCACCGGCCTTTACGGTCTTCCCCGGTCGTCTGCTTTCCCCCTACCACCATAGCGCATCCCGCACACATCATCCCGGCGCCAAGAAGCGCGAGCGTGGACCATCGTTTCCATCCAGCCTTATGCATATCATGGGATCTCCAAGATGCTTCCGGTTGGATGACCTCCCGTGCCCGGCCGAAACGGCAGAGGCGGGAATGGACGCGCGCGGGTCCCGAGACTCCTTGAGGCTCAGAACCATCCCTTCTTATTCGTGATATAGGTTTTCACAAAGTCCTCGTCGCTCTTCGTCAGGTAAATGATGCCCTCTATCAGGCCTATGATCCCCATCACGGCGCCGCCAAAGCCACAGGTGACGACTGTGACCAAAGCCATGATAACGCCTTCCTTGGTGTATCCCAGTACGAACTTGTGAACCCCGAACGCGCCAAGGACGATTCCCAGGATACCGGCCAAGATCTTCTTGTCTGCTGGATTCTCGCTCATCGTTCGCCTCCTGAATATGGGATCTGCTTGCGGCGCCGCAAGCCGCCGCTGGTTTCAACTCATATCCGGGTGCGTGCGCGCTGTCAACGGATTAGAGGTCGCCGAGACGCCGCCCCTTGGATTGCATGTCCCGTGGCCCGAAGCGCCGGGCCTTCGGTTCACGGCTCCAAGAGCTCGGGAAGACCGGTCAACGTGTAGCCTCGCTCGCGGAGATGCGGAATGATCTTCTCAAGCGCTCCGGGAGTGGCGGCGCCGGAGGCATGGAACAGGATGATGGCGCCGTCAAGCGGGTCGGGATCGTCTCCCGCCTCCTCAAAAGGCCGCTCGCAGACACGGCGAAAGACGCTCGCGGCGGTGGCCGGCGGGTCTTCCATCCAGTCCAGGCTGTCGATGGTCCAACGGACGGATCGGAAACCGGCCGTGGCCGCCGCGGTCAGAACGCGCGCGTCACTGTCGCCGAAAGGGGGGCGCCAGAAGGGACGGGTCGTCATCGTGGCGCTGGTCCGGGCGATCAGGTCCTCGACCGCCAAGAGCTCCGACCGAATCCTTTCGTCAGAGACCCGCCGACAGCGGGGGTGGGAGCGCGTGTGGTTGTAGACGCGGTGTCCTTTCCGCGCGATCGCCTCCGCGCCGTCGGGATGGCGTTCGAGGAAGATCCCGGTGAGGAAGAAACTGGCTTGCGCGCGGCGCTTCTCGAGAACCTCGAGCAGGCGCTCCAGATCCGGCATCTCGGTCCAGCTCGCGTCGAAGGTCAAGGCGACCTGCTTGCCGCCCCGCAGCCCCCGCACCAGCTCCCGCTCCAGATGCGGCAGACTCGGCAAGTGATCCCAGGGCTCGGCAACCAGGAGAGCCTGCCCCGTGTTCAGGCGGTTGCGCGAGAGCCCTGGGTTCATGTGCAGGATCCGCTCGACCGTCGTGCCGTGTCGGCGCGCGATCGTTGAGAGCATGTCCCGTGGCGCGGTGACAATGACGGCGGGAAAGGTCGTGGACGAGTCGATTGCCCGAGTCGCGCTCTTGGTTGTCAGTTCGCCCTCGAGCGGGGCGAGCGCCGGCGCCTCTGCGTCGGCCCCTCTCCCTCCGTCGGGGAATCCCAGAAAGAACAGAACGGCCGCCAGAAACCCCAGCAGTCGGGGACCCGTCCGAATTCGATTGACCGTGATGGCGGCGTTGGTTACCATGACATCTGTGATGGCTGCGTGAGGTCTTTCCCGCTCCGCGATTCGCCTTCGTTCCCGCTCCCGTCCCAGCCGTCTCCGCGCCGTCGATGGTGATGGGTTTCGGCTTCTTTCGCGCGTTTGCGTCAACCTGGCGTGTCGACCCGCCGCGAGAGCGAACCACATGCCTCCCTATGCCGACACCAACTTCGTCCCGCCGAACTCCGAGACGCAGATTGCGGCCAGGCGCTACGCCGAGTACCGCACCCGGCTCGACGAGCAGATGTACCGCCGCGGGGAAGCCGAGCGCGTGATCGACGTGACCGCGCGCCGGGTGGAGTTCGAGGAGCCCCAACAGGAACCCGCCCCGCCGCTCGGCGAGGAGGGCGAAGCGACGGCTGCGAATCAGGAGAACACAAGCCAACGTTCGCGCCGCGCCGAGCGCGAGTCGGAAACCACCTCACGCCCGTTCATCTACCGGCCCGCCGAGGGCGCCCCGGCCATCGAAGTGCGGTCTTCGCCCCTTGCGCGGGGTTCCCTCATCGACCTCATGGCCTGAGCTGGGTCCAGCTCGCCCCGGCAATGCCTTCACAGGGTCTCCACGACGATCCGGTCGTTCGTGTACACGCAGATCCCTGCGACGATCCGCAACGCGTTCTCGGCAATGGCGGCGGCGTCGAGATTCGTGTGCGCCCGCAACGCCCGCGCAGCCGCCAGCGCAATCGGTCCCCCCGACCCGATGGCCGCGATCTGGTCGTCCGGCTCCACGACGTCGCCGTTTCCCGAGATCAAGAGGATGGACTCCGCGTCGGCGGCGAGCAGCATCGCTTCGAGGCGGCGCAAAATGCGGTCCGTTCGCCAGTCCTTGGCCAGTTCGACGGCGGCTCGCGGCAGGCTGCCGCTAAACTCCTTCAGCTTCGCTTCGAACTTCTCGAAGAGGGCAAAGGCGTCGGCCGTCGACCCGGCAAACCCGACCAGGATGGCGCCGTCGTGCAGGCGGCGCACTTTGCGGGCGCCCGATTTGACGACCGTGTCTCCCAGGGTCACCTGCCCGTCGCCCGCCACCGCCACGTGTCCGTCCCGTCGGACGGCCAGGATTGTCGTTCCGCGAAGAGTTGTCATCTCGATGTTCCGCCTGGTCCTTTCCGAGCATCTCCCCCAAGTCTCCACCATCCTACCTCAGTGGCTCGCCCGTTTCAACCATCAGCCGACCCCACCGGGATCTTCTGAGGGATTCGCCGCAGGCTTTCGCTTGAGCGCTGGGAGGAAACGTTGAGGTGCGGCTCGCGGCGGCAGCCGCGGGCGTCCGCCCCCTGCTCGGACGCCCCGTGTCGCGGGTCCTTCACCAGCGCTTTCCTCCGACGGCTCCGTGGGCGCGAACGTTGACACACGGCGCTGTTCTGGGATATGAAGGACGCTCCCCCCGCCTGGCTGCCGGGAAAAGGCCGCGAAATGGCGGGACATTCGCTCATCGGAGGGGAGCACGAGTTCGCCATGGCAGAAGACCATCGTTCGAGGCAGAGAGGGAACCGTCTTTCTCGTAGCGCGATCTGGGCGTGTATCCTAGTGCTCGGTTCCATTCTCTCGGTCCGGTGCGGTTCTCCGGAGGAAGGAGAGCAAGGGGCAAAGCCGGCCCAGACGCCTGCTGCGTCGGCCAAGGCGCTTGAAGGAGCATTCAAGGGGTTCAAGACCAACACCGCGAAGAGTCTGATTGACGCCAATCTGATCGCCGGAGGGGGAGCGGGAAAAGACGCCATTCCGGCTATCGACCGACCCCGATTCCTGCCTGCCGGCAAGACTGAGGGGATTCCAAACAGAACTCGCGGCATCCTCGTGGAAATCAAGGGCGAACGGCGTTTCTATCCCGTCAGTATTCTTGTCTGGCACCAGATTGTGAATGATAGCATTCATGGACGAGACATTGCCGTCACCTACTGCCCTTTGTCCGGCTCGGCCATCGTCTTCGACCGCAAGGTCAACGGGAAGACGCTTCGCTTCGGTTTCAGTGGCAGGCTTTTCGAGGCGAACATGCTCATGTACGATGACCAGACCGAGTCGTTCTGGTCCCAATCGCGTCGCGAGGCCGTGGTGGGGGATTACGCCGGGACGAAGCTCGAGATCGTCCCGATGCAGATGCTGACCATTGCCCAGGTTCGCGCACACTATCCCGACACGCTGGTTCTCACCCAGAACACGGGACACGAGCGCGACTACTCACAGAACCCCTACGAGGGCGATGAGCAGGATGAGATGCTCTACCAGATCGTGTCGGTCAGAGACGGCCGGCATCCCCCGAAAACGCTGATGTACGTCGTCCCGGTGGGAGACAGATCCGCCGCCTTCCCCGTTCTCCAGCTTCTGTTGGAGGACGAAGCCACCTTGAAGGTCGCGGACAGAGAGGTTCGCGTTACCACGAAAGGGGACGAGGTTTTCGCGTTCGTCGACGGGGAATCAACCCCGGGCTACTACGAGATGTGGTTCTCCTGGGCGGCACAGCACTTCACTGGCGGCGTCGTCTGGAAGGCTCCCGAGCAGCCGGAAGAACTGAGCAGGACCCGCATGAAGTCTCCTCGCCCTTCATGACGTGCTACAGATAGGCGAGACCGAGATCGGGAGCATGGCGCCCGAAGCAGTCTGGTTCTTCCGTTGCCTCGATAGCCGGGGAAAACGTCCGTTCCATCATCCGAAGGACCTCCCGACTTCACGCGGATTCCCGCGGCCTTCGGAATGCCGCGACACGCGCCCGTATCTCTTTCCGCATCCGTAGAAGAAACCGATGTTCTCCAGCGGCGTCGCTCTCGGCGCGTAACCGATGAGCATCAGTTTCGCCTCTTGCTTGACCTTTTCCGGCAGCAACGCGCGGATCTCCGCCTCAATCTCCGCGTGGGATCTCTGCAACGTGGCGTGGGCGACTTCGGCCTGGATCTCGATTGGGGCGTCGATCTCGTCGATCATTCGAACAAGGTCGATCTGCGGACCGGGGCCGTTGAAGATCGTGACGCCGAGTCGCGCGTGGAGGGTTGGGAAAAGGTGCTGCGCGTGACCGCAGAGATGGATGGACCGGGCGCCCGTCGTCATTCGCGAGTAGAATCTCTCGTGGCAAGGAAGGACGAACTCTTCATATTGATCCCTGGAGAGCATGGCCACGCTGTCGTCCGCCAGACCCCACGCCGCGTCGGAGGGGAATTCCCTCTCAACGCCGGCGAGATCGTGCCAACCCGCGATCCTCGCCAGGAAGAGACCCGTGATTGTCTCAAGGAGCTCCTTCACGAAAGCCGGGTCTTCAAAGAGATCCGTGCAGATCCCGTCCAACCCTCGGATCTCGGCCGCCTTGGTGAACACGCCGTGAGTCGATGCGACCGGCATCTGCGTCCGGACCGGACGGCCGCGGAACTCCATGTCCCGCGTGCGGTCCTTCATAGCCAGGTACTGGCGCCAAAGCGTGCATTCCTGGATGCGGTTTCGAGCGTTGATCCTTTGGAGTCCTCTCAGCAGGTTCGACTTCGACAGGGGAATCGGCTGCCCCCAGGCGTAGTCGTCCTCCTGCCTCACGATCTCGGCGCCGAGGAACTCGTTCTCCGACATCCAGCCGGCCGGAGTCACCGACCAGGCGTCCGGCAGTCCCATCTCCGCGTCTTGGAGCACCCTCGTTCGAATCCACTCTTGGCTCTTCAGCTGGACGTCGATCTGAGTTTCCACGTCCTCATAGTAGCGCCGGAACGTGCATCCCCAGAGGGGAAGGAGGAACTGCTCGTCGAAAGCCAGCGTGATCGGGACCCACTCGTTGCGGCCGTTGTGGTAATCGTTCCACAGACGGGCGACTGCTTGGTTGTGGATGGCGTAAGGATCCATCATGAGGTGGGAGGCAGGGCGCGCTGTCCGCGTCGCAGCAATTCGTGGACCTGTGGCGCCGCGCGGTTTCTCCTGAACGGGGCTTGATCCGCGCCGGCGTCCGTTTTCCCGGCCAGACGCCTCAGAAGGGCAGATGCATCCCCGGGGGAAGCATCCCGCCGGTGACTTTCCCCATGGCGGACTGCTGCATTTCGCGCGATTTCTCGACCGCCGCGTTGACGGCGGCCATCACCAAGTCCTCGAGCATCTCGATGTCGTCGGGGTCAACCGCCTCAGGCTTGATCTCGATGGACTTCACTTCCTGCCGGCCGGTCATGACCACCTTGACGACGCCGCCGCCCGAAGCGGCTTCGACCGTCTGGTTGGCCATCTCGTCCTGTACGCTCTCGATCTGTTCTTGAAGCTGCTGCTGCATTTGCTGGATCTTCTTCATGTCGAACATAGGGATGGCTCCTTCGCGCTCTTCCGCCCGGACGGGCATCGCCCCTTCCCGACTCGAAGTCTTCACTGCCGGGCGGAGTTCTCCCCCCTCTTCTGCTCGGCCCCTGACTAGATAGTCTTTTCCCCGCCCCCTTCGCAATCCTAAAGGCGCCTTCTCGGCATCATGAGCCCGGCGCGAGGGGCAGCGTGAACTTGAAGCAGGACCCTTGTCCGAGTCGGCTCTCGACCCAGACCTCGCCGTCGTGGGCTTCGACCAGGCGCTTGACGATGGCGAGCCCCAAGCCCGTGCTTTTCTCGCCGGCGGTCGGCTTGACGCTGGTCTTCGTGAACTCGGCAAACAGATTCGGGATCTCCCCCGGCGGGATCCCGGGCCCCTGATCGGCGATGGCGACGAGGACGCGGTCGCCCTCGCGCCGGGCACTGAGAATGATGACGGTCTGGGAGGCGGAGAACTTGATGGCGTTCGTGGCCAGGTTGTTGATGACTTGGCTGATCCGGTTGCGGTCGAGGGAGACACTCGGCATTCCGGGTTCCGTCTCCAACCTCATCTCGATCGCCTTCTCCTTGGCCAAGAGCGCGGTTGTCTCATGCAGTTCGCGAAGGAACGCCGCGAGATCGACCTCTTGTTTCTCGAGAGTCAGTTTGCCGGATTGAATGGCGCTCACGTCCAGAAGGTCGTTGATGAGAGCGAGCATCCCTTCGCAGGCGCGATCCATCCTCTGCATCACGTCTTCCTGCTCCTGGGCAACCTCGCCAAGAACGCCTTTTCGAAGGATCCCGAGGAATCCCTTGAAGACGGTGATCGGGCTGCGGAGATCGTGGGCGGCGATCCCGAGGAAGCGGTTCTTCACCTCGTCGAGTTCCACGAGACGCTGGTACAGTCGGCCTTTCTCGACGATCATGGACAATTGGCCCGCGATCTGTTGGAACAGTTCGGTGTGCACGTCCCGGTACGCGTTCCTCTGAGCGCTGTCGAAGAACATGAACCCGATCGGCTTGCCCATGGCGATCAAGGGGCACGTGAGGCTGGAACGCATCCCTTCCTGGACGATCATCCTCGTCGTTCCGGAGCCGGGGTGTTCGCGCAGGTAGGCCTCGAGATCGTTGAGAATGCGGGGCGTTCCTCGCCGGATGATCTCGCCGAGGCTGGTCCTTTCGAGGGGGCACTGGTAGCCGTGGGGGAGGACCATCTGCTCAGCGTCGGACCGGCCCC
>Ga0315274_10014298_pt1 | contig 11256 bp, 5 predicted proteins | sample YL17G02_20_MG_FD_203700 | JGI IMG/M metagenome (GOLD analysis project Ga0315274, IMG submission 203700) | Sediment microbial communities from Yellowstone Lake, YNP, Wyoming, USA - YL17G02_20 | ecosystem: Environmental > Aquatic > Freshwater > Lake > Sediment | place: USA: Wyoming | collected...
GGCACTTATACAGGCAGTCTCGACAATGCAGGTGAGAAGATAGAATTGCAGGATGCAGTAGGTAAGGTAATACATGACTTCAAGTACTCCGATGGCTGGTATGACATCACGGATGGCATCGGCTTCTCACTTACCGTTAAAGACCCTGCGATTATACCAATTGAGCCTAACGCCTTAGATGATAAAGCCCTCTGGCGTCCGAGCGCCAATATAGGCGGCTCACCCGGCTATGATGATACTGGTACTGTACCTGCCCTGGGTTCTGTGGTGATAAATGAGATACTTGCGCATTCCCACGCAGCGGGGGCGGACTGGATAGAGCTGTACAACACGACAAACCAGACCATCAACATCGGCGGCTGGTTCTTGAGTGACGACCCAGACAACCTCACCAAATACCAGATAGCGCAAGGTACTGTGATAGGAGCTTATGGTTATAAGCTGTTCTACGAGGACCAGAACTTTGGCAATCTTGGAGACAGTGGCTGCAAAGTACCTTTTGCATTGAGTGAGAACGGCGAGACTCTTTGCTTACAGTCCGGCTCAAATGGAGTAATCACTGGTTTCAGTGAGCAGGAGAAGTTTGACGCCTCGCCGACTGGTGTATCTTTAGGCAGGTACTTAAAGAGCACTGGGGCATACAACTTTGTAGCACTTTCAAAGACCACGCCCGGTAGCGCCAATGCGTATCCTTTGGTAGGGCCTGTGGTGATAAATGAGATAATGTATCATCCTGATGGTGTGGATGATGCGGAGTATGTGGAGCTACTCAATATGAGCGGCGGGCCTGTTACTCTGTATGATGCCAATGATGGTGTGAATGAGGCTTGGCGGTTTACGGATGATCCTGATAATCCTGGGATAGACTTTAGGTTTGCGAAGGATAGTCCTGTTACGTTGAATGCCGGCGAGTATTTGTTATTGGTGAAGGACATTACGTTGTTCAGCAGCAAGTACACAGTGCCGCAAGGTGTGAAGGTATTTTCGTGGGGTGCGGGTAAGTTGGACAATGCCGGCGAGAAGATACAGTTGAGTAAGCCTGGTGATATTGATCTTCAGGGTACGCGGCATTGGATACGTGTGGACAGGGTTGTGTATAGTGATGGAGCGCATCCGGATAATGAGACGGGAGCGGTTGATCTCTGGCCTGTTGATGCGGATGGTTTAGGCAAGTCTTTGGCTCGCAAGTACCCACTATATTACGGCAACGACCCGAACAATTGGCAGGCCGCCACACCAACCCCTGGTGGTGAGAATCTATAAATGTTCTACGTTCCAAACGACCGACCACTATAACCCAACCGAGCCGAGTGATGGCTCTGTGGCTTTCTCCATCAGTGAGCGACTAATTTGTCTGAGTCAACATATATCTGACAAACAATATTTCGTTCTGCATTGTTCGTGGTCAGGGCTTACGAAGGTCCGGGACGCCTGCTTCTGTCTCCACAGGGACTTATAGCAGAGAATCTTATGCCAAAAAGCCAGAAGTATGAGTACCTCTCGCGGCTTGACTTTATCGTCGGAAGGAATTATGACAGGGTCCAAAAGTATAAGGTACTTAAATGGTGAATATGATCTACTGGTGTCGGAGTTTTTTCTATGCCGAGTGATCGAGTCCTTGGAGGAACGACCGCGACATCTGTTGGCTGGTGTCGCTGGGGCATTTGTGCGTTGTTGTTCTTCGCCACCACTCTTAACTACATTGACCGGCAGGTGATCGGTATTCTCAAGCCCACATTGGCAAAGGAGCTCGGCTGGAATGAAATTGATTACAGCAACATCGTCTTCGCCTTTCAAATCGCCTACGCTATCGGCTACGCGGGCGCCGGCAGGCTCATAGATCGAATGGGCGTCAGACTCGGGTACGGCCTGGCAGTCTTTTTCTGGAGCCTGGCGGCGATGGCCCATGCCTTGAACTGGTTCATTCCCACTGGGGCAAAGATAGGTGATTGGGTGTCATCGGCCTCACAAGCCACCAGCAGTTGGCTCCTTGTGATTCCCATGACGGTGCTCGGCTTCAGTGCCGCCCGCTTTGCATTGGGATTGGCTGAAGGGGGAAACTTCCCGGCGGCGATCAAGACCGTCAGCGAATGGTTTCCCAAGAAGGAGCGAGCGCTGGCCACGGGCATTTTCAACGCGGGCAGCAACGTCGGCGCGCTGGCAGCGCCGCTACTGGTGCCGTGGCTGACAATCAAGTTCGGCTGGCCGATGGCATTTCTGGTAACGGGCGCATTGGGTTTCGCGTGGTTGGTGGTTTGGTGGCCATTATATCGCAGCCCTGAAAAGCATCCTCGCATCTCTTCCGTGGAATTGGCTTACATTCGCAGCGATCCGCCGGACCCGGTCGTAAAAATCTCCTGGCTGTCGCTGCTCCGCTATCGCCAAGTATGGGCATTTGTCATAGGTATGTTCCTGAGCTCTCCTATATGGTGGTTCTATCTGTACTGGATTCCGGATTTTCTGAACAAGCGATACGGATTGGATTTGTTACACATGGGTCCGCCGCTGGTAGTTATTTACCTAATGACGGATGTGGGCAGTATCGGCGGCGGCTGGCTGTCTTCGCGGCTCATCAAACAAGGCTGGTCGGTGAACGCCGCCCGCAAAACGGCCATGCTGACATGTGCGATATGCGTTGTTCCGGTGTTCGCGGCCTCGAGCGTCTCCAATCTATGGGTGGCCACGTTGCTGGTCGGTTTGGCAGCCTCTGCGCACCAGGGATTCTCGGCCAACCTATACACGCTCGTTTCCGACACAGCGCCGCGTCAGGTGGTCAGCTCCATTGTAGGAATCGGCGGCATGGCAGGGGCCATTGGCGGCATGTTCATTGCCAAGCTCGCGGGGTACATTCTCCAATGGACGGGTGAGTACCGGTTGTTGTTTGCCATCGCGTCCTGTGCGTATTTGGTGAACCTGCTGATCATCCATACGCTTAATCCCCGGCTGAAACCGATGGAGTTTACTACCCAGCAGGTGGTGAGAACCTGATGTGTTCATCGGGCAGCATCGTCTGAGCCTGGCGGTGAGGTCAGGTCGTGGTGCAGGTTAATCTGACATCGGCCAATTGACCGATAAACACGCACATTGGACGGATTAATATTAGTTTCAACAGAAATGAGTTATCGAGAAGTAAGAAAAGTAACATGAAATATTCAAGAACTCATGTGACAATACGCCTGATTTGCACGGGGGTAAGCATTCTCACTTTTAACATTACTCTACTTACGGTCGCGGCGTGCGGAAAAGACAACGCCACAAGCGTGGCGGCAGTTACCGCGCAACCTCCAGCCCCAAAGCTAACGCTCGACGTGGCTGCTATCGACCGGGAACGCATTTTGAAAGCCGCTAACGCCGCGCTCGTAATAGAGCCGATTACGATCACGAAGTACCGCGCCCAACTCAGCGAGGGCGGTCTGAACGACTTCTACTCCAACGGCGATTATTGGTGGCCCGACCCGACGAAGCCCGATGGACTGCCCTATATTCAGCGCGACGGAGAGTCGAATCCGAACAACTTCTCTCAGCACCGCCTCGCCTTGAGGGACTTGCGTGACGCTGTTGCTGCGCTCGGCGCCGCCTACAAAATAACCGGAGACGATCGCTATGTCATAAAGGGCGTCGAGTTACTGAGGGTGTTCTTCCTCGATACGAAGACGCGGATGAACCCGCACTTGAAATACGCACAGGCGATTCCCGGCCGTACGCCAGGTCGTGGCACCGGCATTATCGACACGCTGCATCTGGCGGAAGTGCCACTGGCGATTGAGGCGATGCAGAAGTCGTCGGCATTTCCACCCGATGTGCTGGCGGATCTCAAGCAGTGGTTCCGCGATTACGTCGAGTGGATGACTACGAGCAAGAACGGCCAGGAGGAGGCCAACGCAGGCAATAACCACGCCGTGGCGTTTTTTTTGCAGGTCGCGACCTTCGCTGGATTAGTCGGTGATGAGGCGAAGCTCGCCGAGTGTCGGCGACGGTTCAAAGAGATTTTTATCTCGAACCAGATGGCGCCGGACGGCAGCTTCCCGCGAGAGCTTGCGCGCACTAAACCTTATGGCTACTCGATTTTTCAGCTCGATAACATGGTTACTCTCTGCCAGGTACTCTCAACCACGAAGGAAAACCTCTGGACGTTCGAGCTGCCCGACGGTCGGGGTATTCGCAAGGCTGTGGAATTCCTTTACCCATATCTCGCCGACAAGTCGAAGTGGCCGCGTAAACCGGACATCCAGGCTTGGGAAGCTTGGCCTACGCGGCAACCCAGCCTGCTTTTCGCTGGTCTTGCTTTGGGCGAGCAGCAATACATCGACCTTTGGAAGAAATTGCTGCCCGATCCGACCAACGACGAGGTGCGGCGCAATGTCGCCATCACGCAGCCGCTGCTTTGGATTAGATAAGGTGCTTGTTGCTAAAGAAGGTTTGCGAATTGGAAAAGATAGTTGGTATGAATTCAGCGAGAATGTTGGGTTGGATACAGATTATGGCGGTTGTTGTCCCCTTGGCCTTCAGTGGGGTCGGATGGACGGCACTGGATAATCCAGACAGGGCAGTTGGCCAGAACAAACTGGTTTCAACTGAAACGTGTTACTAAGAAGTGGGAAAAACAGATGAAACATTCAAGGACTCATGGGACAATCCGCCTGATTTGCTTGGCAGTGTGGTGTCTGGCCGGCTTGTCGTTTGCGATGATTTCAAGCGACATCTTTGCGGCTGAACGCCTCACGTTGAATTTTAATCCCGACTGGAAGTTCGTCAAAGACGACCCGGCCGGTGCACAGTCGGCTGATTTTGACGACTCCGGCTGGCAGAGCGTCTCTGCCCCCCACACCTACAACGATGTCGATACCTTCGATGACTGGTCGATTTCGGGGCATCGAGGCGAGCAAAATCAGTGGGGCGGACGGACATGGTATCGTAAGACATTCACCATCCCTGAGTCTTTCAAGGATAGGAAGGTCTATGTCGTATTTGAAGCGGTGCGTCAGGTCGCCGAGGTATATCTTAACGGCCATCTTCTCGGCGTAAGTAAGACCGGCTTCACGCCGTTTGGGTTTGACTTGACGCCGTATATTCGCTTCGGTGCTGCCAACGTCCTTGCCGTGATGTGCGACAACCGTTTTATGATAGACCCTCTGGTCAAAGAAGGCAGTCCCCAGCCGAGCTTGGCCCAGTTGTCTGCGAAGGTGAATGAGGCCATAGCGGAAGATGTGAACGCGATTGCGGCTGACCAGTTGCCCTGGAACAATCCACATTGGCACCCGGCTCATGGCGGCATTTACCGTGACGTGCGCCTTTACGTTATCGATCCACTTCACATCTCGCTGCCGCTTTACAGCTTCCTTCAGACAACCGGCCCTTATGTCTATGCCAGAGATATTTCGGGTAAATCGGCTACAGTGAGTCTTGAAGTGCCTGTCGAGAATGACCGCAAGACTGCCGAGAATGTCGAATTGCTGGCTGAGGTTCGCGACAATGACGGTAAGATTGTCTTGACACTCAAGCAATCTGAACAGGTTGCGGCAGGGGGCCACGCCGAACTCAGGGTCTCCGGCCTTCTACAGAACCCGCTGCTTTGGGATCCTGACTGTCCCCATATCTACCACGTCGCGTGCACGCTGCGAGCCGCCGGCCAGACTGCTGATACATGCGAAATCCCACTTGGCATCCGGACTTTCCGCTGGGATGCGAACACGGGTTTTTATATCAATGGCCATCATCTCAAGCTGCGAGGCTGGGGGCAAAAGCCCACTGATGAATGGCCCGGCCTGGGGGCTGCACAACCGGACTGGATGCACTTCTACACGCTCGACCTGATGAAACAGGCCGGCGGCAACTTTGTCCGCTGGGGCCATTGCGCAGGCGGCGTCGCAAGCATCGCTGCCGCAAACCGCCTCGGTATCATTACCGACCAGCCCGGACTCGATGGTGAATCCGATACACGCGGCGCCGCATGGAAGATCCGCGCAGCGGCTTTCCGCGATATTATTATCTACTTCCGCAATAGTCCTTCCATTCTGATATGGGAGGGTGGAAACCAAAAGGTATCGCGCGACCACGCTAAAGAACTGCGTGGGTACATGGATAAATATGATCCTCACGGCGGCCGTGCATACGCACACCGTCGGGCCGATCAGATCTCTGCCGAGTTCATGGACATCGGCATCGGCACCGAAGGAGGTCGCGAAATAGCGAGCCTGCCTGTCGTTGAGGGCGAATATAACCGCGAAGAATCTCCGCGTCGTGTGTGGGATGATTTCACTGGGCCGAACTTCGGCTACCCCGAGGCCAAGGGCCAGACCTACCAGCTTACCTCTGAGCAGTACGCCGTGAATCAAGTTTCGCAGTTCGTCCGCAAGTTAGGTTCGCCCAATCACTGCGGCGGGGCGAACTGGATATTCTCCGATTCGACCAGCGGCGGCCGTGTGTCTTGCGAAGTAGCCCGCGATGGCGGCGAAGTGGACGGTGTGCGCCTGCCGAAGGAGGCGTATTACGTTTGCCGAGTGATGTTCCGTGGTGACCCACAGGTGCACATCATTGGCCACTGGACTTATCCCGCAGGGACGAAAAAGACGGTGTATGTCGCTTCGAATGGCGAGGAGGTAGAGCTGTTCGTGAACGGTAAATCGCTCGGCCGCGGCAAAGTTTCCGATCGCTATCTGTTTACGTTCCCTGATGTTACGTGGGAAGCCGGCGAAATCAAAGCGATAGCATACACCGGCGGCAAACAGGTGGCCAAGCAAGTCAAGCGTACTGCCGGTGCTACAGTGGGCTTACGCCTTACGAGCATTACCGGCCCCAGCGGCTTGCACGCTGACGGTTCTGATGTGGCATTGGTAGATGTCGAAGCGGTGGACGCAAACGGTGAGCGTTGTCCGACTTTCCAAAAGCGTGTGGACTTTGAAATCGAAGGCCTTGCCATCTGGCGAGGCGGCTACAATAGCGGCAAAATCAAGTCGATCAACAATCTCTACCTCGACTTGGAGTGCGGCATTAACCGGGTCTCCATTCGCGCTTCGCGTACGCCCGGTGCGATCACTGTCCGCGCCCGGTGTGAAGGACTCAAGCCCGGCAGCATCACAATCGAATCTAAACCGGTGGAAGTAGCAAATGGTTTTACAACAATGTTGCCTGCACTGCCGGTGGTGCCCCTGCCGAAAGAGCGAATAGTCGAAGTTAAAGCCGCAGACACCATACAACAGACCCAAACGTCTTCCTCAGAGCGGCCTCAGTCTGAGGTTGGTCGCTTTACGAAGGCGTTCTCTTATTCTGGTCCAACCGGAATCGTTCACCTGGAACAGAACGCGAAAGATGGAAAGAACGTTTACGTTGATCGTGATTATCCTTTCGTAGGCCTTGCCGCGGAACTGAACGGAGCCGACTGGATTCAGGCGGCGAACGGCGACAGCCTTTACAACGCGGTTGACCTTATGGAGATCACGGCTAAGGCCGGCACGGTTGTCTCGATCGCGCATGACGACCGCCTGCCGCGCCCATCCTGGCTCACGCGTCAATTTAAGACAACCGACTTGAGCATAGCGATTGCCAACCAGCCGATGAAAGTCTTCCAGCGCCGCATCGAGCGAGACGAGAGCCTGACGCTCGGTGCGAACACGGAGGACCCCGGCATCAAGGCGGCAAACATGTATATTGTGTTCGTCAATGGCTCGCTGAAGTCGCGATAAGCGTACAAGTGCCTCCTCCAATGAATTGAAAGGAAACCTTATCTTTATGAACAAATGCGAGATGGTCCAAGTCACGCTTATAGCGTGTGCCTTATTGGCGGGCGGGCGAAATGTCACTCAGCTTAGTGCAGTGGAGGCCCCCAAACCTTTGGAACCGGTACCATCCCCGTCTCAGTTGAAATGGCAGGAGGATGAGCTAACGGTGTTCGTGCACTTTGGTATGAACACATTCACCGGTCGTAGTACGGGCCTGGGTACTGAAGACCCCAATCTATTCAATCCGACAAACCTGGACTGCCGACAATGGGTACGTGTCGCCAAGGAGACGGGTTTCAAAGGAATTATCCTGACGGTTAAGCACCACGACGGGTTCTGTCTCTGGCCGACCAAGACCACCGAGCACAGTCTAAAGCACAGCCCATGGAAAGAGGGGAAAGGCGACGTCGTGCGTGAGTTGGCCGACGCCTGCAAAGAGGGTGGAATCAGGCTGGGAATTTACTGTTCGCCATGGGACCGCAGCCAGCCGATTTACGACACCGATAAGCCGGCTTACGGCAAGCTGTACCGCGAGCAGCTTACGGAGCTGCTGTCCAACTACGGCGAGATCTACGAGATGTGGTTCGACGGAAACAGGGCGAACGTTGCGGATTGGCTCAACGTCATCCAGGTTGTGCGAACACTACAACCGAAGGCCGTCATCAAGCAAGGCCCGAGGGTTGAGCCGATCATGGAGGATGTTCGCTGGGTAGGCAACCCCGAGGCCCGTGCGCCGTTGACTTGCTGGAGTATTTACCCGCCACCGGAGAACACGAGTAGTACAAAGCGAATCTGGTTTCCGGTGGAATGTGACATCCCGATGATTGGCGCCTGGTACTGGAATGACAAAGGCCCTAGGGAACTATCGCAACTCCTGGACATATACTATACATCTGTTGGGCGCAACTCGATTCTATTGCTTAACGTTGCGCCGGACCGGCGGGGACTATTTTCAGATGAGTCGGTAACACGTTTGCGTGAGTTCCGTTCTGCGCTTGACCGAATCTTCGGCGCGGACTTGGCGGCTGGCAAGAAGGCAACAGCCAGCAATATCCGCGGCGGCGATATGACTTTCGGCCCTGACAAGGTGCTGGACGGCAAGAAGGACACCTATTGGACCACTGACGACAACGTGACAATCGCATCCGTCGAAGTGGACATGGGCGGTGAGCAAGAATTCAACGTGGTTCGCACGGAGGAAATGATCAGCCTTGGACAGCGCGTTGCGGAATACAAGGTTGAGGCATGGGACGAAGCGACCAAGGGGTGGAGGCCGGTGGCACGGGGAACGACGATTGGCTACCGTAAGCTTGATCGGTTCCCGAAGGTGAAGGCATCGAAGGTGCGCTTGACGATTGTGAAGGCACTGGCGTGCCCGACAATAAAATCATTCGGGGTGCATCTGGACACAGTTTCTGCACCGGAAAGCTTTGAACCAGCTAAGGCCAACGCCGAATACCAGCGGACGGCAAGACCTCGGAATTGAGGGCAACATGAAGAAAGTCTTTTGTTGGATGATTGTGTTTCTCGCTGTATTCGCGGCAATCACCGAGAAGTCAAAGTCTGTGATCGAGTCGGCAGAGGCACAGAAGGCAGTGACCCAAGTTGCATTTCCCGTCGCACCCCGCGTTTTCCTGCTCGATGCGGTGCATCTGCAAGCAACCCGAAAGCGCATTCGCGACGGCGATAAGAGTTTTGCACCGGCGCTGGCTGGGCTTGAGCGGGATGCACAAGATGCATTGACTGTAGGCCCGTTTTCGGTCGTCAATAAGGATGCCACGCCGCCGAGCGGAGACAAGCACGATTACATGAGTCAGGCGCCATATTTCTGGCCGAACCCGGAAACTCCGGATAGTCTGCCTTACATCCGACGCGATGGAGAGCGTAATCCCGAAATCAACAAGCTTTCAGACCGTCGTAGTATCGGGGCAATGATGGACGCAGTCGAGACACTCGCACTCGCTTACTATTATACGGGTGATGAATCTTACGCGTCCAAAGCGGCCCAGTTGCTACGCACATGGTTTCTCAATCCGTCGACGAGGATGAATCCAAATTTACAGTACGCTCAGGCTGTGCCCGGAGTCAACACAGGCCGCGGCACAGGCCTGATTGAGACCTCCGGCCTGACGCGGGTGGTGGATGCGGTTGGGCTGATCGCTGGTTCAAAAGCCTGGACAGAGGCCGACCAGCGCGGTCTGCAAGATTGGTTTGCAAAGTTTCTGCAATGGATGTTAGAGAGCCGCAACGGTCACGATGAAGCCGCTGCGAAAAATAATCACGGAACGTACTTCGACCTGCAGGTTGCATCCTTTGCAATTTTTGTTGGAAAGAAGGAGCTTACCACGACCGTACTAAAGGATGTAGGACCTAAACGCATCGCCCAACAGATTGAGCCGGACGGCCGTCAGCCTCTGGAGCTGGTCCGCACCAAGGCATGGGGCTACAGCATCGGGAATTTGCGGGGCCTGATGTCACTGGCGAGGCTCGGTGAAAACGTCGAAGTGGACTTGTGGAACTTCCAGACGGCTGATGGACGCAGCATTCGAAAGTCGCTCGACTATCTGGTACCATTTGCTCTCGGCGAGAAGAAGTGGCCCTACAAGCAGCTTGGCGGATGGTCTCCACGAGGATTGGTTCCATTGCTGCATTGGGCTGCTATCAAATATCCGGACCAGCCGTATCGAGCGATGATGTTGAAAATGTCGGATGTGGATTCGGCGGACCGGAGCAATCTCCTCCGTCCGAGTAAGGCAGCACAGGGGCCGGCCGATGGCGGAGAAGCCGACGCCATTGACGATGTCGCTCTTGGGCATGTTCGGGCGACCACGTACGTGGTTGACCAGGCGGACCCCGGCGCAGCCGACACCAACCCGGGAACTGAGGAGAAGCCCTTCAAGACCGTGCAGCACGCCGCAGACGCTGCCAAGCCGGGCGACACCGTCTACGTCATGGCGGGCAAGTATGACGAACGGGTCAAGGTGAAGGCCGGCGGCACGGAGGGTAAGCCCATCGCCTTCGTGGCGATGCCCCGGCGCTCGGCGACCGTGGGCGGCTTCGACCTGGAGGCGAGTTACATCCGCGTGGAGGGTTTCGAGATAACGGCCGACAAGCCGGCTACGGCCGTCCAACTGCGCGCCAGCCACTGCGAAATCCTGGACAACTACATCCACGATATGATGGTGGCGGTCAACGGGACGGTCGGCAAGCCGAGCGCCGATGGCAACACCCGCGACTACTCGGCGGTGGCACACAACCAGATCGCCTACAATAAGGTCTACCACAGCGAGTACGGCTTCATCCTGGGCGGGGAGGACTGGCTGGTGGAGAACAACGAGGTGAGCCGGCTGTTCATGTACTCTCCAGGGAATAGGAACGACGACTGCGATTATACGCGGTTCTTCGGCAAGGGGTGCGTGCAGCGGTACAACTACTACCATGGCACGCTCACGTCGGAGATCAAGGTCGCCCACGTGGATTGCATCCAGACGTTCATGAACAACGGTGGGATGGCGCAGGATCTGCTCTTCGAGTTCAA
>Ga0315274_10014299_pt1 | contig 11256 bp, 10 predicted proteins | sample YL17G02_20_MG_FD_203700 | JGI IMG/M metagenome (GOLD analysis project Ga0315274, IMG submission 203700) | Sediment microbial communities from Yellowstone Lake, YNP, Wyoming, USA - YL17G02_20 | ecosystem: Environmental > Aquatic > Freshwater > Lake > Sediment | place: USA: Wyoming | collected...
TTGCCCCGACCACGTCGTTCTATAAGTTCACCAAGCTGGTGGACGACCGGGTCATCCCGGGCACTCTCAACATCGGCCACTGCCTGCCGGTCGTTGCCCAGGCCCTGATCTTCATCACCGTCGTCGAAGTTGCGCCTGTGACCCTCATCTCCATGATGTTCGCGGCCACTCTGGGCGCGGTCCTGGGCGCGGGCGTTGTGGCAAAGATGCCGGTCAATAAGATCCGGCTGGGCCTTGGCGGGGCGCTTCTCATTGTGGCCTTCGCCATGCTGGCCGGGATTGTGAATATCTTCCCGAGCGGCGGGAACGCCTTCGGCTTGACGGGCTGGAAGCTCGTTATCGCCCTCGTGGTAATCTTCATCTTCGGTGCGCTTCAGACCATCGGGATTGGACTTTATGCGCCCTGCATGGCCCTGGTTTATTCCTTGGGAATGAATCCGCGGGCGGCCTTCCCGATTATGATGGGGGCCTGCGCCCTGCTCATGCCCTGGTGCAGCCTGAAGTTCATCAAGGAAGCCGCTTATGATCCCAAAGCTGCCGTAGGACTGACATCCCTGGGCATCGTGGGCGTGCTGATCGCAGCCTATATTGTCAAGTCTCTCCCCCTGACAATCCTGAAGTGGGTGGTTGTGGTCGTGATCCTTTATACCTCGGTCATGATGTTCCGCTCGGTCAAAAAGAAAGAAGCTGCCGCGGCGCCGCCTCAAGCGGCGAAGATCTGACCGCAGCGGCCATCTTGCCCTCTGTATTTGACTCCCCTCTCTATTCCTAAGATTCTCTACTTTAGGCTTAAGGAATTCCTGATATGCTGGCAAAAGGGATAGGAAACTCCTTTTTTTGCGACGCGCGGCTTTTAATAAACCGATATCCCGGATTCCGTGTTGAGAAAATGGACAGCATGGAGTATATAAAATATGGAGGTTTTTTGAATGAAGACGAAACTGATGTTTCTTTTTCTTCTCAGTGCCGGTTTGTTCCCGGCCAGCTACGCCCAACAATCCGGAATCTCTTTTCCACAAACACAGGCCGAAAAGAAAGTTGAAGCCTATATAAAAGCTTTCAACGCCGGTGAAGCGGCGATCCGAGAATTCTTCGCCGCGCATACCGCGAAAGACGCACTTCAAAAAACTCCCCTGGAGACCCGGCTTGCTCGGTACCGTCAGATGCGCGACCGGTTGGGCCTCCTCGAGATCCGAAAGGTCGTCGAGACGCGCAACAATTATGCAAGCATCGTCGCCCGCGGAAGCAATGGCTCGGTCATACAGATGGAGTTTGATTTTGAGCCGGCGGAGCCGTTCGGTCTCATCGGCATCAGGGTCATGGATGTCGGAGAAGAGCTCCCGCCCGCCAACCCCAAGAAGGATAACAGAGAGCTCGTCACCGCAATCAAGGATTATGCCCAAAAGATTTCCGGGACGGACGAGTTTTCGGGCGTGATCCTCGTCGCCCAAAGCGGAAAGTCCCTCTTCGAGGAAGCATACAGTTATGCCGACCGGGAAAAGAAGATTCCGAATCGGGTCGACACAAAATTCAATATCGGCTCCATAAATAAATCTTTCACGAGCCTCGCCATTCGTCAGTTGATCGAGCAGAAAAAGATCGCTTTGAGCGACCCGATCAAAAAATACCTGCCGGACTATCCGAACAGCGACGCCGCGGCAAAGATCACGGTCCGGCATCTTCTCGAAATGACCTCGGGTATCGGCGATTTCTTCGGCAACCGCTACGAATCGACACCGAAGGAGAAGATCCGGTTGGTCGCGGATTACCTCCCTCTCTTCGCCGATAAACCGCTCGAGTTCGAGCCCGGCACAAGAAACCTGTATTCGAACGGCGGCTATATCGTTCTCGGCTTGATCATCGAAAAAGCCTCGGGCGAGGACTATTACGCCTACGTCCGCGAATATATTTATAAGCCCGCCGGAATGCTCGATTCGGACTGGTATGATAAAGATTCCAACGTTCCGAATCGGGCGCTCGGCTACACGCGAGACGGTTCGACCCTGAAATCGAACTATCCGAGTTTGCCCGGCAGAGGAAGTTCCGCGGGCGGAGGATACTCCACGACGGGCGATCTTCTCAAATACACGATCGCCCTCAACGAGGGAAGGTTTGGTGCAACAGGCGAGGACATGCGGGGCAGATTCAGCATTGCCGGCGGCGCTCCAGGACTCAATGCGGCGCTTGACTGGGATCAAAAAAGCGCGTACACGATTGTCGTCCTGTCCAACTTCGATCCTCCGAGCGCCGCGCGCGTCGCCAGACAAATCCACTCCTGGCTGCCGCGCTGAAGAGCTGTTTTTCATAAATCCGAAGGTAAAGTCGGCAACCGTAGCTTTTTGTCTTACGGCGTGATGCGCGGCACCACCGCCTCCCCCATTCGAAATCTCAGATCAGAAAAATATTCCGCTCTTCCCCAGGTCGCCATCAAGGCGACCAGAAAAAAGAAAGAAACGGGGGGATAAGAGATTGCTTTTTTGCGATCGATAATCCCTATCCTGAAATGAATATATTGTAGGCCGTGGACTATTGTCAAGAATATCTGACCCTGACCCTGTTATATATTTTTATTAATAACTGACCTGCCCCCGCTCATTATACCACCTGTAGAGTGAAATTTGAGACCTTTGGTACTTTGGATCCGAAGGTTGGGGGTTCGAGACCCCTCACTCACCCCACCAGAACTCCTTGCCATTAAAAAGATAAAGAAGTTCCTTATTTTTTTCGATTTGACCTATTGGCCGCTATTTTAAGATATTTCAAGTCCTCGAGGTCCTTGGGCCTGCGGACGGACTCCTTGTTTTTAACAAGCGCATCAAGCCCAATAAAATAAACGGCGCACTCTCGACGGCCGACCTTAATTTTCTCCTCCACCCTTGAGGTCCAAGCCTCTGCAAAAAACACACCCGTGATGGAATTCACCAGGTCAATTCTGTAGGGCGGGACGCCGAATTGCAGGATAAGGTTTTTTGCCAACAGATCCTTGGCTGATTCGACACCCGGGATATTTCCCTGCCAGAAATCAGTCAAGGCGGCAAAAAGCCACTCGGCATTCGTTGGTGATGCTTCATAAAAAAAATCCACATCGCCCGTCAAGCGAGCATAGCCGTGATAAATGACGGCCTCGCCCCCCACAATGAGGTATCTAACCCGATGGCGGGCGAGCAGCTTAATAAACTCTAGCGTATCCTTAGAAAAATGGGCGGCGGTCATCTTGCTTTATGGGCATCCCGAACATCTAGAGGAGATTTCCCGAAAACCCTTCTTTTCAATTCTCTAGCCGCTTTCTGCCTTTCTTTAGGGCTCATACGGACGTGTTGCTCGATATCCCATCTTTCGGCATCGGCGAAATCAAAGGATTTATGAAAGACTCGAACCACCATTTTCTTAATTAATGTATAAGAAATTGGTTTCTCGTGTTGCCCGACTTTTGCTCCCATTAAGCTTGGAATCGATAATCCTCATCCTAAAATGACTATATCGCGGGCCGAGGACCACTGTCAAGAACATAAAAATGGCTGGGCCGGAGACCTTCCGGATCAGCGCCGCCCAGCCCTTGGAAGGGACGGGCTTGAGCTCCTCCTCGCTCATCCGCAGCGTCAGAGGAGAGACGGCCGCTTTCCGCACCTTCCCCCGGTGGGCGTTGGCGTACAGGCTATAGTACCGAACCATGACCTGCCCCTTGTCGGGGATATGGGAGGTCACCCGGGCGACGAACTCCAGATAATCCATCGTCTCCTGGTCGGGCGCGTCCTGACCGTATCGCTACCCGATCTTGCCCTCTGGCTCCAGAAACGTCAACCGCTCCATCGCCAGGATCGGCCGGATCATGTACTTGCCGACCTGTTCGACCTCCGTTTTGGTCTTGGCCCTCACCCTGCTGTGGACTGAGAAGCCCGTATGCCGCCAGGAGAGCAACCGCGCGGCCCACTCCGGGCTCAGCAGCTCCCGGCGGACAAGAAATCCCAGGACCTCCCGAGCGAAGACCTCGGCCAGCCGCGCGTCGTCAAAGGAGCTCACCCGCTGGAAGATCCCCGCCTCATCCACTCCGCCCTCGGTCACCAGGAAATGCAGATACGGGTGGAAATTGAGACGGTCTCCGAACGTCTGGATGACCGCGACAACACCGGGCTCAAGTGTTTTCCCCGCCGCGGCCTGAAAATAAAAGAGAAGCGGAAAAAGGGGGACGCGGCATAGTGTCCCCCTTTGTCTTTATAGATTGAACGTATACGAATACTTGATCATGATCGCCCGGTTGTCGTAGAACGGCGGATGGGGGCTTTTCGCGCCCCGATTGGTGTTGAGGCCTTCGTTGATGACCAGATAAAGATCGTTTCCTTCTCGTGGATTGAAACGAAGCCGGACGTTGGCGACCACGGCGTCGACGGCGCTGTTATACTGGATGAAGGCCGAGGCCGAGAATTTCGTGCTCAGCGTCGCCAACAACCGCACTTGGGCGATGTGGGCCGTCAAGCTCTGATGCCGGGCGGAAAATTCGACACGGTTGAATTGATAATAGCCGCTGAGGGTGAGATCCGAGGAGATGCCCCAGATTGGCCTGACACCCACGGTCGCCCTCCGGCCGTCGAAAAACGAGCCGGTGTCAAGGGTCACCACAGCGCTCAGGAGGCCGTCCATCGCCGTCTGGAAATAGCCGTTGAGCCCGATAAACCGATATTCGCCCGGCGGCACGAAAACCTTGTCGAAAAAGGAAATCTCTTCCCGCACGCTCTCGCGATGGAATTTGAGGGTGAACTCGCCGCTCCAGCCCGATTTGGTCAGGAATCCCCAGCCGGGCCCGATCTCGGCCGATTCCAGCGAATGGTCGTCGTTGCGGAAAAAGACGTATCCGTCGGCGAATACCATGTGGGACGTCAGGAACGATTTCTCGCCGGGGAGCCATCCATAGAGAACGCGGTTCCCGAGCCGGCTGAAATTCTCCCGCATCTCGAAACCCATCCCGGGATCGTAATCTTTCCCGGCGCGCGAAAGGCCCAGGTTGAAACCCAAGCCTTGCTGCGTCCGTCGTTCCCAACTTATTCTGAATCTGGTGGGATCGAGCGAGAGCGGGAGATTTTCCTTGCCGGTTTCGAACGACTGGGCCCAGTTCAATAAAAGATAGTCGTCCCCGCGGATCCGAAAGATCCCGTCGACGCCGTAGACCGTGTTATAGGAACCGTCCGCGCCGAGCCTTGTCGTCACGATCCCACCGACGTAGGAAAACGGATTGAAAACTCTCCGGCGGAGGCGCAGGACGCCGAAATTTTCGGAGGGCAGGGACTCGGCCCGCAGGGGGGCCGTCTGCATATCGAGAAACCCCATGTCCCAGGAGCCGAAGCGGCCGACGAGGCGCGCCCCGCCGTAGATGCGGACCGCCTGCCCTTCTTCGATCCCGATCCGCCGGCTGTAAAAAAGCTGATTGTACTCACCGAAGCTGAAATCGAAGATGCCGGCGCGTTCCAGGAAGAAGAGCCGTTTTTCGGGGAAGAAGAGGGAAAACCGGGTCAGGTTGACCTGGTAATCGTCCGCCTCGACCTGGGCGAAGTCCGTGTTCACGGTCAGGTCGAGGGTTAAGTTGCTGGTCAGGCCGAATTTGAGGTCCAGCCCCGCTTCGGTGGTCGGCTTGTCCGTCCGTACGTAGGCCGTCTCCGCGTCATTCAGGTCGTACGATTGCCCGTATCCGCCGAGGGCGTAAGGGGCGATATAGAGCGGTTTCCGGCCGCTAACGCCTTCCAGAACGATCTCGCGCGCTTGGGAAGGTTTCCACATAGCCATCGATCCCAGCTTCTGGTCGACGGCGGGGAATACGATGCCCTCCGTCTTGCGGGGGATCCACCTGAAGGAGAGCAGGCCCATGACCACCCGGCCGCCCTCGTCTTGAAAGCGGAGGCTGGAGAAAGGGATCCGCATTTCGGCGAACCAGCCCTCCTTGTTTCTGACGACGGCCACGTCCCAGAACGTGTTCCAGTTGACGTTGATGGGCATTTCGTTGATCGAGCGGACCTCGGCGTCGTTAGAGATCGAGCCGTCCCAACGCAGTCCCGAAGGCGTCGTGCAGAAACCCAGGGCGTTCTCTTTGTCGTTGAAGGTGTCGAAGATGACCCCGAACCATTCCGTGTTCGATTCGAAATAGTCCCGTTTTTTAGAAGGCGCCTGGATCTTTGACGACTCGCTGTCATAGAGGCGGCCGGCGACATACAGGTAGTCGTCGTCAAAGCCGAGCAGAACCTCGGTTCTTTCCGTAGGCGGATTGCCGTAGTTCGGCATGAACATGATGAAAGGAAGCGGCTTAATGTCCTTCCAGGCGTCCTCGTTACTCAAGCCGTCGAGGGTGACGGGCGCGGACAGCCGCCGGATAACGATGGGATCTTTGGCCCGGGGAAGGGACGCTGTTTCCTGGGGCAGAGCTCTTGCCGATGGAACGATCGTCAGCGCAACCGCCGCGATCCCGATCAGGATGATCTTCTTGGGCCCCATGACGAACCCTAATTAATCTATTTAATTATAGGAAGCCGCCGAAAAAGTCAACGAAAATGGAGAAATCCGGAATTAAAAATTTTTCGCGACGTGTAACATAGTCGCTCAGCTCAACGGGGCAATATTCCATACGACACAGAAAACGAAATTACTATCACTTGTTGTAGATAGGGTTCCGGACCGCGTGGGCCGATCAGAAATTAATATTTTTTCACTTTTTTTTCAGATTCTTTTCTTCCCGCCGGAAATTCTCCACCAGCCAGAATTCAGGGATCGTCTTCGATCTTTTCGCAGAAGCGATCTTTTTCCTATCAGGCGACCACCGGGGAGATTCAAAAGTCAAGCCTTCTTTTTCGATTTGAGTGATCCTGATTGGCTCACCGCCCTCAGTTGGAACCACATAAATATCACTTTAAAATATCCTTGAACCTTTTATCGTTTTATCATATTTTGTCCCCGGCCGTATCATCGTTCCGAACGACTATGAAATCCTCTTAAAAACGATAGACTTCCCGCCTATCTCGACATCACCCATCATAAAAAGTATTCCATCCGCTGCTCGGCCGCCATCAGGGCGACCTCGGTCAAGACGCGCGACGGCGGCGGCTTCTCCGATACAAACGTCAGCTTGAGGTGGTCGATGATCCGGTCCACTGCCTGATAATCCGTGATGAAAGCGATGACCTTCATCTGACCGCCGCCTCCCGATTCGCTCCATCCATCCTCGGGATAGAGGGGTTCAATCGAATAATGTACGACGGCCAGATAAATATTTACTTGACAATCACGAATATTGTATTATATATGTAATACGCATTACAAGGAGCCTGATATGGTCAGAATCAATGTTGATCTAGCTTCGCCGGTTCCCGCTTACCAGCAGGTTATTCAGGCCCTTAAAATCGAGATCCTATCTGGACGCTTAAAGGACGGCGACCGCCTGATCCCTATCCGGGAGTTGGCTAAGATCCTCAAGTTGAACCCCAACACCGTCGCAAAAGCTTATTACACTTTGGAGGATGAGGGCTTTGTCGAGAGCCGGCAGGGAAGTGGGAACTGGGTCAAGCGACGGGCGCTAGACCTAGATGGTTTGAGGCGGAGCATGCTTGAGGGCGAGGCCAAAGCCTTCCTGGAAAAGGCTTTTTCTCTGGGAGCCACAATTGAGGACGTCCGCCGAACCATCGAAAGGATCGCCAGCCATGAGTGATACAATTTTGGAAGCAAGAGAATTGACGGTCCGGTTCGGCCGAAAGGCCGCCGTCCACGACGTCAGCGTCGCTTTCGCCACGGGCGAGACTACGTTCATTGCAGGGTCGAACGGAGCAGGGAAAAGCACGCTTCTGCGATGCCTGGCCGGAGTGATCGTCCCGGATCAAGGCGAGGTCGCTCTCGGCCCTGGTCTGACCCGGGGTAAGATCGGATTCATCTCCGACCGTTTGAGCCTCTACGAAAACTGGACCCTTCAGGAGGCATGGCGGTTCCACAAAAACGAATTCCGGATTGAGACGCGAGAAATGCCACGGATCGAAGGCTTCGAGCTCGAGGCCGGGCGGAAGATAAAAAGTCTCTCGGTCGGCGAACGCACGCTTTTTCATCTCTCGCTCCTTCTAGCCCAGAGGCCGGCCGTCCTGCTCGTGGACGAGGTGGTCCACGGGCTCGACCCGTTCCTGCGCGAGAAGTTTCTAGAGACCGTCATCGAGGCCATGGACGAGCTCAAAACCGCCGTGATCATGGTCAACCACACGCTTTCAGACACGGCCCAGATCCCGGAGCGCGTCCTGATTATGGACGACGGCCGGTTCATCTTGGACGAGCGACGAGAAGAGTTGGAACGGAAGGTCAAGAAGGTCTCGGGCGAAGGGGATCTGCCGCCCTACATCCCCTGCCTTTTTGCAGCTTCCTCGGAGTTCCGCAAGGACCGCTATATCTACCCCTTTCGCGAGGATTGGCGACGGAATTCCGCCATAAACTTCGAGGACATCGGTTTGGACGAGATAGTCAAGGCTTTCATCGGAGGCGCCTATGTTCAAAAAAGAGTTCGCTAACGTCCTCAAGCAGACTGGATGGTTCGTGGCGGCAGCCCTCGCCCTTCCCGCCGCGCTTCTCGCTGTGCGGCTGATTCCCCGCCAGCCCTACTTCGCCGTATTCCTGTCCGTTTTCCAATGGGGACTCCTGTTCTGGGCGCTCTTCCTCGGGGCTTCCTTCCTGGCCCGGGAGCGCAGCCAACGGGCGTTGGAATATGTCTTGACCTTGCCTTATTCACGGCTGGGACTTCTTCTGCGCTTGACGGCCCCTCGTTTGATTGTCCTAGGCGGACTTTGGGCTCTTTCCTTATGCGCCTACGTTCTGAAAGGAAACGAATATTCGGCCGTCGATCCCCTCTTTCTCGCTTTCTTATACATCGGTTTATTCGCAACTTCTCTGTCGCTCTCGCCAATCATCGAAAATTTTATCGCCCTCTGTCTAGGTTCGATATTCGTCTGGTTCCTGGCCTTTCCGGCCCACACCTACCTTTTAATAGCCGTGGGATGGGCCAAGGGTTTCCAACTTCTTCCCGGAGCCGGAGCGATGGGCCTCGGATTTCTTAGGAATATTTCGTACGGCTCGGCCGGCTACATTTTCAACTTGTTGATCTTACAAATCGTCTTGCTCGCCGTCCCCTTCTCCGCCGCCCTGATCCTCTCCTTCCGGAAATTCGATGCCCGGCCTTCCGCAGCGTTCGCCAAAAAATATTTCAAGACTCTTGGGCTTTCGATCCTGATCTTCGCCGCGGCGGCGTTCGTGATGACTTTTTTATCCGTCTCGATGCGTTTTCGAGATGTTTATCTCACCTCGGATCATAAGGTGGTCAAATTCCAATCCGGCGGGGCGAGAATTCTCTCCCGGGAAGGAATTCGAAGGTTTAAGACTCCGTATCCTGTCTCGCAAGTGAAAAGCGCCGATGGGATTCATTTCGTCTTCAGCGATTACAGCAACAACCTGTTCTGCTTGGATACAGCGATTGCTGAGGTTCGGACTATTTACCGAGCCGCCAATCGAGACCGAGGGATATGGCAATTCTGGCCTTACGACGGGAAAGTCGTTTTTCTTGTCAAGCCCGATAGCGCGATCGTCATTTCTTTAGCTGATATCGACAAGCCGACGTCGGCGGGCTTGAACGTCACGACGATTCCCTTTCCCGCCGAATGGGCTCAATCGGAGAGGTTCCCACGGCTCTTCGGCACGGGTGTAAATCACGGCCGGCACTTCTGGTTGTTTTATTTTGAACAATCCAAAAAGCCTCCGCTGAGACTGTGGGAGAACGGGCGCGTCGAGGGAATCCCTCTCTCGGACCATAAGCCGATCAGAAGCGCTCTCTACGTGAACGATATGGTCATCATCGAAACCGCCGAGGAGACAAAGATTTTCCAGGATCGGGGAACATCCTTTGAGCTCGTTCGCGAAATCAAGGACGGCATTTCGTTCTCGTTCTATGACCTGGACGCTCGCGTCCTCGATCAACCTAAAGCCGAAGTCATATATGGGAAACACGGCGATAAAATCGCCAAGCTCGACTTGAAGGCTCTACAGGTTACCGACATCGCCCCCTTGAAAACGGCGCACGGCGCTTGGGTCGCGTCCTACTTTCCGGGAAGTTTCCTGCTCACAGAAATAGATAGCCAGGCCAAGACTCTGAAAGTCTCGTCGATCTGTGACGACAAGGTCAAATTACTCAAGGTATTCCGCAATTTCGACTCCAGCCGACAAGGCGACCGCTTTGACGTGCAGAAATCGGGAATTATCATTCATCGAAAGGGGACGGTGAACGTCTATGCCTTTCCCGATCTTCTTGAAATCAAGTTTTAAAGGATCAAGGATAAGGAGAAAAGAAATGAATGGAAAAAGCATTTTTTCCACCTTGATATCCGGCGCAATCGTGATGGCCGCCTCGCTCGTGGGCGCCCAATCGCCGGAATACCGGATCGCTCTTACGCCGAATGCACAAAGGATCGTCAGCCATTCCCGGCCGCTTCTCTTGGATCGGGGTGTTCTGGCCGAGCTTCCAACCTTGCAACCTTTCGCCGAAAAAACCGCTTTTTCCCAAAAAAGCGGAGTTCCCATCATTACAAATCCCAAGTCGCCTGCGCTTTCTGACAATAAAGAACGACGGCTAATTTTCAAAGAAGACCTGTCTATCGGCCTTAGAGAAGGCGATGAGAATTACATGTTCGGCGAACGAGTCTATTTTAACGTGGATGATAAGGGGAATATTTATATCGTGGATTGGGATCGAAAGCGAATCCAAAAATTCAGTCCCGACGGGAAATATCTCCTGACTATAGGCAGGAAAGGACAGGGACCGGGCGAGTTTCAGAATGTCTGGACACCGGAATTCGATAAGGACGGAAATCTTTACGTCGTCGATATTGCTCAGAAAAGAATTTCCTTTTTCGGCCCCGAAGGGAATTATCTCAAGCAGATCGTTTTTCCTGGCTTTACGGTTTCCAGTAATCTTTTTTTTACGACTAATCAAAATATCGTCACGACGCTAACCCAGATGAGCTTGGATGATACGAAGGGCGCGAAGTGGGAACTCGTGATTGGATTATTTGACCAACAGTTTCATCTCCGCTCGGAATTCTTACGATACGGCGGCGGGTCCAAGCCTCCATCGGGACGGGGTGAAGATGCCATCGCTCAGTCCTGGGCCGATTCGATGACCGACATGGCGTTCCAACCGTCCGCCTCCTATGCTCTCGCTCAAAATGACGAGATCTATTTCGGGTATTCCGATTCCTA
>Ga0315274_10014300_pt1 | contig 11256 bp, 10 predicted proteins | sample YL17G02_20_MG_FD_203700 | JGI IMG/M metagenome (GOLD analysis project Ga0315274, IMG submission 203700) | Sediment microbial communities from Yellowstone Lake, YNP, Wyoming, USA - YL17G02_20 | ecosystem: Environmental > Aquatic > Freshwater > Lake > Sediment | place: USA: Wyoming | collected...
CCGCCCCGCCTTCGATGCCGAGCAATTCATCCATCGCGGCGGCTCGCAGCGCGGCGTCCGCGGACTGTTTCAGCTTGCCCAATGTCGCCGGCGGCGGTTCCAGATGATTCCGCATCAGCATCGTGCGGTGATTGCGAATCTTTCCATTCACGAACTGCCGCGCCATCCGCAGGCAGGCTGCCGGGTCTTGCGCCTGGCGAAACTGTTCGATGCGCAGGAAGACGTTCTTCAGTTCGTGCCCGCGCGTCAGGCCGTAAAACCAGCCCCCCATCGAAAAGTAGGTCACCGGCACTTCCGCCTCGCAAAGCGTCTGGATGGCCTGCGTCGAAATCTGGATGTTGCCGAACAGCGCAACGTGCGACACGTCGTTGATGCGCACTTCATCGAGCAACGACCTTTCCTCTTTGATTTGGAGCAACTCCTCTTTGCGCCCGACCCGCAGGCCGGGCTTGTTCAGGTAAAGCGCGCGTGCGTCATCGCGCGCCGCGATCAGGCGCCGTGGCGACGCTGCCTCTGTCTTCCCCTCCGCCGCTTCCGCCAGCAGCCGCGTTTCATCCGGCAGGCAGACGGTGACGAGTGAACAGCGCGGGCATTTGGGCGAATCCACCAGCGGCGACGGGATTGCGCCGACCGCCGCGCACCGCGCCGCGCCGACTTGCTCGACAATCCATGCTTCCAACTCCGGCGTGATCGCCAGACGCACGCGCTGCTTCGTCGCGCGGTAGTAAATGATGCCCTCGGAGCAGGCGTAATCGTTCTCGCGCAGAATCAGCGCTTGCAGACCGAGTTGCATCCTGTCGGCGTCCCAAAGCTCGTTGCCATCCTCGCCATCCTTCGGCGCACCGGCCTTGTAATCCACCGGACACACCTCCAGCCCGCCGAACAGTCCGTCACCACCAGTGCGGACCTCGACCAAATCCATTTTCGCCGTGACCCCGAGCCGCTTCGAACCCATCTGCACCGAGCGCGAATGAATGACCTCCGGTTCGGGGACCGCACGCGCCTCCCGTGCCGTGTCCGGCGACTCGCCGGGCACTTGAACCAACTCACCTTGCTCTTTGCTCCCCGCTCTCGCCTCCGGTCCGACTTCGGACTTCGGACCTCGGACTTCGGACTTCCCGCTCTTGGCGGGCGGCAATCCCCCGCCATCCGTGTCCACCCGGCGATGCAAATTCTTGCCGCGCACCGTGTCGGCGTTCTCCACGAACACGCCCTCGACGAATTCATAGAAGAACAGGCGCGGGCAATACACGAACTCGTTGAGCATCCGCGCGGGAATGGCCTCGGCAAACGCGGACTTCGCAGGCGCCGACTGCTCCGGTGGCGCAGAAACGCCTGTCTGCGAGTTCTCCGAGCCGCCCGGCGCGGAAGCAGCCCCGGCAGCGGGGACGCCACCATCACCCGCAGGCGGGGACGCCTGCGCTACTTTCCCAGGCCCATATTCGCGCCGCAGGATTTCGAGCGCCTTCGCCCGGATGGCGGCGCCGCGATCGTCCTCCGGGGCTGGACCCCGGCGATCGGTTTCGGTTTCTCTAGGACGGTTTCCAGGGCGCGAACTCAGGCGCGATGATTCGATGGAGGCATCCAGTTCACTCATAACACAACGCGGCAATGCAAAGAGTAACCCAACGGCTCAATTCCGACAATCCCAGGAATTCCGTCACTGGTCCAGCGACGGTGGTGATGTCGTGTCGTTGCGTTGCTTGCTCATATCGATCCTGGTTTGCCACCGCAGTCAGTGTTCATGGGAGCTTGACCGCGGATGACGCGGATGGACACAGATAGCTTGGGGCAGACAGCGCAGGCAGGGCGCCGTCGAGAAGCGCGGCGACCTGCGGCCAATGCGGGGCGTGATGGTCGTGGAGGTAATCGCGATTCAGAACCAGCTTGGCCGAACTTGGCCACCACTCGGCCACCAGCCCCGGCTTTTGAAACAGCCAGTGATGCCCGTCATTGAGCACGCGCAACGTGAAACCGCGCCGGGTAGCCCAGGCGGTGGCTTCCGTTTGCAGGTCCACCGTGCGTCCCAGCCGGCGCTCCCGCCGCGCCCGCTGGAATTCTTTTGGGGTGAGGTCAGGACGTTTCACGAGTCACCGATCATTTGCAGGAACACGCGGCGGCAATCGCAGGTGAGGTCCTCGCAATAGAACTCGACGTAGGGGTATTCGTCGGCGGGCGGGCCGGGCTCGGGGCCGGGGCCAATAAGCACGCAGCGCACTTCGCGTTGAGCCACTTCAGGACACAAGGAATGAAACTCGATCATGGTGGATGTGGTTTGGTCCGCGGTTGGCTATCAGCCATTGCTCATGGTCTGTTCGCCGAACGCGCGGTTGGGTTCCGCTTGTTGCCTATGGCGATAAGCTGTTCGCCGTCGGCGCTGCCGCCGGTCTTAACAGGCTGAGGCCGAAGTGGGCGGAAACCAGTCCGGGATTCGGTTTCAGAGCGGGTCATCACCAGTCCGCCTCAATCACGCAGCAAGCTTTCCGGCAGGGCGGTCAGCTCCGACGCGGACCCGTCCGGCCGCCACACCACCCGCCCATCCTCCAGCAGGCCCACAATGATGCCCCGCGTCGATCCGCGCAGCGTCTTGACGCGATCGCCCGGTTTTAACTCAGCCGACTCGCATAGCCCTTCGACAATCTCCACCATGCTCTCGCGGCCCAAAACACCGGCGATGTAATGGGCCACGGCGGACATCACTTCCCGCCGGCGAGTCGTGGGCAATTCGGCAAAGACGAAGTCAACGATCGTTCTCCCGACATCGGCGAACGTATTCCCGTTGAAGAAAAGGAACGGCGCGCGCCGATGGCAGAAGCGAAGGAATTCTATGGTCTCGTCGAGGGAGGAGACTCCGTTTTGTCGGCCTCGCCACTCTGCTTCAAGCGCTGCATAGCTCTCTGAATTCTGGCCGTGCTGCGCGCCTCTTCTTGCGCACGCTCCTCGGTTGAGGCCGACGACAAGCTCCCAACTCCGGTTTTTGAGAAATTGGGCTCGGGCTTGTAGCGGTGATTGTTCGCCAGGACCTCCTCCAGGATGTCCTCGTCCGTCAGGTGTTCCAGCAGATCCAGCCGCAGTTTCATCGGGCATAAACTAATCCTTCCGTCCGGCCGGCTCAACCCTCCTCTTGCGGCCGCAGAGGTCGCGCGGATGCCGCTGGTCTGGACGATTGGCTGTTGGTCATTGGTCATTCGCCGAAGGCGCCGCCGGCATTAACAGGCCGAGACCGCAGTGGGGGAACTGGCAAGTCAAAGGGGGCATTCCGCGTCATGGCTCGGGCGGTTTCCGCAGGTGAGCGGCCAGGTTGTTGCGCAAACGGCCCAGACGCGCTGGATCGATCCGCCCCAAGACGCCGCCCACCAGCGCGAGTGAACGCGTGGTCACCGGCCTTCATAGTGGGGATTTGGCTCCTTGAGCATGTCCAAGGTGTACTCCGGCTCGTCGGGTCCGTATGCGCGGGCCAGCGATTCAGCCGCAAGTCCGTACCAGCCTCGCCGGAACTCGTCTTCGATGTCGGCTGACGTGGGAAGGACCGTCACCAGGAGCCGCGCGTTCTTGGGCAGCGGATAATCTTCTTCGAGCCGAATCTGTTGGCCGTCAAACGTAGCCGAGAGCGTCACTGTTTTCATAGCATTCCTTTATCACGAATCAAAGCCCACCGCCAGCCACCGGCACAAACAGCCCGAGGCCGAAGTGGGCGGTTTGTGTTACATGGGAAAGCATAATCCAAGGCCTTGGTAACGAAGATCGCCGAGGATAATGGGTCCAGAGGCGGGGCTGTCGAATGCCAAGGCAACGTGGGTGTAGTAGCAGCGGGTGGAGTTGGAGCGATACCGATCCGCCCGCTCTGTCTTTGCGAGAATGGGCGAGATAGCCGGTTCGATGCGGCAGTTCTTCACCATGGCTGTAGGGAAGCCCATGTTGAGAAGATTCTTTTCGATCAGCGCGGCTATCTCTCGCTGGCGGCGGAGATGGCGTTCGTTCGAACCGAGCGGGCTTCCGTCAGGCGTAAACTTCGGCACTTTGAAGTGTCGGGTAAGAGCGGCGGGAAGGGCTGTGGCCCAACGATCATTCGGTTCGAGGCATCGACTCCAGATGGCATCTCTTGCGGGATCGGTTCGATCTCGGCGCAGCAAGAATCCCAGCGGCGACTGATCCTGCAAGAGTGGTTCTTCGTCCAAGTTGTCCGCCAAGGTTCGATAGATTTCGGCGGCCTGCTCCGCGATTTGCAGTCGAGCGAAGCCGGCGAGCACAAATCGGCGGACGAGGCCGTCTGCAACTCCTGTCGCATTCAAACTGGGTAGGGGGAGGATAGCCAGATGGGGCTGTTCCGTGCGGGAACCATCGGCGCGGTGACCCTGGACGAGTTCTTTGGCGAGATCATGGTCGCTCCAACGAATTCGGTCGAAAACGCGGTTCAGCGTATGGCGGACATGGGCGCGCCAGGAATGGACCGCGGTTGCGTCAAAAGCGCGCTCGCGCGCGTCCGGATCGCCATTATCGGGATAAATGCGGACAATGGCGGTCTGGACGGGAACGGGCGCGGACAGGGTGTCGGAGCGCCGGTAAGGCTGGAGCCGAAGGCAAGTAACGGCATCCGGCTTGCGGGTGCGAGCGGCGATTGGTTTGGCATAACGAGCGTTGAGTTCTTTGACTGAACCGGCTCTCGGAACGGGCCGGGGATCGCCGTGCATCGCCGGTTCCCACCGCCTGCATCCCGGTTCGAGCGCCGGAAGGCTATCCAGGACGGCGACGCGGATTTCCACGCGGTCTTCAGCGCGGCCCAGATAGGAGACACGGGCGGCGAGTTCGACCAGGGACTCGTAATGGCGGCGGAGTTCGTCCGCCTCCACGCCGGAAACATCCCAAATATAGCAGACGCGCAGTGGAGTCGCGCCTGGCGTGTCCCATTGCGTGAACCGGCACAAAGGAGCGAGTTGGAGTTCGTGACGAAGAATGTCCGTGCCTTTCTTTCGCTTGTTGTTGTGCGGGAGGGCGACTTGCAGTCGCGGTCGTGCGTCGGCAAGGGTTGCCGGGGCATAAATAATTGGCGGGCAGTCTAGATTCTCCAGCCACTGCAACGCTATCAGGGCCGCGCCTGCGTCTGCTTCACGCAACTTGGGAGACAGCCCGGCAAGTGCGGCGCAAAGCAGCGCTTGATGCAGCCGTCCGGGGGCGGGCGGCCAATCGGATGTGTCCCGACCCCGAGCATCTGTGCGGACACCGTGGTAGAGACCTTCCGTGTAAGTGCATTCGACTAACAGATGGCTAGTAGTGATGGGGCTGGCGGTCTCAGTCATGAGCATTCGCACGGTTAAGAGTTTTCAGGTTCCGGCTTCGCTTTCTTGGCTTCCTCGAATGCCTTTTTGAGGGAGGCGGGTGTGAGCGTGTAGCTTTTTGCCTTATCGGGGGCAGTTTCGATGTGAAGCGCCTTGGCGGCGTCTTGAGCAATGGCTTTCAGACGACTGGCGTTCTTGCACAGATCGATGACTTTCGTAGTGTCCGACCACTGTGGACCGCGCAGTTCATAGGCCGGCTCGCCGACCGGGATCAATTCGCACCCCGAGCGCAGGCGGTAGCTGCCGAAGCCGCGTTGATAGGACTCGGCGAGAGCGCCGATGCAGAAGAGGTAACGGCGGGCGGCCTCGGTCAGTATCTTCTCATCCGCGTCCGCAGAATCCTGTGGCTTTGCGCATCGAATACGAGCGAGGTCCGTCAAAGACAATGTGGCCGTGCGCGTGATGCCGTCTTTTCTGGCGAGCACGCCGCCGAGTCCGCTGCTTGGCGCGTTAGTGAAGCCAAGTTCGGAAAGCTTGTCAGCTGACTTTTTGTCGATTTCCTGCCCGATGACTTTGGCGAACTCATCTTTGGAATACATCCCTGAGTAGAGACTATGCCGGCGGCAGGGAATGACATCGAATGCGTCAATCCGAGCCATAAGGATACGGGCGTGTTTGGCTTGGTCGCCGCGACTATCCCAGAAACCAAAAAGCAGACTGGTAGGAAAATCCCGAAGGAGTGGGAGAGCGTCGCCCTTCTCAAACGCCTTGATGGCTTTAGCAACATCGTCTTTTTCTTCAGAGAGGCGAACTCGAAAGTCCCCAACCCGGTGAGCGAGTTCCAGAAGATTGAGTGGTTCCTTCGTTTCTTCCTGCTTTTCCGCTTTGTCTTTCTTTGTTTTCTTGCGAGGGACCGCTACGGTAGCCTGGGGGACCAAACCAGAGAATTCTGAATCCAAGAATGCGGGTTCCATCCGGTTGGCTTGGCTCTGATAGGAATCAAGCGTGCATTGCTTGGCACGGATGATGAGCTTCACCTTGGAGGTTCCGCCGCTCTTGTTGCGCAGTTCGATCTCAGGGCCTTCCTCGCTGCCATTGAGGTCGTAAACCGGAGGGTCATTGTCCCGGGCTCCAGCATGGGAAGCTGGAAACACAGGAATCTCCCAGCCACCGACGGGTTCAAGCTTCTCGGTGACGCGGAGGGCGGAGGGCAGTTTGCAGGCATTGCCCCATTTTCGGGCCTCGACCCCAAGGAGGGAATCAAGGAGTTGGATGTCGTCTGGGAGTGTCGATTCGTTAGTCATAGAATTGTGTGTGTTGAGGTTCTGGTTATTGAGCGAGATCTCATGCTGTGGCGATGAGGGTAGCAGCGGGCCAGTATTTGAATGCGCCGCCTTTACCAAAGGCCTTGGGACGACGCGTGGCTTGGTAGGCACGCCCGGGATGTCCATTGAGCAACGAGCAGAAGGCCAACGGAGCGAGTGCTAACGGAATCGCTTCGGTCCAGAGAAAGTAGGTGACTCGCTCTTCACTCCGCTGCAATGCCGGAGCCGGAAGAAAAAAGCTGAGAGCTGCGACCGAGAGCATGTCTGTGACCAGGAAAACCGGGTCAAATTCACCGGTTTTTTCAGCATCGGAACTGAACCCTTGATCTAGCGTGTGTCCGGTTGTCCGGTTGTCATAGCCCCAGGAGCCGACACCGTCGGCGCTGGTCTGTAGGAGTTCGCGAAAGGAAGTGGCGGCGGATGATTCAGAGAACGCCTGTCTTTGCCACGATGAGATGCGAATCGGGGTGACCTGGCCCGAGAAAGTCTTCCAGATGGAAGGATCAGCATCTTTTGAGTTGAGTCGAACGAAGGGACAAACTCCTAAGCGGCTTTCGGCTTGGAATCCCCCTAGATGTGGGCCGCCCGGACTTGGAAGCCATGCGAGCGAGGAGAGGAAAGCACGGGTCGGCGCCAAAAGCTGCTCTTCGGTCCAAAGGCCGGAAAGGTTCAGGCCCGAAGCTGTCCATCGCGCGGTGGCATCTTCAGTTGTCTCCTGAACACCGGCGACAATGCCGAGGATCGCCATGCCGGCGAGAACTTCCGCGAAGTTGTCTTCTCTGAGAGGAATGGAGATCGAGTTCATAGGCGCATTCACTCTTCGTCTTCGTCAACTTGAGCATCTCGGCTGGCAAGGGTATCGGCGGACTTGAGAAGAGTCTCGAGGTAGGCGAGTCGCCAGGGGCCGAGCGCGGTTTGAAGGTGATGCCAACGCACGGCAGCAATGAGCCGTTCCTGGTCGAGCAATGACCTCTGGATTCCGGGTTGGTCAGGGAGACTTGGGCGGAGGCAGCCGTGGTGGGCACCAACGAGGTGATGAAACAGCTCGGCGAAGAACTCGCTTTCGCCCGGCTCGTCCAATTGCTTTAGGCTGTCGTCAAGGACATGGCGAACAGTATCCATCTGGAGCGAACCCCACTCGTGCCGATAGCCCTTGAACCGTGAGGGATGAACGAAGCGGTCGGTCTTGGCAAGAGGTTGCCAACCGACCGCCCGGTTCGGGGCGTTGAAGACGGCGATCTGCCAGTGTGGCCGGTCGGGAGGCCAGTTCTTCCCTGCATCGTGAACGCGCGCCATGCCGGCATAGAAGGTTTCCAGGAAGGGATCGGCTGGCGCGACCGATTTGAGGAGTGATCGGGCGTGGCAATCGGCGGCGGCATGGTGATCGTCGAGGTATTGTTGAGCCTGATCGGCGAAACGCGGGGCGAGGGTGTAGGCGAACTCGAAGTCGCAACCCGAAATGCGAAGATGGAGAGTCTTGAAGGGCTTGTGGTTTCCCTGTGGTGGCTTGCCTGAGTCACTTTCGATTAGCTCAATCCCCTTGCCAGTCCTGTCCTCGTCAGCTCGAAGCCAACCGTGAAGGTCTTGGGCGTTCGACTCCTCCGGCGTGTGAATCGTCCGCCGCCACGGAGCGCAGTCAGTCGCGGAGTAGGCGAGAGCGGCCACATCGGCAATGGCTCGACGTTCGGCGCGAATCTCTTCCTTCATGAAATCGGGCAACCCGGCTGACGTGGGCAGGATGAAGAGGTCTTCCGGCATTACTCGACTGGCGAGAACAGACAGGCCGTTCTGCTGCTGGAAGTCGCGGGTATCGATGAAGGCCCATCGTGCTTCGTCGTGGAAAGCCAGCACCGTCGGCGCTTCCGGCGGTGTTTCGCCTTTGGCCGGAGTGGGGGCAAACCACTTGCGGACAAGATGGAGCGGAACCCAATGGGCTTCAGATTTGGCGGGCGGGCATCGTCGGAAGACTTCCTGAAGGGATTGGCGCAGTTTTGCAGCCTCGGAGCCTGTTTCTTCATCCGGGTCGATTGACTCTTGAGGAACGGGTATCTGGGCGAGGGCGTCGAGTTCGAGCCGAAAGACCAGACCGACGAGTGCGGTCGCGCTGTCATCTGTGGCGAGTCCATAGAGCCACGGGTGGACGGGAAGCTCGGGGCGCGGGCGCTCTGTGGTAGCGGTCCAGAATTCCAGGATAGGAGCTGTCAGTGGCTGGCAGAGGACCGGGGCGATGGTGGCGTGCGCCAACGGGTGGCAACGCCAGCAAGCGGGCGACGGTTCATCGACAATTACTTTCGCGGTGGCGGCATCGATGATCTCCAATTGTTCTGGAGGCTTTTCCTTTTTGTCGCCTTTTGTTTTGGCACCTTCTTCCTCAGTCTCTTGCTCGTCATTCTGATGGCCCATGCACCAAGCGTTGGCCGCCAAGAGTGCGGCGGAAGGGGCATATATCTCCTTTGCGATCTTCTTGCTGATCTGCTCAGCGAGACTCAGACACGAAGGAGAGGCGGCGTTCTGGTTTGAGAAGATGCGCATGACCACGCGCCGGCCCCCGTGAATGAGCACGCCAAGCCGGTCAAGCCGGCCCAAACGCTGGACGAGGGTGTCGAGGGGCGCAGCGTCGCAGAGGATTATGTCGGCGTCGGTGTCCATGCCGACCTCGGCGGCAGCGGTGCCGATGAGATAAACCGTCGATGCCGGAAACCCAAAGCGGTCGGCTCCGGTGGCGTCCGGTTGGCGGCGTTCCGGATTGAAAGCTTGGAAAACCTCATTTCGATTCAAGCGGTCGCGTTCAACCCCGCGCAAGCGACCGGTGATGGTGAGAATGCGAGCTTCGGCCTTCTCTCCGAGCTTCAGCTTCTTGCCGAGTGAATCTCCGATGTTGTGAGCTTCGGCTGGGGTGTGGACGTAAATCGCGACGCAGAGGCGATGGTCACGCAGTTCTGCGGCAGCGGAGGCAATGCGCTCGACCATGCCTTGGCTGTATTCGGCAACTAATCTGGCATCCGATTCGGGAACCGCCTTTCTGATCTCTTCAACCAGCTTCTTGCTGAAGGTGGTCCCATCCCTAACGGCTCTTTCGGCATCCTTGCGTGTCTTCTCTCCGAGATGATGTCCAATCTTATTGAGCAGTCCGGAAGTGGAGCAATCGATGACTTCAACCTTGCGTCGCGCGGCACCTTGAATGCGCATAGCCAAGAGTTTGTTCTGCCGGTCCTCGACGGAAAGTGTGAGAGCGCGCTCCGGCTCCGGCTGGGGGAGGCCGGGTGTAGCCGAGAGTTCGGAGAAGTGCCACGGGAGCTGGGCAAAGAGGCCAGAGAGTTTTGAGGGGATCAAGCCCGCAGCGGCAGTTATCCGTTCGGCAAGCTGCCGTAGAGTGAGGATGAAAGCGGGCACGAGGTGAGCTTCATCCACACAAACCCAGGCGTCCACGCCCAGCAGTGAAGCTTGGAGCGGCCGATCGCGCCTTCCCACGCCGTAGCCTTGGAAGAGGAGCCGGCTACCGATTTGGTCCACGGTGCCAATGATGATGGCGGGGCGGGACGGGTCTGCAGCCCATTCACGATCATCCACGACTTGACCTCGTAGCTGGACGATTTGGATCGGGGTGTCGTCTCTGGTTTCGTTCTTGGCGAGGTTGCGCAGGCCGCTCACGACTTGCGCAATCGATTCAGCGCGGTTCGCGGCTGAGATGGTATGCTGGATTTGTCTTACTAAACGGTAAATCTGAGCGACAAGAACCCGGCGGTTGACGACCCAAACCAACCGGCGGGGAACGGGAGAACATGTGTCTCGATGAAGACCGAAGAAGGCGAGAGCGATTAACCAGACGACAGCAACATCTGTTTTTCCGCTGCCTGTCGGCAGGTCAATCAAGCGAGGAGGGCACCCCCTGATTGTGCGATGGTAAAGCTCCTTCATCCATGGAAAGTGGCCTTTGCCCGGGCGGAGGCTGGTGTAGGCGAGTCGGAAGAAATTGTCGGAATTCATAGCCCAATCAGCGGTTGAAGCGGAGGCGGTTCCAGAGGCAGGCGAGGACGACGGCGGCGGTTTTGCCCAGGCCAGTGGGGATGTGGATCAGTTGAGAGTGGCAAGCGGTGCGTCCACAGGTTGAGCATTGAGGGTTGAGGGTTGAAGGTTGAAGGATCGGCGTCGGGTTTTGGCTCTCCGCACGCCAAGCGGCATTGGTAGGCGAATGGAGTGTGCCCTGTGGCGGCGCGGAAGAAGGCGTCAAACTGGGGTTGCCGTGCGTCGGTTTCCATCGCGAATCATGGGCTGGCGGTTTTTCCGATCCTGCTCTGCGGCTTCGTCGGCGAGTGTAGCGCCTTGGGGACGGCATGGAAGCCGATTTCGGGTTTGGGCGGTTCGGGCGGGGGCAGGAGCAGCGGCTTGAGCTTTTCGATATGATGCATGGAGGCGACAGAGCCCTGCTCAAAGTGGATCAGGCGTCTGTCCGTTTCCATACGGGTCGTCTTCATGAGAAGTTCGTCTCAGCCTTGCGGAGCTTTCCCGGCTGAGGGTAAAGCTTCCGCGAGACGAGGGAAGCTAATTCTGGCGACTTCGCGAGCCTGCGATTACGCTTTGGCCGCAATGACCACTCGCTGCGAACTGGCGGAGATTCCGTGCGGCAGGGACACCTCCCAACTCCGCTCGCTCTG
>Ga0315274_10014301_pt1 | contig 11255 bp, 7 predicted proteins | sample YL17G02_20_MG_FD_203700 | JGI IMG/M metagenome (GOLD analysis project Ga0315274, IMG submission 203700) | Sediment microbial communities from Yellowstone Lake, YNP, Wyoming, USA - YL17G02_20 | ecosystem: Environmental > Aquatic > Freshwater > Lake > Sediment | place: USA: Wyoming | collected...
AACCGCACCGCGGAGATCGCCACCTGGGATGAGCCGTCGCTGGCGGGCCTGCTGCAGCGGCTGGAAGCAGCGGGAGAGCTGGACAGCAGCGCCTTCAGTCACGACGACCTGGGCAGCCTCATCGCCAAGCTCGATATGGAAGCGGCCCAGGGTAGAGAGGAGACCTGGGAGCCGCCCGAAGAGTTGCCGGCGGGACCGACACGCGCGCAACCGGGGGAAGTCTGGCAGCTAGGCCGGCACCGACTGCTGTGCGGGGACGCCACCGACCCGGCGAACTGGCAGCGTCTCATGGGAGGCGAAGTCGCCCATGCGATTTGCACCGACCCACCCTATGCCATCAACTACCTCGGCGGAAGAGCGGCACAGGAGGAACGCATCGGAGCCAAGCGGCGAGGGGCCGAGGAGGCGAACTCCGACACCTACCGCAACCGCGCTTGGGACTGGTACCGCTCCACCGCTTACACCCGGCTGGAACCAGGAGGCGCGCTGATTCTCATCATGACCCGCTGGCATGAGGACGACCTGGCGGAGGCGGCGAAGTCGGGGGAGCAGTGGCACGTCATCAGCTTACCGGCGCTCGCGGAGGCGAACGACGCGCTCGGCCGGCAGCCGGGGGAGGCGCTGTGGCCGGCGCGCTACCCAGTGGAGCAACTGGAGCAGATTCGGGCCAGCATCGGCCCCTACTGGTGGCAGGCCCTCTACCAGCAGCGGCCGTCACCACCGGAGGGTGCGCTCTTCCGGGCGGAGTGGTGGCGCTACTGGGAGCCGGAGACACTGCCGACGCGGTGGGACGAGATGCTGCTCTCGGTGGATGCCTCCTACAAGGCCAGGAGCGACAACTCATACACCGCCATCGGCGTGTGGGGACGCAAAGGTGCCGATTGCTACCTCATCCACCAGTGGCGCAAGCAGTGCGGCTTCGCCGAGGCGAGGGATGCCGTCGCCGCGACCGCCAAGCAGTACCCCCAGGCCCGCATCATTCTGATCGAGGACAAGGCGAACGGCCGCGCTATCATCGAGAGTCTGCAGGCGGTCGTCGCCGGCATCGTCCCGGTGGACCCGAAGGGCGGGAAGTTCAGCCGCGCGCAGGCGGTCTCGCCGATGGTGGAGCAGGGACATGTGTGGCTGCCCCAGCCAGCTCGCCTGCCCTGGGTGCAAGAGTTCCTGGCGGAGGCGCGCACCTTCCCGGTGGGCCTCCACGATGATCAGGTAGATCAGATGACGCAGGCCCTGCAGTGGTGGATCTGGGTGAAAGACCAGCCCTTGCCGCCACAGCCCGAACTCACCATCCCCCAGCAGCGGGCGGCGATGGCGGATGCTTCGGATCGGAGACCGGTGGGAGCAGGACGCAGTCCGCGCTGGAGAATGCGGCAGTGAGTCGGGCGCGGCGGCGGGCCACGCGGTTGCAGGACGAGCGAGTGCCCAGTTAGCCTCAGTCGTCTTCTGGCCCGGATCGCCCTATTTCAGGCATTCTCGCCAAAATCAGCGCAAGACGGCGCGCGACGTTGGCTTCAGCTTCCTATAATGCAGTCAGGTCCTACTTCGGGAAGGTTGGTGGTGGTATGAGTGCGGCGCTTCACGGCCAGGCCCGGCCGGCACTGACTTGCCTCTTCCTGGCGCGGATCTGGGTCCGATAATCACCGTTACCGGACACGCGTCTGTGGCCCTTTCTCGGCCGACGTCCCAGCGGCCCGATCGACCTCGCCGCGGGGCTGGAAACCTGCCAGCGAAGGCCTCACTGCGCGCGGCTCAACCGCTCTTGCAGTGCGCCCCTTCATGTCAGCAAATCTTACAGTAGTGTGAAGGCAATTGCGGATGGCAGGCGCCGGTGATATAGTGCACCTGGCACTTAGCCTAGCCAGCGGCAGGGAGGATGGCCATGAGGTGGCGTGGTCCAACGCTGTTCCTCGTCGTAATGCTCGCAAGCATCACGGGTGCACCGCGGCTGTATGCGCAGGGGTTTGACCCCAACGACTCCTTCGACGGCACGGCCATCGACACGACGAAGTGGCAGCCGTGGTCCGAGCAGGGCACCTCGGTCACTGAGACCGGTGGCAAGCTGGTGCTGACGAACAGCCCCACCACGCTCGGGCAAGAGGTGGGGGCAGCCGTGCAGTCGACGTACCGGCTGCGCGGCGCGTTCGACATCCAGGTCGACTACGAGCTCACCCAGTGGCCGGCGAACAACAACGTCTCTATCGCGTTCTGCGCGAGTCCACGGCCCACGGACGAGAACGCGCTGCAGCGCACCAGCTGGACCGGGGGGATCGAGCAGTACAGCGCGGCCTTCAATGCGTGGAGCGACCCCACGTGGATATCCGTCCCTACCACCGACACCTCCGGGAAGCTCCGCCTGGTGCGGGACGCCGACAACGTACTCTCCGACTACTACTGGCAGGCCGACACCTCCGAGTGGGTGCTGATCGGATCACAGCAGGTCTCGGACGCGGACTTCGTCGCGATTCTCTACATCTGGGGAGATGTGCCCGCGCCCGCTAGCGTGGCTTTCGACAACTTCCAGGTGAACTCCGGCCAGGTGATCCCGCCTCCTCTGGTCGTGGACGTGCAGATCGACCGGGGCCGGGATGCGGACTGGTGGGACTGGAGCTACTGGCACACGCGCTATGTGGTGCAGGTGCAGGCCAGCGGCGACGAGCAGCCGGCCCAGCTCTGGCTCCAGGATATGCAGGGGCTCCGCCAGGTCATCACCACCGACGGCAACCACTGGTACGACCCCGCGGGAGACAATCCGGGCGGCTCCTGGGAGGATGCCCGCGTCACTGCCGGTCCGGATAACACCTACACCTTCGTCTGGTATGAGGCGCGCCAGCAACTCCCGATTCCGGAAGGCTCCTACACCATCACCGTCGTCGGCGACGCCGGCAGTCAGACCTCCCTCACCACCGCGACCCTCCCCGCCGTCCCCGACGCGGTGCCCACGCTGACAGCCCCGGCCGACCAGAGTGTGACCGAGACCGCGGTCCCGACCTTCCAGTGGCTCCCCCTCTCGGGCACGAAGGCGATCCTCCAGGTGCGCGAGGAGGGGAACACCACCTACACTACCCCCGGCCCAGATCAGGACGACTGCGGCCAGATCTGGCGCGCCTCTGTCAGCGGGCGGATCTCCGCGGTGTACGGCTTCTATGGGGTGGCTCCGGACCTCGATCCGGGCCGGACCTACTTCTGGCAGATCGACGACTGGACTCCGGTGGACGACCGGGTGAGTGATCCGCGGGTGAGTGTCTGGAACTCCCAGACCTCCCGCCATCGCTTCACCGTCGATACTATCTGGCCCCCACTGCCGGCGCTCCCGGGCAAGCTCGCCTACGAGCAGACCATGTACGGGAATGGCAATGACCCCTACAACCTCCAGGCCATCCTCCAGTATGGGACCACACCTGCGCAGCGCAGATGGGTGGGCCCGGATGGCTCCCATTCCCCGAGCTACTCCTGGGACGGCACGAAGATCGCCTACCGCGTCTCGGACTGGGGCATCCGCGTGGCCAACGCAGACGGCAGTAACTCGGTGCATCTGCTGGGAAACTGGGACTGGGACAGCGCGGACTTGTCCCCCGACGCCACCTGGATCACCTACTCCGATGGCGAATGGCAGGGCTCGGAGCCGCAGCATGTCTACATCCAGAAGCTCTTCGAACCCACGCGCACGCTGGTGGTGCGGTCCCGCGGCAACACGACGCGGGGCGCGCACTGGTCTCCGGATGGGAAATGGATCGCCTATCTGAGTTGCTGCGATCCGAGTGGCTATAACATCTGGCTGATCCATCCGGATGGCACGCAGGATCATCCCGTCGTCCCGACCACACTGGCCGGGCACCCAGGCTGGACGGTGGGGTGGATCGGCAGTTCGGTCGGATGGTCGCCGGATGCAACGAAGCTGGGAGTGAACTTCTCGGCCTCCTCGCCCGACGGCAGCGCCTCTCTCAATGGCGTCGGTGTTATCTCGCGTGACGGCGGGGAGGTGACACCGGTCTTCGTCGACGCGCCGGGCTACGTCTGCTGTGCGGCCGCCAACTTCCTTTGCTGGTCGCCGGACGGACGATCTCTCGTCTTCACCTCCACCCGTCATCTGCCGGTGGACCCGAACTGGGCGAACGGTGGCGAGGTGCAGGGCGTGGAGTTGTATCTCAGCAGCGCGGACGGCAGCGGGCAGCCGACCCGGCTCACCTACGACTACTCCTACGACGCGAGCGCCGCCTGGTGGGCGCCGAACACGCTGCTGGGGAAGAACGTCTCGGTCGTGAAGGGCGATGCCACCCTCACCTTTGCGCAGGTGACGCAGACCGGGAGCACGCGCATGGACGTGACGCTCGACGTTCCCGGCCCGGCACCCACCGGCTGTAGCTTCGTGAGCGACATCTGGAGCGGGGCCACCACGGCTGGCTCTCAGGGCAGCATCACGGTCGCGCTGAAGTATGACGCGAGTCTCGTGGGCCAAGAGAATCGGCTCGCGCTGATGCAGTGGAACCCGAACAAGGCCAAGTGGCAGGATATCACCGTCCGCCCCATCGACAAGACGAGCCGGACCATCCGCGGGCAGACGCAGAGCCTGAGCTACTACGCCATCTGCCTCAAGAGAGGCTAACCAGGGCGACTCACACGGATCGGCGACAGGCGCTCTACGCTCTAGGGCGCCTGTCGCTTTCACTGCGCGCCCGATGCTCTCGCCCTTTGGCAGACGCTCCGCGTCGATCCGCCTCCTGGGCTCTCTCGCGTCCGGTAATACCGGTTACAGGACGTGGCTTCTGGCCGGCAGCCGCGCTTGCGCGTCGAGGAGCAGGACAGACAGCGAACCGACAGGTCCGTGGCCAGAGAGGGCGAGCCAGTGGTCTCGCCTGTTGACCACGTGCAGCCGGTACCGCAGGAAGCCCCTGGACAGTCATGCCTCAGGCAGATCCGCCGAGGCGGACAGGAAGGCGACCTCGCGGCAACGGTCAACATCGGGCATGAGTTCGGGGTCCGGTAGGCTTGCCCGCCGGCCGGTTCGTGGGTTGGGCACCATCGCTCTCCTCCGGGCCGTTACATACGGGAGGGAGCTCGGAAGTGTCGGTATCCTACTCCTGCTGATGACTGAAACCGGTAGGTGCGGAAACGCTCCTTCCGCCCGTGGGTTCCGCGACAGGCTCTCGGGCAAGCATGGCGGCGCAACTCGCGCTAGCGGGAGGAGCACTGCCACCCTACTCGCTTTGCGAACGGCGGCCGCGGAACGCCAGAGCGATCTGGATGAGGGGCCCGCGGAGCTTGACCCGAGGGTGGCGCCGTGCTAGCTTGTCAGCGGCTGACCGCCGACAAAACCATAGTGCCGTAGCAGGGCCCACGCGATTCAGCCCCTGACGCGCCTGCTTCCTGCCACCTCGATCCGGAGGGTGGTGAGAAGCAGGCGCGTGCACATTTCGGGAGGCATTGCAGATGTATGATGAGCGCGATGTGACCATCGAGATACGTGGGGCGCGACGGGGAGAGCGGCCGGCGATCTGCCATCTGATAGATACGGCCTTCGATGCAGAGAGCTATGGGCCCAGCCTCGCAGAGCCGTGCGTATCAGTCGGCAACTCGCACCTGGACCCGCATGACCGGCTCCAAAACACGCGCGTCCTCCTGGCGGACGAAGAGATCGTGAGCACAGTACACGTCGCCGAGCGGGTCGCGTATGCCATCGGTGCACGTGTGCGCTTCGGCTTCATTGCCATGGTCGCGACACACCCCGCTCATCGCCGCCGCGGGTATATGCGGAGGCTGATGGCCGATGCTGAGACGTATATGCGTCGCCGAGGATTCTGCTATGCTGTCCTCTTCGGCCGCTTCGGAACCTATACGTCTCTCGACTGGCGCTGGTGTTATGAGAAGAGGGTGACTCTTGTGCCGATATACACGATGCCATGCTGCGCGGAGAGCGCGGTGGGCACTACTGTTCGCGTCGCTTGCGAGGACAACATCGCGTTCCTCTCACAGGCCTATCGTTCGCGGTACGGCACACGCTTCGGGCCAGTCGTAAGGTCGCAGGAGTACTGGCGCAGATGGTCTCTGCGGTGCGCCTGGAACGGTACCTATGTGATGGTGTGCGATGCTGCCGGGCCCATCGGATACTTCCACGTGGATGGGGACAGCGTTGATGGGATCGGCTGGAAGACAACCGTCGAGGGCATACCCGAACGGGTGTTACACGCGGCCTCCGCCCACGGCGCGGCGACAGGAGCACGCACCCTTTCGTTGTGGCTTGGCGACGCTGATGAGGTGGCAGCTCGTTCTCTGGGGCGCGCTTTCGGCAGTGTGCCACGCGCGTTCACCGGCCCTGATGGACAGCCGGTGTGCTGCCGCGATCCGAGGGCATATCTACCCGGGAAGACGCTGGATCAGGTCGGCTACCTGGTGAAGTTCCTCAACCCGGGACCGGGCATCCTGGCGAACGTCGCCAGCACCGACGCTCTGCTGGACGCGATGGCCCGCCATTCCTGGACATACCTGGATGGTGACTCCATGTGAGCACAGCGGTCGACAGGACGGATGGAGACCACCGAGACGTTGCGGAGCGATAAGAGGAGACGGCTAAGCCAAAGCAAGACGCATTCAGTTCCTCCCCGGATCGTGGCCCAACCGGAAGGGAGAAGCTAGATGCAATCGATTCGTCCGGCGCGGAAACATGAGCTTCCCGAGGTCATCGCTCTGTGGGGCGCCTGCCTGGCGCATGACCAGGCCGACCCACAACTGCTCGAAGGCGTCTTCGAGAACACTGGCTGCTATGACCCCGGAGGTGTCTTGGTGGCGGAGGTGGATGGCAAGATTGTCGGGTTCATCGTCGCCATCGGCAATCGCGGAGACACCGGCTGGATTCCCCTGTTCTTCGTTCACCCGCAGCACCTCAGAACTGGGATTGGCGATAGCCTTCTGCTTCGGGCGCAGAGCTACCTATCGGATGGGGGGGCCAGAGATATTCGCGTGGAGCCCTTCGGTGCGGAGGTGCGGTTCTTCACCGGGATTGACACCCGGTACGTAGAGCTGATAGAGCTCCTTTCCCGGAATGGATTCCATGTGACCGACGATTCGCAAGTGGACATAGTGAAAGACCTGAAGGCATTCGAAATGCCAGGATGGGTGATGAAGGCGCGGCGGTTGCTGGAGCCGGAGATCACATTCGGCTTCTGCGAGCCGCAGTTCCGGCAGGCCTTGCTGGAGTTCATGAGTGCGCACTTCAGCGGCTATTCCAGTTGGTGTGAGGCACTGAGAGAACACGTCGAGCGGGAGGGCGATCCCAGGCTACGCGTGCTAGCCTTCCGCTCTGGGGATGTCGTCGGTTTCACCGCCTTCGAGAAGGAGGTGGACTGGTATACCTGGGCCACCGGGGTGCGAGAGGATCTGCGTGGGAGGAAGATAGGCAGCATTCTGGTCCATATGGCTCTCGAAGAGATGAAGCGGAGGGGCGCTGCTAGGATGTGTATCAGCGACTGCCCGATCGAGTTCTACAAGGTTGTCGAGGGCGAGGTCATGCGCCGATATGTGATGATGTGCAAGAGCCTGCAATCAGCGACGTAGCCAAGTCGGCCAGTGGTCTGTTTCGAGCGGGGTCTGCTCCGAATCCAGTCGGGAGTCGAAAGCAGTGGAGGCAGGCCCCGAGAGACCTGCATCAGTGTCGGCAGGCGTTGGGCCAGCACGGCGGCCTGTCAAGGGCGGGCCTAGACGCAGATACCCGTCGGACGGGAGTTCGAAGTGCCGAGTGGTCAGCGTGTACGAATCGAACCCAGAGGAAATCGAGGCCCGGAAAACCCGCGCAAGTACTGGATTCCCTACCTTCGGACGGATTGGCGGCTGGTTCAAAAGTGTCGGAATCCTACTCCATGCGTGACTTTCGAACTGCTCAAAGAGACATGCGAAAAAGCAAGCAAAATGCTGGATTTCTCTACATGTGGACGAGGTGGGTCGAGTCCACATGTTTCAGAGAAGGAGAGAGCGGAAGGGGGGTTTTAGGGGGGATTCCGTGCCCAAACGGGTGCCGCTCGTCCACATGTTGCCGATAGTGCGAAAGGCCCAGGATTGCGCCAGAGAAGCCACAACAAGCGAGAAGGCGCCCTCGTCTGAGAGCGCCTGAGAACGTAGAGAGACGGTTCGAAACGAGAGGCATGGTGGAGGCGGCGGGAGTCGAACTCACATCCGCGGCGCGTCTGGCGGCCGCCGGTACCACCACGCACGCCGCCGCTCTGCACGCCGCGCTCTGCTTTGTGCCCGTTCCCGGATCGACTCGGGTTGCTCTCCGAGGCCGATTCCGCGTCCGATAATGCCCCTTACCGGACGCAGGTGCCAGAGCAGCAGACCGCAGAACCGCGTCTGCGAGCCCGTAGGCCCTCAGTGAGTCTCCCGCTGTACCCACGACTGGAGCCTCGCGAAGAAGGGGCGGGCCCGCGCGACGAGGTATGACGTGAACACAGCATAGCCAGCAGCGAAAGCCAGGGAGGCGCCCAGCGCACCCAGCCTGGGAATGAGGAACAGCCCCGCGGGGATGACTACGGCCAGCCAGAGGAGGTTGGCGCGGGCCGAGACCGAGGTCTGGTTGGAGATGACGAAGACAGAGAGCGTCACCCAGCCTGAGAAGACGAGGGGCATAATGAGCCCCATCACGCGGACGGCCGGAACGGCCCCAAGCTGGTCGTGGCCGAAGATGAGTGGGACTATCCAGTGCCCGGCGAGCGCGAACATCAGGCCTACCGCAGAGGCCACGCCGATGATCGCGCCCCGTGCCAGTGAGAAGGACTCAAGCAACTCCGCCCCCTGTTTTGCCGCGTAGAGCCTGGCCCAGGTCGGCAGGAAGACGATCATGATGGCACCGTAGAGAGTGCTCACCTGGAACAGGAGGGTCAGGGCGATTTCGAACTGGCCCACGGACACCGGGCCGGCTCGCACGGCGAGGTAGGACTTGAGGAGGACATGGGTGCCCATGAAGATGAGCTCGCCGAACCAGAGCGGAGCCAGGAAGGGCACGAGCACGCGGGCATGCGACCAGTCCGGCGCCGCCCACGTGAAGCCCATCGCCCGACGCGCGGAGAGGCCCGAGGCAAAGGCCGCGGCGGCCCAGCCAGCTCCCACCCAGAGCAGCAGCCCTGCCAGCCCCCAGTGCGACAGGCCCAACGCACCGGTGATCCCGGCCGGTAGCACCAAGAGCGCGTTCGCCACCGTGGTGAGGGACCATCGTCCCGGTTGCTCCCGCCCCTGGATGCAGGCCAGGAAGAACGAGGCCAGCGGCGCGAGTAGGCAGACATAGAGCGCGGCCGCGGCGACCGCGTGGGAGAGGTGAGGGATGCCGTAGAGCCGCGCCGCCGGGCCGGAGAGCACGAAGGCCAGCAGCAGTGCGGTGAGGCCGGCAGCCAGGCGTACGGAGAGCCCGGCCGCGTAGTAGGCCCTCGTCTCTGCGGGATCGCGGTGACTCCACTCTGCGATGAACTTTGGGATGCCGCCTTCCACGGAGAAACTCGCTAACAGACGGAAGATCCCCGCGATGGTGATCACTACGGCGTACTCGCCGAAGCGGCGAGACCCCAGCAGCCGACTCAGGATGGCCGTGAGCCCGAAGCTGAGCAGCGTGTAGGAGATCGTCGCGGCAACCACGGGGTATTTCACACGCGAGGCCACGGCACGGTAGGAACCCAGGCTCAGCGTCTGCCACAGAGCGCCCATGGCAGACGTGAGCGGGAACCCTGCTCGAAAGCGGGGTCGAGTCATGGGGATGGATAGAGGTACAGAGGCATGTCGGTCTGGGTGCTTCGCCCCAGGCGGCGGTCGTCCTGTTGCCGGGCCACCGAATACGTGCGCCAGTCGTGCCCGACGCCATGGTGCACGTCGAGTCGCGCCAGATCTTGCCCGCTCACCTCTAAGACGAGGCCGGCCACTGCGGGCCCGCCGGCCTCACCCAGTATCAGGTCCGGGTGGACGCCGTCGTCCCAGAGCGTACCGTGGACGCGGGCGGGGCGGCCACTGCGGCACAGCGATCGGGCGCCGAGCATGGGTGCCGCCCGTCCGCCATGCGGTGTGACCGAGTGCCTTCATTGCCGCTACGGGCCCTGGTTCGGCTTGACTTCCCTCGCCCTTCGAGCGTCAATGCGGGTCCGGTGATCACCATTACTGGACGCAGAATGGAGGCGAGGAGCATGGAGACGAGTCTGGCGATCACGACGCAGGAGCGGCCGCAGCGCGCGATAGCGCGAAGGGAGGCGGCAGATCCACTGGCGGACATCCTCGCGGGCCAGCTCTCGGAGCACACGCGCCGCGCCTACCGGCACGACGTGTCCCACCTACTGCTGTTCCTGCAGGAGGGGCCTGTGCCCGAGTGGCGCGAACTGAGCCGGGAGGCCAAGCACGTTCGGCTGGCGCAGGCGTTCGCTGAGCCAGACGCGCTGAGGCTGCTACTCGCCGTCACCCGCGCCGACCTGATCGCCTTCCGCACGCACCTCAAGGAGGTCGGTCTCTCCACCCTCGCCACCAACCGGCGCCTCGCGGGCGTGGGCAGCTTCCTGCGCGAACTGCAGCTCCAGGGGTATCGGCCTGACAACCCCGCCGAGCGCCTTCGCACGCTGCGCACGAGTGGCAACTACTCTCCCACGATCGGGCTGACGGCGAAGCAGGCGCGGGCGTTGCTCGCGGCTCCCGCTGGCGACGAGCTTTCTGACCTCCGCGACCGGGCGATCCTCGCGCTGATGCTGCGTAACGGCTTACGAGCAGCGGAGGTGGTGGGCCTCCGCGTCGGCGACTTGGGAGAGGACCAAGGCTTCCGCGTCGCCACCATCCACGGCAAGGGAGGCAAGTTGCGGCAAGCGAAACTGGCAGGTGCCACCTGGGATGCTCTGCAGGCCTGGCGCAACGCGGCGGATCGCTGGGTTCAGGGACCCGAGGTGCCGCTGTTGGTCGCGGTGCGCAAGGTCGGGTGCGGTGCTCAGGCAGTCTGGACCGCGGCTAGCGAGGCACTCACCACGCGCAGCCTCGCGCGGATTATCCAGGGGCACGCACATCGTGCGCTGTCGACCGAGGCCGCGGCCTACCTGCACCCCCATGCGCTCCGCCACGCCTTCGCCACCCTGGCCCTGGAGGCAGGAGCCTCCCTGCGGCGGGTGCAGTACGCGATGGGTCACTCCGATCCGCGGACGACGGAGCGTTACGACAGGGCGCGGGAGAACCTGGCCGACAACGCGGCGGACTATGTGGCGCGGGTGCTTGGGCCGTAGGGAACCTCGATCAGTGCGATCAGCCTTCCCAAC
>Ga0315274_10014304_pt1 | contig 11254 bp, 12 predicted proteins | sample YL17G02_20_MG_FD_203700 | JGI IMG/M metagenome (GOLD analysis project Ga0315274, IMG submission 203700) | Sediment microbial communities from Yellowstone Lake, YNP, Wyoming, USA - YL17G02_20 | ecosystem: Environmental > Aquatic > Freshwater > Lake > Sediment | place: USA: Wyoming | collected...
CAAGGCTGGGAAACAGTAAGAGACATATTGTCACTGATTGAAGCCGGCGAAATCGAAGCCAGTGTGAGCGTTGTTACACTGACCGAAGTATACTACAAGTACCTGCAAGAGGGAAGGAAGGACCGGGCATTAACGAGAACGGAACAGATAAGGTGCGTGCCATACATCAAGAAATGTCTGATAGACGAAGAAACAGCCATCAAGGCAGGAGAATTCAAAGGAAAATACGGCATACCCGTAGCAGATGCATTCATAGCCGCAGCCGCCCACTATGAAGGTGCAACCATCATAAGCGACGACCCAGATTTCAAGAAGATATCCGAGGTCAAGGTCTTAACAGAAACAGAATTTCACCATGAAATGAAGGATTGAAAATGCAGTTTCCCCTGAGTTTCTGGGACATAAGTCTCTGGCTAGCAGTGACAGCCATAATCCTGCTCATAACCTCAGAACTCATCTCACCCTACTACGGTCGAATGAATCTGCCCATCAACAAAAAGAGATTGAAGAACGTGTCCCTTAGCCTAGGTGTTCTTTTCCTCATAACCGTGGCCATCAGAATAATCGGAATACTCTATTCATTCTAAAATTGAACAACCACATCAAAGTTCTAGAAGAATACCCTATAAGATTATTCCTTCACTGTATATTAGATTCAGGAGCAATCTTAATCTTATACCTGAATCTTAGATATTGATGTGATAAAACCATGCCCTCAACAAAACAAGCCGTACTAATAATCCTGATGCTGGCGGCACTGGCCTTTTCAATGAGCGCTCAACTCGCACGCGCGTCACCTTACCTGTACCCGTTCATATCCTGCAACGCCGCCGGAAATGAAAAACTCACTTTCGCGCTCGGGGAAAACGTCTACGGCAGGGGCGGCCTATTCCAGCCCAACCAAGGTGTATCAATCTATGTCATACCCACTCGCGAAACTCCCAGTCCATCAAACGCGATGGCACCCCCAGTCAACGTAACAACCGATTCCAGCGGCCACGTACCCATAACACGCATCTGGACCGCAAACACGATTGGAAAATACGCCGTCTGGGTTGACGCAAACAAAAACGGAAAGTACGATGAATATGTAGACGGGTATTACCACTTCTGGTACTGCTACCTCTTCAACGTCATACCTGAATACTTGGTCGGATCCATCGGCGCAGTGGGCGCAATGATAGGCTCATTCGCTCTTTACCGTGTAAGAAGCGCAAGGCGCAACAGAAAATCGAAGTAGACTCAACATCATTTGCCCGAGACCAAGTTCACGTTCGTAAAGCATGCGAGCTTCTGTTCTATGGGATCTTGTCAGGCAACGAAGCGAGTTCAGTATAGAAGAAAGACGCAGAGTTCTATAAGAATTTGCCATGGACATTAATGAAACTCGTAAGAACCGAATACGCACTGGATAAGAGGCATATTGAGGGAAGGATGAGATGTTGACAAAGGATTTTATTAACGATAGGAAGACATTTGTCTCAATCTCTTTGTTGTTGGTGATTGCGCTTGTTGTCGTGCCCATAGTTTCCGCGGAAACAGGTAATTTGCGAATTAGTCCAGCTTTGCCCGCGATGGTCAGCAGTCCTGCAGACTTCGAGACGTGGGCACAATCGAACTCCGTGAACGACCCGCACATTTTCCTGGTCATGACAAAGGCGTGCTATGATGGCCTAACAGGCAACGTGGCAGTGAAATGGGCAGGAGGCACTGTAACGATACAGACAGTAGATTGGACCCAAGAGACTGGCGATGGCAACAAGGTTCCTCCAGGCGCGACAAACGGCGCCGGTTACACGGTGTCTTCTCTGAAAAGCCACCTCACGACCGCCGATTCAATATACTGGGCGTTCAAACCTTTCCTCGGAGGACAAACTCTTACGCAGACTCATGCATCATTCAACGTTACCTTGCCATCAACCAGTCCGAAAATGCTCGTCTATGTCCTAGGCAAGAGTGGTTCCGCAGACGCTGGTGCGAGCGCTGCTTCAGACCTGTTCGACGAGAGAGTGCCGCCCACGATTCCAGGACTCGTGGTTCCAGAGCTTGGTCCGGTGCTGCTTGCTTCGTCATCATTCGCAGCCTTGGGGCTCTACGCAGTTAAGCGTCGAAGAACAAGAAACACTGCATGACTGTTTTTCATGACGCCCTATCGTCGGCGCCAGTCCACGCTGGTCAGAAAGTAGCTCATTCTCCAAAAAGCATTTTTCCATCATGCACAAACAGTTAGCAAGAGAAACCACCGATGACGTCAAACCAGACTGCAGACTCCTCAATCAAGGATTACATACTTTCTGTGGTGAAAAACCAGAAGCCCGAAACTGTAAGGCAACTTGTAGAAATAGTGCAGCAAAAATACCCGCTGAAACAACAGGAAATCACAGATCTCCTGGCGCAGTTGGAAAAGGAAGGAAAAATCCATTTCACCAAGAAAGAGCCAGACAGCAGACTGACGCTGGGAGAATACACGTTTTCCTCGAAGTCAGCGTGGTTCTGGGTCACAATAGCAGTCGCAGCTGCGACATCAATAGCTGCATTCACGATTCCGGAAGATGCGTTCCCGTTAGTCTATGTCCGATACGTTCTGGGCACAGTATTCATATTGGGGGTTCCAGGTTACGTCTTGGTGAAGGCTCTCTTCCCGACAAAAAAGGAAATGGACAGCATCGAACGACTAGCTCTAAGCATAGGGCTGAGCCTCGCACTGGTTCCGATCGTGGGCCTAATCCTCAACTACACCCCGTGGGGAATAAGACTAACACCAATAATCCTAAGCTTACTCGCGTTGACCCTGGCCCTCGCAGCTGCTGCGCTAATGCGCGAGTATCAAGTCAGCACAGACGAATCCCAAACCACCCCTACAGAGACCACTCCATAAAACAGAAAAAGAGACACAGGCGAACCTGTGCTTCTGAACTGCTTCTATGCGTGCTCCGTTCCCGTTATGGTTATGTCGAAGCTGAAGCTCGTGATCGAGTTGACGCTTGACGAGACTGACAGAGTCAGGACAGCTTGAACATGTGATCCCGCGCTTAACACGTCGCTCTGCCGATTCCAAGCAAGCGTCATGTAGTCTGACGCCGCCGAGGGATCCCAGTTGTCCGTTGTTATGCTCAATGACAGAGGCACGCTTCCCGAGTTCAACACGTACACCGTGACGTTCTCAGCTCCACCAGGGTCCAGAGCACCCCAGTCAATGGAAGAAGTCACGTTCGTGCAAGCGCTGTCCCAGTACACGTTCACACCAACCGCCTTCACGTTTCCAGTGTTACTAATCGTTCGCGACGTAACCAGCAACCCTAAGGCGCTCGCAACCAGTGCCAATGCCGCTATGGCTGAAGCCGTTCCAATTGCGATTTTTTGCATGGCCATTTCTTTCACCTGACAGATAGCGGTCATCGTAAGTCTTAATAAACATTATTGTAGACCCGCACAACACAGATACACTACACGCAAAACCCAGAAACGCGTGAACACGCATCAAGCCAGCATCCAAGAGCTGGCGGCTGTTCGACGCCCAGCCACGGCTATAACCCTTAATAACAGGAGATATTTCCTAACCATGAAAGGAGGAACAAGCCTCGTTTCGCCGTCGGACACCTGGCCCTAGGATACATTCTAGGCAAGACGCCATCAAAGCTGCTGGGAACGAACCTCAACATCCCACTCATCTTCACGCTGTCCATAATCCCAGACGCAGACATTCTGCTCCAGCACTTCGGGCTAATCCAGCACCGGGGACCGACACACTCAATCGTCCTCTCCATAACCGCATTTGCGCCAGTCCTAATCATCTACCGCAAGAAAGCCTTACCCTATCTGATAGCTCTAGCTCAGCACACTCTAATCGGCGACTTCATGCTGGGAGGCCGATTCCAGCTATTCTGGCCCGTAACAACAGAATACTACGGGACAGGCACAAGCGTCACAGACCAGACAGGCGCAGCACTGGAATGCGCGTTCTTCCTCGCGTCAGTAGCGATGATGTTGTTAACTCGAGACATAGTCACGCTCACTCAGCCACACGGCTCAAACCTGATGCTCGCCATACCAACGTTCACGGTGATACTTCCAACGTTCCTGAGCTACCCGATGCAAGCGCCAGCCCTGCTCATAACCCCACACGTAGTCTACCTAGCCATGTTCACGACATCAATACTCATTGCCATACCAAAAACCGCGAAAATCATCCGCACCAAGTTTCAGATCCTGCCCAATCTTGAAAAGACGACGCATAAAGAAATTCTACAGAAATAGGTCAGCCGCGCCGGGGCTTCCTAGCCAAGATCTGAGCTTTCAGTGCTTTAGGTCATCATTGACGTAGAAAGCCAGAAGTGCAAGTTGTCACATTAAAGTAAGCGTGAGCTGTTTGTGAGTAGGCGTGTGAGTAGGCTTTTTGACAGAGTCGAATGCAAAGACTGCATATACAAAGGAAGTAGCTATTGCTGGGGCCAATGTCCCTACAACGTTTGGAAGAAAGAACAGTTCTGAATCGGGTTGAAGCAGCAGGAACGAGGCAGTCGGCAGCCGCATGGTTTGTCAGCGCACGCTCCAGTCGACGGGCATCCTACGCGCTATAAAGCTTTAGATTCGGCACAGGATTTAAGACAAGAAGCGCAGAAAATCGCGGGAACGCAGCCTGAATCTGGAGTATCGCCCAGCGTGCCGGGGTCTCCTATTTCCGCTGACAATGGAGACGTCTCCCGCACAACCCCTTTTTTTCCAATCCATTAAGCTATTTCTTGGGAAAGCATGTTTTAGTAGAGGCAGAGAACTTGACAGTTGACGGCCGCCTAATCCGTCATCAGCTTCCCAATAGGAGAAATGAGAAGCCGCAGCGGCCATTCATTCTGATCCTGGGAACTCCAATAGGCAAGGTTCTGACCCGAGGAAATTGGACGGCCATAAAGGAGGGCATCAGCAAAACACAGACACGCTAGCATTCTAGCCTAAACACTAAAAATATGCCACTCATGTCCATGCCACCATGCAGGACTGCTCGTGTGGATTGTAGGTACTGACCTATCAGACCTATAAGAAACAATGGACATAAATAGACCCGGTAAGAACATGCCAAAGAAAAGACCACATGCAGGACTCAAGAAGAAGAAACGTTAAGAAGCACGATCGACCCTTCTTTTTCTATCCAGCGTGAAAGACTCGCATGCGCGCCCGACTTCTCCCGATAAGGGACTTCTAAGGTCCGTTTTCTCCAATAATCTACTATTCACAACCAAGCTATAAACTGTATGGAAGACCCCAGTGGTGTAATCTCCTGAAGAGGCACTATTCTATGGGTGACTTCCAAGTTCTACTTAGTAAGTCTGGAATTTGGAGACTGATAGAAGAAACCTCCATCACTCTACATTGTGTCACTAATCTTGGGCCTTTTTCTTCTGCAGATTATTGCTACTGATAGAGCTAGCACGGAGAATAGTGACAGAACGAAAGAGGATGAGAACTCTGGAACGGTAATGGCTTCAGAGACCGGATCTGCGAAGATGTAGCCGTTGCCCATGCCCGCATAAATCTTGCCATCATAGGTTATCATGGAAACAGCGTAGTATGCGCCTTCTGTAGCGTCGAACGAGGTTTTCCAGTCGGTTCCGTTGTATGTGAGGATCTTGTTTGCTGTTCCAGCGTAGAGCTTACCGTCGTAGACTTCCAGCGAATAGACCCAGTAGTCATGATTGAGCACTGTTGTCCAGTTCTCGCCATCAAACTCTACTACTCTTCCGCTGAAGCCTGAACCTCCAAGATACATCGGCTTTCTCCATGCCTGATCTCTCGTTGCCAAGTACAACTTGCCGTTATAGACTTGCATGTCCGCATAGCCATAGATGTCATCATAGGTTTTCACGATGTTCCAGTCTGTTCCGTTGTAAGAGTATACTGTTCCTCCAGAACTTACAAACATGGCGTTGTTGTACACTGCAAAAGAATCGATGCTGCCGAAAGGACCAGAGAAATTCAATATTGTCGAAAAGCCATTGTCCACATGCCAGTTGTTGGCGTTATCAGGCGAACCGTTGCAGTAGTAGAGAGCTGGAGGCTTGTCCAGAAAGGTTCCTGCGTACAAAGTGTTGTTGTAGACTCCTAGTACTTTGATGTAGGTGGAGACTGGGAAAATCAAGCTGAAGCTTGATCCATCATAAGAGTATAGTCCGCCTTGACCCCCAATGATGAGGTTGTTTTCGTAAGGCACGAGTGATGTAACGTATGCAGGTGCTTCAAGAACGTTCCAGCCAGTCCCATCATAGATGTAGAGACTGTTGTTTGATGCAGCGTAGAGTCTTCCATCGTAAGCTGTGAAGCCAACAATGGGGTATCCGCCTAGTCCTATGAAGCTTGTTTCCCACGGCTCGTAAAGAGAAGAATCAACAGTGAAGCAGACCATCTGAGAAGAACCCATATTCCCAAACGTATCATTAGCATAAACAACTATTCCATGTGCTCCATTCCCAACGCTTATGATAGTATTGACAGTTATTGTCGTGTTAGCTTGCTCGTCCAGGGAGTAGCCAATCCAAGAAATCGTTGAATAATCGTGAACAGTAAGCGTCAGCGGAACAGAACTATTGTAGTAAGTCAGGTTTTGAGGAGAAAGAACCGTGATGGTTGGAGGAGTAATTTCATAGTCTGCCCGTATAGTGATGCTTCCATCACCATTACCATTTGTTACTATTGTTTCTGGGGATCCAAAATGATGGGCCAAATCAGGCCAATATGCTGTAAATGTATAAAGTGTGTTAGGTCGAGAGTCACCATATAGTACATAACCACTTTCATTAGTAGACCCAACTGTTCCTGATCCCCCATGAGTACTATCAAACCAATTAACAATAGCATTACTTCTAGGACAACTATCTTGATATTGAGCTTTTATGACTACACAACCACTTGCAGTTACGGTTCCATCAACCTCACTATGATCCACAAGCTGTTTAGCAGAGTCCACGAGCTTAGTGTCGTACAGGTCCAGAGTACACGAACCAAGAGTCTTCGCACGAAACTCAACAGCAGCAAGCGTTCCATTACCACTCACTCCAGCTACATTTCTCAATGATGTGCAACCTGCAAGTATGTAGCCATCAGTGCTCATAACCTTTGGAACAAAGTAAGTGTCCCTACTACCATTGAGAAAACTTCCTTCAACAGTGTTAACCATTTCTAGAAGACTTGTGTTATAGCCTAGCTTGAACTCCCAACCATAAAGGTCAGAAACACCCGAAACACCGATTGCCATCTGAAAGGCCTGATTGACGTTAACATTGACACTTGAAGGAGAAACAAACACAATCGCATCGGAGGAATTGAGCAGTCCTTCTAGTCTTAAACGTGCGATACCTAGTCCGCATAGCAAGAACACTAATGAAGCAAAAACAAAGATCGAAATCAGCCTTCTGCCATCGGAATCTTTCATTCTCATATCTCCAGCAGACTGTTCTCTTGTTTGCGGGAGCACGATACTTGCCTTGATTTCACAGTCTTGCTCTCTAACTCTTAAGGCGAGGAAGGAACATAAATTATCACGTTGGCTGACAAATCCTCAGTTAGTTGAAATGCGCTTGAACCAAGAACCAGAGGACCGTATTTCTCAACGATCACAAATCCCCCAAGTCCATGATATAAAAGGCTTGTTTGAATTGAATTCATTACGAACACAGGGACGTGTTGCGTAGTCCAGATAGCAGCATTAATCACCTCATCTATGAGCCAAGTTCCGTCATCACCGTACCAAGTTCGGTATACTATGAGGGTAATAATGCTGCTAGGAAAGTCATAGTCATAAAGTAAGCCAGTTGTCTTGTTGAGCAGGGTGACTACGACGGAACATGCGGGTAGGAGTCGCACTGAGGGGACTGCTGGTTCTCCCAAGACGATCATTACAGACGCTTCGCTGAAAGAATTTGTTTCAAAGTCAGTATAGCTATATGATGAGCTATTCTCTTCTGGAATCGTGCGCCATGCAACTGCTCTGTAGCTGGAATTTGGGCTCAATTCAAACACTGCTACTCCTGAAGCATTCGAGTATTCGACGACAGTGGCATTTCCCCAGTTCCAAATCCTACGTTCGAATATTGCCACTCGGGCGTTTTCCACTTCTGGCGGGCTTATAGCAAACGACGCCACAGTAATGACAGTCATGTTTGCTTGGGACCTTAGCGTGTAGTTGGAGCCATACGCTTGTCCCACTTGCGTCAAGTCCATTATGTCCACTATTCCATCTCCGTTGACATCCGCCGCACGGTCATACGGTCCTATATCGTCCTGAGCTACTACAAGTGACATTGCAATAAACAAACCCACTAAACCTATAGCCACAAATCTCCTTAACACTCTCTTTTCTCCTAATCACATATTACTCAATCAACAAAATAACACTTATGTAGAAGTCCTCTATTTCACTCGGCTGTTTCGCATACGACAAATCTGTCAGAAACACTAGAACAAATGAACAAATCTGTTTCCCGCCTTTCCCGTCCTATCAACCAAGAAGATGGGCCAAACATAAGTTGCGGGTCCTAACCAGAGTTGTGACATTTGTGACAATGAACTGTTCCAGCCTTCTCACCATTGTTTCCCGCCGTTTCCCGCGTAAATCAAAAAGGTGGGAAACTGAGGGAAAGGTTTCCCGTCTGTAATCGGCTAGGACTCTAGATATTCTTTCAGGACTTCCTCATCAGGCTTTATAAGAATCATATTCAATGTTCCGTCGTCCATGCCACTTTCTTTCATCTCTCGCCCTATCAGTCTGCGTAGCACTTTCATTATCAGGTCCAAAGTGGCTGCTGCTGAAGTATTCGCAAACTGGACTGGTTCCATTCGCAACACGTTTAGCACTTTTTTTGCTTCCTCCCTCAGTTTTGCCCCTTGAATGTACGTGGCTATGCTGCTTGCAACTGTCTTGCCAACCATCATACTTGCAGCCCAACTGTTTACACCGTTCTCCGCACACGTCCGCAGGAAGAGCTTTCTAGCTATGTGCCAACCGAAGGTTCCCTGCGGCTCTATCATCGCCCTCTTCTGTAATCTCTGCAATCTTCTGCGCAGTTGCTTTTCAGACAAGTGCCCAAGCCTCGCTGTCTGGAACAGGAAGGGGTTGCTCTTGTCAAGAGTTGGTATGTACCTCGTTAGTAGCTCTTGCAGTTCCTTGTCCAGAAAGCAGTCGGCGGCGACACCCTCCTTCAGAGTGCTTACTAACACCTCTTTCGGTTCCTCCAAAATTTGGAAGACATCCATTTTCTTCCACTCAAGCTTGCAAACATCTTCGATTCTCAGACCCAGCAACCAAATCTTAACCATCACCTTTTCTTGAAGGCTGCCTATTTTGTACATTCGACGTGCTTCGTCCACTGTCAGAATGTGGTCTCTCGTCGATACCATAGTGTGATAGATGTGCAGTGATTTCCTTATCTTGGGTTCAACATCGTTGTACTTGCAGTACTGGATTATGGGGTTAACCACTGCTCTGCAACTGTTTGGCATGTAACGTTTGTTGCACCACACGTAGAATTTCTCTATAGTCTTTCCCGAGTTCTTTTCTTTCAACAGCATTTGGAGTGGTTTGCGGTAGAATTCTTCGAAGACTTTCAGTCCGTGCCGATAGCTTTTCCTAGTTTTAGGCGATACTAGACTGTCTAGGAAGTCTTTTGTCATATACGTGATTCTTCACTTTCCTAGAGAAATTAGCCTTATGAATCCCAAGTCAAGACCAGAGATAAGGGACTTCTAACGTCCCATAGCTCCCGCAAACCCTCTTTTCTCTTTGTTTGCAGCGGAAGAGCATCACAAAGTTTTCGGAATAATCATACAAGTGTCCTTTCAGTAAATGGAAAGTCAATTGCTGATGGCGGGACGGTTATGAAAAGAACATGTGTAGTCTTTTTGGCATTGCTTCTTTCTGTCATTCTAGTTGCGCCGCTAGACAGTCAATCGGTCAAGGCTGAAACTTCAACAGGAGGCTGGACCAAAACCTACGGAGGAACAAGCTCCGATGAGGCGCGTGCTTTGGTGCAGACGGGAGACGGAGGATACGCCTTAGCAGGCGTGACAACCTCTTACGGCGCTGGCGCCGCTGATTTTTGGCTGGTTAAGACAAAAGCGGACGGCACGGTTCAGGATTGGTCGCCAGACTTAGTTCTCATAGCTCTGGTTGTCGCCATCATTGTCGTCGTCATCTTGTTGGCAGTGGTTCTGATGAGGAGAAAGTCTCGAAGAAACCCAAAAAAGCCCTCTTAACTCCATCCGCTTTTCCAATACAAGTAGGCTTTTGTCTGCATCAAGAAACCACAGATCCTTATGAGATTCGCAAACTTGTTCAAGTCTGCCGCCATTATCTCTCTAACGTAAGCCTCTTTTGTGCCGAAAGGAAGATGATGTGAAAAGCTCTTCATGAACCTCGTGTGCCTGTACTTTGCAAAGGCTTCCCTTATTCTTAAAACATCCTTCTCAGTTAGGGTCTGCAATCTGCTGACAACGTATGTGCTGCTGCCAAGAAGCTGGATGCTAAACCCGAGCCCCTCAAGGACTCTCACGATGTTCACAGCCTCTTTTGGCGGATGCTGCTCAAGGATCTTCTTCATTCCAGCCTTTTCTGCAAACGGGTTGTATTTGGCCATGACGGCTGACATTTCCACGTATTCCGTGCCAGCCAATGAAAGTGTATCGTGAACGAGTTTTGAGCCTAGCCCTATGGTCCTGTATTTTGGGTGAACAACCACGCGGCTGACAACGCTCGGCTTCTCGTTCAGCTCTTTCATGCTCATCTTCGGCAGGGCAAGCCTTCTCCCGAAGCTCGTAACGGGCGGGTAACAGTACACCACTACTCCGCAGAGCTCGCCTCCTTTTTAGTCTTAAGCAGAAGACCCTTCGTGGTGCAGCTGTTCTGTGGTTGCAGTAGTGGAAGCCTGAAAGGTTTTGCCTATCTTCGGTTGAGCCGTTCTTGAATGCTATCTATGTGCATGGCTAATTGATAGCTCTGCTAGGTTCTCTCTTCTCTTCTGACCTGTTTGATTTCTCTCTCAATTTGCCCTATCGTGAGCTTCTCTGTAGCCTTTCTGAGTTCGACAACAGAGTTCCCATATTTCCTTCTGATTTCACTGATGAACTCTATGGCCCTTTTTGTCCCAAGCTCCTTAACAAGAGCTTCAAAAGGCACCTCAACCGTTGCCACCTGCGAACCCGTCATCCTCTTTACCTCTGTCTTTCCTCGATAAAGCTAACAGGATTTCTCACTTTTAACCTATACCCC
>Ga0315274_10014305_pt1 | contig 11254 bp, 6 predicted proteins | sample YL17G02_20_MG_FD_203700 | JGI IMG/M metagenome (GOLD analysis project Ga0315274, IMG submission 203700) | Sediment microbial communities from Yellowstone Lake, YNP, Wyoming, USA - YL17G02_20 | ecosystem: Environmental > Aquatic > Freshwater > Lake > Sediment | place: USA: Wyoming | collected...
CATTCGAAAGCGCGGGACTGTCCCGAGCGGTTTCCGCAGAGGCCGAAACCGTTCTCGATGGTACTTTCACGCTCTTCGGCGGTTTCCCGCTCAAAGCCGAAACCGGCATTCCCCACTGGCTGGCGGCGTTCCCCCAAGGCCCCCCCTGGACGCTTGAGCATTCATTCGACATCGATATCTCCGGATGGGAGGGGCGGGATATTCGCTTCACGTGGGAACTGTCGCGCCACGGGGATCTCGTCACTCTCGCGCGCGCCTGGTGTCTGTCGGGCGACGCGCGCTGCGCCGAGCGCCTCGAAGCGCTTCTGGCTGACTGGATCGAGAAGAATCCCTTCCTGCGCGGGCCGAACTGGACCAGCGCGCTTGAAGTCGCGATAAGGGCCATTGCGTGGGCGTTTATCGATGACGCCGCGGGAGAGGCGTTTGTCCGCAGCGGTTTTGGCGCCAAGTTTGCCGCGGCTCTTTTCCTGCACGGGCTGTATGTCGACAGGTTCCTGAGCGCCGGCCTCAGTCCGTCACACCACATCATCGGCGAGGCCGCCGGCCTCTTCGTTACCGGCACGAAATTCCGCAGGATGCCTCAGGGACGCCGCTGGCGCGCACGCGCGGCAAGAATCCTCGAACACGAGGTAAGGCGCCAGACGTTCCCATCGGGGGCGTCGCGCGCGCAGTCAATCGCCTGCCACCGGTTCGTCACGGGGCTTTTCGCGCTCTGTACGGCTCTGGACGGCCCGCGAGTGTTCTCCGAACGTTACAGTCAGAGGCTGCGCGCGATGTACGGCTTCCTGAATCTCACCGCGCGCCCCGACGGCTCCTTTACCGACCTGGGCGACAGCGACAATGGGACGGCGCTGCGGCTCCGGGCGCCGCATCCAAACGACCTCACAGCCGACCTGGCTCTCGGCGCAGTCCTTTTCCCTGACCTTGGGCCTGTCGTTCAACTCCCCCCTCCCCTCGGGAGAGGGGCCGGAGGTGAGGGAACCCCGCGCATGCCCACCGCAGACAGTCTCGTGCGGCCGTGCCCCGAGGTCCTCTGGCTCCTCGGCCCGGCGCAGCGGCCGGGAACAGGATTGGAATCCCGGGCCGCTCGCGAAGCGGGGCCAGTTCTTGCCCCTCCTTCGAGCGTGCTCGTCCCCGGCGCCGGGCTTGCCGTCTTGCGTTCGCCCGACGGCAAACTGCAGGTCGAGTTCGACTGCGGCCCCCAGGGGTATGCGACCGTTTCCACGCACGGCCACGCGGACGCGCTGTCGGTGAACCTCTGGCGCGGCAGAGATCGCCTGATAGACGCGGGCACTTACCGTTACAACGGCGCAGAGGCCTGGCGGAACGCTTTTCGGTCGACCGCCTTTCACAACACTGTTACCGTCGACGGCCTCTCTCAGGCTGTTCCGGCATCGCCGTCGGGATGGCTGACCGTTGCCGACGCAGTACCGGACGGCTCCTTTTTTTCTCCGGAATTCGACTGGATCCGCGGCAGGCTGCCGGCAGGCAAATTCCGTCCCTGGGCGCACACCCGCGAGGTCCTGCGCGTGGGCTCGCGCATTGTCATAGTGCTTGACATCATCGAAAGCCGCGGGCGGCACACGGCAAGCGCGTACTTCCACTGCGGCCGGGCGCACATATCGGCGAACGGCCGCCGCGCCGGCGTTTCCTACAGCGATGGCGCGGCAATGTCGATCTTCGGCGTGAACGAAGCCGCGCAATTCGAGGTGCTCGATCATGCCAAACCCGTCCCGGCGTGGCAGTCCCGCTTTTACGGGGCAATCGAGTCCTCGGCGACGCTTGAAGCAAGCGCCGGATTTAACGGCAGGATAGCGCTGCCGTGGGTCATTTCACTTGACTGCGACGCCGTAAAAGCGATGCCCGCAGTCACCCGGGGCGCCTTCGCCGTCGAACTGACAGCCGATGGAAATGACTACCTTTTCGTGATGCCCGCCAAACTCGGCGTTGTCCACGCAGGCAGCGTGCGCTTTGTCGGCAGGTGGGCGCTGGTCGAGTTTCGGGGCGGCCGGTTCATCCGCGCATGGTGCGCCCTCCCGTGGGCCCTGGAATACGCCGGCAAGCGCCTCTTCACCCGGATCGGAGGCAGGGAGTTCGCTTTTGTCAGTTCTGCGGAAGCGGATGCCAGTTTCACGCCGCAAATCTGTTGAAAAATCCGCCCAAACGGCTATATTTATGCACCTTCGAGCCTTATGACGCGGGGTCGAACGGGGTGCCCCGCAACTGGTGCGCTCCGCATCGCAAATAGCGTTCGCTGGAAGGCTGTGGGTATGTCCAGGCACAATGTCGGGATTGCCGGTTTCGGCGTAGTCGGCGGCGGCGTTGCCGCCATGCTCGAGAAGAATCGCGCGGAGATCAGGCGCCGCACGGACGCGGACATCGTCGTCACCGCGGTTGCGGAAATAGACCCAAAGAAGGCCGCCGAAATCAGGCTTTCCGAGGGGCGCGTCGTACCCGACGCCCGTGATCTTCTCAAGGACAATTGTGTCCAGACCGTCGTCGAAGTCATCGGCGGCACGACCTACGCAAAGGAATTCGTTCTCGCCGCAATCGCCGCGGGGAAAAACGTCGTCACCGCAAACAAGGCGCTTCTGGCCGCGCACTGGAACGAGATTACGTCGGCGGCCCGCGCCAAAGGCGTTACGCTGGGCTTCGAGGCCTCGACGGCGGGCGGAATCCCCGTAGTCCGGACGCTTCGCGAGGCGTACATCGGCGACAACGTCCGCCGGATAATCGGGATTCTGAACGGCACCTCAAACTACGTCCTGTCGCGCATGACCCTGGAGGGTTTGACATTTGCCGCCGCGCTTTCGTCCGCGCAGTCCAAGGGCTACGCCGAGGCCGACCCCGCTCTGGATATTTCGGGCGCCGACAGCGCCCACAAGATCGTAATCCTCGCGCGGCTCGCCTTCGGCGAGGATTTCCGCATCGAGGACGTTCATTACGAGGGCATCTCAGGCGTCGAGCAACTCGACATAAGGTACGCCCGCGAACTGGGCTACAGGATTAAACTCCTGGGCGTCGCCAAGCGCCGCGACGATTCCGTCGAACTTCGCGTCCACCCGTGCCTTGTGAGGGAAGCCCATCCGATCGCCCACGTCGACGGAGCCTTCAACTCCGTCTTCATCGAGGGCGAGTTCGTGGGCGACACGATGCTTTACGGCCAGGGCGCCGGCCGCTGGCCGACGGCGAGTTCCGTTGTCGCCGACCTCATAGACGTCGCAACAGGCCGCGCGCAGACGAGTTCGATAAAGCCGGGCGAGGGGCGCCTGAAGATCCGCCCCATGCAGGAAATCGACGCCCGCTACTACATGCGCTTTCAGGCCCTCGACAAGCCGGGCGTGCTCGCGAAGATCTCCGGCGTACTCGGAGCAAATAACATCAGCATCGCCTCCGCCATCCAGCACGAGCGCCGTTCGGGACAATCCGTCCCGGTCGTCATCCTGACCTATCCGGCGCGCGAGGGGGCCGTCCAGCAGGCCCTCTCGGAGATAGGCTCGCTTGACGCGATTACGGGCAAGTGCGTCCTCTTGCGGGAGGAAGAGTAGGTGAAGTATTGTCTGGTCATCCCGGATGGGGCCGCGGATAATCCCATTGACAGCCTCGGCGGCAAGACGCCGCTGGAGGCCGCGGACATCGCCAACATGGACGCCGTCGCCCGCGGCGGTGCGGTCGGCACCGTCGTCACAATCCCCGAGGGTTTTCCTCCGGGCAGCGACGTCGCCATAATGAGCGTCCTGGGCTATGCGCCCGAACAGTACTACTGCGGGCGGGCGCCGCTTGAAGCCGCAAGCATGGGCCTTGAACTCGGACAGCGTGACTGGGCGGTGCGCTGCAACCTCGTTACGATTGCCGGCGGGCGGATGGCCGACTACAGCGCCGGCCACATAAGCCCGGCGGAGGGCGCGCAGATCATTGCGAGCCTCAACGCCGAACTCGGCGGCTCCGGGATCGAGTTTCACGCGGGAAAGGGCTACCGCAATATACTCGTCATGCGCAACATGGGACAACTCGAGGTCGAGACCACGCCGCCCCACGACATCGCCGGGCAGGAAGTAAAAGAACACCTTCCCCGCGGGCCGGATGCGGCCGCCTTACGCAGACTGATGGACAGGAGCCAGGCAGTGCTGGCGGGCCACGACGTGAACAAACGCCGCAAAGCCGGGCAAAAACCGCCGGCGACGAGCATCTGGCTGTGGGGCCAGGGGCGCCCGGCCAGGTTCCCCTCTTTCGAAGAGGTTTACGGAGTCCGGGCGGCCGTCATAACCGCGGTGGACCTCGTGGCGGGGATATGCGCGCTTGCGGGCTGGCAGAGGATTGTCGTTCCGGGGGCGACTGGTTATTATGATACCGACTACCGCGGCAAGGCGCAGGCCGCCGCCGCGGGACTCGAGGTTTACGACCTCGTTTTCGTGCACGTGGAAGCGCCGGACGAGGCTGCTCACAACCGCGACCCGAAGGCGAAGGTCGCAGTATTGGAGGAGATCGATCGGCATGTGGTGGGCCCCCTGGGGGAAGCGCTGGGGCGTTTCGGGGCGCACCGCATGATGGTCCTGCCGGACCACTACACGTTTCTGTCGACGGGGGCGCACGCGGGAGGCGCCGTACCGTTTGCGCTTTGCGGTGACAGGGTCCCCTCGTCAGGGGTACAGGGCTTCAGCGAGAAAACGGCCGCGGCCGGAAAGGCATTCGCCTCCGGCCCCGAGTTAATGCGCGCTTTCCTGGGAAAGGGAGATCAGTGGGGCTTGTAGTTCAGAAATTCGGCGGCTCTTCGGTTGCCAACGCAGAGCGCATCAAGCGCGCCGTCGCAAGGGCCGTAAAGGCCAAGAGAGCCGGCAACAGGGTGGTGGTCGTCGTCTCCGCGCGCGGCGACCTCACGGACGAGCTTATCGACCTCGCCAAACAGGTCAGCGACGATCCTCCCCGCCGCGAGATGGACATGCTTCTGTCGACCGGCGAGCAGCAGTCGGTGGCGCTCGCGGCGATGGCGGTTGACGCTCTCGGCGAACAGGCTATTTCCTTTGCCGGGGCCCAGATAGGTATCGTCACCGACAGTTTCCACACGAAGGCCAAGATAAAGAACATCGACCCGAGCCGCATCACCGAGGCCCTTGACGCGGGCAAGGTCGTGATCGTCGCCGGCTTCCAGGGCGTTGACGAGAACTTCAACATCACAACGCTGGGCCGCGGCGGAAGCGACCTGACTGCCGTGGCGCTGGCGGCGGTGCTCAAGGCCGACGTCTGCGAGATCTATACCGACGTCGAGGGAATCTACACCGCCGACCCCAGGCGCGTTACGAACGCCCGAAAGATCCCCCGCATAAGTTACGACGAGATACTGGAACTTGCGGCGTTGGGCGCGCAGGTCATGCAGGCGCGTTCCATCGAATTTGCCAAGCGCTACGGTGTTACGATACACGTACGGTCCAGTTTCAGCGATAACGAGGGTACTTACATAGTTGGGGAGACTCCTGAGATGGAAGATATCGTGGTAAGCGGCGTGGCCCTGTCCAAGAGCGAGGCGAAGATTGACTTCCGCGGCATCCCGGACAGGCCGGGCATCGCGGCAAAGATCATGGGCCGCTTCTCGAAAAGCGGGCTCAACGTCGATATGATCGTCCAGACGCCCGCCGTCACGGGGGTCACCGACCTGAGCCTCACCGTGGGCCGCTCGGAACTGGCGGAGGCGAAGAGAATTGCCCAGTCGCTCATGACGGAACTGGGAGGCCAAGTCGTGAATTCCGAGGAGGATATCGCGAAACTGTCCGTCGTCGGAATCGGCATGCGCAGCCACACCGGTGTCGCCGAGAAGATGTTCTCGGCGCTCGCCGCGGAAAACGTCAACATCAAGATGATAAGCACCAGTGAGATAAGGATATCCGTAATAATCGACGAGGACGCCGCCGATAGGGCACTGAACGCAGTCCACAAGGCGTTCGAACTTCACAAGGCCCCCGCTTGAGGCCGTTCCGGCAGGCGTCCATGGCCGAGGGAAGTGACAGGCCGCACAGTCAGGGCGGGCCCGTTCGCGGCGGCCCGGCGAGGCGTTGCATCCGCAGCATGGCCGCTCCTTCGCTGCGGCCTTCTTTACAGGGAGTTTCGGAATGACGCAGATAACAGTCTACGATACCACGTTGCGGGACGGCACCCAGATGGAGGGTGTCAGCCTCACGGCCCTCGACAAACTGGCGATAACCGAGAAACTCGACTGGCTCGGCATCCATTATGTCGAGGGCGGGTTCCCGGCGTCAAATCCCAAGGATGAGGAGTACTTCAAGCGCGTCGGCGAATTCAAACTCAGGAACGCCAGAATCGCCGCCTTCGGCATGACCCGCCGCGCCAAGAACGCCGCGAGCGAAGATGCGACGCTTCTTGCGATGCTGGCAAGCGGGGCGCCGGTTGTGGCGGTGGTCGGCAAATCCTGGGATTTCCACGCGACCGCAGTCCTTCGCGTCACGCTGGAGGAAAACCTCGCCATGATCGCCGACTCGATCGCGTTCCTGAAGGGGCGGGGACGCGAGGTCGTATACGACGCGGAGCATTTCTTCGACGGCTACAAGCACAACAGGGACTACGCGTTGCGTACGCTGGAGGCGGCCGTCTCGGCCGGCGCCGACTGGATCGTCCCCTGCGACACGAACGGCGGCTGCCTGCCCGGCGAAATCGCCGCCGCCATCGCCGACGTCCGAAAGCGTTTCCAGACCCGCATCGGCATTCACTGCCACAACGACGGCGGGCTGGCGGTCGCGAATACGCTGGCGGCCGTTTCCGCCGGCGCCACGATGGTCCATGGGACGATAAACGGCATCGGTGAACGCTGCGGCAACGCCGACCTCACGAGCATAATCCCCAACCTCTCGCTCAAGATGGGCTTCGGGTGCCTGCCGCCGGAGGGATTGCAGAAACTCACCGAAGTCTCCCGTTACGTCTGGGAGGTCACCAATTTCCTCATCCCGAATAATCAGCCGTGGGTCGGCCCCTCGGCCTTCGCGCACAAGGGCGGCATGCACGTCCACGCGATCGCCCGCGACACGCGCACTTACGAACACGTCTCGCCGGAATTGGTCGGCAACGAGCGCCACATCCTCATCAGCGAACTCTCGGGCGCGTCAAACATACAGAGCAAACTCCGCGAGATGAAGTTCGGCGTCGATAAGGAAGTCACCCGGAAGATCCTCAACAGGGTCCAGGACCTCGAAAACGAGGGGTACCACTTCGAGGCCGCCGACGGCAGTTTCGCGCTCCTCGTGCGAAAGGCCGCGGGGACCTACAAGAGTTTCTTCGACCTCGAGGGCTTCCGTGTAATGATAACGCGCGACCGGGACGGCAAGCCCGTGTGCGAAGCGACCGTCAAACTCTCGGTGGGAAGCACCCGCAGGCTCACCGCGGCCGAGGGCGACGGCCCCGTCGACGCCTTTAACGGCGCGCTGCGAAAGGCGCTTGACGATATCTACCCCTCGCTCAGGGACGTGCAACTGGTGGACTACAAGGTCCGCGTCGTCAACCCCCGCGCCGGAACCGCCGCCAAGGTCCGCGTCATCATCGAGAGCAAGGACAACTCGGACCACTGGGGCACTATCGGCGTCAGCGAAAACATCATCGAGGCGTCATACCTGGCGATGGCCGACAGCATCGAGTTCAAACTCATGAAAGACGAAGAGGCCAAGTAGAATGCGCGAACCTCTCCTAACGGTTTACGGCCCCGGCCAGGTCGAGGAGCGCTGGTCGAAGGTATGGCTGGAGGAAAACCTCTTTCACACGGACCCGGACAACCGAAAACCGTTTACCATTGTGATTCCGCCGCCCAACATAACCGGCATCCTCCATATGGGCCACGGCCTCAACAACACTTACCAGGACGTCCTGGCGCGCTGGCGCAGGATGCAGGGTTACAACGCCCTCTGGCTGCCGGGTACCGACCACGCGTCAATCGCGACGCACAACGTCATCGAAAAGGATCTCGCCAGAGAGGGCGTCTCGCGCGAGTCGCTCGGACGCGAGAAATTCCTCGAGCGCACCTGGAAGTGGAAGGAGGAATACGGCGGCACCATCATCCGGCAACTCAAGCGCATGGGCTGCTCGTGCGATTGGGATCGCGAGCGCTTTACGATGGACGGGGGGCTCTCGCGCGCCGTGCGCGAGGCATTCGTCAGGCTCTTTGAAGAGGGCCTCATCTACCGCGGCCGCTACATCGTCAACTGGTGCCCGCGCTGCGGCACCGCGCTCTCCGACGACGAGGTCGACCACGAACAGAAACAGGGGTCGCTGTGGTTCATCAAGTACCCCTTCAAGGACGCTGTGGGGCACGTGACCGTCGCGACGACGCGCCCGGAGACGATGCTCGGCGACACCGCGGTCGCGGTCAATCCGAACGACCTCCGCTACAGAGGGCTCGTCGGCAGGACGCTTGTACTGCCCGTCATCGGCCGCGAGATGCCGCTGGTCGCGGACGAATACGTGGACCCGAAATTCGGCACGGGCGCCGTGAAAGTCACCCCCGCGCATGACCCGAATGACTTCGCAATTGCCGGCAGGCACAACCTCCCGTTCGTGACCGTAATCGCCGCCGACGGCACCATGACCGCGGACGCCGGCGAATACGAAGGCATGGGCCGCTTCGAATGCCGCAAGGAACTCGTCAGGCGCCTCGAAGGCGAGGGGCTCCTTGAGAAGGTCGAACCGTATACGTATTCAATCGGCCAGTGCTATCGCTGCGAGACCGTGATCGAGCCGTACCTCTCCGACCAGTGGTTCGTGAGGATGAAGGAACTCGCGCAGGCCACGATAAAGGCCGCCGATGAAGGGCGGGTCAAGTTCCATCCCGAGCGCTGGACGAAGGTTTTCCTCTCTTGGCTCGAGAACGTGCGCGACTGGTGTATCTCGCGCCAACTCTGGTGGGGCCATCGCATCCCGGTCTGGTACTGCGACGACTGCGGGGAGGTTTTTGCCGCGCGCACCGACCCGGAGCAGTGCCCCAAGTGCAAGTCCGCCCGGATCCGCCAGGACGAGGATATCCTTGACACGTGGTTCTCGAGCGCCCTCTGGCCTTTTTCGACGCTTGGCTGGCCGGACGAAACCGAGGACCTCAGGTACTACTACCCGACCGACGTACTGGTCACCGACCGGGGAATCATCTATTTCTGGGTCGCGCGAATGGTGATGATGGGCCTCAGGTTCCGCGGCGAGGTCCCCTTCCGCGACGTGTATATCAATGCGACCGTCCTCGACGAGCAGGGCCGCAAGATGTCGAAATCGCTCGGCAACGGCATCGACCCCATCGACATCATAAACCAGTACGGCGCCGACGCGATGCGCTACAGCCTGGTGCTGCTGACCGCCGAGGGGCAGGACGTCAAACTCTCGCCGACGCGCTTCGAGATGGGCCGCAATTTCACCAACAAACTGTGGAACGCCGCGCGTTTCGCCTTGATGAATCTCGAAGACGCGGGGGACTTCGCGCCGCTGGAACCGTCGGACCTCGCGTTCGAGGACCGCTGGATCCTGAATGAACTGTCGAAGACCGTCGAGGAATTGACCGGGGCTCTCGAGGGCTATCACTTCCATGCCGCCGGGCAGATTGTCTACCACTTCGCGTGGCACAGCCTGTGCGACTGGTACCTCGAGGCAATCAAGCCCCGCCTCTACGGCCGGCGCCCCGAGGAAAAACGCGTTGCCCAGCAGGTCCTCGCCACCGCCCTCGACGGCCTCCTGCGGATGCTTCACCCGTTCGTGCCGTTCGTTACGGAGGAACTGTGGGCGCACTTGAATGGTCTTGTCCCGGGCAGGGGCGTGTCGTCGATCCGCGCGCTCGAGCCGCGCCTGGTCAGGGCCCAGTGGCCCGGGCCCGACTGGTATCCTCGCGACGCGGAGGCCGCCGCGGCGATGCCGCTGGTGACCGGGCTCATTCGCGCCGTGCGGAATATCCGCAGCAAACTGGGCCTTGGCGAGCGCACCGAGGTGGATTGCATTGTGACCGGAGGCTCTGCGGAGGCGCTTGCGCCGGTCCGGCGTTACGAGTATTTCGTAAAGGACCTCGCCCGCGTGAAGACGCTCGTCGCGGGGGCGGGCATCTCGAAGCCCCATCCGGCGTCTTCCGAGGTCGTGAGCGGGCTTGACGTCTACGTGCCGCTTGCGGGGCTTATCGATTTCGACGAGGAGCGAAAGCGCCTGGCGGCGCGGATAAAGAAAGTCGAAGCCGGCCTTGGCGCCGTCGAGGCGAAACTGGCCAACCCCAACTTCGCCGGCCGCGCCCCCGCCGACATTGTCGCGCGCGAACTCGCGCGGCGCGACGAACTCTTGGCCGAGGTTGAGAAATTGCGCGCCAACCTCGCCGATTTGGAGGAGTAGCGATGCGTGAAGTCGAATGCCTGCTGTCGAAGATCATCATAAACGAGCGCCAGGACGGCCAGGTCGTGTGGCTCCACGAGAAGAACGGCAAACGGTCATTTGCCATCGTGGTCGGGTTTTTCGAGGCAAGTTCACTTCGCGACCGGGTCAGGGACTTCAAACCCCCGCGCCCCATGACCCACAACCTCATCACCAACTGCATCCGCGACCTCGGCGGCAAACTCGAAAAGATCGTCATCTCGGAGCTTAAGGACAACACCTACTTCGCGCGCCTTGTGGTCCGCCAGGACGGCAAGACCGTCGAAATCGATTCGCGCCCTAGCGACGCCCTCGTGATCGCCGTCCAGGAGAACGTCCCCGTCTTCGTCGCTGATGACGTCCTCAACGAGGCCTCGAAATGGTCGGTTGCGCCCCAGATAGCCCTCTCGGACGACGCCATGGAGGACTCCGGGGAGGAACTCCCAGACAGCGAAGACGCCGACGACGAAGACATAGACCTCGGCGGCGAAGAAAGCCAATCCGACGACGAGTAGAAGCAAGCCGGGCCCGCGGCACATTGGCCGCGGGCCCGGCCTTGACCTCTCCTAAGCCCCCCGTCCGGGGGCCTGTTCATGTTACAGCGGCAGCGCCACCAGGTGCACGTACCGGATCTTGGCCGTGCCGGAGGCGCTCGACGACCTGTAGTCAACGTCCACAAACCGCGTCCCGGCCGCGAGATTCCTCACGTCCACGCAGCCGGCGTTCATGTAGTCGGTCGTGTCCTTCGGGCGCCGCAGCGGCTGCCCCAGCGTCGTCGCGTCATCCAACTGCATGCGCCCCTCGACGTTGTAACTCGTCGAGGAGTTGGCAAGACGGCAACTCGCCAGTACCAGGTGGTTACCGGCCGTCGCGCTCCAGGACTTCGTCA